>Ga0307511_10003664_pt1 | contig 15713 bp, 19 predicted proteins | sample 13_EM_MG_FD_200266 | JGI IMG/M metagenome (GOLD analysis project Ga0307511, IMG submission 200266) | Populus trichocarpa ectomycorrhiza microbial communities from riparian zone in the Pacific Northwest, United States - 13_EM | ecosystem: Host-associated > Plants > Roots > Unclassified | place... | reverse complement strand
TAAGCGCGTCAAGCGGACAGGATCACTGACCACTCGCTTGTTTCCGGATGCCCGCCTGTTGCCAAAATTGTTCTGATCGAGGAGTGCCATCAGTCTTCTTTTGGAACGGGTGGGTATCGATATCAAGCTTCGCAGAATGAACTCGGTATCCAACGATCGGTCCCCCCCCCCATCGGACGACGTGGCAGCGCTCAGTCCGGGCCTGCGTTGGCCCCTCTTACGATCGCGTCCGAGCGAAAGGACGCCGGTTCGGCCGGGGGAGCTGACGCATCCTCAGCCTCGCGACCTTCGTGCGGTCAGGTCAACCACCGACCTCGTTGAACCGCAAGGGTCAGACCAGTGAGGCTTCGATCATAACCGCGGTTCTCGTGAATGCATCACGCTCAGTCGCTGTTCCAGCACATAGCCCGGAAAACCACCTGACAACAGGTGCGTCCACGCATTGAATGGGTTGGTCACCATTCATATACGCCCAAGGGCCCTTTGAATCCAGAAGCACACGCATGCCTGGTGGACCGTTACCGTCCCTATGGCGTGTTGACAAACACCCGAGGCAAACGTCCGGGAATGCTGAGGTGCGGATGCTTGCTTCTCCCGAGTCCTTTAGGACACGGGACTTTCCGGCCTCCGTCGCGCACTGCCATGGGATCTGGGTGTTTACCTCGTTCCAAACCTTCCCTTTAATAGCTGGGTGCGCCAGCCGTCCCACCCCTCCTCACGAGCATGCATATTTGGGTACTGGGAGAGGGCTGGCGTCCGAAATACCACTGGTCGGGAGACCAGGTCCACGAAAGGCTCACCTCCACATACCGCTTGCGCACATGGTACTTACTAAGTGACTCGAGTGCAGATTTATCATATGGCGCCTGTACCCTTGACGGGGAACACGATCAACACAGTTCATTTAGGCGAAGATCTTTTGCCCTTGAATCCCACGTGGCGGACGAGTCTTGACTCAATTTTCTGTCATCCCGTGGCAGGTGTTGGGTTGTGCCATAGTCAAATATGATTATCCGACCCCCGACATGGAGCCCGGAGGTACGTGACTTCACTACGGTGGTCTTCGCTCACTGATCCTACTGCTAGGATTTGACCTTGCTTCTCCGTTGTGCGGGGCCAAGAAATCAGAACGGGAGAACTGCAACGCTGATCAAAAGAGGCTCATTCGGCATAATGAATGAATTGCTGCACGTTTGTAGGGTGGGTTTCATGATCCATCACATGAGGAACATGGCTGATTTCCGATGTATGTGGGATTGGCGACGCCGAAGCGCACCCTCTCCTTGTGGGTAAATCCCTTCCAACCTTGACTTTTGCCCCCGCCACGCGTTCTAGTGCCATATGGTCGGATATGCTAGCCGAGCGGGATGCGTCACGATTAACGCGCTGATCTTGCAATAAATTACGGTGACTATCGGCGGATTGATGGATCAGGGGCCACCGGCCACTGTCAGTATGGGATTACCCTGAGCGGAGCTGTCTCCGGTTGTTCCCCCCTGATCTGAAGTTGAGGCTGGATTCCAGCCTACCTGAGCGAGACGAACATTGGAGAGTTATCGAAGCATGACTCAGCTCCCCTTCACGGTTGGAAAAATGTTATACGGCCCGACTCGGGATCATAAATGGAGTGGCGAGCATCTGTTGTGTAAGTACCTACTGGAAATCGATTCAATCCGTAGCACAATCTGGAAGAGAAAGAATACCTGCTTCGCTCCGCCCGCCTCTCTCAGGCTGGGTGACCGTTCCTGGGTCGGGTTGTCCCGGGCCGGGATCAAAATGCCGCGGCCAAACATGCACAAACCATTCGGGACTTGAATTCGAAGCTCAACTTTCCGCCTGCCACCTCGGATACGTGGTGCACGCAGAGTTGAGGCCTCGAGGTCTCAAAAGTATCCCCCGGCACGTCTTCTAACGTACTCTAACCCATGTGGGGCTAACTCCGAAGTGAACAGAATCACACTTTCTGCGTCGAAGTGTGCACCCGACCCCTCGGCTACTCATCACTATCACCGGTCGATTGAGAGGGAAATCACCGCCAATTCCCATCGCCGCGTTGGTGGCCCCCTTCGCATGCCAGGGGACGACTCTACGGATTTGGCCACGAAGCCCCTAGATCCGAAATATTTCAACGGTCTCTTGGACAACATCAATGACGCTCAGGATCATCTTGCTGGAAACGACGGAACTCCCCTCTCACCCTCTTTCCTCCCACCCAATGCCATCTGGACTCCCAGGGAAAAAGATGCATTTTTCCACGCTCTATCCGTCTATTCCCGCTTCCGGCCAGACCTGATATCGCACGAGATAAAGACGAAATCAGTACCGGATGTGTGTAACTACCTCTCCGTTTTACAACTCGCGGCGTCCCAACAGGAAACTACCGTCCCGGATTTTCAACGGCGGCAAAACCTCCCAATTGCAATGGAGGTCTCCCCGGAATGGATCGCAATGGAGGAGGAAGCGGCTTGTGAAGTGATCGCTCGAGAGGGTTATTGGCAACGCGAACTCGTCGCCGAACGGAGGAGCTCCGAGCTCAAGTCGCTAAGGAAACATTATAAAACTGAACCCCAAGACGTGGGACCGAGCCAGCGGAGGGTCCAGCTTAAACAGGAGATCGCCAACGCCAAGCTTCGCGACAGACGACAAGATTTCTGTACTTCCCTTGGCTCTTTGGAACTCTCCGCAATCGGTGCCATCCTACGTGAGGCCACAGGCTCTTCCTGTTCGAGCCAGATTAACCAACTCCCCGCCCACTACACTCCGGCGTCTCAAGATTCTTCTGGGCCTGCGGTAGTACCAGGAGCCCCGCGAACCCTTCCGTTTCCCGCCACAAAAGGTACGTCTAATACTTCGGATGCCAACCCTGCTGTCCAACTTATCGGCGGTATCTCTGTTCCCTTCCGCGCAGTCGCCGAGATGCCGAACCCCGCTCGGCGACGGTCAAACAGCAATGGAGAACCTTCTTCGCTTAACCGAGACTCGACGGCACTCCTGGCGGAGTTGTCCCCGACCTCTCGTCGTCGTTATCAGAAACGGCTATACATGCGTCGAAAACGCGCTTCGGCGTCTGGGGTTACGACCATCGACGACAGCCTCGAACGTCTGAAACCTGGTCGGAAGAAGGCCAAAAGCTCCCCATCTCCTGAGGATGAAATACCGCCCGACCTCGAACTCCTAACTCCGGCACTCCGCGATGAGATGTCTGCACCCGGGGCCGACAGGTCAGATATCGCTCAAAGGAGGTACCCTTGCGCGAAGCGAATGGCAATCGAAGAACTCCGGGACCTCGACTTTGACGCCGACGGTTTGAGGGGATTTGGGCTCGATATTGTGAATCCAGAGGGGATCGCAAAAATGTTAGAGTAAGTTGTCTATCCTCCAGCCTCATCCACCCTGTCCTTGACGAAACTAGTCTGTGGGACAAGCTGTCCGGGGACACCTCTGACCACGGTTCAAGAATCTCAATCGAGACCATCCAAATATTCAACGCTCACGTGGTCTGGTTCGTCAAGAGCTTGATTTTTAGGGCAATCACACTTCGAGAACAAGAATGGGCTTTGAAATCAGAGACAAAGGTCTGGAAACTGCCCGGGAAACCTGTGGGTGGCCGACCTAACAACCGAGTCTATCTGCATGGAATTGGTTCGCTGATTTTTTCGCGTTAGGCCCTCGCCCGAGAGCACATCGAGCGAGCTGTTTCCATGGCAAACTCCAGAGAGCTCAATAAAGCGGGGTTCTTCGAAGGCATCGTCGCCGATATGGACATCAATATTGAGGCAGAAAAAACAGAAGGGGGACCCGCCGAAAATTGGCTTGACGCTGTATTCCTACCCCCGCACAGAGACATCTACGCTCCACTGGTTTGGATTCCAGAGCTTAGAGACGACTCGGAGATGACCGACAACACGAGCGACGAAGAGGTTGGTGACGAGCTCCTGGAGGAAGAGGAACTAGACGAATTGGATATGGATATCGAGATGGAACACGAATCGGGGCTGTGGGACAAGGCCCAGAGGCGTCAAACTTCTAGTCCGAATATTGAAGCGCCCCTCACGAAGGGGGGGCGACGGACGACAAACAAGAGGGCGGAGTACATTGAAGATAGTGATTGAGGGTGAGAACTTGTTCTGCTCAATTGCTGCGCCCTTTCTCACGGACTTACATACAGCAGCTCTGGGACAGTTTTAGACATTCGGTCCGACGCGGACCTCGTAATCGACCGCTGCACACATCGGGATTTGGACCCCGGGGCTTTGAGGGGCTCTTGTCAGTTCCGGGGTCTCTGAACGGAGTCTGTACCTTTTTCCTGCATCCATTCCCTATGATTGAACCAAACGTATGTGTCACAGGCTGTCAGCCGGAGGCGTCAATCAGGGTCTCTCAAGACTCCATCACTGGTCGAAGAAGCATGAAGGATTTGGGGCGAATACGCGAGGTGTTGTACGATCAACACAGGCTTTTTTTCCGAGGGCGCTCCGTAGACTTATTGGTGACACATCTCCCACACAATTACTTACAGTCACACTGTAAACACGGGGGTATCCGGGTCCAGGCTGGTATACTTCATGGACCTGTGACCTCGTTGATACACGAAGTACCAGGGGGTTGCAATCTATATCGATCGTCGCACAAAGGCGTGCCAGATGTCAATCATCGGAGGTCGGAGATCTCATTCGAGAACCTACTGTTACAACGGTATTATATATGTTGGATTACTTGTATGTGGCGTACATAAAACGGCACTGGTAATGATACAATGAAACAACTGGACATCAACTGGATTTCAAGTCCATAACCCACGCCTGTGGTATCGGGAGGCGGGCTACCCCAACCTGAACGGGCGGAAACGTGTCCTCGGAGGAACTGTGAGATTTAGTTGTGTGAGGGGTGGGCATAGCGATCATAACAGAGATAGTGAGAGTCGTGTCACGTGGTGGCTGGAGAGTCTCAAGCGGGTGAGTAGAGGAAGGCGGGGTGACAACTCGAGGCGCTGGACGGAGTTGGGGAGCTAAACGAAAGAGGAGGGAGGGAGGTGGTTCTGTTGGCACAGGCGACCTTGCCACTGGGGGAGATGGGGACGTAGGTTTCTTTAGCGATACGGAGAGCGGCTGGTTGATAAAGATGACCAGTGAGTATTCATCGTTATCGGTCACGAGCTGAGGTTGGGTGAACGTGCCTTGAGACCACCCCAAGCAAGCGATCCGACATCTGCCGGAGACCTCCCTGGGATAGCATCCACAGTAGTGTAGACGTCAAATAGTTTGGGTTTATCCCCCAACTTGACCACCGGTCTCCCCGCTTGCGGAAGCCACGTTCCGTTCTGTATCGCTTCTTCGATCATCCGGCGAGCTCGTCGCCTAATGATAACAGAACGTCCAACGATAACGACTGAGATGGCGAGCAAGAGAAGTAACGTAGCTGGAAGTGGGCGATGAGCGAGATTTATAATATGTAGGAGGCATGCCGGGCATTTCTCTCGACGGACTAACCGAGGAACGTGTATAGATAGAGATTTGACGTCTGGTTGCCTAAAGGATGGAGTTAGAGTTGCAGCAGACGGGGAAGGTGGGGGATCCCTGCGCTTACCTCCACCACCACCACCCCCACCCCCACCCCCACCACCTCCTCCTCCTCCTCCTCCCCCTCCTCCTCCTCCTCCTCCTCCTCCTCCAGGAAAGTCGGTCGGGAAGGGCATAAAGGAACGGACCGTAGTGGACGTCGGATCGAAAGAAGACATCGTGAGAGACGGTGAGGGGTGTCGGGCCTCTAAGTAGTGATGGAAGTGAAGGATGAAGGGAGGGGAGGCGGATTACTCAGATGACAACGTTTAGACACCGAGGCTGGAGGTGATGCGCACCGGGGAGAGAAGGATCAAACTGATCACGATACCGGCGCAACTTCTCAGATCCCACTCCTCTTTCATTGGAGCCTCAGCTTTATGTAAACCAGGTACGCAGCAGGCTCGCTCCTTCGGTCATTTCGGTCGGTCCCTGATCCGTCCCCGGCTTGTTCAATCCGGCTCAGAGTATAGGCGAAGTACTGGGACTGCTGCGGTCTACTGTGACGCATCTCCAACTTCCCACCATGCCGCCACTACGACCAGCAGCTCTCGTTCTACACGCAACTGCAGCGTATACCATGTACTGGGGCTTTTCGGCACTCCAAGAAACCATAGCCGGCGATTGGATTCGTGCCCAAAAGGGCCAGCACTTTCAGTTTCTGACGATTCAAGGGTGAGGATCGAAGAAACAAATCAAAACTACCCCCGTAAAACTCAACGATTTCAAGGCTTGGGGTCGCATGGCTCACTATGGTCGTTTCACTCATGGCAGATATCTTTCCGTCGAGAATCGGTGTGTCAATCCCAGGCGGATTTCCTCTCAGGTGGCTGATTCGCGTCGCCCGTAGCTGGAGCTCTCATAAGCGTCAAACGAGGGTTACTGATGATATCGATGCCTGTATAAGTCCCACCGTTTTGCCACCTATCGCAGGAACTGACAGGTTGCGAGAGTTAGAGGTCGTTATTTCCGCCATTTACTGGACTTTGATCGTCCTGTTCCCTCGTCTCATCCTGATGGATCAACAATCCACGACGGAACCGACATCCTCGTCCGTGCCCCTGGCTTTGATGAGAATACCACTTGGAGTCGACCTCGCTCTGCACGCCGCACCGGGGATTGCGCTTGTGCTTGACTTTTTCCTCTTTGAGACGAAGTACACCAGGCACCAGGTTACACGTGTCGCACCATTGTCCGCCGTTCTTTTCGGATTCTGGTACGTGAGCTGGGTCGAGTATTGCGCAATCCACAACGGAAGATGTACGTCGTCCATGCTCGTGTCTGGCTTGCCACCGCTGATTACAGACGCAGTCCCATACCCGTTCTTGGAATATCCATATTACATACGTGCCTTGGTCTATGTTGGGGCTGTGATGCAGGCGGTTTTGTCGTTCAGATTTCTCAACTTCCTTCATTCGTGACCTGGGAACTTTGGAGCGCCCTTGCGTGTCTCGAGCTCCGTCCGCGTACATGTACCATAGGGATAGCTATGCAATTAGATGTGTGTAGGTGTTTGATCACTTTGATCACCAGACGCTGGGATAGTCGGCTTCGATCGCGCGCAGCTACTTGGTCTTGAACACATTGGCAGCCCCTAGGGTCAAACCGCCCCCTCACCACAGAACCAACAACGGGAAACCATCCAACCCCTTCTGGCGCCTGTTATTCGCCCAAGATGATGCGAACCGTCGGTTATCACAGCACCAACCAAATGCCGCAGCTCCCGGCTCGTTCGTTTCAGCAACCTTCAACTCAGTCTATCAGAGCCTCCGTCGCCCAGCTGCTCTCCCAAGCTCACAACATACCGTGTTTAAAAGCCGCACAGGCGTTCGCCCAGCTGTTACCACATATCTCCAGGTTCCAACTCGCCCTCGATGCGCTCTTGCCATCAATTGACGAAGGGAATGAGGTGCGTGGTTGCTTGCGCTCCTCCTCCTCCGCTCTCCCTCTCAGTGGTCTCCCAGACGGCCGATAGGATCCTCTCATGTTATATCCTATACTCCATGTACGCCCCCCACCCTATCTCTATCAACCCCTTCGCCGCCGTCCTACACGCCATTTTCGTGCGAGAAACCAACAAGGCGCTTGAGATGGAGAAAGCTGGTGGTTTCGCAGGGAACGACCAATTCGTCTACGTACTTTGGAAGATCCTCAAAGGTGATGGAAACGATGTGAGTAACCAGAACACCTCCCTCACCAAACCAAACCACTGAATGGTTGTGGGCTCCAGATCGGACCGTTCTCTCCTCAACACATCTTGAAGCATCCTATACCCCAAGAACTACGCGCAGTGGTATTGGTGAAAGATGCCAACACCCGCAGCTGGCAATTCAACTTGTATGGTCTCCTTCTCCTGGCCGATCAGCCTGTTGTTCACGTGCTCAACGCAGAGCTGGCGATGATTCCACGACCGAAGACGGGACCATCACTAACCTCGCGAGCGGCTTGGGTGTTTCACCCACAGAACTTGCATCACGCCCAAAGATCGCGCCTGACGAGGATCGCGAGATGCTGGAGCTGTCCCGCGGCGCGTCGCTGCTACTCTCTGCTCGTGAGCGAGTGTTATCGCTCTCTGAACAAAGGGCACGTTGTCAATTATCGTGGCATGCGCTGACACAAGGCAATTAACTGACTAGATTCCCATTTCTTAGGTCCTCAAGCCTCTATTATCTAAGCTGGCAAACCCACCCGTCGTGACATCCGAGGATATAGTCCCTATCATAACGAAGAATCCCTCTATCGGCGCGCCCCTAGTGACCACTCTGCTAACCTCCTCCAACTCTTCCTCTTCGCGCGCGCAATCGATGTGCTTCGACGCTCTCATTCATCTCCCGCCTACCTTGAACTCTTTTGATGTTGTCGGAAGCCTTCTACGCAACAAAACCCCTATGACGCTTGGGACCAACGGGGTCCCTACGACAGTAGGGGATGCGATCAAATCGGAAACCCTCGGCTACTTTCTGCACGAATGTATCTCCTGGTTGGACAGGGCCGAAGTAGAACAACGTGAGGGTTTGGTCAGCGAAGACATATTTGCCAAGGGCGTGCAAAACGTATAAAACCTCTCCCTTCCGACCTCCAGCATCACTGAACCCTCTCGCGTTCACAGCTGTGCCGGTTTTATTACTCGTTGATCAAACTGTCCATCCTGGATCCAGCAGCTCCTGATGGAATCGACACTATCGAGATGATCCATTTCACGCTTCGTAACTCTCGGTTCGAAGACGCAACCGCGTTATATAGGATCTTGGTCACGGGCTGCTTTTGACTTCAGTCTCACCCTAGTGTTCGACATTTAATTCACCTAGTCCTACCTGCTGGAGTGGCATCCCGGTCGGTCGTTATGTATTTTTATGTTAGTTGGGTGTCATTTACTATGCGTGCACTCCTCGTTTTGAGAATCCTCCTCCAACTGTCACGTACGCACCCCGAAGTCCACCACGGTTCTCCTGTTGACGTGTACTGGCTCAACTAACATCTGTCGGGCCGGTAGGAAGAGGGGGCTTCGGATCCTGGGCGATCATCTCTACAACTCTCTGAGGAAGTGAGAGACCATAGGACCGGCCTGGGTGACCTGATAAGCGGGACCAGGAAACACGTCCGCCACAGGCGTTGAAAAAGATCCTTCCGGCGTCATCATGTCAGGTGAACGGCTTGGCGACAGCTGGACCCACCAAACCCTTGCGGTTCTCGCCGTTTATGAGGTTTGCGGTGAGGTGGAGTGACTTCTGACGCACCAGCTCGAACAACCCTCGATCCGAACCGCAACTGAAGGGAAAGCTTTGGAGGAGCAACTGGTCAACATTCATATAGCCTACCCCCACAGACGTCGTGCGTGAACGCGAAGACGATCTTGATCAACCTACAAGATGGTCACGATGCGGTGATCAACGGCAGGTGGGGTTTTGAGACCAGTCTTTCTGTCCCCCGCTCCTGTAAGTTCTCGTTTTCCCGTGGCTTCGCCCAACGACTAACTCCGGAGACCGCCTAGTTCATAAAGCCATATGTCCCACTCCCCTGGTTTCCCATCATTCGCGACCGTCCTACAATGCCACTCTCGTCAACATAGAGGGGGCCTCAAGAGGTATCCTGCGAATCACTCGGAGAGTGAGTTCTAACCCACCACTTTTACCTCCCCCCTGAACGATTCGCTCCAAAGCACTGGTCCGCGATAACTTTAGATGCACCGCGAGCGGTCGACCGACCATCACTCCTGGAGTGAATATAGAGAATTTTGAGAAAGGGTACCACGGGGTGAGGACAGTCAAAACGGGGCGCACCGGTCCACGGGTGTTGGGATAGGTGAAGGTATCATTATACTTTCAACAATCCTTCGGCGACTTACCCTTTCTTCAGGCGTGGTACGCCTGGGGCACCTGGACGGTGGTTCGCGGGTTCAGATGTGAGGAAATTCATAACGAATTGACGAGTGAAAACGGCAACGTGGACAGGTTACAGAACGTACTGACCCTCAATTGCTTCCTTCACGGCTCTTTCAACGGGTTGGGAGTCTGGTTTGAGACAACCGTAAACCCCGTGCCAATACTCCCTCCTCCCACTCATGGACTCCAGGACTACTGCCAGGGACTTTCGAATCAGTGCATAGTACGCTCAACTATTTCGTATTAATCCCAAACTAATGCAGGCTCCCGCGTATGCGAAGTTCAGTTCCGACCGGCTTCCTCTGCCATCACTATGGTAGAGTGAATGGTAAGCCGCGGCACTGTCGCCTGATGAACCTCGCTTGTTTGATAGACCACCCTAATGAAGTACTTCATGTAAATTGAGGCGTAACGTAGATTCCTGTCGTCTCTCCTGGTTAGCTCAAGCTCAGAAAGTTTAATCTCCGGGTCTCCGTTCTGTAATAGGCTGCACCATGGACTGGCTGCCTGTACACACCGTTGGATCTATCGACGTCCCTCTTGAATCCAGGCGGGTTTGCGGATCGTGCATACTGGTTGAGCGGTACGGACTCAACCGTGCTGACGCATGCCATCCCCCTTGGCCGGTGGGAAGGATCTTCCTCGGGACCAAAGGCCGCGAGTGACTCTCGGGATTGTTCAAGTGGTGAGGGTCCGTGATGGGACGTTACTGGGTGTATTGGGTGGGTAATACGGCGTGAAAACAACACAGGAAAATAGGGGAGGAGGATATGGGACCCGGTGAAGATAAATACGCGATGAACGTCACATAACATGAATCATAACAAAGGGAGTGCGGTAGTTGCGAATACTACGACTGCTTTGTCTTGAACCGCAACAATGGTGCAAGACCGGCAGGAGAGCACGCCTTCTTCAGGAACTCGTGCTGAAATCGCCAACGGCAGGGTTAACGCCCATGATACGGGAGGAATAGGCAAGACACGAACCTGCAAGAGTTCCGCCGCGGTCGCCCGGCTCTTGACATCCACACAAAGACAGACACTCAGGAAGCTCTTGAGCTCGCGGCTCAGGGCTTCAGGCTTCTTCAGTGTCGGGGTGCCGTTGGTGGCAATCAAGTACAGCGCCTTGAGGGGTTCTTCGTCAAGGTATGGTGGTTCGTTCTCGATCATTTCGATGGCCATGATCCCCAGGGACCAAATATCAACCTTCGCACCGTACTCTTTCTGTTTGACGACTTCGGGAGCCATCCAGTATGGAGTGCCGACCATGGTTGCTCGCTTGGACTTCTGATCGGTGAGCTTCGCGCAGAAACCGAAATCCGCTGCAGAGATCAGGGGTCAAACCGAGTTGACGGGAACTAGGGTCGAGGGAATGCTTACTGATCTTGACGCGACCTTGAGCGTCCAGTAACACATTGTCCGATTTGATGTCTCGATGAATGATGGATTGACTGTGTAGGTGGCCAAGTCCCTTGCACGTCTAGGGAATGTTCCGTCAGACCAGGGAGTCGGCGTCAGGTGGAACGGACAGACCTCCATGGAAATGCTCGAGATTTGGTCTTCCTCCAAGGTATTGTTTTCAATTATGTCGGTCAATGCGCCACCTTCCATATATTCCATTACAACCCAAAGTTCGTTGCCCTTGACCAAATACGAATCGAGGAAGTTCACAATGTTGGGGTGCTGTGACTCCTTCATAACCAGGATCTCGTTGACGATGAGTTCCTTGCGTGGCTGGTTCGAGAGGTCCATCTCCTTGATAGCGACCTTCTTCCCTGTGGCGAGTGTCTTGGCAACATAGACGTGTCCGGAAGCACTGAAATTTCCAGTAAACGACAGGGTGGGACCCCAAACAAAGAAAGACGTACCCTTGTCCAACCTTTCGGATCTTGCTATAGAGCAATTTTGGATCGTCCTGGCTCACGACAGACCTCAACTTCTCCATGATCTGCGCCTCTGTCATAGTACTGATCCTCTTCTCCTTCTCCTTTGGTTTCTCGCTCTGCTTCTCGAGGGCGGCCGCGGCGGCTTCGATCCCCCCATCTTCTTCAGGTTTTGTGACCGTGACGGCAGGTGTGGTGGTCTTCTTGACCGGTTGAAGGGGTTTGACGGGAGGAGGACCGGTGACGAAACCGGCGGGTCCAAGGATAGGGGAGGTTGCGATATTTGTTGTAGCAGGCGATGACTTGGATGGGGCGAGCTGGGGTCGCTTCTCTCTCTCTCTCTGCTCGCGTTCCAAATCTCTCTCCCGCTCTCTTTCTCGTTCCCTCTCTCGCAGTTCGCGCTCGCGATCTTTCTCGCTCAATGATTCCTTGCGGACGGGAGGAGGTTCGGTGCCCAGGCCAGGAGGCTTCGGTGAGTGGTCAATAGAGGGACCCTGAGCTTTAGTTCTGGCGCGAAGGTCTGCGGAGGATGGCGTATAATCTTGAAGGGTCTTCTGCCCAGGGGCGGGAGGGGCGGGGCGGTTTGCTGTGAGAAGGGGCCGCGACGGCGGAGGTCTATTGGATTGGAGGTTGGCGGTCCCGCTTGTTGTGGGGGAAATTGTAGGCGGCAGCTGAGGTAGGGGGGGTCGAACGTTGGAAGTGTTTCCAGAGATGGTGGCATGTTGGATGTGCGCTCCGTTGACGAGTTCGGCTGCTCTAGCTAAGGCAAGATTCTGAGGCAAGGTGGTTTGCGTACCTCCTCTCTGATCCGGATCACTGTTCATTACTCCCGGCGCGGAATCCTGCCTTCTTATCTGGGGTCGCGAGTCCAAGGAGGTATTCCCGATTCCGCCGAGACCCGTCCCAGCATTGAATCTTGGAGCGCTGGAAGTCTGTGAGTAGGGTGACAAGGTTGAGGGTGACAGGTTTGTGCCGGAAAGGCCGCTGCCAGAAGTGCCCGGGCGGGAGTTGGGGTAAAGACCGAGCTCCTCCATCTCGCGTTTCTGGTGATCGGTGTAGAATTCTAGGACATCGAGAACTGCTTGTGGATCCTTAGCGTAGTCCTCCCGGGTGATTGCGGACTTTGTCAAGAGTTTTTGCCATGTCTCGGGCATGCCCTACGGATCAAGTGCGACTTGGTCAATCCGTCTGGAGGGAGGAAAAAAACGAGATATACCGTGAAGGCACCGGTAACGGGGTCAAAGCCCACATGTACTTGATGGACAAAGTTGGTGGGATTACTGACACCCATCAGAGGGCTACGAGAGTAGATGTCATCTTGCCAGCCGTATAATTCCTCGTCGTTCTTGAGAGACAAGTGGAACCGTTTGTCCTTCGTTTCGAGGAGGAGACAGTAGGGCTTGAGGTCGATCCGCTCTATGTTTGTAATGTCACGAAGGTTGATGGTTCCGGACGCGGAGCTGGTCTAGAGAGGGTGAAAATGCGGTTGAGCCGTCACCGGGTGGATTGTGATATGGGGAGAGGTATTGGGCGATAGAGTAGACTCACCTCGCTCTTGTGTATCGACAGCGTCTGCTCTTTGAGTACCAGCCACTTTGGTCGCCATAGCCAACTCGTCGCAAAACCGTCCTCCTTGATGCTGACCGTCCCACTCCGGACGACGTGAGTGTTCATGATGTTTTCTGAGTTTCGATTTGGGGATCCGCCGATACCGGAGTAGGAGGAACCAGAGGATGATGGTATCGAGAACGCAGGGTTGTAGGTTGCACCGGGACCTGCTCGTTGGGGGGCGGGGGGAGCGGGTCGTGAGGGAGTCAAGGACGTTGAAGACACCTGATTAAACGCCATCGCCAACCGTCAGTCCAATCGCGGTTGTGGTAAAAAGCCTCGCAGAGGGCGTTGGTCGTGGCGCTCGTTAAGGTCGTAGGATCTTTGTCGCCGTCGCTGACGTCGTCGTTGTCGTCGTTGTCGGTATCGCACGGACGAGCGCCAATGTCCCCGTTCCTTGGGCGGAAGAACGTAAAAAATGATCCTTTCTTATTCTCGTCACCAACTCGCTCAATCCGTCGTGTCTGTAATAGTACCCCGACCTAAGTCCGTGCCTGGTGGTAGCGTCTCTCCCGAACAGCATGTTTACCCCGGCCGACTCGCTTGTTTCTCGAGGTGAAGATCCTGTCACGACACACTGCCTCAAGCTGTCTACGAACTCGGTTGCTCACCTTGGTGTTCCTTCTGGTGTCGTCGAAGACTCTGCAGATAGGCGACCAAGACAAAGGCGGTCCGCCCACAGGCGTTGAGGATACTGAGCACATCAGGTCTTCGGTTGGGTGGGGAACAGGCTGGATGTGTCCAAAATCCAGCGCTTACTATAGACCCCACTGCTCGGCAGGGTGGATAGATTTTTCCATCGTACGGCCACTGTCGGAGTGCACAGCTCCAACTCACGATGCGGCTTGAAGCCGCGGGTTCCCCATGTCCAGGATGCAAACCTTCTCCCACCGGACCCTGGACAGGATCTTGTCCCGGAGAATCCGACCCGGATCCAATGGTAGTAGAGCTGTGTAGCACGGGTTCGAATCCCCCCCGTCTTGACTGTCTCCCGCTGATACCATGGTGTGCATTATCCCCTGCTCTCAGATCGCTCTGCCTGACCTTCGGCGTGCTCCCGATTCTGAGACTTTTGGCCTCGTTTGTTCCCTCCCTCGTCTCGAGGATTTGACGTTGGTTTCTTTCGGGTTCGGGTCCGGGAGCAGGTGGTGGATCACTCCTTCCATATCACCTGGACTCACCAAGTCCCTCGAGTCGAGTCCTATGATAGACGGGATACAGTCCACCGCATGTTAATTGTTGGACCTCCCAAATGGTCTGCACTTCATGATGATCACTGTGACAATGGCTCTCCAAACGAGACGTCAAGGTCTAGAATGGATGCATTGAAGTGCACTGAGACCCTTCAATCCCTTGAAATTCCGAATTACCTCGGTGGATTTCCTTCAATGTCTGTACCAGATCGATAGCCCACCGCTATAGGCGCAGATGTGTCCGGCACGACCGAGTTTAACCTCTCCAAAGTAACAAAACTCCAGATGTAGTGTTTCTGTGCCGTCGGATCCGGACATCTCCAACACATGTTGCTAGGATTACCTCGCTTCGTCTACATCGGAGGCTCTACTTGGGAAACGGCTCGTCAGGAATGATTGGATCTCGATTGCTTGCTGGTTCGACTCTGGGCTTCACGCTCGCTTCATTTGAAGGTCATTGTACGAACCAAGGGTGGGGGGGAAGGATCCGAGGGATCGTGTGGCAAGGCTATAGTCAGAGTTGACGAAGAGAGGGATCAAAGATGTGATCCCAATTGTGTTAATTCAAGCGTTCAAGTTCGGACGCCTGAAGGAACTTTGATTGTTCCTGGCACCTTCAATAGCCTTGCAGGATTTATCGGCCCCTTGTACTGCTAGGCTGGCTACGCGTCATTATACGCTGTCACACGATCCCCCCCCTCCCACTTACAGACGTGGTCTCTGTATCCGATCACGATGTCCAGCGCTCCCCAAAACCTATTATTGTTTTGGATGGTACTCGCGAAAGAACGGTCGAAGGAACCAATCCGAGTCAAAGGGGTTACAACCTCGATTTATGTGTCGCCCGCAGACTTCTCACCCCCCAGAACGGCTTCGTTCCGGGGTGCACCACCTTGTGATTCGACGGGGCATCAGTGAATGTCCACGTTACTTATTTGATCGGAAAAAGTAAGAAAAAGTAAGAAAAAGCAGGAATAAGTACGGTAAGTGGACGATAAGTGGATAATCAATAAGCCAGGTCCATTTGGTCGAAATAAGTGGTAAAAAAAGTACGGAAATAAGACTGATAAGTGCGAGAAGAGAAAATTGA
>Ga0307511_10003663_pt1 | contig 15719 bp, 12 predicted proteins | sample 13_EM_MG_FD_200266 | JGI IMG/M metagenome (GOLD analysis project Ga0307511, IMG submission 200266) | Populus trichocarpa ectomycorrhiza microbial communities from riparian zone in the Pacific Northwest, United States - 13_EM | ecosystem: Host-associated > Plants > Roots > Unclassified | place... | reverse complement strand
TACGGTTCGTAGTCCTTCTTCGTCGGGTATGGATCGTAGTCCTTAGTCACATACGGTTCGTAGTCCTTCTTCGTCGGATATGGATCGTAGTCCTTAGTCACATACGGATCGTGGTGCTTCTTAGTCGGATACGGGTCGTAGTCCTTAGTCACATATGGGTCGTAGTCCTTCTTCGTCGTATACGAGTCGTAGTCCTTAGTCACATACGGGTCGTAGTCCTTAGTCACATATGGGTCGTAGTCCTTCTTCGTCGTATACGAGTCGTAGTCCTTAGTCTCATACGGATCGTGGTGCTTCTTAGTCGGATACGGATCGTAGTCCTTAGTCACATACGAGTCGTAGTCCTTAGTCACATACGGATCGTGGTGCTTCTTAGTCGGATACGGGTCGTAGTCCTTAGTCACATATGGGTCGTAGTCCTTCTTCGTCGTATATGGATCGTAGTCCTTAGTCTCATACGGATCGTGGTGCTTCTTAGTCGGATACGGATCGTAGTCCTTAGTCACATATGGGTCGTAGTCCTTAGTCACATACGGTTCGTAGTCCTTCTTCGTCGTGTATGGATCATAGTCTTTAGTCACATACGGTTCGTAGTCCTTAGTCACATATGGATCGTAGTCCTTCTTCGTCGTGTATGGATCATAGTCTTTAGTCACATACGGGTCGTAGTCCTTAGGTGTATATGGGTTGTAGTCCTTAGTCGGATACCGGTCGTAGTCCTTAGGTGCATACGGACCGTAACCTTTATTCGTATCCCGGTCGGGATACTTAACGGGAACACATTGGGAGTAGTCTGGTCGAAAGTTTCGATGTCAGGATTATCCATATTCATTGCGCCGTGTTTGGCGAAAATACCGGGCAGGTTTAGAAGGAATTATGGGAGGACTCACATGGATTGGCAACTTGACATTTGTACCCAGAAGGGCACTCTGCTTTGTAGTCACCTCCACCACATTGGCCGTATATTGGAGCTTGGGCGGCTACTGCTGGTATAAGTGCAACAGCCAGCACGATAGCTGGCATGAAGCTTGGTTTCCGCATTTTCAAGGAACTGTTTCCCGATTTGGCTTGAATACTACCGAGAGGGCACCTGCGTGGTGATGATGAGCGGACACCTGCTTGGTGTTTGTGAGAGGACACCTGCTTGGTGTTGATGGGGGAAGGGTTGATATGAACTTCGAGGGTGGTTGACCCTCTACTTATAGGCTTTGATCATCATCCTCCCGGCATAGCAATATACCAGATTCGAGAGGGTATGGAATTGGACATGGGCTGAAAAACCAAGAGGCACACACATACAAACTGTCATTGGCAAAGTCTAGATGGCAAAGCGGTTGGATTCACAAGAATACAGATAATGTCTTGGGAAAACTGCCAACCAGGCTACAGCACGTAGAACATGGCTGATTCCAAGTATGAAATCCAGCACGAGGTTGCCTGATTGAACGTGAGCTCCAAAGCTCGGCTAGATGTTCTTAAGTTACAATTACACTACACTTTGGTAGTCACTTGTAATGTATTGCAGTTGACCTTCGGGGGGTGCCTGTGCCCAAAGATCTTGAACTCGTCTCGATCGTGTTATCAAGTTACAAGCATTGACAATTACAACAACGGGGTGGCCTCAGCTACAGCCCTCGGGTTAGTGGATTCTTGCATTGAATGCGTGGGATCCTCGATCCTTATTCCCTTGCGGAGAAATCCGCTCGCCTGCAACACGCATGAGAGAGGGCTTAATGGTCCGTAAAATATTTCCCATTGAAGTTAGAGTTTTGCAATGTTTCCGTGGTTCTTAAGCCCAGACCTGTCTCATATCATGAAAGTATTTGGCAGTAGAGTATCCAGAAATACTAAAATAGGAATCGAACCATGCTGCGGTGTCAATGCAAGCCGTGGGAATCATATCTGGAAGGTGAAGTTGAAGCACATTTTGCGGCGAGGAATACGTCATACATAAATTCGCCAGGGGGGTCTTGGAGAAGAGAGGTATACGTAGTCCCTACCCAGACACCATTTGCAAAAGCCTTCTCCTTGTAATTGATTTGGGGAGTCATTAATCCTTTCTCATAGGCTCGATTCGAAACTTCCTATTCTTTGACATGTACGGCTGGGAATTATTTATAGTTGCATTCATTATAATAAGCTAATTATAGTTGACTCGGGATCAGTATCTTATTCAGAACGATATCTGGGTCTCCTAGGACTGGTCCACGAACTGAACCTATACAAACCTGCACCCTGAGTGGGAGCCAATATATATGGGTTTCACATCGCCTTATACATACATACTATATGTACTCAACTTATAATTAGACTACATTACAGTATTATTTTAATACACATACCGAGTAGTAGGTCGCCGGCGGTGGAGCATATTCAGATGCATGTGGGGAAAATTGTGGTTCTTATAGATCAGCCTTCCTTCCCGAAAACTTCAGCCCCATGTGGGTATGTAAGACAACCGTATACCTTCATTAACTGGAATGCTTCCGATTGCTGAAATATATGCATAGGTACTAGTAATTATAAAGATTGTTCATAATAGTATAGTCTAGTATTCCCTTACATATGCATATTCTCTATAGCTATCTAACTCAAGTGAGATATTGGTACCTTCATAAGTTTGGTGAAGTTGTAGAGAGTACCCCACAATACCTTCACAAGGAGACTAGTCACGTGGGATTATGACTAGGTAGTGTAATTTACAAGTGCTGCAAGCAAAAAAACTATATCTATTTAGACTACCATTTTTAATTTTTAGCAGTCTCAGGTCGGGTTTTCTCCAGATCTTGGGGCCAAAACCGCTTTGATAGGTATCCTGTAGGTGCGTACGCTATTCGAACATTTACCTGTTTACCTGCATACCTATTGCAACTTCTCCACTAGTGTGCATTGAGGTTGATGCGGATAAAGGATCTTGCGTCCCGCCAGATGAGAGAGCTGAAACTAGATACAGATACGAGTTAGCGCTGCTACCCAGTAAAGCAAATATCGATTACGACTTTTAGTCCAAGGGAAACTCCGAGCTGGCCTTAATATGAATCCCCTTGTGGTAAACGAGTAAATAGATACCATTCTCCTTATACCTTTCTAGTTGCGCCCACATTTTGGGATCAATCACACCTTGCAAAAGGTGTAGAAGCCACCGTAGTGTAAATAACATGTTCATCACCTCCGACCCCCCCCCATTTTTCAGGCTTTGGTTTCAACAGGTTTCCATCTTCCTTATGGATAATTTGAAAGACTATACATCTTGAGATCAGCTTGAAAGGAACTTGATTGGGAGGTGAATGATAGCTGAAAGGTAAGGCTACTGTAACAGTGGTGTTGAGGTGTTGATGTGCTGAGGGTCGCGCCCCAAAAGGAAAACTTACCTGCTGGTAGCGGCTCGCAAGTTAGAGTTCTGACTGAGAATGTTTGCTTTACACAAGAGTGTCCTTTTTGAGCAGCATTTAAAACCGACTGCCGGTGTTCAAAGCACTTTCGAGACCAGCTTGAGGTAATCTCATAAATATTAGAACCCCCACGTCATGATTATGGTTATAAGACTATACTATGGTGTAAATGACACTTCTAGTTAAATGTGTAGATACATGAATTGCACCTATCATAACTGTATTATATTACCTATTTAGGTATTTATGAGGTTTCTCCAAGTTTCTGAAGGTCTTGCTCGTCTCTCTTCTTCTCAGCCCTCCCTCCCCTCCGCTCTGCTGGACTGGACCTTACTGGCCTGTTACTAGGCCTTAGTGGATTTTTCTAGACTAATCACGCACTGGACACTGGGCTGAACCCTCGCTGGACTGGATCCTGGGCACTGGATTCTGGAATAGACTGGACACTAGACTAGAGCAGGACCCTGTAGGTTGTCTAGGATTTAAATAGGTGTTGTATACATAGCTCATCCCATTTCGGTGGGTCTACTTGACCCAACTGTCAGTTGAAGCTTATTCCTGAAGCGGCAGTAATTCCCCCCTTCTTGAAGGTGTGATTCACTTTACGTGTGTACGTGTGAATTACTCTCTCAAATAGATAGTCTCGTAAGACTATTTGTCAAATGGTATTAAATACCTTTAAAACCAGCAATCCTACACCTGTCATTCACATGCTTTGTGCATGTAAACTGCAAAATCGTGGTTTACATTTTTCTTAGTTTTACCCTTTTATCCTGCCCGTAGGGTGACTCAAAGACTCCGGTAGGTACCGCTGGTAGTAGCTGTGGGTGTATCAGCTGAAGGTTTATCAGCTGAAGGGCTATGCTGCCGTTTGTGCCGCGTTGAAGTGCATATGCATGCGCCTTATTTAAGTGCATATACATGCCACCCTATGGTGAAAATATTAGGCCTCTGCATGAATAAAAGCGCTAGCGACGTCCGCGGAGGACCTGTATTCAAGACCGCGGTCTTATTCGTGAGTTTTAATATTATAATTCGTTGAAGTTTGTGGTTAAAATAATTCAGTTACACAGCCTAACGCTTGGCATTTGTCCAGGGACGTGAAAATAAGGTTGTGGTACTGTATAATGTCAAGAGATCCACTAGCGTGAGAGGCGCTGTCAGATATATGATTGGCACGTAACCCATACCAGATATTATCTAATGAAAGCCTGATTAGGTTTACTGCTGGAGATCACGTCGATATTGCAGTGCCTACACATCCACTGGCGAACAATACTCCCGGACAAAAACCTCATAGGGGATGTTCTTCCTCAGTGAGAGTCAGATGTTGCTGCTGACCAATACCAAAAAGCCGATTTGCAGTTCTAGGCTGCATTGACTTAGTACAGAGTTTATTTTAAGCCTCAACCAGCAGGTTACATATGATAGGCAAACCTGAATGTAGGGACTGAGGGCCTGACTATATTGAAGGGATGGAGCCAACTGTCTCTGCACACTGGAAAAGACACCGTAGCTAGAGTGAAAATCATAGGTATACTGAAAGTGAGTTTTTTTATTCAGCTAGCCCGAAATGGAGGTCAGCTTTTAGGTAGGCTTAATATAGCTGCCTATATTTGGTCCGACATGTGAGCCTTAATCCAGTTAGAATGCCCTACCTGGTAGGGATTACGACTACTGCCTCAACACATTTATCATCAAACTGCTCTCATATTCTCGTGGCATGTGTTTCTGTGCCATTCTATGAAACAAAGTAAACAAAATAGAAGAACAAGGCTAGATACGAGTAATGGTTTACCAAAAAGAAAAAAAAAACGAAAAAAAAACAAGAACACTACCTCCTCCCACATAAAATATCATGTGTGCTTCCTATCACCTCTCACACGCATTGTATACAGTATAATCATTGTATCTGCCTCGCAGGTAGCCTGGAACTTGTACATAGCATCATCCAATTTGGTTCTGATCACCTTCTGCTGAATTGGAGCCCTCACAATTGTGCCTTTTTGAAGTCTTCGCAAACCCTCAATCGGAGTTATGAAATCGAAGATAATGGTGCGCGGTCGTGCATTCAGCCCTTATTCCTTTTCCGAGTTCATATTTTCATGCTATAGGATAAGCAAGCCGCCATCTGTGGCACTAATGCACGCAATGATTGGAATATTTGGTTCAGAGGAATGTTGTGATACAACCTAGTTTGTCATGCTGCATTACGGATACTCCCGTCGGAAAGCTTTTCGATGCAAGAGGGCAGGCTATGCCCCATTGACCAGTGAGCTAATACTGGGGGGTAGAGGGTTTTCCTGATGCAATTCCGCCGAATATGCACTTATACAGGATGCATCGATGCACAATCACAGGTTTTAGCTGTAAGCTTTATCCTGTTTTCGAGGTCTAGCACCTACTTTTGGCGTCAATATACCAATTGGGGGGCAGCATGTATGGCGATTTCGACAGCGCTAATTGCAGCTGTCAAGTTTACGTATTTTCCTTCGTTGGAGTTGTGGGGGTTCTCCTGTATGCATTTATGTAATCCGCAGAGGACATGACTGTAGGGTAGTTCAGCCGTATCAGCTGTATACGCGTCCGACACAACAGGTCAGACGGTACAACCCGTCACCTAACCACAACCAGTCAGAATGGCAATAATTTAGAGCAAATGAAGGAAAGAACGTGAATATTCAAGAGTTAAGGTAGAGGATGAACTCCAGAAGCAAAGAGGGTGGTAAACATGATTGGCTACTGCTGAATATCTAACAGACCTTCGGCAAGCAAGAGATGAAAACAAAGCCCGTAGTCACTAAGGGCAAAAAAAACGACCGTGCAAACAGCACTGAACCAGAGCCTCGTCGGCCTTTGCAACCCTTTGACACTTGCCTTCATAATTTTCAACTTGATTGTAGCTCCTCCGGCCCTTCTTGAATCACTTCATGTACATAGCATTTAATATTCACTGTGTGTATGCAGGCACAGCGAGTTAGCCTTGTCAGGTTAGCTGACTGGTTGTACCGTCTGAATGGGACGCTTCGTAGCGCAATAAATCCAAATAGCACACCAGCCCAAGACTACATCAACCAGACTACTTTCCAAGTGAGCTACATTGTCAAGCGAACTACATTGTCAAGTGAACTACATTGCTAGTCTGGTTGCTAGGAGAAAATCGAGGCGAGGTACATATGCATTGATGAACAGCAACCGACGGTACCGGGAAAACTGGGTTACAAGAGTCCTGGTCGGTTTTTGAGACATAGCTGCAGCCACTCTATGCAACCCGACACGACTCACAACATCTAAGGCGCCAGGCTACATTTGAACACTACAAAGTTGGCAACACGGATGGTAGATGTTAGGAGGAAGATAGTCACGGGAGGAAAGGGGAAAAGGTAGATCCGACTAGATTGCTGAACTCTCCAGGTGCTAATGAGGTTATGTCGACATCTACAGGCACAGCTCAACCTAAGTCTGCGCACCCTATTTCTATATCTCCTGATGGGACTGAAGATACAAAGCTTTATGTGCGTAGTTTGCCGGATAATACAGTTGGCCTGGCCATGGCAGATGGAAGATACATATGAAGATGTTGAGTATTTGGATGGTGTCGATGCAGAGCTGATCCCTGACATACCACCTGCAGCACCTTCAGATTTAGATAAAATTAGTATTAGTGCGCTCTGTGAATAGAAGTGTCTCAGGACTCTTGTAACCCAGTTTTCCCGGTACAACCAGTCAGACGGTAGAACCAGCCAGACGGTACAGTTCAGACGGTACAACCAGTCAGACGGTACAACCGGTCGGCTAACCTGACAAGGTTACTAAGTGGCTATACACGGTCAAGTCTCAAAGCCACTGCTCCACCTTCTCCAATTTACCTACATCTTGTATGCACTGACTGTCTTGAATATCAACGTGCTTTTTCTACTGCCACGCCCACTTAAACCCACCTAGGCTAGCTGACCGGTTGTACCGTCTGACTGGTTGTACCGTCGGACGAATGATGAGCTAGTCTGGTTGATTGGAGTCTCATGGATTGTCCCGTGAGTATTACATAAGCGCGAATACATGATGAAATCACACAACTCCCAAGAACTTGGCGGGGCAGTTGTAGTAAATAGTCTCAATTCTGGAATACTACTACCTATATATAGCATTTGAGCTTCCAAATTGAATTTTAAACAAATCACCCAAGGCAGAGAAAAGCCCCTCATATCGATATCCCACTACTATATAGTAAGTCTGAACCCCTCCCCCTTTTTTCCCGTCTATTCGTAGAAGCGAGTGATATCAATCCGAGTTCCGTTTAACAATACAGGATACAAAACCTCCTTCTCGCTTTGAATTCCACCAGGTTTGCCCTTGGTGCACTCTGGAAGATAGGTTGGGGTTTCATATGTAGGGAGAACATCAGAGTCGGTGGGATCGGTATAATTTCCAACGGAAGTGTAAACACCAAGCCTGAATGTCTTGAGGCTGTCGGCCGGAATCTCAATATCCCCTCCGTCGGAGGTAGTGGTAATAGCCCAGTACAGGTTCTCCACAAGAAATTGAGTAATGGTGTCCTTCTTGTAGGGGACCTTGCGCTCGTAGAGGGCATCTGAGATTTGGATTTCGTTGTCGTAAATCCTGGGATCTTTGCGGACACCAGGGTTGCCAAAGGAGGAGATGGAACCAATGCGCTCGGGGGCAGACTCGAAGTCGACTGGCTTAACTGAAGGCTTGCCTAGGAAGCAGTGGAGTGTCCATGGGCCGGGGAGTTCGCTCTCGTCGATGACAACCCTGATGGTGAAATCGTCTCGGATGAAGTTGTTGACTTTGGATACATCTTTGTCAGTTCAAATCCATAACTTTGATGAATTAATCTAATCGATACCGGAGATCTTGGGAATTCCAAAGGGCTCTTACAGATTCCATGGAGAAAAGGTCCAAGGATGATGTCCGGTCCATACAATGCATTGATACGTTTTTGTGTGTATAGCTTGAGGGCTAAGACACTCTTGGATGCATAGGTGCACGGAACTTCATCATACCCGTAGTTATAAGTCCAGATGCTTGAGGCAGTCTTGATCTCGTCACTTTTGAAGTACGCGCCATTAGGGTGCTTAAATGGGTAAAGATTGGTAGCGAGGTTGTCTAGGGGCCCATCGATTCCAGGTACAATACGTGCGAATGTTGCCATAGCATATCCTGGAGTGAGGTACGCTCCAGGACCATAATATTCATACGGGTGAGTAGCCTGGTACATGGCAGTCAGACGGTCCACGTTCGCATGGTGGAGCCAGAAAATGGGATCAAATGCTGCAACGTCGACGGTGGTCATGTGACCTATAGGACTACTCCCTCCAATTATATTATGAACAGTGTTGTGGATGCCCTCAACCCTACTGGAGAAGATGTTGAATGAAGGTTGGCTGAGCGCTATGTAGGTCTGCGCACGGCGAGTAGTGAAACCACTTTTCATGGCAGAACACACAACGTTGTTCTGGGAAGGGGCACCATTGGCAACTGGGCCCGGGCGACGACGAGTGAACATCCATTGGTTGAACTAGAGGTCTATATTAGCTGTTTCTGATAACACCATGTACCTAGGGACTAGATAACACCGGTCACGGGGAACTTGCATTAGGGCCTTCGAAATATTGTGCGAGAGTTGCTGGGCTCTGGAAATTATACTGGAACAGAGGGTTTTGAATGGTGCTGCCTGTAGCCACACCAGCCACACCGGGCCTGATCACACTGACCGTTGGTTCCATAATTATGGCAGGAAGGCAGGCACCAGATTTCTCAGACCAATCCCAGTATGGAAGCCTGACCTGCTCAGCAGCAGCGGAGTAAGTCGCATAAGCAGAGCCAGTGAACTGGGCAGCAATCATCACAGCTCTACGGTACAAGGCTTGCTATATTGATCACACCAATGTTATTTGGGGGTCTTCATTGGAGGAGCCGGTGGGTTTTTTTACCTCAACGACAAGAAGATATGGGCGATGCCAAGTGGTGAAGAGGCGGGAACCGTGAGTGCAGTAGCCCATCCCGGTGTTATACGGACCACCAGAAGGGCTAATGAGTGGGTCCATCTGATAGGCAATCAGAGGTGCACCATGTATACCTAAACATAGTTCAAGTTAATGATCCATCCGGGGGCAGCTCCTCCAGAAAAGCTAGCATACCTGAGATCTGAAACCAACTTATATCCTGACTCTCAGGACTCGCTTGCAAGGATTGCATTGCCAGAAGGAACATATTGAACACAGATGGATAGGATGACTGCAAAGTCTGGATCTTGCGTCTGGGATGACAACTGCAGCTGCTTGCACCTACAACGGGGTCAAAAGGAGGTGTGGCACGCTTCCTCATAACGGGGCTAGAGATAGGCACTTCTCTAGACGTATACGTAGCCGGGTCGGGATACCAAACGGGAACACACTGCGAGTAGTCTGATTGAAGGTTTCGATGTCAGAATATGTCTAACAAAGAACAGTTTTGGTACTATGACGGTTTAGAAAAGGTTAAGGAACTCACAAGGATTGGCAACTTGACATTTGTACCCAGAAGGGCACTGTGCTTTGTAGCTACCTCCACCACATTGCCCGAATATTGGGGCTTGGATGGCCGCTGCTGGTACAGCTGTAAGTACAGCAGCGAGCACGAAAGCTGACGAGACACTTGATTTCCGCATTCTCAAGGAACTGGTTCCCGATTTGATGCCGGCCTGACTGCCACTGAGGGGGCAATTGCTTGCTGTTGGTGGGAGAAGGTCGAGATGAGCTTCGGGGGTGGTTTACCCTCTACTTATAAAATCCAAGAAGCGCATGAATACGAACTGTCATCGACTCATCGGCAAAAGTCCATCGTATGGCAAAGCGGCTGGGTGCACAAGAAGAATACAGATAATGCCTTGGGAATACTTCCAACCAGAATACAACTTGTAGATCCCCCCTCAGCCATGCTCGAGTCGGCTAGATGTTCTCGAATTATAAGTGCGTTTAGTCGCTTGTAGTGCATTGAAGTTGCGAAGGCCTGAACCTAGAGTACTTGAGCTATGAAGCCAGGTTGCTGCGCATGCAGCAACAGCGTGACCTCAACCACCCTACTAATAATTGGGTTATTCCCAATGCAGTCTGTGTCGTGGATGCATGTCATATAACCGAAAATGGGGCCTTGCATTGCCCACTTGGGGACCCTCAATCTTAATTCCTTCTTCTTTTGCGGAGAAACTCACTCTCCCGTCAACTCATGTTCACGCGGGAGCTAAATCCCGCAAATTATTTCCCATTGAGATTAGAGTTTTTCAATGCTTCCGCGTTTCTTTAGATTAGACCTGTTTCATTAAAGGAACCGACAGCAGAAATACCAAAATAAGAATCGAACCATGATGAGGTGTAAATGTAAGGGGGTCAGGAGGAATGTGTATACGGGAAGACCAGATGAGTCGAGATTCCACAGCGACTTGCATCAACTAGGGGGAGGGGTCGCCAAGGAGGCCTCGAAGGAGAGAGGTAGCCCCTATAAAGCTAGCCACTCGGGCACCACGGACAAAAGTCTCTTCAATTGGAGACCATACCTATTAATCTTCTATCATAGGCTGGATTCAAAACCTCCAATTCCTTGAAATGTAAGGCGGGGACCCGGAATCAGTCTCACCTTGCGTGTTTTTCAAATCGTTGCCGTGTCACGAGGCAACCTACCACCTCTTCCTTAGTAAGCTGGAGGAAAGCATAGCCGGGGACTTTGTTGCTCTTAACGGTGCTATTATCCTCATTATTGAGATCGTACTCCTCCTTGTTGGCTGTGAGAAAGGCTTGGACATTTAGTCGCTTCCAGTTAATAGCGCTTTTATTAGCCATTTTCACCATTCCGGGGGCGTCCGTATTAGTTGTTCTAGTTAGAGGCAGATATTTTGTTAAGGAGCTGAGGGAGTGGTTATGCAGTTGATGCTGTTGTAGTTATGTATGCTCTCGCGCACACACGTGAGAAAAGACCACGTGAGTCTTAGGGGTATACTGCTAGGCAAACCTATCACCCGGTGATCACTCTTTTCCTCTATAACTAGCGGAATGCTCCTCCAACAAGGTATGGTTCAGCTTGAAGTGAGAAGAGCATCAATTCTCCAATAGCTGCATGGGGTGAAATTGGAATGTTGTTCGACTTCCAGGATTATCCCTGATCGAAAAGGTTACCTAATTCGGCAGTGCCTATGTACCCTTTGCGGTTTGGTACACTACCATCTTGAGCTTAGTGCTTCTCTTGACAGATGTTTAAATATGATACGAGACTAATGTAAATATGCTTATTTACTCTATGCGGAGATATTCTTGTAACCAATACATGTTTAATATCGAATATACTTAGACGAGTGACATCTGTAATTGGGTGTTGACATGCCCTGAGCACGGGATTTTTTCCGCACAGATAGCTCTTAGCAAATCTGGTTACGCGAGCTGTGAAATTACAATGGGTATAAAAGATGAAAAATCGATCATTTATTAATATAAATAATCGACTCCGTGTACATACAGGAAAGTAACACAATATTTCTGGATATAAAACACAAGACAAACTCCTGTGCATATCTTGGGTATGGTAGGCAGCCTCATTACAGCGATTGATGGGTCAATGGGATGCGAGCGACTAGATAATATTAGGACTAAACGCCGCTAAATACAGGTCTCTTAGGTGCAAGGGAAATTCATAATTGCCTGTGTTTTCTACAATTGACTCGCGAGAAGACGCACTGGCCGTGATACATGAGACAGAACACACATCCATCTAGTCTGGTTGGCACAAGTCTCTCGTAGAGACATCTACAGCCAGGCCAACCCTCGCGGGCTAGGCTATCCCATTGACCCATCAATCGCTGTAGACCTTGCAAATGGCATGTGACTTCTAGTCATACACAAAACTAAAAGTGTTAGTCCTAGGCTTGTACGGTGGCTCTTTAGACTTATTTGGCATGTATAATTCCGGAAAAGTCTCTTATAGAGTTCTCGCTCCGCACCACATGTACCCCCAGGCCTCCATATCTATAGGTATACCAGCACCGCCTTGAGGGGCCTTGGAAAGTCAAGTATCACAAAGTCACCCGCAGCACAAAGGCCTCAGTGCGGTAAGGTAAGGTAAGGTGGCCTGCAGTTGGGAATGGCATTTGTCGTTGCAAAGTTCTTTACTATACATGAAATAATTTTCTAATTCAAAAAGATTGTGTAACTACTAAGGGGTAGCACCCAACTATAAAGTATGAAGCCACTGCCGCACAAATAATAAATGCAATGATCAAGAAGTTTGCCCCATCACTTGGCAAAAGTATATCAAACCATAACTAGGAAGTAGGCAGGCACACCAGGAAGCCCCAAATCCGATGAACTGTTACCCTGAACATACGATTATAAAAAGGATGCTTGTCCAGTGGACTATTCCAAGTGTGAATATTTCTCCCGCCTTGCCGTCCAAATTGCCATTACAACCGCAAAACATCTACCTAAGCTCACCACGAATCTATATGTCCATATCCGGTCAGTTATCAAATGTTCATGGGGGATTATTACCAAAAAGCTTAAGAATCCAAGATTGTATATAAATATGAGCGAACCAGCAATTTGTATGATTGCTGAATAGGTTGACCGAACCAGTAATAAATTGGAATAGGGTGGTGAATCTGCCGGTCTAAGTTCTCAGTTGGTGGATCGGTCGAATGAACTGTCAATGGCACCCGATTGACAAATTGCCATGTGAAGTGATATCGATGTCGCTTCATCCATGGCATATATCATAACTTTAGCTGATATCCTTATCTTCCCTGTTCTACTTATCTGAGTAGTACTAGTCTAGTTGCAATTTGTGTTGAGGTCGAATATACGTAGGATGATCGAGGGGATCTAGGTCTAGTTCTTTTATATAGCGTATATATATGTCACTGTTGGGCATTATTCCGGAGAGTACATTGCCCTCCGAAATTAGCCGACGACGGGTAGATAGTACTTACTATCCTTTTGCCGGAGGGCAGCCGATTTATTTTAACAAGAGAATTCCGAGGGTTTGGGAGTCGCTATTTGGAATCGGCCATGTACATGAATACCCTTTTCAGGCAGTAAGATATGAAGATATACTCTCTATGTAGGTACCAGTGAAAGTAAAAATACGGGTGATGGATATATTGACTGTATGTAGCTGAAGTTTGTATTATTTAATTTTTCTGCAAGATTGCCATAGTTACAGCTGAACTCTTGGAAACAGAGAACCAGAGGTATAAGCTCAAAAAGCGGACACAAAGATCAGGTACCCCAGCTCGCTATATATATATATTCCGGCCCAGTCACGACCGATGTGTTTTTCACGAATAGCCCAGTTCATTCATGATTAAACCAGTTTATTGATGACTAGCCCTGCCAATTGACTGGCCCACCCAGTCAGCACCGTCCGGCCTATTCATGAATGAACCGGTCTAAAAATGGGCGAATTATTTTATTTATCGTCTAAATAAATATACACTATGCCCGTTGCTTTACCCCGCATTGCTTTCACCTTCCTACTCATCTTGATCCTCCGCATTTTGACACTCCGCTATCACTTGAGTTGTTCTTCCGCTCGGTTTATTGCGACAAATTGTACCTCGTGAGTGGCAGTGAATTGTGCAACTACGGTCTGCTTTAACACAGCTGCAGCGCCCGTGTATCGCAAGTGGGGCTCGAGTTGATCCGGTTGGGTTGTGGGATACAGCCCTAGCTGTTGCACGTAGGGTAATAACAGCGGGATTACCGGCAATTTATGAAAGGACACCAGTAGGAACCTTTTCTAGATGACGAGCTCTATAGTGATGTTTAAGTTGGTATGTTCTGGTAGTGTATGCTGTATATATCCTACCATACAAACTATATATGAGCAACTAGCTCCCAATATGTATGTACTCGGGGGCAAGGGGTAAGCCTGACAGAGTGGAGAATACCCCATAGTAACCAGTTTCCTTGTTTACTATTCCGAGTGCAACTTCAAGAGTTTTGTATAGCGTTACCAGAGGAAGCTGAAGTACATGCGAGTCAATACTTACCTTGTAGATACTGTGTCAGTTGAGGATTTTGTGGTTGTGTAGCGCTGTTAGGGGTAGAAATATATATACCAAATGTTTGGCCCCAACGCTCCTGCCATAGAAATTGTATGGGATTATGTTCTGGGCTTGGGCGATCTGCGGGCGGAACATCAGGGCTGGGGGCAAGTTGTTTGTCCTCCGAGCTCGGGGAGTGCCGTGGCAGTCTGATCAGGTTGATTTCCCGGTAGAGAAGGAGGCAAACGGTATTTCTTGGCTACGAATTCCTTAAATATCCTCCGCTGTGATCTATATTACTCCGGTCATGGTTACCAAGTGCAAATTTTAAAAAACAAACCTTTTCTTAGCATTAGAATGGACTAACATCACAGGTGGAAGTACTGTAGGAATATCTCGACCTCTCGATTTCTTATTAAAGAAGGAAACAATGCTTCTATCACGGCTACCGGTTCCAACCAGAAGGCGATCCTCGAAAACATTGGTCTAGTTGGCTACAGAGTTATATTAGATCACCACGCCTATGACAAGACCTAATATTGGGCCTGCTTTAAAAGTAACTAGACGGACACCTTGAAGGAGTTCATTAACATCCGCGACTGTGGTGTCTGGAGTGAGTCGCGAATTTGATCTATATTGCGGATATGCAGATATATAATCTTGGTTATCTCTCTCATGGTGGACTGAAGCCCCTCTATGGGCTCAAGCCACTCAAGTACATTGAAAACCCTGTTCACTGTGTGCAGCACCGAGCCGTTGGTTAGGTCTGCTTAAATAAGACAATCATAGGACCCACATTCGTTGCTTTGAAGCCGTGGACCTTGCAAGAACCCGCCACCAGTATATAGTCGCATATACTTCCCAGACACCGTAAGCAATGAATCGGGAAGTTCTCGTTAAATAAGTGTGCTCTCTAATATAGTGGCGATTGAAATGCCATTACCAAGGAGGAGGAGGATTAGATATAACTCGACAACACTGAGTTCAAATCTCTAGAGTGGTGGTGACATGGCCACAAACAATGCAATTAGAAACCAAACATAGAATGACCAGATTATTCTGTGGGTGGGGGTGTGAAAAGCCTCAATTTCAGGGTAATGCCGCTCTCAACGAGTTAGTTAGTCCTTGGCTCTTGCCACAGACATACATACATAGAAGCGATCATGATCGCTTTTCATGGTCGCTTTGATTAAAAAGTACCTAAACGAGACAGAGGTAGCATAAGCCTACAACCTAATAAACCACCTTGATACTTCAAAATCCTAATCGCAACTAAATCGGCCATTTGTTTTCAACGA
>Ga0307511_10003662_pt1 | contig 15726 bp, 12 predicted proteins | sample 13_EM_MG_FD_200266 | JGI IMG/M metagenome (GOLD analysis project Ga0307511, IMG submission 200266) | Populus trichocarpa ectomycorrhiza microbial communities from riparian zone in the Pacific Northwest, United States - 13_EM | ecosystem: Host-associated > Plants > Roots > Unclassified | place... | reverse complement strand
ACTACCCTGGCCCCAGTCTTTCACTGGGCCAAAGAGAACACCCCTCGGGTGCGGTGCCATGTTGAAATTCGCCAACGAGACTCAATCTCAGAATAATTTTTATTCTAAGAGAGTGAGAGCTGGTGATTGGTGGATTAGAACAGGGATAAGTGCAAGGTTCTGGGTTACGTAGCAACGGTTGCTATGTAGTGGGCAGAGGCTTGGTGAAACTAAACAAACACAGGTGCAGCTGAGCCGTAGAATGTGATGGAAGCGCAAGGAATTGGTGTGGGTGGACCGGACCAATATAAATTGGGGCGGTTGCCACGTAGGTTCGCTGGCGGAAAATCGCCCACTTTTGAGCGGAAAAGTTCAGAAACTTTACCCTCGGGGGGATTTTGTAGTTTCGCAGATAGAGATAAATAAAATAGATCAAAGTGCTCGTAAGAGCGCGCTGAGTAAAATAAAGCAAGAGCCGACGTCAGGGTGGTCCTGGTTGTTGAGTTCTCGTAATCGCTCAGTCCTTGGAAGTTGATGTTAGTGACGGCAAGCAGCATGTGTGGGTGGAATGCAATTATATTTAGCTTTTTGGGAATTTTTAAAGCTCAGCCTACCTATAGATCTTAACATAACTTACTGGCACGAGTTTGGCCATTAATAAGATACTCTATTGCATCTCCTTCATCAGAAACATTTTCAATACATCTGGAGCCTGATCCGAGGACGCCGAGCATGTCAGCTTCGCCACTTGCCATGTCTGGTGTGTTCCACTAGTGAGTTGCCGTTACCACGAGGTTGCGTGGGGTCTGAGTGTCAAAGATGCTATGTTCTATGAGACCCTGCAACCAGACTACTTACCTGGCTGTCAATGCCACTAATTTGGGCAAACCGAAACACTGATGGTTCTAAAGCTAACTACGGATCTATATATTATTGTGCACGACTGAATCGATTGAAATATATCCGTATACTCAAGAGAGACTTGAATTATCTGGCATAGTTATTCTATCCCAATTCAACCATACATTAGCTGTAGGAGTATCATATATGTACATATGTAAGTATCGACCTAAGAAAAAAGAAAGCCTAAATTGCATAATCCATCAAGATAACCCCGAACACCCGCTGGATACTAAACGAAATACATGGAAGGAATCGAAAACTGCAATGGGTCTGGGGATCGATGAAAGAAAGGAAATCCAAAAAGGTACTGGTACCCTCAGCCCGCGTCATACCTTAAATAAATGACATGAGTTACCTAAGAAAATAGTTGAAAATGAATTCCTATGAACTTGAAAACGGCATGTGCTATATCCGGGAACCCTTCACGGCGAGTGTATGTGAGCCTGGGTGATTTGGGTCCGGTCACTGGTGTGTCCATTCCCTTTTTGGTCTGGTGAGAGCAAGCCTCCAACATCAAGGAATGAAATCTTGCGGGGGGGTGAACTTTGCCAGTCATTGAGTTGGCCATCTCCCACTTTTCGCACTGGGGCCGGAGTTTTCACCCCCTCTCGAACCGCGGTTGGATTTCGAGATCTAGAGCTGTGGTATTGAAAACCCCATATTTCTGTCTCTGCCTGCCCTGAGTCCAGAATTTCAGGGGATGGTGGGATTATCAGCCCCCCCACACTTCCGTTCTCACTCCGCTCAGTCCACGGCCCCACCCCATCCCCCCAGGCAGCTACCCACGGTGCATATCCATGAGTTCCCTCAGCGTTACTCGGGAGGTTCATTTCGGACGAATTTTGGACAGATCTTAATCCACTATGTCGCTGTGTGGCATCACTCATCTTCCTCAAGTCTTCGTTCATACCGAGACCAATATCCTTCACCAGATCTTCATCACTACCCCAAACTCTCATACCCATTCGCGTACTTTGAACGTCTAAGGCGTACAATTTCTCCTGGCCTTTCACCCGGCCACCGTTCGCGGCGGTTTCAGGTGAGTATACCGTATGCGCACCACCAGGTCCTCGGTATCTCTTTCGCTTGGGCCCTTTATCTCTGGCAAAAGAATTCAGAACAATGGCGTTCGCAATTGCGCATGAAGCTAGACATTCAATTGAAGAGTATAGAGTTCGATGAGGTTGGGAGGTGTGATAGTGTAAGACGAATGGAACTCGATATATAGCTAACGCACAGGTGATGAGCGATAAGGAGAGGGAGACAACGAGCCAAAATTTCCTGTAGCCAAGGATTAGAAACTTTATCTAGTGTTCACAGGTAGAATTTGTACTGAGCCAAACCTTTTGAATGGCATGGAGGCCATAAGTATAGGTGGCAATGGAAATATAACAATGAGCAAGTCTGTAGCGGCGTTGCAGACAGCCATGACAATCAGAGGTGCAACCCCTTGCCTACAGTGTGCTACACAGGGAAGCCTCAACATGTCAATTTCCCCCTGAACTGAGCCATAGAGTTAATACTTACATCCTGGGTCTGGAAGCACTTGCCCTGATCCCAAATATCACACGTCAGCTCTGCTGTAATACATTGTCGACGTCCTATGCCCAATGACCAGAAACATCCCAAACGAGGTCCTACTTACAGTTACTATATTACCGTTAGTTTCCGGTCTTTATAAATGAAAGTGGGGCTGATGACACTTACTTCTGGAACGGGGTACACTCTGCAAAAATTGATACCACAACACTAAGAAATGTTACCACCAAGGTCCACCTGATGGTACCTAGTATACCCTTATAACTCGTATTCCAGAACGAAAGGTTCAGCTTGCTATGAAATTCAGTAATGCAAAGCTTCTGTGACCATATACTAAGCATATTTCTCCCTTGTTAGTAAACAATATCCTGTAAGCGAAACCCCGGAAGTACCCACAATGCAGTGTATGCAACCCTCGCAGCTAATACACATTTGCTGCCATTTTCCCTCCTACTTATTTCCTCACCCAAGCCCCATTCAACATATTCGCCTCCATTCCGCGGTGTCCGAAATTCGTCAAACCCAGCCAATGATATGTTATTTGTGCCCCATATCAAAACCAGGTGTGCTAAGCCCAATCGCATACCGAGTGGTATGATACTGGCAACCATCCACCAGTCATCTCTATACGCCTTAGATAACCTGGCAAACCTCCAGAAAAGTCGAGCAAAAATAAGAAAAACACCGAACAGGGAACACCAGTATGTAATGAGAAGAGTGGGGCGGTCAAGAAATGTTGGTCGGAAAGCTGGAGCGGAAGTATAGAGTCCACGAGGAGCCAGGATATTTTCATGGTCCATAATCAGGTTGTATCGAGAGTGCCGCTATAGTAGCTACGTGGGTGTCGACACCTGTCGTAATGGAACATGGAAGCAAGCCAGTCGATGATTGTAGGCAAGTCGTTGATAATAAATAATCTTCGTTATGAGAATGATAACTTCCCAAATATTGATAGTTAAGTGCCTTATCTTAGGACCTATAATTGGGCCCTGAGGATGCTTTTATCTTGAAGATAATAGCTCGTTGCTAAAACAAGCTCTGACATGTCTGGGTGGGATGAGAATGTCAGTCGGGCTTATGAGAGTATAAGAGATGAGATAGGATGATATCTGCGCCAATGCTCAAGCTCATGCAACCCAAAAGATAGAAGCACTTAAGCCGACAGGGGGTAGACCTGACGAATTCGAAGTGCTGATGCCTGGTTTCCAAGTTTATGGGTCACGGTTGGGGTAGAGTAGTGAAGAATTCGAAGTGCCGTTGGTTGTTCTCCCAGCCTTGCTCTTCAGCGGCAGGTCTGACAGGGCAGTGTTATCTAGTGAGACTGCAAATCAGTCGTACATACATGCATACATATGCGCAGAATTCTCGGAACCAAACATATGACCAGGATACCTATCTCGGTTTTAGTCCAACGGCTAGAGTATGGAATTCGAAAGGAAAGCGGTTCGGTAGGTATCTAGATCCCAGCAACATCATATGTGGTCTTCACAATCGGCAGGGCAATGTACCCCCCGCTACTCTCTGCTTAGTCTGGATCCTCTCGCAGCTGCTCTAAATTCTGGATCGCTATCGCTTAGAATAAGTAACTTCGAAAGAAGAAACAGGAAATATTTCTGCAGGGGTATGGGCAAAGTATATACAGTATATATCTAACAGGCCAGGACCACATATTCCAATATGCGTCTGACATGCATGGTTACACGGTGGAGGTAACTGAACTATAAAATTGGTATTCTGTAGGACCAGATATATCAAGGCTGAGTAGAGCATATAAGTACTTTAATTAACTCTACAGACGAGTTAAACACTTACAGCAGTAGATAGTCGCTCTAGTCTGACCCTATTCGTTATCATTATCTCAGGCCCGTAAAACAGCGCCTCGTATCTAATCATTTTCTCTTGCTTTTACTGTGGTCTCGATTGCTTTCCCAGCGGCTAAACTTCTCCTGGAAGTAGACTGCCATAGATAAGATTCGGGGAAGTGTAATTAACTCGTGCTTCCAGTTGTGCGCTACGAAAATTCCATACAAATCTAGTCTGGTTGGCACGACCGCTCCTGTTACAAATCACTTCCAGAGTAACCCTTATCTAACCCGTTAACTTACCCTTCATGATATACATATCCGTACAGAGCGTACATAGCTGAACTTGTCGCGTCGTTTCTATACTCTTGAGTAGAGCCCTTTTGGTGGCCGGAGGTTTCTCATGGTAGTTATTCTAACCCTAGGTACCCCTTATGGCGCCTCTCTACTTTAGCTTATTGTTATTTATGGTGACTACCTACTCTACCAATTGGTGCCAGGTAGCCTTCCGCTTCCAGGGTCTGGCCATGATCCGCGAAAGAGAAAAAAGCAAAAGCACGTCACCAAGAAAACACGCTGTGACCATTGACACCCGAATTCGAGTTCGCCGTCTACACTCGACCCCGGAGTTCACATTCCCGCTGTGCCGCATTTTGAATGGGGGCTAATATGCAATAAAACTTCCCCTCCTTATATGTACCACTAAAAACTCGTGTCTCGAGGGCGAGTACTCCGGTTAGTATAGAACTGATTAAAGGAGAAGGAGCTCGTGGCATGTATGCATGTATGTACAGTATAATGTAAAAGTAGTTACAAATGTATACATATATGTATATTTGCATGCTCACTCGCACTAAATTGGACTTGTGGCTGAGCCAGCTACCCCACGGGTACTTAGGGCCGAGGCAAAGTAGAGTATAGGTGAGTGGTTCCCATCCCAAACTAGTGTATTTGATGTTCCTGCCTGCCATGGGCTGCCCTACGGTACCGGTAGTGGAGTACCGTAGTGACATGTATGCTTCTGTCTCAATTGTTCTCTGGTAGGTTGGTAACCTGCATTAGCTTGCATTCACAATGTCAGTTTGCTTTCATGATTGGACAGTGTTGCCATCGGAATCATTGAGCAAATTTACTTGAGACGTAGGAGACACTGTCAATACATGAAGTACATAGGTATAGGGACCCATTGTAAGAGGGTGAATCTGGGGTTATTCACGGAATGGACTACGTATCCTTTCAGTGGTTTAATTATTTCAGTATGGCAATTCATCTACCTGATAAACTAGAGGCCACGCCCTTCAAAAGCTTCCCAGCCTCAAGTCCGTGTTACTAGTCTAAACACCAAGCTCTACTCGGGCACTTGGAGTTCAGATACTCAAATGCAGTGGGTTTGCGTCTGCAGCTGTATTATACGTAAAGTATCATGTAGTGTAGTAATCTGTTTTACCGATTGACTAAGTGGATGTATTAAAAACGCTCATCGTGCAGAAGGCGATGCGTAGTTTGGTTAGACCGCAATTGGATTTAGCTATGGAAGGATATTATATATTCACATATCTTGTATTTGGGATTATTGATATTGTCTGACATGCACACAAGATTGCATGCTTGTGTATATATGATGAGTGGCCGAGCTATGCGGCCCTATAGCTACAAGCATTGTACAGTGCATAGTCGATAATTGTAGTAGGAATTGGGTTCCTCCACCAAGTGCGAATTCTACAGGTCTTAGCAGCTGAGACAATCTCTCGGACTCGATTAGCTAGATCTAGTGGGTCGGCGCTATAAAAAGTACCTACTTACACACTTTACTTGGCAGGCGTTTTATGAGTATATCACGAGCTAGTGGTCATGACAGCTGCGATATCTCCATGACGTGGCAACCGCCATGCCAGCAACCACGATAGATGAGTCTTGATATGCTGAATACTGCCAACACAGTTGTTGCGCTCGCATTTCGCTAGTAGAACTGCCAAGAAGAAACATTCTAAGTATATATTTTGCAAAACATCTCTAGTTTTCTTTGTAATGACACCGCCCCCGGTTTCTTCGACTCGGCACCACAAGGGCTTCAAGTTTGGACCTGAATAAGATACATCCGTTAGGTACTCAACTAAAATGGCCTCATATCTCGGGACCTACTTCCTTGCCCCCCTCGTTAAAGAAGCACTTGCGTCAACGGGTATAACTACCACAACGGGACATCAGCTTCAAGATACCCTAGGTAACGCACAGCGGACGCTCCGCACGGCGGAAGAAACAGCGAGTCAAATTCGCTCACTCTTGGATAACCCAGGAGGTGGATTAAGTGGACAGCCTACAATTCCTAGAGGAGATTACACACAGGTATGCCCTTAGCATCCCTCAGTTGGTTGGATGGAGAAACTTACGTTGCAAAAAACTGCTTCAGGAGCTTGCGGGATTCTACTCGAAAATCTTCCCAGATAATCATGTTCTGGTGCTTTACGATCGTCTTCCCCGGTTGCTGCATATTCACGGAGTCATAGCATCTGATGGGAGGGTCGTGGAAGGACCAACCTCCGGGGACGTTATTACAGCCCATAAGAAAATACAAAAGGGCTATCTTCAAATAGGCCTATGGGGCTTTCATATGTATATTTTCCGTGAGGGGAGGTTGAAGAATCTCGGTGACGGGGGGTTCCAGAATTGGGCTTGGAGGAGTCCAAAATTCAAGAGAGATGGAAAAGAAGTGGAGTTTGAATTAGTTGAGTTGTCAGGAGAGAAATCCTAACTGTGGAGGCTCTTGGGGTATTGTATTGAGACTATTATCTGTTAGCTGGACTACTTCACGATCATTTTGCGCTTAAATGTACGGTACCTAGTGTCCTTTAGGATTGGGAGAATTGGCCATTTCACCCAAGGTTCCTATTACATGTGCCTTATTCTCGTAGATTCAGTAGTGCCCTCAGAATGAGGAAGTCTGTTTTAAAACACCTAGAATGATTCTGTTCTCGCTCCCTAGGCTTATCCAACTACCTATAGATATAGCTACTTTGGCAGGCTGCCATATATTTTACACCCTTCTCCTTCCTTTTGCTTCCCTACATGGGCAGGGCAAGGATAACCGTGACCAGGATGTTGAACCCCCAGGTGTAACTACTCTCCTTAACTACTTTTAGTAACATCACTCCATATATGCCAGAATCGCATATATAAAGATAGGAATAATACATGTATCTGTGCACTACGATACTGACTGAGCTTAAATTAAAAGCTGACATATATCCCATTCTTGACACATCAATACATATCGGGTACTTTAGTCTCGGCTTTAATTAATATACATATATACAGTTATATATAGCTAGTAGCGCCCGAGATATTTAGTCATAGAGGTGTCCTACTAAGCCGTCTAGTTATCTTAGATATTAATACAGCTTTTCTCTTCATGTATGTAGTCCCTATGCCTGTGGTTCGGCTGTATTTAGACATACTTGATCCTACGCATTAAAAGCCTGAATGTTTTTGGGAGCTTTCTGTATAGGATTTGTCAGGTATGCATCACTATACTAGTTATATGTTAATGTATTGCAAGTTAGATATATACTAGGCATTACTTAAGTAGACCTCTTCGAATAACCTGGCATCATCGGGTGGACTTAAGCTTGGCATTAATCTGAGGCTGCAAAGTAATCTTGTGCGTCATTTAGCCTTGAGCTTCAAGACTACAAAACAACGGAAAAAATCAGAACCCTTAACAACAGCAGCGAGATATATACATTACAACCGGTTCAGTTGATGTGGCAGAGAGGGGCGATACGTAGCTGATTTCACGTTACATGTATGTACAACATGTCCGGCCCCGCACCTGATCGACGAATATTCATTTAGTCATAGGTCCAGCTCCAGGTCGGGTCGCAGCATTCAGCCTGCCTAAGATTCAAATCTCCGAAGAAACTACACAATACTTCTATAAAAACCCAAGAGCTAGTTGTGCCCTTAATCTTACACTAGAGTAATTACAAATCATCATGGTGGTAAGCATCACGTCCACTTCTTGTGGTTTATTATCAACTGAGTTCAAATCCCGGGGAATTCAACCAAGTATATTCTACTAATTTGCTTACGGCGCTTGTACCTTGATTAGGTGAGAAACCGATTACACCCCCAAGAGATCGCCAAAGAAACTCCTGAAAGCTCAGATGCAGGCGGCAAATCGACTCCAACATTGAGTGGTCATGCAACTCCAGCAGGTACTGTGTACACTGATGGCAGTGCTTATGACTCGGTTGTGGGGGACGCATCAGACCAGTTCTCGGCTGATATCTCTGGATTTGACATTGATGAACGTATAGTAAGGTCATTGACTGAGTACACTGGCGATGACCATTGCCATGGGGAAGTCGAACAGAGTTCAGCCAGCCAATCAGGGCCCACCTTGGGCTACAAATCCCTTCGGGACATGCATAGATACATCAGGTTCGAGATGCTTGTGTTATTCATACTCTCTACTATAACCATGGCTTTGTGGATTACATGGTTCGGCCAAGGAACATCGAAGGGCCATCGAGGAAGCGATGTAATACCCACTTATACCACCAGTTTCATCACCACAATCACCAAAACTGTTCATGCACCTACTGTGGAGACGAGGTACCACACGTTGACGGGGTACCACACGTTGACGAAGTACCACACGTTGACGAGCACCCATGTGAGCACAAAAACCACGACTAGTGTCGATAATAGAACACACACGGTCACAACGACACGAATTTCAACCACTACGGTCAGTGCCACCAAGCCCAGGAACACACGCATGCCGACAGGCAAAGCCGGGTCATCCGGTGAAGGTACACTTACACGATGGGATCGTGGCTCTAGCTCCATAGTCCAGTGCTATCATAGCAATGCTCCAACCAGTTATTACAACTTCCTCTCACGCCGGAAGAAGCTACATCGACAAGAAGCCCTTTGGGGCTGCTTAGACAACAGCAAAAATGGCATGCGGTGGAAAGGTGGGAGGTGTGGTAGTGCAAGGTGGGAGGTTGAAGTGGATCCGAACTCTGGTGGAATGTACAGCGATTCGAAGAAATGCTGGAGGCGCTGTGAAAAGTGTCTGAGTGGAGCCATCAAGGAGGTATTGGATGAAGCAGAATGTGTGGTTGAAGACAGAGGTTCACGATGTATTGCCCGATATACGGAACTTTGATCGCGGGAACTATTGGGGATTCAATGTTACACGGGGAACCTTTTATGGTCTGAATAGGAATTTAGGTATACGTAGGTACTTACAAGGAAGCCGCACCACTCATTAATGCATATTTCTAGCCTAAATTGTGGCCCGTGGTCGCCCCATAAGGCTAACTTTAACCCTTGAAGTGTGAGGTGATCTCCTCGATGTAGGTGCTTAGTATCTTACTGCGGTGAGCACGCCTGGTTGCATGACGCACGACTACGGGAGACTTTCCTTTTCGAGTCTTATATGTATTGTAGTAACGACGTACAGTAGGTGTACCAGCCGAACTCCCTATAGTTCGCTTTAAATAAAATTGCCCTGCTTAGGATTGTCTTGGGTCTGGTGAACAGATGCACTATCAAAGGGATATCAACATGTGGAGTCAGCAGGCTTTGTGTATGGTTGGATAGAACCTGTTACCGTTAGTTACAGGGTCTGAGGGGTGCATATGTATACTATATGGAGATACTTCTCAATAGGGTAGTCGACTCTCGAGCTGAGTTAGGACTTTTAGTCTGTATGCGTTCTGACTAGCTTGGAACACCTGCAAATGCAACAAGCCTATAGATCTCCCACATCGTAGGATCTTCGAGTTCACTTCTTCTTCCCCTTGCTTCTAACGTAACGTTTAACGGTAGCGTTTTTTGCTAGCCAGGGTATTTTCATGCCGTAGTAGTAGCCTTATATACACATATAAGCTTCATGATACTGTAACTACTAGTATAGGCTCAGTGATATATACCTACGTGTACTTATATATAGCTATAATGTGGATACTTCAGCCCGCGCCAGGTATATCAGTAGCTATTGTATATATAGATAGCTATAGATCGGTATTGTGGTCAGCGTTGCATATACATGCTTTTTGAGACCGCATGTCACCTTTGCCAACCCACGCGGAAAGACAGGGGAATCATCAATATGAAGAGGAATAACGTAGGTGACTGGAATTGGCCGCACCGTGCGCGAGACATGTACCCGGTGCATAAAAATGGGCACTAAATACTCCAAGGTTCTTCAACTGAGTTGAAATTTGGGATAAACTATTAGATACATAAGTGAAGCTATCCTATAGGTTAGCCAAGTGGTGGGTAATAGATTTAGGGTACAATATAAAGGAATTACCTAAAAGACCAAAAACCCATAGCATAAAGGTATCCTTGAAAACACAGTGCCTGGGCCGTAGGAACGATGGTCCGAGGGTCTGGTCTAAAACTTGGATATTTCTAGAGGGTATTTTCGTGGGTTTTTGGACCAACAGGTGGAAGGCAGTGATCTACCTGAATTAATAGGGAGTCTTGGACGACCATTAGTTAGCATTTTTATTCCTATTTAGGGTCTCAAAAACGATAGCTCGAGTCCGTAACTACCGATCTGAGCAGTTAACTAGCGATTTGAGACTGATTTGACCAGCCTTGACCCTATCTGCTTGTCCGACCCTGGGTCCTTCAAAAATACTCGAGTTTTGGACCAGACTTTCCTTGAGAAGAGAGTTGTGCCAACTAGACTATGCCTGTAGTTGATGAAGGTAGTCCACAACAAGAGATAGAGCATTGTGGAACAGCTGACACTTCATAGATGGCTTAGCAGTATCCATAATGATTCGGACCAAATGCTATCTCGCAAGACCTAGACTATACAAGTATACAAAGAAACAGACACAGTCTAGAATTTGGGGTTTTCTGTCACCTCTGAATTGAAGTGTCAGATATTGATTGCACAATAAGAAGTCGACACTATTTGTGTTGTTTACTTCCGGGTTGTTGTTGCATTAAGGATTCTGATATAATCGATGGCTTCTAGAAACTGAAACAACTGAGACCGCAAGTTGTGTTTTGATCATACAGTATGCTGGGGTAATTCAGCTAGCACTCTATCCGTAGGATTCAGCTACTTGCAGTACAGAATATTTAGTCCCAGAGTGGTTGGGACCGTACTCATCTAGCGAACGCATAGGTAAATACTACTATGGGATTCTTATGTATGAGGAAAGATAGTACTGGAATATACTTTTTTTGATGCTTGCCCCCAAAAACCAATCTTGAATCCTCCTATAGTAACCCCTTATATATACATGTGCGTACACCTTATCAGTAGACATTAACGTAACTACCACCATCACTCTGGCTGCATCGATTATATCTATGACCGTAGCAAGAATTGCGCAATAATTGAGATACGTACAATTGCAAGCACAACAAACTCAAGAGGTCGTGCAACTGCATAACCAGACTGCTATTAATTCAGCGCAGTGGAGTAGCTGCAGATCTTGCAGATCTTAACATCAGGATCATCGATACATGCACGCCGCCCTGCAAGTGAATGCGAGGGCAGTGCAGTGAGGTATTCATGAGCTATGATAGGAAGGTTGACGTCAGCACCCAAAAGCATTGGTTAACAGGACTAATTGCGCCACCAACGAGTGTGGAGACGCCTTGCCACAAAGCTACAGCAGTTCGCTTGCCAAGACGGCTGTCAACCCAGTTCCTAGAACAGATCTGCAGATCCTTCATTAGTGAAGCAGAAATCCGGAAACAAGCAGCAAAATATACCCCTGGCGGGCATGATGTAACATGAGATAACCCCTGATGTAACTGGTTAGTAATGGTTAATGTTAGTCTCGTGTTTGTCCATAGCAAGCGATCCAAGGAATATATGGAGATTTCTTACTTCGTATACCATATATCATCAGTCAAAGCTGCTTGAACATTTCCATAGTGACTTCGAAATTTCGATTTTTTCCGTTTACCTCCTACCCGCTACATAGTAACTCCACCCCAATGTCATCTGCAGAGGATATACAAAACCCTACGACCGAGCTGCTGAATGAGGAACAAGAACAGAACAATGCACCTCCAGATTCAGAGCAAACTACAGAGGAAAATGTAGGGGGGCAGTCAGCACCAGAGAGTGCCGGTGTTGAGGGACAACCACATGAGGAGCAAACAGAAGGAGAGGGAACGGAAGGACAAGCTGGTAGCAGCAGCTCAAGATCAGAGGGGGAAGACGTAGTAAAGGGAGAGGAAGAGAGGGAGGCCAACGTAGAAACGGAAGAAATCGTTGAAGAGAAAGGAAAGGAGGGGAAGAAACCTGAATTAGATACCCAGTTGCGACCAGAGGACAGCAAGGGCAAAAAAGACGGAATTGAAGACCGTCCTGGTATACCCAAAGTGGAGGATGTCCCAGAGCTTGGACAAGATACCCATTCTGATGCTGCAAGCCGCTCTCCCAGCCCTCGGTCTCCCCGAGGCGGCAGTCCACCTCCGGCACCTCAACGTGAACCATCCCCAAGTCCAGCTCGGGAAAGGCGCAACCGGAAGCGCCGACAAAAGAAAGTACGCACTTATCCCAGTGAAGATGAGGAGGCGCAAGGGCATCAAGGTTTTTCTATGGAAGGAGCCCTCCCACAGGGAAAGCACCAGATGTCGATTACAAAAGACGTTCCCCAGCAACTTGCCGAACGACCTCGACCCCAACAACAGAAATCTCAACAGCAGCCTGCACCTGTTGCGCAACCGCAGCAGCAGCAAGGGAAGAAAAAGGACCCAATGAGGCTGAGATTGGACCTAAATCTTGACATAGAGGTTACACTAAAAGCGAGAATTCACGGTGATATAGAGCTTTCCCTACTGTGGGTCGCACCCCCTTCCATTGCGGGATTCTGTGTAATATCCAAACTAACTTACCCAACCAGGGAAGGGTAAATGGGGCTCCTGAGCGTCGAGACATTGATGTCGATCTTCATCTCGATTGTTCAATATCTGGTCATGACGAGGCGTACGATGACCTTGGACTGGGGAACGATGGACCCTTAATGAAACCCGCAATACGACGGCGGTTAGAAACAACAATTCCTGTAAAATTACCTTGTCGTGTGGCATTTAAGGATGTGGAGTTCACAAAGTGGGAGGATCTTGACTTTGAAGTAACGCCATTGTAGTACTCTATCTTGTTTACCTAGTTCCTCTATTTATTGTATCCATCATTACCGACAACTATAATGCAAGAAGACTCGCTACTGAGAAATTTTTAGTTGTGCATATTGAGACAATCTACGACATTTGCAATCATACAATTGATCCGATCTCTTCAATTGTAATCTATGTCTCTATATGGCCCCCCTATATGACCATGTGTGATACCTCAAGTGACACAATATACGAGGCAATACGACAGCTAAATAGTGAAATGAATACCAGCGTGTGTATACAGATACATCCGGATTCTCTTGATGAGCAGGTACCACCCTATAGCGCGACAAACCTACACGACGCCCCTATAGTATCGTCCTTCAATAAGATTTATAATATATCAATATAAACCTCAAAGGCTCCTGACATATGTTTTATTATGAATAAGACTTGTTCTTACAAACCTCCACGAATATACCAAATCTCTCAAACATCTCTCGAACACACCCAGGCAGCCATCTAACCTATAGGAATCCTCAACAACTCCACAGAAAAGTAGTTCCTTTCTTCTAAGTCTAAATCATCATCTTCTTCTCCGTCATGATACAATGCCCACTTCCCACTTCCCTCTGGTTCCTCCATAGCAACCCATCCTTCCTTGTCACTATTAATCATAATCTCCGAGTCATCATCAGAACCCCACGTTCCGTGCTCGTTCTCACGAGACTCAGACCCCGTTCCATATTTGAGTTCTTTGGTTTTTTTATCAATATAAACCCAGTTTAGCATTGGTGGATCTTTGCTGATAGTAGAAACGAGCCCTTTTTCTTCTGATTTGGGGTAGGGCAGGAAGTAGCCGGAAAAGGCGTGATAATCTCCTGTAGCGGGGGTTTTGACATAGAGCTAGATTCAAATCACAATGTTAGTTACATAGCTTGCAATGAAGAAAGACCTGGGGCTTGAGGGATTGACGTACCTTATTGTCACGAAGGACGATTTGTTTCTTGTTCAGTTCTTCGCTCTCCTCACATAATGCTACCACGGTGAAGCGAACGGGATCGGCATCGGTATCGGCATCAGTATCATCCCCAGATGCCTGCCTGTCCTTGAATCGGAGTGCCTGGGTTACGCCGACGGTGGTAGGAATAGCACTGACAACCAAGAGTCCTATCATGTTAGGAGGAGCTTCTGTTGAAACATTCTAGGTCGTCTTCGAAATTTTGTAGTGCTGAGTACGTCTCTTCTCGCCTCGGAGGCAAATATCGATATCGAAAACTGGAACTTGGAAGTGACATCAGGGTATGTATCTAAAACAAGGTAGTGGCTACCCTGTTAGGTTGACCAATAAAATAGTCCGCTTCCAACCCTGTTCAGGGATTGATTTGCATCATCAAAAGGTTTGCAAGGAGCCGCTTCAGGCGAAATGGACAGCTTGCTTGCGTCACGGCCTAGTAGTTATACGTAAGGGAGGGTTTGATCTGGATCTGCTCTACAGGTTTTCCGAAAGGCACCAACATGTGCCCACAATGTAGCATGGCCGAGTTTGTCCTTGAACCCAAGAGTTGCAGGTGCCGAGTTTGCCATCCAAGGTTGAAACGGGAAAAGCCCGGTTTTCTTGAAACTTGGGCATTCGTATTTTATTGCCGATAGGGCCAAATCGTAGTAACTCTTTTCCTTACAATTTCCATTTTGTGATCATCCATACACCGCCGTCATTGCAGACCATACATCTCGAGCTCCAGTATTAGTTAAAACAAATAACCTCTCCTATATTTCAACCCGTACTCTTAAGAGTCCAAAATACCAACAGAATGAGTACCGCCGGGGCAGAGAAGCAATACGACTCTCAACACGAAGTTGACACTGTCTCCGATAGCGACAGTGAAGCCAGATCTGTGTCTCGACGACGAGATCGCCGACGGCAAGCCAGACAAACGGAAAGATCACAACCGCAAGTCCGAATGCCACAGCAGCAACAAGGGGCTCTCCAGCCCATCCAGCAACCCCTACAGCAAGCTCAGAACCAAGTAGGAAATTTGGCTGGTAACCAAGCTCAAGCTCAGGGTGGAAAGAAGGGGGATGGGAAGGATACATTGCGACTGAGATTAGACCTCAACCTTGACATCGAAGTCGAGCTGAAAGCGAGGATACATGGCGACTTGACATTGGCGTTATTGTCCGTATTCATCTTCCCTTTCTCATCTAATTCATTCCTTTTCCATGAACTGGTCACCTAATTCGGTGGCTCTATAGCAACTGAAGGTCCTTAACGACAGGAGGCTAACAATGTATTGGTAGGTCTTAATTGACACATCCAAATTCGTCAAAGAAACGAGAGCATTATGCTTGCATGTCATGGCCTCTCGGTTGTTATAATGAAAGGGGGGGGCGG
>Ga0307511_10003661_pt1 | contig 15729 bp, 10 predicted proteins | sample 13_EM_MG_FD_200266 | JGI IMG/M metagenome (GOLD analysis project Ga0307511, IMG submission 200266) | Populus trichocarpa ectomycorrhiza microbial communities from riparian zone in the Pacific Northwest, United States - 13_EM | ecosystem: Host-associated > Plants > Roots > Unclassified | place... | reverse complement strand
AATTGCCGTTATCTTCCCCATATTTTCGTGTATCACCGCCACCGGGAATCCGATACCGGGCTGCGCCAACAGCTCTTTTACTACATGCGGGGACATGTGAGCGCCCTGCTGGTGCAATATGAACGCTATGGGAATAAAGGCGAACTCCGACGCCTGCGCAAAGGACTTCCACAGTATTATTGGAAAAGGATAAGGGAGCGGTTAGCTTCTTCCCGGCTGGAACTCTCCCCGTCCATCCCCTCCCGGTCGACCGGCCGTAACAGCCCGCTCCACGAGAACTTCAATACCATTCTCACCGAGATAAAAGGCTGCCTCTCCGGCTGGCGCTTCTATCATTCCGTAACAACTCCGCCTCCAGTCCCTTTGATCATCCCCGCTCATGACCCGCTCCGCCGGGAAGCGATCATTTCCCAGGATACCCTCGTGTCCGTGATCATTCCCAGCTACAACCACGCACACTATCTCGGATCGGCCATTCAGACCGTCCTCGACCAGACGTATAAGAATACGGAGATCATTGTGGTGGACGATGGCTCCACCGACCATACACCAGCGCTTTGCCGGCAGTATGAAAAGCTGCGCTATATACGAACAGAAAGAGTAGGCCCTTCCGCCGCCAGGAATATAGGGGTGCAATACAGCAGGGGAGACTTCCTCGTCTTTCTCGACGCCGATGACCTGCTCTATCCCAATGCCATCGAATTGAACCTGTATTATTTCGGACTGTACCCGGATATCGCCTTCGTTTCAGGAGCCCATGACCGGATCGACGACCAGGGCAATTACCTGCCCGGGAATGAAGCGGTCGTTAGGAGAGGGGAGAACTTCCGGTTCTTATTACAGGGTAATTATATCGCCATGGAAGCTACCGTGCTGTACCGGCGGGAGCTCTTTTTCCGCTTTCATTTCGACCCCTCCGTAATAGCCTGCGAGGATTACGACCTGAACCTGCGCATAGCACGCCATTTACCGGTCTTCGGACATGCAACCAGGGTGGCCGCTTACCGGATCCACGGAGACAACCGGTCGAAAGACAAAAAAATGATGCTCCGGTCGGCACTGGCGGTACTGAAACAACAGGAAAAAGGATTGCTGAACGACGAGGAAAGAGCAGCCTGGCAGCTTGGAATGGCGAACTGGAAGGATTACTATAACCACGCATCTCCCAATCCATCCCTTACCCCCTTTATCTAATTGCATATACAACTCCCTGATTTTTTAAACAGGGGCTACCCCCCCAATTGTATATACAACTCAAAAAGACATACATACCCCCCGAGTGCCCCCGCCGGGAGGCCCACCGGGCCGAAAGCCGCTCTTAACTAATGGTTAATACCTCATTAAAATCGTACAAAACACTTAGAATTCCCCTAAAAAAACACTATTTTAGCCAAGTCGCATTGTATTGATTTCACCTTAATTGAATCGCATGGGCAGCGATCGGATACCCCCGACCCCGCCCCTAATAGAACCTGTTCGCAACCCTGTAGGAAGACCCTTATGGTCCGTAATGATCCCCTCTTATAATTGCAGCAATTATTTGAGAGAGACCTTATTGAGTGTACTGATCCAGGATCCGGGACCCGACAAAATGCAGATAGCCGTCATAGACGACTGTAGCACGGACGCCGATGTACAGGCCCTCGTTGCAGAGATCGGAAAGGGAAGAGTAGAATTTTTCCGCCAGGAAGTTAACGTAGGCAGCCTTCGTAATTTTGAGACCTGCCTCAATCGCTCCGTCGGCCACTGGGTCCATCTGCTGCACGGAGATGATAGCGTAAGGCCGGGTTTCTACACGGAGATAGAGACCTTATTCCATCAGCACCCCGATGCGGGAGCCGCCTTCACCGGCTATCATTACATTGGTGAGAAAGGAGAAATACTCTATCCCAACCAGCACCTGTCCGACAAACCGGGAATCATCGACAACTGGTTGCCCATCATCGCCCAGTCACAGCAGATCCAGCCTCCCGCAATCGTAGTGAAAAGAGCCGTCTATGAGCAACTGGGCGGGTTCTTCGGTATGCATTACGGCGAAGATTGGGAAATGTGGATCCGCATCTCCGTCCATTTTCCGATGGTCCATTCGCCCAGACCCCTGGCGTATTACAGGGTCCATAATACAAATATCACCAGCGAGAGTTTCGTATCCGGTCAGAATATAAAGGATATCACGAAGGCCATTGAAATTATTCAGCATTACCTTCCTCAGGACCAACGGAAAAAATTGAAGAACCTGGCCAGGAAGAACTATTCCATCTATTTTGCCAGGACAACCGATATGGTCTATCATGGCTACAAGAATCCCAAACAAGCTCTGAACCAGGCCATGAATGCCTTCCGGATGCATAAGAACGCCACCACCTTCTATTTTTTCTTTAAAATATGGTTCAAGCTCCTCATCCGCTATAAGTTCACCAGCGTAATGAGCTAAGCCCCCCGGGGGACCGACTCCTTTTTAAGGGAAGTCGTATAGCTGAAATAAGACTTCAGCTTACTGAACGGCTGCTCCAGGAAATACCAGGAGGCCGAAGCAAACAGTACGGTCAGCCCGAAATACAGGCAGAAGCTCACTATCGGATTCACCAGGAAAATGGTAAGACCTCCCAGGTCGATCCTCTTTTTGTGTAAAAGATAGCCCGATAGCGGATTATAGGCCTTCCAGAAAAGGAACGGTATTAAAAGATGGTACAGGTAGATCCCATAGCTGATCTTCCCCAGGTATCGTGTCGTCTTATGCTCAAGGAACCTGCCAAAGCCATTCCGGTATCCTTTATTCGCTCCCTCGATAATGATCATAGTGCCGATCTCCGCGAAGATCCGGTCAAATCCCAGCAAAAGCCCCCTGGCATGTACGGCTATAAGAAGGATCCATACCGGCAGCACCACGAGGAATACCTTCGTCAGGATAGGGGCGCAGGTCTTACCCTGCCGGTGCAGGTAAGCCAGTAGAGCGCCAAATGCAAAAGAATCGACACAGGCGGGCGTAAGGATTATATATGGAATGATCTCCGTGGCCGCCTCCTTGTGCAACCAGAAATATAGCAGGCGGAAAAGGACTCCTGCAACGATCATCAGGGAGAATGCCCTGACCAGCCACCGGTTCGGTATCAAAAGGATCACCCAGAGCCACACGATATAAAATTGCTCTTCTACCGCCAGGGTCCATAAATGGGAAGTCAGCGTATTCCAGACCTGTCCCCGGTAGATCTGGAAATTAGATAGATAAAAAAAGTAGAGAGGGGCATGCTCCCGGACCTCCCACCCGGCAAAGGGCAGCAGCACCAGCACCAGCAGATAAAAATAATAGGCCGGGAAGATCCGCAGGGTACGGCGGATGAGGAAATTATAAGCTGTATTCAGCACGCTGGCATCCCGTTCCTTGTTGGTGAGCAGGATGGTCGTGATCAGGTAGCTGCTCAACACAAAGAAAAAAGAGATAAAAGTCCCCATGTCAACGGTGAAGGAGAGCTTCAACGCTCTTATCCAATCGGAATAATGATAGAAAAGAACAAAGAAGACGGCGCAGAAGCGGAGCCCGTCCAATTGCGGCCTGTATCCGATAACAGAGTCTTCCTTTTTGTGGGTAGTCAAATTTTATGGGTAAGTGATCAATGTATAAATATACAGTGTAACAGGTATATCTCCAACCTTTCCGCCCCTAACAATTAGCGACCCCTGCTGATGGTCCGCCTGATTTTTTAGCCGCAAAGAAATATTTGCGTAACCAAAAGGTTTTATTAAATTTGTAACCGAAAGGTTTCGAAAGCCAACCATCACCTGGCCGGCATCCAATCATCATAAAATCAACCGGAAATGAACACCTCACCATTTACCATCGAACGAACGCTCAACGCTCCCGTTGAGAGAGTCTGGAAAGCCATCACCGACAAAGACCAGATGAAGGAATGGTATTTTGACCTTTCAGCATTTAGGGCCGAACCGGGCTTTGAATTCCAGTTCACAGGGACAACAGAAGAAAAGACCGTCTACCTGCATAAATGTAAGATCACAGAAGTTGTGCCCAACCAGCGGCTCACCTATAGCTGGCGCTATGAAGGCCACGAAGGCAACTCCTTTGTCACCTTTGAATTATTCAGCGAAGGAAATAAGACAAGGATCAAATTGACCCACGCAGGACTGGAGACTTTCCCGAAACATCCCGACTTCGCAATGGAGAACTTCGCAAAGGGATGGACCCATATCATTGGCGTCTCTCTTCCGGCATTCGTAGAAAAAGCATAACCGCACAACCCAAGTATCGAAACCGGACAGTTCCTGCCCATGGACAATCCTATCTTGCTGATTAATAATAATTTGCAAACCTGGCATTTTCTTGGTTAAAAAATCTCCATGCTTGCAAACTACCTTAAGATCGCCTGGCGCAACCTGTTCAGAAACCGGCTCCACACCTTCATCAATATAGGAGGATTGATCATTGGATTTACCATCGGCATAGGAATACTCCTGGTGGTCTATGGTCAGTTTAGTTTCGATAACTTCCATACGAACGGGAAAAAGATCTACCAGGCCTATCAGGTCTACAACAGGGCGGAAGGAGAAGAAGTTTCACCTGACTTTGGCTACGCTGCCGGTCCGGCCTTTAAGACCGGGCCCCCCGGCATTGAGAAAGTGAGCCGCTTCATAGATGGCGGCAACCATATAGAATACCAGGGAAAGAGCCTGGTGATCCCGGTAATGATGGTGGACGAAGATTTTTTTACCATGTTCACCTTTCCTGTCATAAAAGGGAATACCGGCAACCCGCTGAAGAGCCTTACCGATATCGTTCTTTCAGAAGATGCCGCCAAAAGAATATTCGGCAACGAAGACCCAATCGGTAAATCCATAAAAGCCTCCGCCGGAGAGAAGCTACAGGTTTACACCGTATCCGCCGTTATTAAGAATATACAAAACAGCACCATACGGTTTGACGTGCTGACACGTATCGAAAACAGGAGTAATTATCCAGACAATGTAAATAATTGGGATAACCATTCTCATGTTGTCTATGTGGAATTAAAAGACGGCGTTACCCAACGCCAGGCAGAAATCCAACTGAAGGAAATAGATAAAAAGTACTTGCAGAAAGAGTACAGGGACCTGGTCAAAAAAGGCGCAAAACCGGATAAGTTCGGAGACGTATACGCCACCCGTCTGCTGCCTTTGCGGGAGGCTCATTTTTCCACCCGCGTAAATGGCCATAGAGCTGTCAGCATGCTGATGGTAGTCACTGTGCTGACCGTAGGCCTCTTCATCATTCTCATCGCCTGCTTTAATTTTGTCAACATCAACCTGGCCAATGCCTTTACACGGAGCAAAGAGATCGGCGTGAGAAAATGCCTGGGAGCTCCTAAAGGACGACTGTTCGCCCAATTGTGGAGCGAAAGCTTCCTGGTCTGCTCGATCGCTTTTATACTTTCCCTCTTCCTGGTAAATATTTTCCTGCATAGTATCAACGGGATAGAGAAAATAAGAGACTCCTTATTGCCCCTCCTGTGGCAACCCGGCTTCGCCGGGCTCGCCCTGGCCTTATTGTTATTGGTATCGCTTATTGCCGGGGGCTATCCTTCCTGGCTGATGGCGGGCTTCAAAGTGGTGGAGACCCTTAAAGGCAAACTCAACCTGAAGCGAAGGAGCGTTCTAAGGAACTCGCTGATCGTTATGCAGTTTGTCATCGCCTGTATCATGATCAACTGCACCTTCATCATTTACCGGCAGTTCCGGTACTTACAAAATGCCGACCTGGGCATCAACAAGGATTACCTGATCAGCGTCCCCCTGCTGAATTCGGACAAAGGCTGGGCGACGATCGAAAAACTGAGAATGCATCTGGCAGCCGACCCCGGCATTCTATCCATAACCGGCAGCAATATCAACCTGGGAAAAGGATTGGATAACCGGACCGTTACCATAGGACAGGATTTTGAATATAAAGGGAAATCCGTCAATACCAATCTCGCTTCCGTTGATTATGACTACGCAAAGACGCTGGGCTTAACGATCATAGAGGGACGGGATTTTGACAAGTCCTTCGGTACGGATACGCTGAACAATGTGCTGGTCTCCGAGCGGTTTGCCCGGCAACTGAATGAAAAAGAGCTGGTAGGGCAGACGATTGGCCGGGACAGCACCTGGGCCGGCTTGCATATCATAGGCATTTTTCGTGATTTTCATTTGTATTCCATGCAGCAGGAATTGCAGCCTTTAATGCTGACCATCGACCAGCATGCTCCCCTTTATTATTGCTTTATAAAAGCATCGGCTCACAACCTCGTGACAACGATGGCCACCCTAAAAAAAGAAATGGCATTACTGGAACCAGGGACAGAATTCAACGGGTCGTTCGTTGATGAAAATGTGAGGAATTGGTACCAGGAAGAGAGATCGATGTCCATATTGTTCAGCATCGCAGCCGTTGTAGCGATCGTTCTTTCCTGTACAGGCTTGCTGGCCATGGTATTATTGATCATTCAGCAGCGGGTCAAAGAGATCGGGATAAGAAAGGTATTGGGCGCCAGCGTTCACAGCATTTCTTTTCTGATATCCAGGGATTTCTTACGGATAATATCCATTGCCGTACTGATAGCCACTCCCATCGCCTGGCTGGTAATGAGCAAATGGCTGCAGCACTTTCCCTATCGTATAGAAATAGGAGCGTGGATGTTTGTCCTGGTAGCATTCACAGCGTTCATTATTGCTTTGATGACGATCAGCATTAATACCCTGCGTGCCGCCATGCAGAACCCCGTAAAAAGCTTACGGTCAGAATGAGCTCATTCTGACCGCCTACGCTCCGGAAAGAAGGACATTTAATGCTGCTTTCCGGCATTGGCGCTCGAATCCTGCTTCTTCCGCTCTTCCTCCTCTTTCTTTTTCTTCTCCTTCTCTTTCTTCTTAAAGAATCCCCGGAATAAGAAATTATGCTTCGCCGCTTCCATATTTTCATTCAGCCCCTCGCTGCTCTTTTTGAGATTCTTCATCGTACTGCTGATATTCGAAGAGAGGCTGGTATCATGTAGCAGCTTACCCAGGGCGCCCTGCCCATGATTGATCCGGTTGGAAATATCGGCGAGGTTGGCCGTGATGATCGCCGCATTGTCCGCCGAAGTCTTCAGGCTGCTCAGGATCTGGTCGGTCTCGACCGGGGTTCGGGATACAAGGGAATCTCCCTCCGCCACCACGGGCTGCCCCATCGTACCCGGTGAAATCACTACCACTTTGTCGCCCATCAATCCTTCGGAACCGATACTGGCTTTGGCATCCTTCTTTATGAATTTCTGTATATCCTTGTGGAGCACCATTTGCACCTCCACCGAAGTGTCCGTCACCAGCGCGATGCCATCCACCGTTCCCACATCGATACCACCCAGACGGACATTGCTGCCTAACTTCAGCCCGCTCACGGAATTGAACAGCGCATTGAGCCGGAATACCGAACCGAACTTATTCTTTTGCTTCCCGATATAATAAATAGCGGCAATCGCTACTACCAGCGTCGCCGCAGCGAAAAGCCCCAATTTCCATTTATAATTTCTTTCTTTTGGCATAGCGTTTATTTTTTAAGAAAAGAACGATTTGATCCATTCATCGTCCGACTTCTCCAGCTCTTCATAACTCCCTTCGGCTACGATCACCCCCTCTTTGAGCATGATAATACGGTCGGCCGTCATCCGGGCACAGGCCATATCATGCGTGATTGTTATCGAAGAAATATTATATTTATTTTTCGTTTTTATCATCAGCTCGCTGATCTCCTTGGCCGTACCCGTATCAAGACCGGTAGTAGGCTCATCATACAACATCAGCTCCGGGCGGAGGATCAGTGTCCGGGCCAGGCCGATCCGCTTACTCTGTCCGCCCGATAATTTGGAAGGCATCTGGTCGATCACATCGGCAAGCCCGACATTGTCCAGCATTTCCATGATCAGCTCCTCCTTTTTTTCCGCTGCCACCTTCTTCTTATGCTGCTTCAGGGGGAAAGCCAGATTCTCCCGGACGGTCATGGAATCATACAAGGCGGCATTCTGAAAGAGGAATCCCGTTCTCAGCCGCATCTCATTCAGCTCATCATAACTAAGTGTGGAGATGTCCTTCCCAAATACCTTCAATTCTCCTTCATCCGGCCATTCCAGCCGGACCAGGCATTTGATCAACACGGATTTACCCGAGCCTGACTTTCCCAATACCACCAGGTTCTCTCCCTTATTGACATGCAGATCGACCCCCTTCAGGACCTCATGGTCTTTAAAAGATTTCCGCAGCCCCTTGATACTGACGACAGGGAGGTTGGCATCTTCCGGTTGACCTTCCTCCTTCGTCCCTTCTTCGGCAGGCCTTTTATCATCATCCCAGCCTTCGATCTCCGTAGTCTCTTCTTCCGGTTGACCGGCTTCACCCGGATGGCCATTTTCATTCCATGTTATATCCTTCATACGCTTAGGTTATAAGATCCGTGATCTGCGCCGCCAGCAGATCAATGACAAATACGGCCAGGGAACCCGTTACCACAGCGGCATTAGCCGCAACACCCACACTCTCCGTCCCCCTGCGGGCATGATACCCTTTATAGCAACCGATGATCCCCACGACGAACCCAAAGAAAAAAGTTTTGACGATCGCCGGGAAGACGTCTATGAACTCCAGGTGGGCCATCGCTACTGCGAAGAAATGACGGAAGGTAGTGGCGTCATGGATATTCATAGCCACATAACCCCCGATAAGCGCGATCACATCCGCAAAAATAGCCAGCAGGGGGATCATCAGCGTGGTCGCCAGCGTCCGGGTCACTACCAGGTATTTATATGGATTGATGGCCGATACCTCCATGGCATCGATCTGCTCAGTCACTTTCATAGAGCCCAGCTCAGCCCCCATGCGCGATCCCACTTTCCCGCAACAGATGATGGCCGTTATCACCGGCCCGATCTCCCGCACCACGGAGACGGAGATCATCCCGGGGATCATCGAAATGGCGCCAAAAGCCGCCATCGAAGGACGGGTCTGGATCGTGAGTACCAGCCCCATAATAAACCCCGTAAGCCCGATGAGAAAGGTAGATTTGTAGCCCACCAGGTAGCACTGGTACAGCACCTCCCTCCATTCGAACGGAGGCCTCCACACTTCCCGGAAGAACCTGCCGGCAAAAGCCACCATGTCGCCGGTCCCATAAAAAAAGGTTTTCAGGTCACTTCTTTTTTGAGTCACCGTTATTTTCGCTTTTTGATATGGGTTGAGGCTGGATGGCATAATATAAAAATGTATTTAGACAGAGGCTACCGGGAGAAAGTTCAATTATTAATCCAAAAAAGCAGGCGATGCGGCGAAAGCAGGCGATTCCCCTATAGAATAGGTCATTTCAGAGGACCCGGCTGCTTCAACGATAAAGAACTTCCCTTCCGGCAGACAAAAACTGTAGAAATACTTCTACACCTGTCAATTACGCATTCACACCCCCATCGGCAGGATTCATATCGGTATCTACCGGCCCGGGTTGTACATAAAAAAACATCGGAAGCGAAAGCCGCTTCCGATGTTTTTAAAAAGTACCGGCATGCACCGGTTTGTTATCGGCATGCGCCGGTCTAATGTTGATTACCCGTTCCGTTGCTCTGATAACAACCAAGATCCGCCCCCGGCGGCGTCACTTCCGTAGCGCCATAGGTAGGGTCCAGTGGCACGACGACCAGCGGTGTAATATTCTTATTCCCCTTGCCGATCAAAGGCGAAGTGGGTTGCAAATGGAAATTATAGGATCCGACGGCCGTAATGGAGAACAGGGGACCACTCTGGGGCAGCGGGTAATTCACGAACAAAGGGTTCAGTACCCGGACGACCGGCGTGCCATCATAGGAGCCTTGCGGAGGGTTCGGGTAGTAAAAATTAGCAGGCAGATAAGTGGCAGGGTCCGGCAGGTCCGTTGGCTGCGGCTTGGTGCAAACACCGCCGAACGTAAAGAACTGGTTGGCGATCACCAGGGAATCGCCCCATTGGTAATTATTGCCATAATGAAGATTGGCAGTATCAGCCACGGGATTGTTGACCACGCGGTAACCCACTCTGCAATTGATAAAGGCGTTATTGTAAAATGCTCCTTCCGCTCCCTGTTCGAAGTCAATGCCGCCTGCTCTTGCACCAGGTACTATCTGCACCCCGCCATTTACAAAAGTGCTGTTGTACATAACGATATTCGTTTCAGGAGCTCCTACAGGCTGTCCTTTGTTAGAAGCTTTCTGCCCGTTATAAGCCGTACCGATGAATAAGTTATACGCCACCGTTCCGACGGTGCCCCCTTTCGAATTCACACAGTCGCCGCCGCTGCCGCCGCATTTCTCAAAAGTATTGCGGAAGACGTGTATTTTGCCATTCGATATCCGCATGCAATCATCCGTCCCTCCATATACCCAGCAATCTTCCATGATCAGGTAGCCCCTGGGGTTTTGGAACAGGATATTGAAAGAGGTACCCGCGCTCTGTTCAACGGCCGGACCGTCTACATTGCCATAGGCAGCCCCGGCGAAATCGATATGCGTCCATTTAAGCACCAGCAACGGACAGGATGTGTCACACATAATCCCCCTCCACTTTCCGACGTGCGCCGAATCCTTATTTAAAGCAAGGCCCGGAGTATTGTCTTTCTGAACGCCAGGCACGGTGAAGGTATTCGGCTGCGCCTGTGTGCCGAGGCTTATCAGGGACCCGTGCACGACAATGCCTGCGCTGTTCGTTGCATTGATCGTGACTCCCTGTTCTATGATCAGTGTATCTCCTTTGGGAATATTGATATCACACCCGAGTGTATAGGTTTTGCCCGCCAGCATAACGCCTTTGATAGAACCGCAGAGCGGAGTCGTCTCGCTGATGGCTCCTCCTGGCGGCGGCGGCGCGACATACGAATAAATATTCGATTTGTCTTCCGCCCATTTGGTGCACCCTGCTAATAAACAACTGCTGAACAGGATGAAAATTGCTAATTTCTGCATAATCGTATTATTGAATGGATTACTTACTTGTTTATTTAAAATTTATATCTGATGCCCCCGAGCAAGCTGAGTTTATAAATATCTCTTTGTGCAACCGTATAATTGCTGCCGGCATCCTGGAACGGAATGGTATATCCTCCATGGAAGTTGGCGTTCACACTGGTATAGGGGAATTTTATATATTCCTTGTTAGGTGAATTGGTCAGGTTGTTCGCTTTGCCGAAGAAAGTAAAATGGCGGCCGATACTCTTCTCTAGTGAAAGGTCTAATCCGGTGAATGGCTTTTGCCAGATATCCAGGTTGGCATAAGGAGATACCTGCTCTATCCTGTCGCCGGTATAGGAGAAAGCAAGTTGAACGTCCAGCCCGAGCTTCGGGTTTTTATACAACAGCGATAGATTGCCCACATGGTTGGCCTGTCCCTGCAAAGGCCTGGTTTGAGAGGTATTCAAAGTCGTATTTCCCGTTCCTGGCACAAAAGTATACAGGCGTTTGGTAGTAGTGACCCGGGAATGGGTATACGTATAATTGGCGGAGACGCCGAACATCCCGAAATATTTGGTAAAAACCAGTTCAGCTCCGTAATTGGTAGCTTCGTTCGTGTTCTGAGGCATGATATACTGAGAGCTGGGGCCATTCAGGTTCGTTACATAATATTCTATCGGATTTTGAAGGTGCTTGTAAAAGGCGCCTACCAGCAACTGGTCTGCCAGACCGGGGAACAGATCATAACGAAGGTCAAGATTGTCCGCCCGAACGTGTTTCAGGTAGGGGTTGCCCTTGAAAGTAAATTGCTCATTGGAATTATCCTCAATTGGGACGATATCCCCGAAGCCGGGTCTGCTGATGGATTTGAAATACGACAAACGCAGGGCCTGCTTGCCGTTCAGCGTATATTTAAGGTGTACGCTGGGCAGTACATCCGTATAATGAATGGTCCCGAATGCGCCGGAAGTGGAGGTAAGTGGCAACTGCGTGGTATAATCGTCCTGTGTATTTTCCACCCGTACGCCGCCCAATACCTGTAGCGCCCTCAGCAACATAAACTTGGCCTGTATATAACCCGCACCCACTTTTTCATGGGCGGTGTAATTGTTGGCGTTTACGACATTTACCGCTCCGGTAGCCTGTGCAGGAGTCTGGAAATAAAGAGGCACGTTCCCGATGCCGGTATAAGGAGTTCCGGTTTGTGAAGTGGTTTGCAGAGCATACGTATTGTCATAAGTGTCCCTGGTCTTATACCGGTACAGACCGCCTGTCTGGAATTCTACCTCGCGTGCCAGGATAGTGGATTTATAGATCAGGTTGCCATAACCGGCCCAATCCTGATCTTTGTTATGCCGCCATCTACGGGTCATTGCATTGGACGTTCCGACGGGGATAGTGCTCTTGATGCTGTCTACCCCTTTGGTGCCGTAAAATACCTGTTCATCCCACTTGGAGGTCGCCTGATCGGGCAATTGTTGCCTGGCGATGGAATAGACCCCGCTCCAGTTAACCTTGACTTTATTGCTCAGCTGATGATCCCCTTGCAGGGTGGCATTATAAATATCCTGGATCTGCCAGGTGCTCCGGTATTCCGGGGAGACCGTCGCCTGCTTGGGAGAGGAATTGAGCCCGACTGTACTATCGGGTGTGTATCTGGTCTCATACGCATTCTGATGCAGATACAGGTTAAACAGCGAGAGTTTATGCCGGGAATTGAAGACATAATCGATCTTATTCTGCAGGCCGATCCGGTTGGTCTCTGTGCTGTATTGCCGGACATAGGCATCTGAAGGGTTCAGCGTATTGGCGGCGGGGCTGGGCAGCGGTTGCGCATCCGGGACCAGCCGTTGGGAAATAGCGCCCTTATAGAAGTCCTGGTAACTGGCGGAGAGGATCACCCCCAGTCTTTTATCCAGGAAACGATCCCCTACGGTGACTCCCAGCGTCCGGTTGATAGGATTGGATTTATGGGAGAAATTCAGGTTGCCCAGCGGGAAATCAGCAGGGGTGGCTACATAATTGTTGCCATGGATCTCGGCCGGAGCCTGTTTGTTGATGCCTGAATGATCGAACGTAGTAAAGGGCGTGGAGGAGAACAAGGTAGAATAACCACCCGAAACATTGGCGCTCAATATGAATCTGTCCGGAGCGCTCTTCATCACCAGGTTCATCGTACCTCCGATGGCATCTCCTTCCATATTCGGCGTCAATGCCTTGATCACTTCCAGCCGTTCCAGCATTTCCGAAGGAAATATATTCATGGGGATGAAACGGTATTTGTCATCCGGGCTGGGGATCTTGATGCCATTTACCAGTACATTGTTGTAGCGTTGCTCCATGCCGCGGATGATGGCATATTTTCCATCACCGGTATTATCCCGCTGAATGGTCACGCCGCTGACCCGCTGTAATGCATTGGCTACCGTCAGGTCCGGCAGCAACTGGATTGTTTTTTCAGACAGGATATTCTGCACCATGTCCGAATTCTTCTCAATATTTCTTACAGCGCGGTCGCTGCTTCTGTCTCCCATACCTGCGACGATCACTTCCGTCAGACTGGATGCCGATGTTTCCAGTTGAAAATCAACCACTCCCGTGTTGCTGTTCCCATTTACATCGACCTCCATAGGGGTGGGCTTTTTATAACCCGCCAGGCTGACTTCAACTTCATATTTTCCGGGATGAATGTTTTTAAAGATATAGGATCCGTCAAGGTTGACCATGGTCGAAAATTTGGTTCCCTCCAGGTGCACCGTTGCCCCCACCAGCGGTTCTCCGGTCTTTACATCAAATACCTTACCCCTGATGGTCTGGGAAAAAGCGGTAGTAACGATGCCCGTCAGCAAAAAGATCAAGGCTGATCTGATTAAGCAATTAGTAATCCGCGCTAGTTTGGTTTGCATAAAGTCTTAATTTTTTTAACTTTTGCAAATATTTCAATGAATAGGGCAAACTATAGGGCTTAAAATCATTGTTATCAATTAGATAAGGATTTGGTAATGATTTGGTCACTTATTATCCTAATTGTCTCCAGAATCTGCTGTTCACTACAGAAATAGCCGGATAATACTCCGGAGAAAATGGATCTTCACCAGTCATTAACAATCCAATAATTGTTTATCGGTTTCCTTTGCAGGCATCAATGAATACCCAATCTCATCCAACGACAGGATTCCCGATCCCTGATTATCCCCGGTCGGCGAAAAGGACGGCTACACGATCTTATTCCCGGATCATGAGTAAGATCCTTACCGCTCTCCTGTCCCTGCTTGCGCTTGCCGGCAGGGCACAGGATCGTATAAGACAGCAGGATGATCTGACGCAGCAGGATGGCCTGATGCAGCAGAATCGGATGACGCAGCAGGATGGCATCTTACAGCTCGTATTGACCTCCGACGTGCATTACGGAATTACCCGGGCGCATTTCAGGAATGCCGACAGCGTGCAAGCCACCGTGGTGAACAAGGCCATGATCGCAGCTATTGACAAACTGCCCCGGCAGGTATTACCCGCAGATAGTGGTATCGATGCAGGCAAACGGATCAGCTATATTGACGCCCTCGTGGTCACCGGTGATATGGCCAACCGCGAAGAAAAGGGGATTCAGTGCGCAGCCTCCTCCTGGCAGCAATTCCAAACGGATTATACCGCAGGCCTCACGACAAAGGGGAGCAACCGGCAGCGAACAGCACTCTGGCTCACAGCCGGTAACCATGATGTATCAAATGCGCTGGGGTATTGCCGGTATACCGAGCCCGCAAGGGATGCTTCCGCTATGGCAGGTATCTATAACACGATGCTGCATCCTGCCCGGGAGAGAACGAAGGCGGATTATAATTATGCAACGGACAAGGTCCACTATTCAAAAGACGTTGGGGGCGTGCACCTCCTTTTCGTCAACCTCTGGCCAGACTCCACGGAAAGGCGCTGGATGGAAGAAGACCTGAAGACGGTAACGCCCGGCACGCCCGTGCTCCTGTTTACCCATTCGATGCCTGATGTGGAAGGGAGATTCTTTATTAACCCTAACGGGGAACATACGATCAATGACAGCGACAAGTTCGAAAATTTACTGACGGAGCAATTCAAAGATGGTTCCCGCGCCGACCAGCCGGCAGGGATCGAGCAAAGAAGTCTCGCCGCCTTTTTGAAACTACATCCGGCTATCGTGGCCTGGTTTCATGGCCACTCCAACTACAATGAATTTTATGACTGGCATGGACCGGATAACGACCTGACCCTGCACTGCTTTCGGGTGGACTCTCCCATGAAAGGTAAGCTCTCCTCCAAAGATGAGACCCGCCTCTCTTTCCAGTTGATAACGATCGACGCCCGGACAAAGACAATGACCGTGCGGGAATGCCTGTGGAATACCTCGCCGGACGATCCTTCTTTGTTGAAATGGGGACAGCACAGGACGGTTGCGCTGAATTAACAACCCGCTAATCCTTCCTTATGGACCAACGCTTCGAGTTTGTCTTCCCTCTGATCGTGGAGAGGTTAATCCCATAGATCTTCCGTAGTCCATCCTCCGGGAAATCCCATTTTGGAAATATTTATAATCGGATATTTCGCTATTAATGTTCGCAGCCTATCCGAAAAATGATGGCCAGGGCTTACCTGGTTCAAAAGGAATTTAAGAGCGCAAAGTTTATTGTAAAGTAATCTGGCAATATGATCGCCAAAGTGTTGTTGCTTTATCCACGGGTGTGGAGAGGTTTGTAATTTTTTAGGGGCAAACTGATCTGAACCATTCCAT
>Ga0307511_10003658_pt1 | contig 15732 bp, 20 predicted proteins | sample 13_EM_MG_FD_200266 | JGI IMG/M metagenome (GOLD analysis project Ga0307511, IMG submission 200266) | Populus trichocarpa ectomycorrhiza microbial communities from riparian zone in the Pacific Northwest, United States - 13_EM | ecosystem: Host-associated > Plants > Roots > Unclassified | place... | reverse complement strand
GGGTCACTTATTTATTTATTTATTTTTGAAATAAGAACGGGATAGACGGAACTGGAACCTGAGTGCGTGCAAGATTCCTCACAACGATGATGATAATAACGCCGGAGCGAAGCCCGGCGAATCTTGTTGTACTGTATCTACACTACCCAGTGCGTACATTTCGTCCGCTGCGGATTGTGTTCCAAATTTTCAACCGCTGAAACCGTCGAGGATGTGGTTTTGGGCGGGGACAAACAAATGTAAACAAGAACACGATCGTCGGCTCGGTTGCCGGTTACCACGGAGTCAAGCTCTTGGCATGGACCATATTCGCATGAGAGACGACGACCGGAGTCCTCCACCTACTGAAAACTCGACCGCACCACTCATCCGAGAGCGCTCCCCCCCTTCAACCCCGAACAGGAGGGAGTCCGATGCCGAGCGTCCACCCTGGTACCCCCCTCCATCCACCGCGAATTCCCAGTTTACCGACAAATCGCCGCCACGATCGAAACTACTGATCCAAGGCTTCGAGAAACCGAGCTTCTCTCGCATCGCGATCCTCACTGCCCTATGCCTCATCACATACCCAGCATTCTATGGCCTCAAATCAGTGGCGAAGGATAGATCGTTATTCATTGTACGACTTATCGTCTCCGTGTGGTGTTCGGGACTCGGATTCGCCCTCGGGTACATTCTTCTCAAGATTGGGGCGCGACACCTCGAGGCAGCGAGTGAGTTCACCCAGTTGTGTATCGAGACCTCCTAACATCTCATTTCGAACAGCCTGGGCCACCGTGATACACATGAGTGACGAAGGTGACGGAATGAAACTTCATGATCTTGCCAGAGGCTCGAGTAATCCGGCAAGCTTTATGCCCGCTTTCCATCTCTTCCGGTCCCGTTCGGGTAATCAAGAGACTGCCACGCTACGTTCGCGCAAATCACACGAGTCCGTCCCCATCGCCCTCCATTTTACAATTTCTCACAATAGTACAGCCATCGACCATGGTCCCTGTTTTTGGGATTTTTTGTCGTCCTGGCCATTCTGGCTCCCTTACTACCTTTCCTGTTCGGGCGCATCATGGTGATCAAAACCTTCGTCCGCGTACGCACCACAGACCTCCTCCTTGTGTTTCCTGACCCTTGAACAGAACCAACGCGAAGTATACCACGAAGTTTTGATCACTGGAGACTTGACCCGGGAGGATGTTGAGCGGGCTGCCCTGCGACGGGAGGCACCAGGTGTTAGCCAGTTATAAATTGATTTAGGCCCGCCCATACTAACACCGTCCCAAGGTATATCAGAACTATGGCCTCTTTTCCCAGACGCCAGAAGTGTGTCTGACACCACCGAGTTCGTTTACGACAACGACACCGTCAGCACCGTCTACTTTGCTCAACCGAGTCTATCCCAGTTCACCTCCGGTGGCTCTGGGGTTGGGACTTTCAAACCACCCGTGCCGCTCATTCTGAAGAATCCCCCGAATAACACTCTTACGTTTACGGGTGGGAATGCACCAAAAGTCGACAATGGCACGATTCTACGGTACGTGCCGCCCGCTCGCTGTGGATGTGGCTCGGCTTCCTGACATTTCCCCTTTTTTTAGGTACCCCCAGTGGGGACTCAAGGTTCATTGTAAGAAGCTACCCAACCCTAAAGTCAACTTGTGAAGCAACTCAACATACCTTCCTTTGAGCCAACATACTGATTTCTTCCTACCCAGGGTACCCGAATTCACCCCCAATGCTACCCACATCTTCGTTCCTCGAGATTTTCTCCAAGACTTGTTTGGGGCTTATGGTGTAGACCCATTGATGGAGTTGCCGGATTTACAGCTCGTGGAGTATGCGTACCCGTCAAATATCAACTCCTCAACAATTTCCCACGTCGGTGAGTTCTCGTTAGTCCCTCTCGCATTTTTCGTCCCCAATCCGTACATTATAGCGCAGTTCAACGACGACGGCCGGAGCATGACCATCGATTACATCATAACGGCCAGTGGTAATCAAGGATGGTTGGTCACCGAGATAGTCCTCATCCGACTTAACACCTTATCCGCGCCTTCTGGCCGTTTCCCTGTATACACTAACGTGTCGTCGCCATGGGTGGAGAGCCGGATCGGTTACGATGCTGCAGTTTGCGTGCAAAAGTACGAACCTTGGATTGTTGAAGCATACAACACATCTATCACGTCACCCTCCACTTTACGGATCGTCGAGAAAGCGTACGGTATTACCTCGCTGACGCCGAGTGGTAACATCCGAGAGGCTCCGGTCACGGGCACTAGGTATCTCAATACAAGTGAGAAGTACGATGCATTCGAAATGGCCTATATATATGGTCGTGATTCGCTGGAGGCAGCTAACATGCCGGCAGATAGTCATGTTATCCTCGAATACCACCTCACTCCTACTGTAAGTTCCGTTGTGCCCCCCGCGTACAACATTTCTTCCAACCCAGACCTACTCCGCAGATCCTTTCCCTCGCCAATGGTACTGAACCTTGGGGGTATACCGAATTCTCTCCAGACCGGCTTGCCGTTGTCCGCGCACGGGTCAGTGCAGCTAGCACTCTGCCATACCTCGTGGGGTCGGGGCTCGTCGTCGCACAATCGTACGAGGACGAGACAGTGGCATTTACCGTTTACAAGCCATGGCAACTAATCATCCTCCCGATACTTATCTGGATTCTGGGAATCATCGGAGAATTGTTCGTGCCAAAGTTGCCATTCAATATTCCGCGGAGAGAATTTGGGGTCTACAGCTGGTTGGCACTGTTTCAATCTCAGGTTTATGGGCTCGGTCGCGTTCCATGCACAAGGACTAACCAGACATTGACATTTAGGAACTGCAATTTGAGGCAGCCGATGACCTCGTTAAGCTCACGAGCCTCGAGGAATTAGAGGAAAAGTTTTCAGACAAGCGAGTCAAGTTCGTCTTGGAGAAAGGCGAGATTTGATCTCTCCAGGCCACTACATTGACCCTTTTGGTTTCTCTTTTATTCCTCCTCGTACACAGAACGGAGTGACCGTAATCATGGCAATGTCATCCTTTAATCTTACTAGTACATTGCTCTCGGTGTAATGATCACCTCATCGTTGCAGTTCTAGTGTGCAACCTCAATGAGATCGACGAGCCCTCTCCTGGTTAGCTCTGGCAACAAACTCGGCACATAATCTCTCATGTCCCGCCCTTCATTCTCTGCCACGTACGCGACACGCGGACGAATCGAACGTGAGGTCCCGAATTGGACCAACAGGCGGTCGAGTTCCCTCCATTCCTCACAAACTGCTTGCTCAATCGTTTCTGGGAGGGCGTCAAACGGGTAGATGGTGATATCTCGAATGGTTTTGCGTTCGACAGTGTGGAGCGTTGCTGTGATCCACTGGACACTGGGCCCTATCCGCAGAAACATCAGACATTTGAGTTTTGTGGCCTTGGAGAGGTCGAGCGAAGGCGCCCCGGGTGTAACTATGCCCACGAGTGGTGGTGAGGTACTAGCCCGTCACAGATGCTGAAAGAAACGCACCTGAGGGGCTACAAAGGACGGAAATAATTTCCAGGTGTCAGAACACCTCGACACCAAATCCACCACCGACTTTGTATCTTCACCGAGGAAGAACGCGTTGATCCTGGAGAAGCGCAGACCACCAGGGAGGTTCAAGAGCCGACGTACAACGGAGCGGGTGGTCCGGGGCGTCCTCAAGTCGAGGGTCCCAGTGAGCCTTGGTGATGTCAAAGGAGTGTTCCACCCGTCTGCGTCACTCTCCGAGAAAATAACGGCCAGCTCCAGATCCTCGAGGAGGGGGAAGGAACAGACGAAGTTGAAAACCTTGGAGTAGGTATAAATCAGATGGAGTGATCTGAGGGTGGGCCATAATCCGCAGAACTGGACAAGAGAAGACCGATCCGGATGCGACAACCGCAAGTCCACGACATTGCGAAAGGCGCGAATCCAACTACCTGTGCCCGCATCTACAGCGGCGTTCTGGACGCAGCCAACGGAGAGAGTGCGCGTGTGGTAAGCGGGAGAGTTGGAAGGATCCGGAAAGGTCTTCTTCCACAGGTCGATGCGGGAGTTCGAGTCGAATTCGACGCGAGCGAAGATATGTTTTCGCGTTCGCGGAACCCATGATTTGGAGACGACGCAACAGACCTTGAGCGTAGTTGGTTCGTCGTGTAGATGGTCGATTATGATGTCAAGCATCTCTGGTGGGAGAGTGCACGGCATCGCGGTCCAACTAAAGCCGTTAGACGGCAACTCCCGGCGCTGATACGAAGTGATACGATCGTCGGTGATAAGGGATCGGCGAAAGCCGAATTTCACTTGCAATAATTCCGCCACGCAGGAGATGCCCAGCTCTAACATCCCGGCATCATGTGGCGTACAGTATCGCATGCTCGCGACGGCACGGGCAGTCTGACATGCCGTGTGAAATCCTCACTGGAGGAATATCTTCAATATCTCAGAGGACGGAAGCGAGTCTCTCCCAAGCACCCGAGAGAAACGGTGTGCAAGATGGGTACGTCTGGATTGCAACTACTCGAAACGCCGGGTCGTAACCTGTGATTTCGAAAGCCAACTCAAACTCCTGCACGACACTACCCCCTTCTCCAGGGTGTTGGTTGTTTAACAACCCCATCAGGTTACATTTCTCCGCTTCCTCCCCACTCGCCATTGTGTACGCACAACACCTCCGCCCAGCGGCAGTACTACGAGCCGGGGAGGAGCTTAGACGTGGTGAGGAAATATTAACCACACCCGAGTTACGGGTGACGTCCACAAGTTGGTTGTGAAAAAACCGACCTGCCTGGGCACCCATTCCTTGGCTGACCTAGTCGACGAGGGCAACCACTGGACTTGTTCCATCAGATTCATGAGATGTAGAATCGTGGTGGGTGAACGTTTGGTATCGTCTCCGCCATCGCCAATCCCCTCCACTAAGTCCACTATTTTTGGCGGAAACTTCCCACAGTCACGCAAGTTACGCTCGTTGAGAACCCTCACCAACCCACCTCGGAAAAACCGGGTGAGCCCCACGACATTCTCCCTTCATCGAGTCCTGAGTGACACGTTGCAGACCCGACTTCTAAGGTAGGGGAGTTGATGATATCTGCAACCTCCGCAGTCCGGTGTGACAAGAAACCCAGTGAGAACCTTCGAAAACTGGCCCCAGGTCACACCGGTCACGGTCACCTGACGTGAAAGGAATCACTGGCACCCCTACCTTAAGTCACGTCAACCTCCGTCCCTAGACCACGCGCTGCCAACGATCTCACCCCTACCGGGATTCTTCCGCAAACCGATACGAGTTGTTCCGGAAAACCTTTGAGTTCATGGCGATGTCATTTTCAAACCAACCTTAACTACCTCTGAAGATCGGACCTCTTGACCGTCACGACAGACCTCACGTGGGAAACGCCCGTTCTATAGGAAAAGTTACGATACAGCACTACTAGTATATAATCATGTCGTCCGCTCCTCACAAGAAAAGAAAAGAAAAGGTGTCCGTTCAAAGAGTTATCCTGGCGAGATACCCTGCAAAGCTCTCGCCCTGTATCCTCGCGATCTCGTGTTCCAGAGCCGACGGTTGTCTTGAACCATCAGCACCGGCGATAATACCGGCACCCCATGGGCTGCCTGAAAACGAGGCCGATCATCAGAATTCGAGCGAGCCAAAAATAGCGCGATTATCACACACCTCCGTGAACCTCCTCAAGGTTTGTCAACTGAGGGAACGCCTGCTTGTATCCCAGTGGAACGTAGATGATACCGTGGTGGGCGAGGACGCTCAAGGAGTTAAAAACGGTCATTTCTTGTCCACCTCCGAGCGTCCCGGTCGACACGAAGACACCGGCGTATTTACCGTGAAGAGCGCCGGATGCCCAGAGCCCACCGGTCGAGTCCCAGAAGGCCTTCCATTGAGTTGGGAAGTTGGCGTATCGAGTGGGGATACCAAAGAGGAAGGCGTCGTAGGTGGTGAGGATCTCCGGGGTCATGATTGGGTAGTCGGGTTTGGGGGGAGCGTGCATTAACCCCAGGACATCTTCTGAGAGGGTTTCGGGAACCCTGTAGAGCCGCGTAAGTATTGACCCAAACGAAGGACGCATGTCGATAACAACTCACTGGTAGATTGTCGCGCTTCCACCCGCGGATTCAACTCCGGCCTTGACCGATTCAGCAACTGATGGAGATTAGTCACCCTGACCGAGGGATCGCAAAGAGATCCTCTAGACTCACGACTTGCGATGTGGCCATACATGGTATAAATTACGATCGCCGTTTTGAGGGTTTTGGGTTGACCCTTGGTGGAGACCGTGGTACCGTTAGCAGGCGACTTCTCGGTGACTTTGGTGGGCTTTGGATTGGCAGCCTTGGGCTTGTCTTCGTCGGAGAAGTTTTTCTTCAACCACTTGGATGGGAAACACATGGCGGGTATCGAATTAATGGGGGAGGGAGAGGGGGGGAGTGGAAGGAGAAGAGTGAGGGTCGAGAGAGTGTGAGGGCAGACTTCGATACGCTTCCTGATGCATCTTATACCCAGGGGACATCTTCGAGAGACCCGGCGGGGACACCCACGTAAAAAAGTGCTGTCTTGAGAAACCGCTATTGGTCAGCCGCGCGATAAGTGACCGTCCGAAAATGGAATCAACTTCTCAGGTTGGTAAGCAGGCGTGGATGCAAACCGGTCAACGAAGACCGTGAGCTGATATCATCAGTGGCCTTCGTGTGATACAAAATCACCGTATACGGCAAGAAATTCGTGACGGAAGATATCGCAATAGAGCGTGAGACTGAATCCAAAGAAGAGGGCCGTAAGCGCGATTAGCATCCGACCGGCTCAACCATACAAACCCCAAGCGTCCTGGGGGTTTGACGGTAAATATTAGCCTTAGCCATGTAAGCAGGCCACGGTTAGCCGCAAATAGGCGGTCGGGTGTTGTAATCGCCAAAAGAGAGTGATCTGGATTCACCCGCCTCGGGGCTTGAGGCTGGATGTGGGTGTGCGCAACACAGAAATCATGCGAAAAATCGAAAGAAAAAAGGGAGGGCCTCCGAGTGACTGCGCCCAAGAGAAATGGTGTGCCATTGAGCGCGAGAAGCGGAAGATTTGGCACAAAGGGAAGGCTCGTTGTTCCTCGTTTTTGTCGCAATTAGACGACCAGGGGTAGCCCTTCTCCACGTTCCGACCACATGTCAATTGAAGATAGCAGAACCATGACCGCCGGAGAACAGGGGTAGGTGGTGACGGCGACAGTGCCGGCCGATGCGAAGGCAGCAGCGTTGGCGAGACACAAGAAGATGCGCGCCATCAGAGGCAGCCGCTGAACCTCCCCTTGTTGTCAGCGCCACCCAACCTTGACGATGGCCTCGAAACACCAGGGTCCTTCACCCATCCCAGACGGCCAAACGACAGCACACAGCTCACCCAAGGAACTATCCTGGGGAAGAGGTCAGTCCCGCTCAACCCTGGCACAATTCTCCCAACCCGCAGACGGTCTCACTCTTTACCCGCGTGCACAGTCCTCATTTGCGGTGGAACAGACTGGTGAGATCCCATGTCTACGGTCTGCTAGTCGTCCAGTGTTTACTGACGAATCCATCTGTCCGTGATTTTCAGGCCGAAGCTGGGTCGTAAAGAGCGCGGTGGGGGTAAGAACCAAGATGACAACCAGTACGTCCCCCTTGCGGAACTCCTACAATTTCATCCTTTCCTAGGCATTGAATACCTCCCAACCTCGTAATAGCCCAGATCTGGCCGAACCCCACATCCTCCGTTCGCTATCCAACGTCAAGATATCCTCCATCCACGCTTCCTCTCATGGTTGCCATTCTATCATGCTCGATGTCTCCGGCATAGCTTGGATGTTCGGTCGCAACGAGCGTGCGTCATTAGGTGTCGCCGGTCGCGAATACATCTCGGAAAACGCGCCGTTAAAGCTTCTCGCGTCAACTTTACCCGGCGCGTCGGCGAGGACGCGCTTCGTTTACGCCGCATGTGGCCGGAATCACAGCTTACTAGTCGGCAGCGAAGGCCAAGTGTGGTCAACTGGAGCCAACAACCTCGGACAATGCGGACAGCCGCCGTGTCCAGAAGTCCTGACGTGGCAACAGGTGAAGGGTACTTTTGGCGGCGGAAGGGTCTTCAAGGCGGCAGCTGGGATCACTTTCAGCGTCGTTTTGACGGAACAAGGGAGACGTGCGTGTGTCGGAATGCACCTTTTCTCAAGCTGACACCTGCTCTAGTATTTTCCTTTGGGAGCGGTGAACACGGTCAACTGGGCAACGGAAGGACGGGCGAACACATCATTACCGGAAATAAGACTGCTTACGACGTGTACAATGAACCTAGTGAGTCTTCTTTCGTGCCACGTAGCAAGGAATTCCTCCAAATGCATACATCGGTCGGCAGTCGCCGTCAAAGCGCTCGACGGGAAACATATTACACAGATTGCCTGCGGCCCACAACACTCAATTGCCCTCGATTCTGAGGGTGTCGTTTACGTATGGGGATACAACGGTTACTGCCGATTGGGACTTGGACATCAGAAGGACACCCTTTTCCCCACACCGGTCCCCCACGTACGCCCATTCACACAGGAAAAAACTGATGGCACTACGTTCATGTTTAACCGTTTTACAGTTTACTGGTCCCAATGTTTCTAGCATGGGTCGGATTGTTGTCGCTGGACCGTCCAATTCAGTTGTGATCGATAAGCAGGGCATGTACTGGATGGCCGGAAAAGTAAGTCACCTCCCGCTGTACGGTGCTCGGCAGAACCTAATGTTCCCGCCGTAGTGGAAAAATACAGGAGATGGTAAATTCCCGACGCCTGGATACCTTCCCCAGAACACTGACCGTCGGTCCAAGGTTCCTCTGGATCTCCCTACTCTCACTTCCGAATCATCCAGGATATCATGTCAGTCTCCGATCTGAGGAAATTACGATGATATTGACACCACACTAGGGGATGCAAGATGGCACACGTTAGTTGTGGGGGCGTGACCCATTGGGCCATTGCCCCTGATGAAGATGATAGCGTTATGGCCATTGCCTGGGGTCAAAACGCCGCGAACGGTAATCAAACACCCTAATCTCGGTGAACTAGACCCTCTGACGGCGGGATAGGTGAACTCGGATTGGGTCCCGAAGAACCTCGCAGCGCTACGAAACCAACTCGCAATCAGCCGTTGATTGGCATCGAAGTCTACGAGTGAGTTCACGTCTCTTTTTTTTTCAATACATTATCCCGCTCTAAGCTTAGAATGGGATATGCCCGTCATCTCTTTTGCTGTTTTGATCCTTAACTAACGTCACGGGAATCAGCATCGCAGCGGGTCAGAACACAACTTTCTTCCTTGCCCGGCCGAACGACAAGTACTCCGATCTGCCAAGACATCCGGCGGATCTCGACACCCCTCAGGAGTGTATCGTTTGTTCCCAAGATAACGGAGATGACGATTCTCCTTTGGAATGTGATAAGGTCCCGTCCCACCCGCCTCTCGGTCCCGAGACATTACACTCATACCTGGATGTCATTTAGTGCGACTCCCCATACCACCTGGGGTGTCTGATCCCACCCCTGGACGCCATTCCGGACGGTGAATGGTTCTGTCCTCGCTGTCTACTTGACCCAGGTGCACCCATCGGACCAGAGGACATTCCCGCCCCACCCCAACCCAAGGGGCCGAAAGCGAAGAAACCGAGTCCGGTATACAGGGATGACGATGAGGAGGACGATTATAACTTCAGGGATGATGATTCGGAGGACGAACCGAGTTACCGTGGCCAAAAGAGGAAGGGCACAGGTGGAGCGAGCGGCGCAGCCAAACGGAAGCGGTAGACGGGATATTCCTTCCACCATCAACCCCATCATCCACCAAATCGCCCGCCCGGTGTGTGGGTGAGCGTTTTGCGGGCTGTGCGTTGTCGTTTATTCGCATCGTCCCGCCTGATTAACCGCCGTCCCCCGTCAATTCTTGTTTGTTTTTTGTTTTACCCCAACTCTCCCCACCCCACGTTCCCTTTGGCCTAGTGTGGACTGTCTTGGGTTCAAAATCCCTGCTTCGTATATATCTATCTACCGTATACATGTCAACCTCTTTCAACCTCTCTTTCGTTATGCTGGGTCTCTCGAACTGCTCTCTTGCATATACATTCTCGCAAATTTGAAACGAATACACATTGTTATCGATCCCGCCCCTCTCATCGCGGTGAGAACCATCCCTCATAGACACGCGAGTTTTTGTGTCTGATGGTTTGAATCGCAGGGTATTATTGTTAGGAAACTGGACAGTACGAATGCCCTCAAGGGGAGGAAGTCTATACAATATCGGTGTCGCAGGTAGTGTGGTGGGTAAGGAAGTGTGATGGTAAAAGATTGCGACGGGGTAAAAATGTTCGAACCTCCGACTTAGAAAACACGCTCCTCTAGAATATTCAAGCACGATACGGATAAATAGAGGAAAACGATAGCAAAGTGACCAGTTTCATCGCGAGACGAACGGGTATGTGCGTGGGAGGTATTTTCCTCATGAATCAGGAGACAACTTGTTGATCACGAACCACGAGATTCCCAACCCCAGCCCCAGTACCGCGGCCATGGCGAAGATCATGAACAAGATCAAATCCCAATGCGTCTCCTTCGAGGTTGTCTTCACTCCTGGCCTCACGACGTCCTTGACCTTGCCACCAGAGGCCTTCGCGAGCCTTTGGAGATCGAGTAGCTCTTTGTCGCGTTTCTCGTCAAGAGCGATGACGGCCGATCGGCGGTCGTTGGGGTCGACCACAGGACCTTGGCCCGGTTGTGATGGGGCGGAGACGAAGGACGGGTAGTTGAGTTCACACCACATTTCGATCTGGGGAAAGTCACAGAGTCAGGGGATACAGGTCTCATGGTGGTGAGCAGACTTACGTGACCGCACGAGACGGCGAGCTTCAAGAAACTGGGGTCTTTAGGATCGGACCTGACGTGAATCTTTCGAGCGTAGTCCCGGAAGATGTACGCGACGTCCCGTGGATTCGTTGCCTTCATGATCAACTACGGAAAACGCGTACATAAGCACCAACCCGATCGGGGAAAATGAAAGGACGCACATGAGCGGCCTCGGCTTTCCTAATCTTGACGTTCCTCTGGAGCGTCTGCGGGTTCATAAACACCACGTTGAGCGTAGCGATGGCCATGACTTGGGGTATCGCGCAAAAGTTGAACACGGTCTGGTTCTTGAGCAACCTCAAGTAATCCAAACAATCCGGAGCGTGTCGCAGAATATCCACAACGAGACCAGTGATGACCCACAGCGCCTGCCTCTCGTTCTCAGGAGCGTACATTTCCTCCATCTCCTTGAACCCTCCGTGACCGTTGACGCTGTATTCCTCTCTGGTCCAGATCTGCTTGGGCCAGAAGTACCGCCGTTGTTCGGTGTCCTCCCGGTAGTCCCTGATGATGTTGGTTTTTTGAAGGAAGAGACCCATGGAGTTGGATAACTCGAGTTGGTCTGCCAGCCACGGTTGTTCCTTCCCAGAGGCTGCGAGGAGACGGGAGAGACCTTCCCCGACAAGTCCAGCAACGTAATGGCAGTACAAATCCCAGTCTTCGATCTTTTCAAGGTAGATCTCACCCGTCGTAACGGCTTTATGAGCAAAATCGGCCATGCCGTTCTCCATCTTTTGGCAAGTCTCAACGATGACGTCCCGGTACCTAATCGGGTCTAGGTTAAAACTCTGGAAGCGACACGAGGGTATGTGCAGTGGGCGCGCACGGTGACGTACTGTGGTTGAAGGAGATTCACCTCCTCGACGACAACGTCGTATTCCACGAGGAGCTGACGGTCCTTCTCATTCGGACCGCACCCGTCGAATGTCCAGCCTGGGGTGACGGTATGGATATGGAAAGAACGGAGGATGGGCTGTTTAACTGGATCAGGGATGGTCATGTCATCCTCAACCGTGTCCAGCCCTCTCAGTACGAGGTAGAACAAGCAGATCTAGTGAATTTCAAAATAGAATGACGGTTAGCGTTTTTGTTGCTCGATCGTCGGATGAGGTGAGGGTCATGATGTGCTGGCGCAGGGTGGGGGGGCGAGAAACTCGCAGGGAAGAAGAAATAAACTCACGACCCGGGCGAGATCGCCGTCGAGCTCTTTAATGACTGCGGAGAAACTCCTGGAAGTCATGTCGAGGAAATCCCAACACCTCCTCATCGTCCGCCTGTCCCATCCCGAAGTTGGGTGTTCGTGGATCGCGGTCAGGTCGCGTTTTGATTCATGGAAGAGCTTGAACTGGAGGAGAGTTCGGAAATCGTTTGGACTGGTGAGGAGGAGCTTGAGCAGGCTTCCTGACGAGCTCATCTTTTTCTTTTTCTTCTTTCTCTGGAGGGAGGAGGAGGAGGAGATAGCGGTCGGTTCTCGTACGACTTTGTACCGACGTGTCCCTCTCGATCACCCGCAACCCGCGCGTCCGCGTCAGCGGCTACCAAACCGTTTCAAGAGCGAAAAAATGTCCGACGTGCCGCTGAACCCACCTCTACGAATTCAGCCAACAGAGCAGAGAAAGATCGCAGCAAAGACCGCCCAAGCTCGCGTTTCCCAGTTCCTGGACGACTATCAGGAGAGGCACGTCTCAGCCAGGACACAGGGAGACAGCACGATCATCGCCCAGCTTCAGAAACTCGCCGACGCCCTAACGCAGGAGCAGGCAATGAGGAAAACGAAATAAGGTACGGTCCACATTTCATATCCTACGGTCTGTTCATTCCATTCAAGTACATTAGATATTATAGACACATGTGAGGCGCGCAACCCGGACACATTGTAGGTTACAGTGACACTTATACAGCGGTGAGTCAGTTCCACTGCGTGGGGATAGGCGGCTGACCGGGCTCTCTCTGCGGCGCAGTTGGTCACTTTTGGGATGTGGGCAGGGCGAAGAAGAGCGATACGTACGACCAGTTCGTAGCGGCAGATTTTGAAAACTCCATCCTTGGATTTGCCCATGTACGCCTATCCTTTGATGTTAGAGCAGACTCCGTAGGGTGCTGAAGAAATGGGATAACTACGTTCGTTACTTTGTAAAGGCCGTCATAACGATATCTAGAGAAAGTGAGTTCACCGCACCATCAACGACGTTACCGACTACGAACCCTTCTATGGGAGCGTATTTGGAGGGCAATTTGTGTCCACGGAGGACCCGGACGGGTTTGCCCAGTTCGTAGGATATCTGTGAGATGGTCAACTGCGCGCCCCCCGTCGTACCGTGGCTCCTCACAAGTAACGCTCCATTGTCCTTATGCTCGAAGGACTGGTCTTCGATTTGGATACCGGTCCCCCACGACTTGTTACCTCCTCCATATTTGTTATCATCCCCGTACCCACCCGTTCCTGTGTACGTTCTACAACACGGTTAGATAAAGCGGCCGGAAAAGTGATGGTCAGTAACGCACATGGTGTCTCCCCCGTCAACGTCATCCTCGTACCCCCCAGACATCACAATAGAATAAGCGCCATTCTTCCCCCCAGAAATTCCGGCCGCGGTAGATCTGTGGATCCCGGCTTTGGCGCACTCATCCCTGCGATCGCATCCCATTGTTAGTGAGTTTCGTGATAACGCGTCCTTGCCTGCCTAGTTTTCCAGGTTTGACCGACTTGAATACCTGGGACGGGGCCGAACGGGCCTTCGTTCTGGTAGAGTTCAGGATCATGTTGCATCAATTCCCGTTTCCTGGATGTGTCGATTAAGGGAAGGATGGATCGAGGTGGTAATCGAAATCCTTACAATTCCTCCATGCCGACCCGCGGTTGTGACGACGTCGGGCTTGTGGGTTGTGGGGGAGGTCTCCTGGGCATGAAGAGGGATTGGGGATTGGGAGGCATCTTGTGGTATGGTTGTGGTTGGAGAGAGAGAGAGAGAGAGAGGGAAATCAGGACGCGTTGACTCGATTAAATGACCACGCTGCGGCGCCATTGTTCCCCCACATCCGGCCACCGTCGCGTTATCGCAACCATCAACTCGAAGAAACAGGTCTCGTGCAGACATCGACGCGGTCAAGAAGAGAGTGGGAACCGAGGAAAACAAGAACCGCCTCCACAAAGAGATACGCGTCCTCCCGTCTACTTATTGATCCGACACGATCAAGTTGAACGCCGACGATGACGACCAGCAATCTCACTTTCCTCGATTTCCTCAAACCCCGGCGCAACGAAGCCGCCCTCCGACTGCGAAACAGTCTTCTCGCTCTCGCAGTCTTGTTCGTCATCACCAACCTTTCTTCCGCATTCCCTTCAATACTCTCATCACTCTCCGTCGTCTGGAACGCGCTCACCCCCGCAACTACACCTTCAAAATCACGTACGGGGAGCGGTGGCAACAAGAATGGGGTGGAGGAAGGACTTTGGTGGTGGACAATATCCCTCGTTGGTGCGTGTCTGACACCCGACTCAAGGCCTCCGACATGCTGAAACCACCTTTGGTAGAGGGAGGCGTGTGCGCACTGCTCATGTCGTCGATATTCCAGTCTGCCTTCGCATTGACATACCCTAGAGATCCATTTCCACCCATGCCCACGCCAGTAAAACCCTTCAGTATCCCAGCCAACTCACCGGCCGTATCACAACAAACAAAACCCAAGATCCTCTCCCCTGCAGTATGTCCCCTCGGGTTTGAATTAACCTCGCGTACTCACGTGGCTTTGTACAAGGTAACACCACAAAAGCAACGACCATTCAACCCTACCAGCTCCACCCTCTCAACATCCACCTACCTGACTTCACCCGTCTCAACCCCATCAAGAACACTAAACTACGGGTTCCCGGCCACCTCTCCCTTTAACGACTCGACTAACTCCAATATGTCAATGTCTACGAGTGTCCCACCTTCACCTTCCCCGATGTTGAGTTCTCCGTTGATGGCTTACCGGGGAAAGCATTCCCAGAGTAGCGGAAGTGAGTGGATCTCGTCCACTCTAACCGAACAAATCACTGACATCCGACGCGTTGTCAGAACCTCTAACGAGCTCGTTTCTTGGGAAACTTACGGTTGACGAGGATGAAGAAGATTAGGCAGGAACTTACGTTCCGACCCCCCATGATACCGGTTTACTTTTCAGTACTGCTCGCTGATACTTTCCCTTGGAATTGGGTCTACAGTCTGCATCTGTGGAACATCATGTTTGTCTGTCATTCACCCTAGGTTTGGTTAATAAAACTCCTTTCTGGCGAAAGGTGACATGCTCAAAGGATGAAACATTCTACTCGTGATATATGTTTACCATCACTCAGCCATCTGGGCACGTTCAAGACCTTTTTCACTGGCTCTTGCCTCAAGGCGAAGGGACTGAGAAGAAGCAAATCTACTTTTCGAATGGCGGTCCTAGGCTAGATACGGTCACTCACGAGCAGGATACGAACGATTAGGCAGGGGGCACGACATGTGTGGCCCACAGATGCGTTATTCCCAAAACATACTGCCACGATATCCTCCCGCCAACTGAGCGAGATCCAAGTGCTCCATCCCTGACCGCCATCCTCAAACGCTCTGGCATTCCAGCAGGGTCGGAGTTGACGATGTCAGCTCGGTGCCCGCCGCACGACCGATCAAGTTGCCGCAGTCAGCCACGCCTTGTCTTGATTGCCCTTATCTGCCACCCCGTCATCCACCTCATCGCCTTCATGTATCACCACAGGTCAGGCTTGAGCTGGGCTCTTCATGGGTTCTGTATATGTAAGCGCACTCCCGCTTGAGGGTGTGCGCC
>Ga0307511_10003657_pt1 | contig 15734 bp, 15 predicted proteins | sample 13_EM_MG_FD_200266 | JGI IMG/M metagenome (GOLD analysis project Ga0307511, IMG submission 200266) | Populus trichocarpa ectomycorrhiza microbial communities from riparian zone in the Pacific Northwest, United States - 13_EM | ecosystem: Host-associated > Plants > Roots > Unclassified | place... | reverse complement strand
GGAACGGTGCATGTCCGGCATGACCGGCATCCTCAGTGGGCTACCCGCAGAGCACCTTGACACCGGGGCCGGGTCAACTCGTGGAGTGGTCAGGGCTGTTCGCTCCCTACGTGTGGCAGCTGGGGGCAACGGCACTGCGGCCCGCGCGCACCCGAAGGGCCCCGGCCCGATCGACGGGGACAACCGACGCCCGGAGGGCGAAGTGAGCCAGGAACGCGTCTTCACGCCGGAGTCACCGATCCGGGTCTTCCTCCTCGACGATCACGAGGTCGTACGACGCGGGGTGCATGACCTGCTCGATCTGGAACCGGACATCACGGTGGTCGGCGAGACGGGAACCAGCGCGCAGGCGCTGGTACTCGGTCCGGCGCTGCGTCCGGACGTCGCGATCCTGGACATCCGGCTTCCGGACGGTGACGGCATCACCGTCTGCCGTGAACTGCGTGACCGGATACCGGAGTTGGCCTGCCTGATGCTGACGTCGTTCGACGACGACTACGCCCTCCTGGACGCGATCATGGCCGGGGCGGCCGGCTACGTCCTGAAGCAGATCAAGGGCTCCGATCTGGTCACGGCGGTGCGGACGGTGGCGTCGGGGCAGTCGATGCTGGACCCGGCGACCACCGGACGGCTGATGAGCAGCTTGCGCGCACCCTCCGGGCAACCTGCTTCAGAGGCAGGCCAGTTGGACGCTCTGACCGTGCGTGAACGCGAGATACTGGATCTGATGGGTGAGGGTCTCACCAATCGTCGGATCGGCAGGCGTCTGTACCTGTCGGAAGAGACGGTCAGGAATCACATCTCGCGGCTGCTGGCGAAACTCGGGGTCGAGCGCCGCGTCCAGGCGGCGGTCCCGGCGGTCCGGCCGGCTCCGTTGCCTCACATGGACGCGTGATCCTCTAGCGCCGGTCGGGTAGCGGTACGGCCCAGCGGAGAAGGGTGCCGCTCTCGGGCGGTGTGGCCAGGGTGAGTTCACCGCCCAGGTTCCGGGCGCGCTCGCTGAGATTGCGCAGCCCGCTGCGGTGTCCGCCTTCGCCGATTCCGACGCCGCCGTCGGTGACGGTCAGTGTGAGCCGCTCTTGGCGGACGACGAGTGCGATCTCGGCGGACGAGGCATGTGCGTGCCGGGCGACGTTCGCAAGCGCTTCGCTCAGCACCGCCACGACTTCGTCCGCCATGGTGTGCGGGACATCGGTGTCGAGCAGGCCCTCCATGAGCAGGGAGGGAGTGAACCCCAGCGCGGGAACGGCTTCCTCCGCCGTCTTGGAGGCACGGGCCCGCAGGCCGTTGCCGATCACAGTGCTGTCGTGGGCCCGTAGACCGAAGATCGTGGATCGGATGATTTTGATGGTGGTGTCGAGGTCGTCGACCGCCCGGTCGATCCGCTCGGTCCCTTCCGGGTGCTCGACGAAGCGATGCGCGCTCTGCAGCGTCATTCCCGTCGCGAACAGCCTTTGGATGGCCAGGTCGTGGAGGTCGCGCGCGATACGGTCGCGGTCCTCCAGCAGACTCACCTGCTCGGCCGCCCTGCGCCGGTCGGCGAGTTCCAGCGCGAGCGCGGCCTGGCCGGCGAAGCCGGGCAGCGGCGCGATCTCCGCCTGGGTGAAGGGCGGGCACCCCGCGGTGCGCGCGAGTACGAGTACCCCGCGATCTCCGTCACTGGTGCTCATGGGAACGGCGACAGCGGGCCCCAGCCCCGTCCAGCGTTCGGGGCAGTAGGTGATCCGCGGGTCGCTTCCCACATCCGAGGTGACGATCAACTGCCCTGCGGCCAGGGCCGCCCCGCTCAGAGTCCCCTCGCGCGGGAGTCTCACACCACGATGGAGTTCGGCGCCTTCCCCGAGCGCGAGTACGCCGCGCAGTTCCTGCGTTCCGACGGTGACCAGGTCGACCACGCCGAGATCGGCCGAGGTGATGTCCTGCGCCCGGTTCAGCATCAGCTCCAGCACCTTCGTCTCCGGGGTGCCGGAGAGCAGGCCGCGGGTGAGCTCGGCGCCGGCCGCCATCCACCGTTCTCTGACCTGCGCCTCCGCGTACAGGCGGGCGTTGTCGATCGCCACCCCCGCGGCCACGGCCAGGGTCGACAGGACGGCTTCGTCCTCGCTGTCGAACTGGGCACCACCGCGCTTCTCGGTGAGATAGAGGTTGCCGAACACTTCTCCCCGGACACTGACGGGCACACCCAGGAAGGAGTGCATCGGCGGGTGGTGCGGGGGGAAGCCGTGCGAGGCCGGGTGCTGCGACAGCTCTGTCAGCCGCAGCGGCTCCGGATGGCTGATCAGCTCGCCGAGCACCCCGTGTCCGGCGGGCGGAGCCCCGATCCGTGCCTGCTCGGCCTCGCTGATCCCGACCGTGAGGAACTGGGTGAGGTGCTGATCGGGACCTATGACACCAAGTGCGCCGTATCCGGCGTCGACCAGAACCACCGCGGCCTCGGTGATGTGGCGCAGCACCTGGGAGAGATCGAGCTCGCGGCCCACCGACAGGACCGCCTGCAGCAGCCCGTGGAGGCGTCCTCGGGTGCCGCGGACCACGCGGATCTGGGCCTGGAGTTCTTCGAGCAGCTCGTCCAGACGTAGTTGCGGCACCATCTCGGACCGTGCGTGTTCCTCGACGTTCACTTGCTGCCTCCGGTCGCTCGGTCGTCCCGGGCTGCCCGGCCGTTGCCGGTGCCCGGTGGGTGGCGCGGCCAGGTCAGAACTGGTGCTCCGCGTCATGACAGGTGAGGCACGTGATGCGGCGAGCCGGTTTCTTGAGGGTGGTCACACCCATGCCTTCCGGCCGCTCCAGATGCTGCGGGTTGACCTTGATGTGATCGGGGCAGAGGGCGGCTCCGCAGTTCCGGCAGACGGCGACGGCAGCGGTGGTCGTCCCGGCCTGGTGACACTCGTAGCAGTTCATGCTTCGTTCTCCTCCTTGAGGGGTCGACGGGTGCGACGGGGTGCGCGGGCACGCCCGTTTGAGCCGAGTCCTGAAGCAGGCGCACGCTTCAGCGGCGTAAGAGCTGTGTGGTCCCGTTCTGAGCCTTGGCTGTCGCTCGCAGGCAGGAAGAGCGCACGTCGGCGCGTGGACCTCGCAGTGGAGCGTCTTACCGTCCAGTGCGCTTCTACGCCCCCGACGAGCGGACGGTCTTCCCACCAGGACAGCGCGATCATCGTGCCGAGCAGGGCGAGAGGGAGCACCGTCGGGAGGAGCAGTACGTACATGAGCACCGCCAGGGCTTCGATGGCCTGTCGAGAAGGGCGGGGCAGAGGGAGTTGCCTCGCTGGACGCATCGGGTTGCCCAGGAACACCGTGCGCAGGGAACGGGACACGGGCCTGCGACGGGTGAGCGGCGTGCTCCGGTGCGACATCGCGGTGGAAGCGGCGCGGCCGGGGGCCAGGGCGGCACCACCCAGACTAGTCCCCGGATTCGGTCCTGGACAGCGACAGTCGCCCGGGGACGCCGGGATCAGACGGGCCGGGGAGCGCGTCATCCGGCACCTGTGCTCGGTCAGGTGTTTTCCTGGGCTGGGAGACGAGGCTCTGGTCCCCGTCGGCAGCCCTGCCCCAGGCCGACCGGACAGGCGGTGCCCGCGACCGACACCCCCAACCATCGGTGGCTGTGACCGGAGTGATGGCCGCGATCCGGGAGGACCTGGCACCGGGTCCCGTGTTGACCAGCGGTACCCACACGCATCGTCCGCCTCCCATCGGGCCCACGGAGCGTAGGCTGAAGTCGTCGCCCCGGTCCCTGGTGGTTTCATCCACCGTCGTCGACGCGCCCGCTGGGTGCGCGGCGTTGAGAAGGGCGCCGCTCCCGTGCGAACCGATCTGGAACAGCCCACGCCTGGTCAACCTGTTGTCGCACGGCCGGTGAGCCGTCGTAAGGCCCTGCAGATCCTCGGGCTGGGCTCCGGTGTCGTCGCGGTCGCCGGAGCAACCGGCCTGACCTGGCGGGCCGTTGACGGCGGGGTGTTCTCGACCGGGACCGGCTCCGCCTACGACGCCTGGAACCGGGCGGACCCGGGTGGCCATCCGCTGAACCTGGTCGACGCCGCGATTCTGGCCGCCAACGCCCACAACACCCAGCCGTGGCTGTTCACCGTCTCCGCCGACCGTATCGAGCTGTTCGCCGACATGTCCCGCACCACCGGGGCGATGGACCCGCTGCTGCGCGAGATGCACATCTCGCTCGGATGCGCCGTGGAGAACCTGGCGCTGGCCGCCGCGCCCAACGGCATGGCCGCGAAGGTGTCCCTCCTGCCCACCCCGTCCGACACCACCCACATCGCGACGGTGTCGCTGACCCCGGCCGCGGCATTGAGCTCGCCAGTGTTCGACGCCATCTCCGAACGCCACACCAGTCGTGGCGCGTACAGCACCAGCCGCACGGTGACCGGCCGCCAACTCGACACGCTCAGCGCCTTGGCCGACATCCCCGGCACGCAGTTGGTCTGGTTCACCACCGCCGCACAGAAGAAGGCGTTCAGCGACCTGACCGTTCGCGCGACCCGGGCCATCATCGCCGACCCGCGGCAGGCCGACGACGACTACCGCTGGTACCGCTCCGACTGGCACGACATCCAGCGGCACAAGGACGGCATCACCATCGATCCCTCCGGCCAGTCCGCGGTCGTCCGGACCCTCTCCAAGCTGCTGCCCACCACCCGCAAGCAGAACAACGACGGCTGGCTCAGCGGCACCCGCGACACCCAGCTGCCCACCGCGTCGGCTTTCGGCGCCCTGGTCGTGCAGGATCCGCACGATCCCCTCCAGCGCCTCCGGGCCGGACGTATCTGGCAGCGCATCCACCTCACGGCCACCACCGAGGGGCTGGGGATGCAGCCGCTGTGCCAGATCCCCGAACGTGTCGACCGGGAGACCTCGGCCGGCCTGTCACCAGAGGTCACCAACGCGATCGCGGCAATGCTGCCCGCCGGCTCGCACGCGGTCATGACGTTCCGGATCGGGTACCCCACCGCGACCGCGCTGCGGAGCCCTCGCCGGCCCGCCGCCGATGTCGTACGCGCGTAACGCACCCCGGAGGTTTCGATGAACGAGACATTGCGTCGGACCTGGCCCTCAGTGCTGGTGGCCGTCGTCGCGCTGCTCTACGTCTGGATCGGGCTCACCGCCCACGGACGGGACCGGATCCTGGGTCTCGCCGGTGGCGCGGTCGTCCTCGCCGCACTCGTCGCGGCCCACCGCACTGTGCCGGGCGCCATGGTGTTGCTGGCCGCCGGTGCGCTGCCCCTTGCCGTCACCACCTGGTGGAGCATCGCCACACCGGTCCTGGCCGTACTGGTCCTGCTGCTGGGCTGGTTCGCCATCCGCAGCCTCGGCCGGCCGCAGCGCGACGCGGTATCCGTCACCGACTTGGAGCCACGTCCGTGATCGAGGCACAGCAGCTGACCAAGCGTTACGGCACGACGCTGGCCGTGGACGACCTGACCTTCACCGTCGCCGCCGGACAGGTCACCGGGTTCCTCGGGCCCAACGGCAGCGGGAAGTCGACGACGATGCGGATGATCGTCGGGTTGGACGCTCCCACCTCCGGTCGGATCACCGTCGCGGGACGCGGCTACGGCAAGCTGCGGTTTCCCCTGCACGAGGTCGGCGCGCTCCTGGACGCCCACGCGGTCCATCCCGGCCGCAGCGCCCGGAACCACCTGGTCTGGCTCGCCGACACCAATGTCATTCCCCGCCGGCGTGTCGATGTGGTCCTCGCGATGGTCGGCCTGACCGAGGTGGCGCACCGCCGGGCGGGCACCTTCTCCCTCGGCATGGGACAGCGGATCGGTATCGCCGCCGCGCTGCTCGGTGACCCGCAGGTGCTGATCTTCGACGAGCCGATCAACGGCCTGGATCCCGAAGGCATCCTGTGGGTACGCCGACTGCTGCGCTCGCTCGCCGACGAAGGGCGGACCGTGTTGGTCTCCAGCCACCTCATGGCGGAGATGGCTCTGACCGCGGACCACCTCATCGTCATCGGTCGAGGCCGCCTGCTGGCGTCGGGGAGCGTGGCCGAGTTCATCGAACGCACCTCGGGCCATCACGTACGCGTGGCGACACCCCAAGCCCCCGGCCTCGCCGCACTGCTGCGCGAGAAGGGCGCGACGGTCACCGCGAACGGCGCGGAAGAACTCTCGGTCAAGGGAATGGAGTGCCGCGACGTGGGAATTCTCGCGGCCGGAGCCGGACTGACCCTCTATGAACTGTCGGCACAGCGCGCCTCGTTGGAGGACGCCTACATGGAACTCACCCACGAGCACGCCGACTTCCGCGCCCCGGCCGACAGCCCTCTGCGGAGCACCCGATGAGCCAGACCCTCGCCCCTCACCACGTTCCGGTTCCTCCGACGCTGCCCCGGGTTTTCATGGCAGCCGCACGTGCGGAGTGGACAAAGCTGCGTACTGTCCGCTCCACCCTGTGGGTGCTGATTTTCACCACGGTGAGCACGGTCGGCCTCGGGGCCCTCCTGACGGCACTCGAAGTCAGCCGCTGGGACCACCTGACAGTCACGGAGGCCACCGGATTCGACCCGTTGCTCCTCGGATTCGCGGGGATCAACCTCGCCCAACTGTCCATCGGTGTCCTCGGGGTGCTCGTCATGACCTCCGAATACGTCACCGGCACCATCAAGCTCACCTTCGGCGCCACCCCGCAGCGACGTCTGCTGTTCGCCGCGAAGGTCACGACGTTCAGTTCGGTGGTCGCCGTGATCGGCCTCGTCTCCTGCGTTTCGGCGTTCTTCGTCTGCCAGGCCCTCCTCGCCCCCAAGCACGCCGGTGTCTCGATCTCCGACCCGGGTGTGTTGCGCGCCGTGATCGGCGGGGTGGCGCATCTCGTCCTGATCGCGGTCATCGCCGTCGGCGTGGGGGCCGTCCTGCGCCGGACCGCGGGAGCCGTCGCGGTGCTGTTCGCGGTCCTCCTGGTGGTGCCCGGCCTGGTGGCCCTGCTGCCCTCCCCGTGGAACGACGACGTCACCCGGTACCTGCCGAGTTCGGCCGGGGTCGCGATGTCGGCCGTCGTCCATTTCCCCAACCTGCTGAGCCCCGCGGGAGGACTTCTCGTCCTGTCCGGCTACGCCACGGCGACGCTCGCCCTCGCGGCGGTCCTTCTCGTACGGCGCGACGCATGAGCGGCCCACGCCCGACCTGTCCGGACGGCGTACCGGTCCCTCCGGTGACGGCAGTCCGATCGCCCACCGTTGCCGGGACAACTCGTCCCGCGCCGCAGCCGCAGCCGGCGCACCCGGTGGCGCTGCGGACGCTCAAGGCCGTTCACACACTCATCTGGTTCTCGGTGGAGTCGTGCATGGTCTATCTGCTGTACTCCGGATTCGCCGGACGATCCGATCGGCGGGCGGCGGTCGCCGCCGCGGTCGTGGCCGGGGAGAGCCTGATCTTCCTGGCGAACGGGGCCAGTTGTCCCCTCACCGAGCCGGCCGTTCCGCTCGGCGGCAGCAGGGCCCCGGTCACCGACATCTACCTGCCGAAATGGCTTGCCCACAACCTGCCCGCCCTCCACGTCCCGCTGGTCGTCGCGGCAGCCCTGCTCCACGCCAGGAACCGCCGCAGGAAAGCCTCCTGACCCTGTACGCAGGGCTCGTGCCGTCGATCACAACCTTCGAGGAGGCCGCGATGAACAGCAGGTCTGTTGCCGTGGGAAGCGTTGCTGCCGTTGCCGTGCTCGCCGGTGCCGGTTACCCGCTGCTCTGGCGCAGGCGGTGCCTGACGTGGGGCGCGAGCCACCCGGAAGCAGGTCGCGCGATGCCCGGCGACGACCTCCTCCCCGGCGCGCCGCTGGTTTCGACGCGGGCGATCACCGTGGATGCGCCACCCTCGGCGGTCTGGCCCTGGCTGGTGCAGATGGGCCCCGGCCGGGGCGGCGCGTACACCTACGACTGGATCGAGAACCTCCTCGGCCTGAACATGCACAGCGCGACCAAAATCCTGCCCCAGTTCCAGGACTTGAAGGTCGGCGACGTCATCCCCCTGGGCGCCCACGGTCCGCGCATGCGGATCGAAGTCCTGGAGTCCCACCACACGCTGGTGCTGCGCTCCGAAGACGGCATCTGGGTCTGGGCGTTCGGCCTCTACCCGCAGGACGGCGCGACCAGGCTCGTCAGCCGCAACCGCATCGCCACTCCCGATCCCTCCCTCGCGTCCAGGGCCTTCTCCTGCTACGTCATGGAACCCGGAAGCCTCGTCATGGAGCGCAAGATGCTCCTCACCCTCAAGGAGCGTGCCGAATCCACGGCGTGAACCCGTCCGGGGACTCTTGGGGTCCGCGAACGGATCGGTGATGGTGGTTCCGGCGCTGCCGTCCAGGACCGCCGTAGCCTCGGACAGTGAACCGATGGCGGCTCGTCGGCCGGTGGTGGCGACGAAGCGGTGGCAGGCGGCGATCTTGGGGCCCATCGAGCCGGCCGGGAATCGCATACGGGCCAGGTCGTCCAGGTCGAGGCGGTGCAGCGGGGCGGCCCGGGGTGTGCCGAAGTGGGCCATCACGGCGGGCACGTCGGTGAGTACCAGCAGCTGGTCGGCGTGGACGGCGACGGCGAGCAGGGCCACGGTGAAGTCCTTGTCGACGACGGCCTCGACGCCCTGGAGCAGGCCCGTGCCGTCATCGACGACCGGGGCTCCGCCGCCGCCCCCGCAGATGACCACCGCCTGGTTCTCCAGCAGATGTGTGATCGAAGCCTGCTCGACGATCCGCTGTGGGTCAGGGGAGGGGACGACACGACGCCACCGGTCGCCGTCGGCGGCGACGTTCCAACCGTGCGACTCGGCCAGCCGCAGCGCGCGTTGATGGTCGTAGACGGGTCCGACGAACTTCGTGGGTGCGGCGAAGGCCGTGTCGTGCGCGTCGACCAATGTCTGGGTGACGATACTCAGGACCGGCTTCGTCACTCCGGCGTTGTGCAGGCACTGGGCCAGCCAGTAGCCGATCATCCCCTGTGTCTGGGCGACGAGCGCGTCCAGTGGGTAGGGGCGGGTCAGGGACAGGTCGTTCTCGCTCTCCAGGGCGAGCATGCCGACCTGCGGGCCGTTGCCGTGGCAGATGAGCAGCTCGTGGTGCGCGGCGAGCGGGGCGAGGGCCCGGGCGGCCGCCTGGACGTGCTCGATCTGGATGACGGCGTCGGGCTTCTCGCCGCGTCGCAGGAGTGCGTTGCCGCCGAGCGCGGCCACGATGCGCATGTCAGTCGCCTCAGTCGCCGAGGGCTGTGACGAGGACCGCTTTGATGGTGTGCAGCCGTTTCTCGGCCTGGTCGAAGACGATCGAGTGGGGCGATTCGAAGACGTCGTCGGTGACCTCCGCGCCGCTGATGCCGTACAACTCGTGCAGGCGCTCGCCGAGTTGGGTGCTGCGGTCGTGGACGGCGGGCAGGCAGTGGAGGAACTTCGTGTCGGGCTTTCCGGAGACGTGCAGGACCTTCTCGGTGACGCGGTAGGGCAGGAGCAGGTCGATGCGGGCGCCCCACTGTTCGTCCGACTCGCCCGCCGGCGCCGCCTCGTCCGGGGCCTGCGGAACCGGCGGGGCGGCGTCGGGCGCCTCGTTGTCCATGCGGGTGCTCATGGGGGTCTTCCTCGCTGTCTGTTCACGTGCAGGGCCTGCGCCACCACGACGGGCACCGCATGCTGTGGTCCGCGTCCGCTGCGGCTCAGCCCGGGCCTGGGCGGTGGTCCGCCGCGGTGGCGGAGTGCTGCTCCCGCAGCGAGTGGCCGGAATCGCCGTCGCAGGGGGTGAACAGCACCCACAGTCCCGAGCGCAAGGAGGCGACGACGGAGCGCTCGGGAAGACCGAGCAGGTGGGAGACGGCGGCGCAGGAGCGGTCTCCGATGAGGTGGAGAGCGAGTTCGACGCGGTCGAACGGGGAGGCGGCTATATCGGGACAGCGGTCCCTCGTAGCGGGCAGATGCGCGGGGGCAGGGTGCGAGCGTGCTGGGTGAGGAGCGGGCGCAGCAGTGGCGAGGGCCGCTCCTTGATCCTGGGCGGCGGCAGGCTCGACGGGGTCGCCGAGCACTTCGGACAGGGCCGCGTCGACTACGCCCTGGTCGTCCGTCATGAGGGTGGACAGGCCGTGGATGGCCATCAGGTGACGGTCGCACCAGGCGACGACCGAGCGCCGGCGGGCGAGGAGTTGTTCGTTCCGCAGCTCATGGTGTGAGGTGTCGGCTGCCTGGGTTCTGTCCGGTGTGGTCACCACGGCCGGCTCCGGGTGTCGGGTTTGCCTGTTCTGGTGAGTACCTGAGGGGTGGGCATTGTGCCTCTATCAGGAAGCGGTCGGCACGGCGCCATGGTGCGGGACAAGGCGTGTGTCTTAGGGAGGGGAAATCCGGAGCAACGGTCCTCGCCGATGCCCCAGGACATGGTCATGGTCTCCGGGCTCAACGACGTGCGTCCACGAACGCGGCCCACGGGCAAGGGAGTCGGGACCGAGTCGGCGGCCGCAGGGGAAGCACCGGGCGGCCGTACAGAAAGCCACCCCGGTACATCCGTGTCAACTGGCAGTAAGCCGCCGGGGTCCAGGACGTCTGCCCCCCACCGTAGCCCCATTCGGGTCAGGCACAAGGGGCCACCACCCCGCGTCACTGTGGGGGTGGCCTGCCCGAACGCTTCTCCTGGCAGGCCACCCCCACAGTGACGCGGTTGATCAGACGGTCTTGGTTGCCCCGTTCAGTACGGGGTCCGGGCCGGCCGTGGTGCGGTCGGCGGGCGGAGGCGTCGTGGCCCCTGCGGCCGCGGCCGCGGTCTCTCGGGCGAGGAAGGAGCCGAGCTCGCCGATGGTGCTCATCAGCGGGGCCGGGAAGACGACGGTGGTGTTCTTGTCGACGCCGATCTCCACCAGGCTCTGCAGATTGCGCAGTTGGAGGGCCAGGGGGTGGTCCATCATGATGTCCGACGCTTCACCGAGGGCCGCTGCGGCCAGGGACTCGCCCTGGGCGTTGATGATCTTCGCCCTCTTCTCCCGCTCGGCCTCGGCCTGACGGGCCATCGCGCGCTTCATGCTGTCGGGCAGCTGGATGTCCTTGAGCTCGACCAGGGTGACCTCCACACCCCACTCGACGGTGGCGACGTCGAGGATCTCGCGGATGTCCAGGTTGATGCGGTCGGTCTCCGACAGCGTCTCGTCCAGGGTGTGCTGTCCGACGACCTTGCGCAGTGTGGTCTGGGCGATCTGGTTGATCGCGGCGTGCACGTTCTCGATCGCGATGACCGACTTCACGGCGTCCACGACGCGGAAGTACGCCACGGCCGACACGTCGACGCTGACGTTGTCGCGCGTGATGATGCCCTGCGACTGAATGGGCATCGTGACGATCCGCAGGGAGACCCGGTGCAGGACGTCGACGAACGGAATGATGAACCGCAGACCGGGAGCGCGCGGCCCGACCAGTCGGCCGAACCGGAACAGCACGCCCTGCTCGAACTGCTTGACGACCTTGATGGCCATGGCGATCGCCACGACGACCAGCACGGCCACGATGACGATCAGGAAAATGAGTGTTTCCACGGTGCTGCTCCTCAGATAGGGCACGACACCTCTGGTTCCTTCGTGCTCCAGCCGGAGCCCGAAGGAAGACCAGAAGCTGGACCGGGCTCATGCGCCAGGAGAGGGAAAACCCCTTCGTGGCGGGCCAGGCCGGGCTCCGCAGTTCGTGCCGCGTTCCCAGCATGGCTCGCCGCCTGAGGCGCAGGCAGGGGCCAACCGGTCCCCCATTGCGTTCGTCTCGGCCCGGATACAGGTGGGTCGTGCAGAGAGGGCCATGCGGCCCTGGAAGTAGGGCCAGTCGGCCCGCCACGGGTTCGGCGAGGGTGCGTAGCGTGAAGCTGTCTGTCCGGTCTCCCGGTAACGGCCGGCACATCCGTCAAGACGCCTCCACCGAAGTCCCGGCGGCGAGAGCCCGCGCTGCCCTCGGGCAGGCCGGCTCTGTTGGCAACCGACCGGCAGGAGAACGGCATGGCTCAGTACACCGACGAGAGGCCCTCGCCCGTCGTCGTGGGTGTCGACGGCTCGGCCTGCTCACAGGCGGCACTGCGGTGGGGCCTGGCGCAGGCCGAGTTGACCGGCGGCACCGTCGAAGCGGTCGCCGCATGGCAGTCCCCCGAGGTGTACGCGTACACCCTTGGCTGGAGCCCGTCGGTGCCCGAAGGAACCGAGTTCGCCAAGATCGCCGAACGCGCCCTGCGGGAAACCGTGGCCGCGGTACGCGACCAGCTGGACCACCCGGCCGAGGTGACGATCCGCGTGGACGAGGGTCATCCCGTGCAGGTACTGATGGACGCGGCCCGCACCGCACAACTCCTGGTCCTGGGCAGCCGTGGTCACGGCACCTTCACCGGCATCCTGCTGGGCTCGGTCAGTCAGCACTGCGTGCAGCACGCGCCCTGCCCGGTCGTCGTCATCCCCCCACCACGACCCGCGTGACGGGAAGCAGGCCCACCGAGGCCAACGACCTCCCGCTCGTGGCGTGTTGGCCCTGACAGACAACGGCTTCAAGGCACATCCGCACCATCTCAGGCACGTTTCTTCCCGGGAGAGCCCCTCATGACCCGGTCATCACACACCGACGAGCGAGAAGTCCAGCCGGCCGGTGAGCCCGACAACGCCGAGCAGGCCGACGAGCGGCGGCAGCCGGCGGAACTCTTCCGCGACCTGCGCACCTCCCCCTCAGGTCTGACCAGCCGGGAGGCGACACGCAGACAACTGGTCTACGGCCCGAACGTGCTGACCCGCTCCGGCGGCAGGCGCTGGCCGGGCGAGCTGCTCTCCCAGTTCACCCAGCCCCTGGCGATCCTGCTGGCCCTCGCAGCGGTCCTGGCATGGGCCGGAGGAACACCGGCACTGTCCATCGCTGTTGTGGCCGTGATCCTCCTGAACGCCGGATTCGCCTTCGTCCAGGAGATGCAGGCCGAGCGAGCCGTGGAGGCACTGGCCGCTTTCCTCCCACCCACCGCCCGGGTCGTACGCGACAAGGTGCGGTGCGAGATCGCCGCCAAGGACCTCGTGCCCGGCGACATCCTCGTCGTCTCCGAGGGCGACCGGGTCTGCGCCGACGCGCGGATCATCGAGGGCACCCTCACGCTCGACCTGTCCTCACTGACCGGCGAATCCCTTCCGGTGACCCGCTCGCCCGACCCGTCCGACGAGAACGGCTCACTGCTGGAGGCACACGAACTCGTCTTCAGCGGCACCACCTGCAGCGGCGGCGAGGCGGAAGCGGTCGTGACCCGGACGGGCATGTACACCGAACTGGGCCGCATCGCCGCGCTGTCACAACGCGTGCACACGGAACGCAGCCCCCTGGAGAAGCAGGTACGGCGGGCCACCTGGATCATCGCCGTCGTCGCGGTCGCGATCGGCGCGGCCTTCCTGCCCATCGGCGTCGCCGCCGGGCTGGGCTGGAGCGCGGCCATCAGCTTCTCCATCGGACTGATCGTCGCCAACGTCCCCGAAGGGCTGCTGCCCACCATCACCCTCGCCCTCGCCGCGGGAGTGCGGGAACTCGCCCGTGGAGGAGCCGTCGTCAAACGCCTCTCGGGAGTCGAGACCCTGGGATCGACGACCGTGATCTGCACGGACAAGACCGGCACCCTCACCGAGAACAGGATGCGGGTCACCCGGCTGTGGCTGGCGGGCAACGAGATGGACGCGGACCGGGCCGCTCACGAGCCGCAGGCGGCAGTGCTCGCCGCGAGCGGCGCTGCCTGCACCACCGCCGAGGCACCCACACCGGCACAGCCTCAAGGCAGCGGCGACCCCACCGAACTCGCGATCCTGCGCCTGGCCGAGGACCTCGGCGTTGCCGTCGAGCCCGCACAGCGCAAGACCGACCGCCGCACGATCTTTCCTTTCGACGCCCACCTGAAGCGCATGTCCACCGTGAACGACGAGGCAGGCGCCGCCACGGTCCACACCAACGGCGCCCCCGAAGCCGTCCTGCCCTGCTGCACCCACCTCCTCGATCCGCAGGGAAAGAGCGTCGAACTGGACGCCGCCGTGCGCGCAGAGCTGAGTGCCGCCATCGATGGCTACGCGGCTTCCGGACTGCGGGTGCTCGCCATCGCCCACCACGTCCTGGACCCCGGTGAGATGGTGCCGGTGGACCGGTCGGCAGCCGAATCCGGACTGACCCTGATCGGCCTCGTCGCCATGGCGGACCCCGCACGCGCGGGCGTCGCCGACGCCGTCAAGGACGCGCACCAGGCCGGAATCCGCATCCACGTCATCACCGGCGACTACGGACTCACCGCCGCGGAAATAGCCCGCCAGGTCGGCATCGGACACGTCGGCAGCCCGGTCCTCGCAGGCGACGTACTGGACCGGATGAGCGACAAGGACCTCGACGAACTGCTCGCGCAACGGCAGGAGATCGTCTTCGCCCGCACCTCACCCGAAGCCAAACTCCGTATCTGCGAAGCCCTCCGCGCACAGGGCGAGGTCGTGGCGATGACCGGAGACGGCGTCAACGACGCCCCCGCACTGCGCCACGCCGACATCGGTGTCGCCATGGGCAAGTCGGGAACGGACGTGGCCCGCGAGGCAGCCACCATGGTGCTCACCGACGACAACTTCGCCACCATCGTCTCCGCGGTCGACGCGGGACGACGCGTCTTCGACAACGTCCGCAAGTTCGTGCTCTACATCTTCGCCCACGCGGTACCCGAGGTCGTCCCCTTCCTCGTCTTCGCACTCTCCGGCGGCCACATCCCGCTACCGCTGACAGTCCTGCAGATCCTGGCGATCGACCTCGGCACCGAAACACTCCCCGCGCTCGCACTGGGACGCGAGCCCGCCGAGCCCGGACTCATGTCCCGCCCGCCCCGACCCCGCACGACGGGAGTCATCGACCGGGCCCTCCTCTTCCGCGCATGGGCGTTCCTGGGAACGATCTCCGCGGCCCTGGTCATGGGCGGCTTCCTCTTCACCCTCTGGCACGCCGGTTGGCACCCAGGCGACCCCACGGGCGGCGGCACCCCCCTCCACCAGGCATATCTGGAAGCTACGACCGTCACGTTCGTCGGCATCGTCGCCTGCCAGATCGGCACAGCCTTCGCCGCCCGCACCGACCGCGCCTCCCTGTTCACCGTCGGCATCCGGACCAACCGCCTGCTCCTGTGGGGCATCGCCTTCGAGCTGGTCTTCACCGCGGCGGTCGTCTACGCACCGCCCCTCCAGCACATCTTCGGCACGGCATCCCTCAGCCCGGCTCAGCTCGCGATCATCGCACCGTTCCCGCTCATCGTCTGGGGAGCCGACGAAGCGCTCCGTTGGGTCCGGCGCCACCGCGACGCGACCAGGGCCGCATCGCTGCATACGCCCGTAGCCTCACGCTTCGTGGAGGGACGTGCGGCAGACCGGGCAGGGTGAGCAGCATCAGTACCGCATCCGGTGATCCCCCCCCGCCATCCCGGTGTCCTCAAGAAGGACTTGGGCGTGGTGGCGGGAGTCCAGCCCCCGTGTGCCGCTGACGTCGGCCGTTGCGCTGACCGATACCCGGCGGATGTAGCGCTTTCGCGCCATACGCGCCGGCGAGGGCCTGCGGCGACCGGACGGAACGGGGTGACGGGGCCGGACGGCGTGCTTCAGGGACCCGTCCGGCCCTGTCGGGGGTGCGGCGTCGAGGGCGAGGCTCGAGGCCTGGGAAGTAAGGCCGAGGCCGCCGAGCCGATGCCCCATGGGCGCGGATTCGGCAGTACAGGACCTGGGCCACCGCCGGTCTCTTCGAGGTACGGAGCGTCGG
>Ga0307511_10003656_pt1 | contig 15744 bp, 11 predicted proteins | sample 13_EM_MG_FD_200266 | JGI IMG/M metagenome (GOLD analysis project Ga0307511, IMG submission 200266) | Populus trichocarpa ectomycorrhiza microbial communities from riparian zone in the Pacific Northwest, United States - 13_EM | ecosystem: Host-associated > Plants > Roots > Unclassified | place... | reverse complement strand
TAAATTTCAGCCCTTGGTTCGACCCGAAAGCATCCCAACCATTGGTTCAAAGTCGCAATGATGAACTGTCAGTTTTGTGAAGGAAAATGGCTGGTCGGGATGGCCACTTTGGGGCAGCGCCACCGCCTCTGAAGCCTCGATTAGCTCAAACGGTCTATATTGGTGTGTAGCCAGGTGTCAAGGGATCGTTTACGTGTAAGTTTCATCCAATTTAGGGAAGAAACGAGGCATCAAATGCCTTGGGAAGGAGGCCTTTCAGGCAACCTCTCTGAAGAAGAAGATGAACGACTATCTTCAAAACAACGTCGTTTTGGCTGTGTTGCTACCCAGTTTTTGACCCATGTTTTTGATAAATTTTCAGAAAAAAACCAAAAATAGCAAAAAAACAATGAAAACCCCAAAAAATATATTCTTGATATATTTGCATCGTTTTTAGCATTTTCAACGCCATCTCAAAAGAATTTAAATTTTCAAATGTATTTTGAATATGTTCAACTTTTAACGCGTTAATTTTACAATCACTAATTTTTCTTGTTGAGTCGACGTTGATATTGCTTGTTTTCAAAAAAATTTAAAAATACAAAAAAAATAAAAAAAATCAAAATTTACAAGGGACCAAATATGAAAATGAAAAGTTGAGGGACCAATTTGTTTTTTGGTTGCTTGGGGACCAAGCAATTAAAAATAACAAATTTTGTTATCTATAAAGAGAAGTGAAAATTTTTAATACAGGGGCAGAGAAAATGTGAATGGGAGGAGGGGTGGAAAATTCACAAGAAAAACCCTAAAACCCAAAGAACCCCTAAATAATCTGTCTTCTTTGCAAACCGCCGCCTTTCCCCTCGCTGGGGACCAAAACCAGAGAACCTCACGGTTGTCTCTCCCTACTGGTCGCACCCCCCTTTTGGTCTGCGATTTTTGCACCTGAAACAGCCCCATCTTCCTCTTTATTGAATCGAGAGCCTCATTCTCTTCCCATTATCCTCTTCACCCAGCCACAACGTCCCTCTCCTGGTCGTCAACACACTGCCCCCCATTTCCTTCACCTTTGCATTTCCTCTCCTTGAACCAACAACCCGACAGACCCGAACCCCTCCTTCTTCTTCCCCAACCGCCTCCGTCTCTTGGCCAAACCAGAGCTGCCGCCCACTGACACAGGAGACCAGCCCCACAGCGGCTCCTTTCTTCCTCAAGCCGAACACAGCGGCAACCCCACTGTCTTCTTTCCAGTCTTCTCTCAGTCCCACCGCGACAACAGCGCCACAGCAACACCCAGCGCCACCGTCAGCTCTAGTATCGTCGAGGCCACGGCCAGCAATCCAAGCACGACAGAACCCACATAACCCACCTTGGTCTAGTACAGCAGCCTCCACCCTCACCTTGGAGTCGTCAGCTATCATGAAGAGGAAGAACTAAACTCAGATCTGAAAAAGAAAGAAGACTGGGAACAGATGAAAGAAAAGGAAAACTAAAACATACTGTTGTTGCGATTTTGCTGCTTTGTAGGTGACATTGCTTCTCACCACCGGTGCAAAAGGGAAGAGGAGGAGGAAGTCGTTTCGGATCTCCCCTGTCGCTGGTCTTTTTTGCGGCGGCGCGTGAACCCACGCGCCGCTAATGGCAGACGCGCGTGGAGCACACGCGTCGCCGCTGCTCCTACAGTTCCAGAGGGCCTTTGCAGTTCCTAGACTTTTTAGGGACCTGTTTTTTGTAATTTTCAGAATTTGATGTGTATATTTATATTATTATTTGATTTATTTTGAATTTTGGTAATTGTGAACATGTAAATGTGGGTGTACGAGAAAAACATAATAAAAAGGGATGTGTGTGCGTTTGTATTTTTTTTTAATTTTAAAATTAGAAAAAAATACAAAAATAATAAAAAGAAGAAAAAAGAATTAAGTGTTTTAATTTGTATATGGTCAAGTATTTTAAGGACAAATAAAATCATGTTGTACTTCCCATGAAAATCTAAGAACAGGTTTCTACATATATTTTGGGATTTAATAACTGATTTATTAAAGCCAAACTACATCAAACCGCGAAGGAGCTTACCTCAGGTAGGGTGCGTTAGGGGTGTTAATACCTTTCCCAGCCACAACCAGTCCCTTACCCTCGAATCTCTGACAAATACCAGTACACTCGGGTATCTAGTAACCTTCAATTAAATACTAGATGGCAACTCCCAAAGAACCAATAAAGCAAACGAACAAAAAATCACCAACCGACGCCGCGCTCACGTGACGTGCGATAGGCTAAATGCATTTTAGTCCCTCGATGTGTGATATATTCCTAATTACACTCCTGATTGGCTTCAAACTTTAAATTTTTATTTATTTTACCCTTGACGAACTTCAATTCAAGCGCCAGATTTCACCGCCTTTTACCTTTTGGTCCTTGGTTTGGATTTATGCAATTTGACTCTCAATTCATCAATAAACTTCCAATTTCATCAATTTGGCCTCTGATTCAGTCAATTTCAGTCTCTCTAATTATGCGCCTTTTCCAATTTGGTCCTTGGTTTCATATTTCTTCAATCAAGTCCCTAATTGGCCATAAGACTTCAATATTTATGCAATTAAGCCCTTGATTTGATCAAATCAGCTCTTAAAATTTGACCCATGAACTTCAATTTTTATGCAATTTTTTTAGACTTCTTAACCAATTTTAGCCATTTTTTGGGCATTTTGATATCCTTTTCATACTGCTATATTTTTTTGGGATTTCTTTCAAATATAACTTCTTTTTTTGTTTTGGAAGAGAAAAAGTGAATTTGGGGATTAACCCAAAAATAGGTTATGACAACACTCATAGATTGAAGCGAGTCACCTTTCTTAGTAGCCATAATCAACAAACAATGAAAACTAGAACGTCAAAGAAAGGAAAAATAAAATACAAGATTTATGAAAGTAAACAAATATCTTCTCGAAGTTATACGATCACTCCAAAAAAATTTGCAGAAACAGAACGCAAATACCAAATTGCAGAAACTAAAGGGAAGACGAAATACCAAATTGTTGAAACTTAAGGAAAGATGAAATACTAGATTTGTAGAAACTGAACAAATATCACTCCAAAAGATACGCCTTGTTCCATGAAACTATGCTCCGATACCATGTGAAACGATAAAAAACTAAACAAAGAGAAATACAAACATAAGAGATGAGGAGGCTAGGGTATCATTGATCACTTTATTCTGAAGTTGTTATTTTAACCTAAATACAAAAAGATTATAAATAGGCTAAACTAAAAATACTATTCTATCTTTAATAAATAAATCAAAATAATATATTTTTTAACAGTTTTTAACTACTTTTTAAGTAGTGTATTGTTTTGGTATCCATTTCCAAGGTTAGATTTTTATTTGATGTTCGTATCCTGCACTAGATGATTGTCAAAATATTGACTCACACGAGACTTGTTTAAGGCTCTTGGAAGTATTGAAAGTGTATAAACCACATTATGCCAACTTTTGGCCTACCTATCGATAAACCATATAGAATAAATGTATGAAATGTCCAATTAGAGAATCTATTTCTTGTTGTTGTTATTGTTGTTTTTTTTTTTGGCAGTCAACTGCTAAATGCTTGACTTTATTTTTTCACAAAATATTTGAAAGGAGATCAATTATCTAAGGAACTGTCACCCATGTGCGGCGTCTTGGTGATCGTCCTCCTAAACCGGGGTCTTTGTGGTGATAGTGGAAAGAATAAAGAATTCTTGTTTCTTATCATTAAAAAAGAGATGAAGTCGCCACCTAGTATTTTGATTACTGAGAACCCTAACTGGTTTCAGAGTCTAGATGAAGGGACTAGTTGTGTATAAAAAGGATGTATCACTACTAGTACACCTTACATAAGGCAAGGTGCATTGTTTATTTTTTCAGATATAAACAAGGTATTGTTGTGTTTTCACATCGTTGGTCTGTCTAAAGTTTAAGAAAAGTTCTCATCGGTAAGGAGGTCCTTATATTATCAGGTTAAAACCTAACCATTCTAAATTCAAAACATGAAAATAAAAGGTAGTGTCTTTTTATTCAATATCGGGAATATGTCTTACATATAAGTTCATAGTCCCGTATATGAAAGGAAACAAAATAGATTTTTGGTGTTTTTTGAAATGTAGGTCAAGTTCTCATGACTTTAATAAACTAGTTATTAAATCCAATATGCAAGCAAAATAAAAGGATCATTTTCATGATTTTCAGTATTGTAAATTATGCAAATATGATTTTTTTTGAGAAATTTGGCTATATGCACACAAATAGAAAGTAATTTTGTAATTTTTTTTAAATAAGGAATTTTTTATTTTTATGATGTTTTTGAAAATTTGAAGAAATACAAGTATTTTTAATATCGGGTCAGTATCTTACAGTATAAGTTTACAACCTCGATATTAAGTGAAATGGTTGGAAAAATATTTTTCCATTTTAAGGTTTAGTGTGATATAATTCCTATAGATACATGTCATTTATTGCCTAGTCATTCATGATAATATCATTCATGATAATATAATAGGAAAGTTCATAATGATGGCGTTAAGAATACTTATTCTTCTTTTATGATATAGTAGTGATTGTTTTAGTTTTTGAGCTCTCTATATGTCTATTTCTTTTTTCAATAAGTTAAAAATATGTGTTAGTTATTATTTGCCTTGATTTCTGTCAAAAGTCATTTATTTTAATCTTAATCATGTCATTTTAGTTTATCTGAAAACATCTAAATGCGTTTCTAAAAGCAAAATACAAACAATAAGTGTCTCATTTGATCCGGCATTCATGTCTATATATCTATTTAGAGTTAATATTACTTGCAATGAAATCCCTTGTGATGGTACTCAATTATTTTACTAGATAAGCTTCATTTACCACATGATTTTACACAGTTTAAGATTAAATTAAGAAATTCACTATGCCCTCCAAAAGTACACATGAGAATATGGAGATCGAATGCATGAGACTATACAATTGCGACAAAAAAAAAAATACAACTTTATAAAGTAACTTGAGCTTATTCTCTACTGGATGTGAGATTTTCTTGAAGAGTTTCCAGTCATTTCCTCTTACATCATAAGCATTACTATACGATTGGAGGGATTTGACTAATGATAAAATGCATATCATAACCCAGAAGCTTGATCACCCACTTTTGTTGTTCAGGTGTAGCAAACCGTTGCTGGAGGAAATATTTCAAATTGCAGTGGTCAGTGAGAATGACGAATTTCTTTCCCAAGAGATAAGGGCGCCAAAAACATATGACCAATATTGTTTAGTAACCAAAAAAATGGCAAGCATTTCCTTGGCGTAAGTAGACCAGGATTGTTTAGTAACCCCCAAGCCTCGACTCATGAAAGCTATTGGCCTGCCCTGTTGAGATAATATGGCTCCAATACCGTCCCCAGATGCATCGGTTTCAATGGTGAAGGAGTCATCAAAATTAGGCATAGCCAATATAGGTGTAGTTGTCATCGCCTGCTTGAGAGCTAGAAAGGCTGTGTCGGCATCTTCATTCCAGCCAAATTTTCCCTTCTTAAGTAGATTGGTCAAGGGTCTTGCAATGATACCGTAGTTCTGTATAAATTTTCTGTAATATCCGGTTAGACCTAAAAACCCACGTAGCTCAGAAATTGTAGTGGGCGGTGGCCATGCAACCATTGCTGCAATCTTACTGTTATCAACCTTCACTCCTCGATGTGTGACAATATGCCCCAAATATTCTAGTTCTTGCTGACCAAACACGCATTTGTTATCTTTGGCAAAGAATTGATGTTGTCGCAAGGTGTCCAATGTTTGTTTAACATGCAACAAATGTTCATTCCAAGTGGGACTATAGACTAAAATATCATAAAAAAAGACCAAAATAAACTTGCGAAGGTAAGGCCGAAATATTGAGTTTATGATGGCTTGAAATGTTGAGGGTGCGTTAGAGAGGCCAAAAGGCATTACGAGATATTCGTAATGGCCGTTATGAGTGCGAAAAGCAGTTTTGTTAACATCAGAAGGATTAACTCTTACTTGATGATAGCCTACTCTGAGTTCTAATTTGGTGAAGTAGGTTGCACCATATAATTCTTCCAACATATCATCCACTGTCGGTATAGGAAAACGATCCTTGACAGTAGCAACATTGAGTGAACGGTAATCTGTGCAAAACCTCCAACTCCCATCTTTTTTCTTCACCAGTAACACCGGTGACGAGAATGGACTAGTGCTAGGACGGATGAGTCTCGAATCTAGCATTTCCTGAACCTGTTTCTCAATTTCAGTTTTTTGAAAGTGAGCATACCTGTACGGACGCACATTAATAGGCTCAGTACCTTCTTTCAACATAATACAGTGATCCACCTCACGTGCAGGTGGTAATCTTGAAGGCTGTTGAAATACGTCTGCATATTCCTGTAACAAACAGTGCATACTCTGATTATCATCGTTCATTGATATTGCAGTTAGTGCGGTTTCCTCTGTTAACTGGAAACACACAGCAAAGAGTGCATGTCCACGACGAAATTCCTTTGCCATTTTTGTTGGTGAAGCCGTCTGAATGGTTTGCACATCCACCCCTTGCAGTCTACAGTCTTGATTTTCCCAAACGAAATCCATGGTCAGTTGTTTCCAGTTACAGACCACATATCCCAACATTTCCAGCCATTGAACTCCCAGTAAAAGTTCAAGACCTGTTAAGCGCAATGAAAAAAAAGTGAGGTAAAATGTTGTTCCTTGTAACTCCACCCGCACCTTGTCATAACGCCCTTTGCATGTTAACCCTTCCCCATTTGCCACCCGGACATGGAATGATTCTGTTGGTATGACTGGCAACCTGAGCATTCTTGCTAAATGATTGCTGATGAAATTATGTGTCGATCCGCTGTCAATTAAGACCATTACTTCATATGACCCCATTTTTGCCGATACACGCATAGTTTTAGGGGCTGTCCAGCTTGTTAACGCATGCAATGTTATTTCTGGTTCAAGTTTAGGTTCCTGCACCACAACTGTATCTCCCTTATGATCATCTTCCAACATTTGTTGTTTCATAATGTTCTCACACAACAAGTTATCTGTGTAGCCTTGCAATAATAACAGCTGTGGTTTTTGACACTTGTGGCCTGCTGTAAATCGCTCATTGCAGTTGAAACAGAGGCCTTGTGATCTTTTCCTCTGCATTTCTTCCCAAGATAAATGTTTGAAAGTAACCATAGGTGTAGCAGGAGCTACACGAGTTATTTGTGGAGGAGGTGGTCGTATGAACCTCTTTTGCCGTGTGAGTTGATCGTCTCTCATTCGTGCTAAGTTAATGGCCTCTTTGAGTGACTATGGTTTGAACATTCTGATGCCATCTGCTATTTCTGTCTTCAAACCGCCCATGAATGTGCCCACCAACGCCTTCTGAGTCCATCCTTGAACCCTGTTACCCAACTTTTCAAACTCGCACTGGTAATCACGCAAATTACCTTGTTGTTTGACACGTGAAAGAGCCTCGTCAAAATCTTCACACTCCGAGGGTCCAAAACGAGCCCAGAGTTCTTCCTCAAATCTATCCCATGAAAGTATGTGTCCCTCGTCCCTAAATGTCCTTCGAATCCATTGCCACCATTGATTAGCCTCCCCTTCTAAATGGTATGCTGCCACGGAAACCTTCTAGGCGTTTGTTGTGCCTTGATACTCGAAAAACTGATGCACACGGTTGAACCATTCGGTCGGGTCATCCCCCGCGAATCGTGGAAATTCTAGCTTCGCTGTTTTAGCGGAAATGATCTAGCGACCTCCATCGTTGTTTGGATGATTGTTGTGGTTGTTAGTTTCGTGATTGAGAATCAGCAGTCGAAAGTCGTTTGAGTGTCTCCTCCATTCGCAGCAGTCTTTCCTGAACTAAACCAAGTTCAGACTCCAAATGCTCAATTTGTTCTTTGTTGGTTCCCATTGAAAAACCTGCTCTGATACCAATGATAGATCCCACTTACAAAGTGTAATGGGCTAATGACATTTGTTTTCTTTTTGGGTGAGAAAGTAACACAAGTTGAGTGCAATTTTTTTTATATCCCATTAATGAAAGCTTTAGCTGCTTAAATAAGCAAACCACAAACAAACTGAATTACAAAGACAAGCTAACCGTAAGCACATATACTCTGCCCACGTAATACAGAAGTTAATCAAAGTAAAACATAATACTAAAATAACATAGTCTTGCACCACGATCCAACTCATCATTTTCCCACGTTGCATGTACCATGCATGTTCCCCTTCCACGTTCTGCAGCACACATGCATGTTCCCACGTTCACTGCTTAACCCAAATATTTGGGATTTGGCTTAGGACTTCGTTCAGAACATCGTGGCTTAACATTATTTCACATAATGCTACAGTAAAAATTTAATGCAAGATCAGCAACACCACCGGTTATGTCTGCAACTAGGTGTCTCTTTCTTCGCTTCTGAAATTAAAGATAACAAAGCATGATGATAAGATACTAATGTCCTGTTATGGGTAAATTACGTGAAACTAATTGGTAACATCCAAACTATAAAACAAATTTCGATTCTGATGTATTCTCATTATCACTATAACTATGCTATAGAATATCAGTGAATTTAGGAAAATGTATAGTAATAAATAAATAGTAAAGAAATAATTATACTGTTTTAGTTTCTAAAATTAATTACCTTTATGGGGGCCGCTTGTATCGCGCTCCTGCTTTGACGTAGTAAAGTATAGTTATCGCAGAAGATGGCACAATCGTGGTGTTTGAAATTTTTACCACCATAACATTCACAACAAATTTCATAGGTGCTAACTGAATCATTGAAGAAACATTGAGAGCAACTGAAGTATGCTCCTGCCAAGAACGTATTACAAGACTTGCAAATTAGAGCTCTTCCACTCTGCATGATGTAGTACAAGACGATTGCTTCCTCAAAATCCAAGCTTCCATTGCCGTCCTTGTCCAGCAAGCTGAAGATGCTCTGATGAGTGAAATCTGAGGCTTTTTTTTTCTTGAGATAGTCCACGTATTCACTTAGGCTAATTTTCCCGTCTCTGCTCTTATCCATGGCTTTGAAAGCTTTTCTGGCCAATTTCTTATTCTTCGCGGGCTGATTTTCATAATAAGCTACAGCAGCCCGGCGAATCTCCTCCATATCTATTTATGCGTGTAATATTTAAGAGGATAATGGAAGAGGCAGCTTAGATCTACAATTCCAACACTCCATAGGCACTTTTAAGGGAGAGGCTCAGCTCTAATCTAAAATTTCTTAGACCTAGTGGAGGTGTTTCCTGAGACCGTGTCTTAAAATCTGGCTGGATTTAGATCCAAAAAATTGAGATGTCAGATTAATCTACTGCTAATTGGGTTAATTCTTATATTACCAAGTCAACTCGGTCTTTTTTATTTATTCTTTTAATTTCTAAATTTTAATATAGGTAGGTTTAGCTAAATTCAAAAACAATTTAAAATCTCTCATATTTTGTATCAACCTGCCGTGGAAGCCAAGATATTAAACCTACGATTTGGTGGTTGATATAAAATGAATGAAAACATAATAATTATAATCTATGATTCCGTCTCGTAGTTTGTTTCCGTCAACTTATTTTGGCTTTTATAAAAGTTAAGTCTCAATTTTGGTATATAATTATTTAATTAGCAACCCCATACAAAATTTATTTAATATTTTAATTAGCTCTAGTTGTATAAGTAAATTCAATTTCACGAAGTGCTTATTTTATGAAAAAAAAAAATGATTGCATGTGATTGAGCTAGGAGGCATGTTGTTTTGTCACTGTCCATTGACTGTTACCATGACCAAATCTGATCAAGTCCATTATAAAGTTATAAAACAAGAGCGATAGTATTTCTTAATAATATTTGAGTATGATTAAAAATTATAGTTGACTGGACCGTATCCACTTGTATCTATTCATCTATTCTATAAATATATCTTCCATATTTTTCACAGTCTGATTATTCAAATCCTCTAATCTCCTGCATCGCAATCCTTTTTTATTATTGCTATTAACTTTTTCTTCAGTGGCATGTGCGCTGAAAATATTATAATCATGAAAAGATGCATATTGTTTTGTTACCTATTACCATTCAATCTCACTATCAATGCCAGAGGTTGGTCCCCTGATCAGGAAAGGGATAGGTCTGGCATTTTCTTTTAATTTTTTTCTAAATTTATATTAACCTGCGTCGGAAGTTAAAGAACATAGCAAGGTTTGTTGGATTTTCTTCTATTATCAATACAATTAAAAATACATATGTTTGGTTTAACTATTTTTATGAAAAAATAACAAGGTTAATATACTTTTTGAATCATGTTTTGATTATTTTCTTGCTTTAAATTTTTTTGAGTATGAGATTACCAACAACAAGCTAACCATTGATCAAGTCCATAAAATTCAAATCATAATATCAAAACATAGTAACCCTGATATCAAAGTTCTTAATTCACTTCAAGTAGAGGTTGTTTTATCAGAACTACCTCCATCTTGGAATAAATATAAAAAAATGATGTTGCATTCAACATACAATTATATATTTGAACTATTGTTACTCATTTTTGGACCCCATGTTTGCTGGAAGATTGACAAAAGCAGATGAAAGAAATATTTTTTCGAAACCCTGTTTGAGCTGTTTTCTGCTCTCTTCCCCTTTGCTGCCAAAATCGTCAGGTTTTCTTAGATTGATCAGAAGTCTTCATAATGCCAAATTCATTACTTTTTTATCTGGTCTTTAAGGTTGAATAAATCCCTCAGAATTTGCATTAAAAAAAATGGTTCTGCTATTGTCGCAATTTTTTGTTCCAACTTAGGCTCTGATTCTGACTCGGTGTCGTACGATATCTGACCATCCTAGGTATATTCTGTCACTCATGATATGTTGAAAAATTGACGTACACCTTTAGTAGTCCTAGGGATCATTGTTCTTAGGGCAGATTCTCAGTCAGATTTGGATGCTCAGCATTGTCAGATCAAGAACCTTTTTGACCAACTAGATTACTGTCAGATTCTGTTCTCTAAAATAGTTTTATCTCACTTCGACTCCTTCATCAAAATTGTAGTCCTAGATGCGTAGATAAATTTGGGCTTTTGAATCGCTCGATTTCGATATCAAAAGCTCAAAATATTCCCGTTTGAATATATCTAGTGTGAAAGCAGGGATTCCTGCCGCGAGAAAGATCCTGACCCTAGTTTTGCACTATAAAACTCTATTTCCATCACAAATTTTGATCATTTGTTCTTAGGTCATACTCTCAGTCATATCGGGATTCTCGGCATTGTCAGTTTCTGAATTAGATCAGGAGACCCTTTTTTATCAACCAGATTACTGCCAGATTCTGTTCTTTAAAACAATTTTATCTCAATTTGAATCCTCCATCAAAGTTGTAGTCCGAGACACGCAGATGAATTTGGGCTTTTGAATGGTTTGGTTTCGATATCAGAAGATCAAGATATTCCCGTTTGAATATCTAGTGTGAAAGCAGGGATTCCTGCCGCGAGAAGGATTTTTGCCCAAGTTCATGGGCCTGATTCGAAGGATTTTTTTTGGACCAAGGACTGAATCGAAAAGTGTTAAAATGAGTGATTGAATTGAAGAAGGATATTGAAAGCTGGAGAGGGGGGCTGGATCATCATAAATGATAGGATTTTTTACCACACCGAATAAGGAAAATAAGACTTTGCAGCATGCACCCTTACCCATCTGATTTCTTTCCTTTTTTCTTCTACAAATTTCCTGCTGGTTTCCATGTTTGTCTTGCTGATTGGAGAGCTACAGACTATGTTTTTATTGATTCATTTCAAAGGAAACAGCTGGTGCCTCATGGTCCCAGCTATGGAAGGAAAGAAAGGAGCTGTACCACCCTTTGATCAATGGAAATTAAGTGTTGAAAATCAGAATAGGAATAAGAATATTTCAGTTTCCTTTTTGCGTTTTTTTATTGCACATCAGCAGGGATTTGCATCCTAGAATTAATGCATTGAATCTTTCCTAAATAGAGATATGTTAGACTATATATAAACCCCTCTAATGACCTAGCAAGAGAAGAGGGGGGAGCAAATAAAAAAAGAAGAAGAGAAAAAATGAAGAGAAAGGAAAAAAAAAAACAGCAGTTTGGAAGGAAAACGCAAGAGAGGCAGGCGACGGGGAAACCAGTCACTTACCAGCACATAGCTGAAATATTTCGTCCGCTTCAGCTTCTCTATTTTCGTCCGTCATTCCTCTAAAACTGGAAAGAAATCAGACGTAAAGCACCAACACAAAATCAGAATATTGTAGTTTTCTTTTTGTATTTTTTTTACTACAAATTAGTAGGGATTTGCGTCCTAGGATTAATGCATTGAATCCTTCCTAAATAGAGACATATTTAGAATATATATAAGCCCTTCTAATGACCTAATGGGGGCAGCAAAAAAAGAGCAGGAAAAGAGAGCAAGAAAAGAGCATAAAAAAGAAAGAAAACCAAGGCGAAAAAAGGAGAAGAAAAACAAGAAAAGAAGCAGGGACTGCTTTCCGGGTTGCTCCCTTTTCTGCAAAATAAAATCTGCAGAATAGGGGAGAAGAAAGTGCAGATAACCAGTAGAGAGAGAGGGACGAAGATTGCAGAAGTTAAAACTCAGGAGACGAACAGAGAATAGGGGAGAAAGAGCTGGAACAGACGACAACACTGATAGTCTTGCCAGCTGCCTTCAACAGCATTGCAGCTCCTTCGTCTGCCTCCAGAAAGTGCAGATAACCAGTAGAGAGAGAGGGACGAAGATTGCAGAAGTTAAAACTCAGGAGACGAACAAAGAATAGGGGAGAAAGAGCTGGAACAGACGACAACACTGATAGTCTCGCCAGCAGCCTTCAACAGCGTTGCAGCTCCTTCGTCTGCCTCCAGGTATGTTCTCTTCACCTTTTTGCATGCATTTTCCTTTGTGTTTGTACTGTTCAAGTGAAATATAATTCACTTGAACAGTAGCCGGGTCTTCTTTAAATGTTTTTTTCCCTCTTGAATAATGTCTTTGTGTGTGAATGCATCATCCCTGTACAAGCATGGTTTATCATTTATAGCAGTGGAGTTTGTTTGTTATAAAAAGTGTGCACTGGTTTATCATTTATGCTTAAGCACTGGAGTGTTTGTTGTAAAAAAAAGAAGTTTTTTGTGTGTTGCATACGGCCAATATCCTAACATCTTTTTTAATTTCCTCTAAAAAAAAAATATTTGAAGTTTTGAAAATGTGTTTTCGCATGGATTTCTTAAACACAAAAATTATTTTCTTACATTTCTGGATTTTACAACATGTTTGTAAAACTCCAAAGGGTATTGGCCAATATTCCAAAAAATATAAAAATCTTATTTTGGGGGGAATTCATCTATTATTCACCGTTAATGTTTGGATAAAAAAATCCTTAAAGGACGAATATTCAAAATATTATTAGGAATAATTTGTTATTATTCACTGTTAATATTTGGATAAAGAGACCCGGAGTGGTAAATATCCAAAATAATTTTCTAGGAATAATAAATCCGCACACATCTTTGAAAGAAGCCTTGATTATAATCGAGGACATTTCAATTTTTTACTCCACGGTTTACGAGCCGTGAGAGTATAAAACACTAAGACAAAACAAAATAGGTTTTTTTAAAGCACCCTAGATTTCTAAATTTTGTCCCTCCTCCTTGCGATTTACGAGTCGCAAACTCTTGAAATACCAAGGGAAAAATGAGCTTGTAAAGGACATGGAATCTCCTTGGATTTCTATCTTAATAAATTTAGTTAGAATCAAATCGAGAAAAACTGATGGGATTAGAAAACACCAACACCATAGCAATTATAAGACAAACCAAACACCAAGCAGCTTACCTTAGGTAGGGCATACTAGGGGTGCTAACACCTTCCCTTTACGCAACCAGTCCCTTGCCTTAGAATCTCTGAAAGACTAGTTAGGTTTCCTAGTGACCATAATACTAGGTGGCGACTCCTTTATTCATATAAATAAAAAACAACCCCGAAATCCATCGAGGATCGCCGCGCTCCGCCGCGAGGGTGCGACATGAACAATTTCAAACACACTTGCAAATTAAGGTTTAATCTCGTATGCATGAATTGCTAACGATAAACTCTAAAGTGAATTTAGTTACTAAAACTTTAAATAAATCTAAAAGTGCAAAAAAATGGTGTTAGAGAATAATATAAATAATATCTTGGATCCTTACCTAACAGTTTAAGCTATAGGGTTGAGATAATTCTTTGACATGGTATATATTTAGGTTCAATATTAATGAATCAATGTTGTTTTTTCTTTGTGGGAAAATGTTATTCTTATAATGGCATATTTAGGTTCAGTATTAATGAAATCAATGTTGTTTTTGCTTATATGGTTGAATCTACTTCTTCTCTTTATCATGCTAGATTAGGTCATCTAAATTATAGATATTTGAAAGCCTATGATGATAATGATAAATGTAAAGTATGTATTCAAGTAAAGATAACTAAAAGTCTATTTTCTAAGGTTGAAAGAAATTCTCAATTACTTGAGTTAGTGCATTCTAATATATGTGAAATAATTGGTATGTTAACAAAGGGTGGGAAAAGATATTTCATAACTTTCATTAATGATTATTCTCATTTTATCTATGTGTACTTGTTAAGAACTAAAGACTAAGCCTTTGAGAAATTTAAAGAATTCAAGAAAATGAAAGAAAATCAAAAGGAAATGAAAATGAAAAATCTTAAAAGTGATAGAGGTGATGAATACTTTTCTAGGGAGTTTTCTACATTGTATGAGGAAAACAAAATAATTCATCAAATGATCACACCTTATACACCACAACATAGTGAAAAGAAAAATAGGATATTAATGGATATGGTCAATGTCATGCTTTTGAATGCTAAGTTACCAAATAATTTTTTGGGGTGAAGCTTTGCTTACTGCATGTCACATTCATAATAGAATAACTTCTAAGAAATTAAATGTTTCTTCTTATGAAGTATGGTGTAAACCCCCGCATAGGATCGTAAAAAAAAGAAAATAAAAGAAAAGACCCCGATGAGTAATGGAGACTCAATATGAAAAGAAATGAATAAATAGTAGAAATAATAATAAATACAATGGGTAAGGGAGAGAATAAACTCCATAAATAAATTTAAAAGTATGGTGGAAGTTGTAATGAACATTACAAATTTTGGATTAAAATTTATAATATTAGCGAGAATGAAGACGAGTTTCAAGGGATGAAGTTTTCTTTTATAAAACCCGACATGAAACCCATTTAAAAGTTTCACCCAATAACAACTTGGTAACATTCAATAAGTGTGAATAATATATATAAGAAAGAGTAAAATAATAATAAGAGTGAAATGAGTGAGTTTTGGAGAAGAGCATGTAAGGGAAGATTTGACCCGGTTATCAACAAAATGAATGTGATAACCAGCCTTGAAAAAAAAATGGAACCAAACCAAACAAGACCTAACTTCATTTATGAGGGAGTATAAGTAGTTAGGAGAAAAGAGGGTGACTTTACCTCTCTCATTACTGCTGGCCAAGACAGCCCCTAGCAGCCCTCTCTCTTACAAAATTTCCAGCAAAGTGTTCTCTTGCATTTCATCCATATGATGCTAGAGTGAATGAAGAGTGAAAGTGAGGAGAAAGGCCACAAAATAGAGATGTAGAGAGAGAGAGATTCACGGCTAAAGGCAGAAAGAGGGGGGAGAAGAATCAACCAAGAAAGAGAACAAGAAGAACACGTATAGAGTTGTCAAAA
>Ga0307511_10003655_pt1 | contig 15744 bp, 12 predicted proteins | sample 13_EM_MG_FD_200266 | JGI IMG/M metagenome (GOLD analysis project Ga0307511, IMG submission 200266) | Populus trichocarpa ectomycorrhiza microbial communities from riparian zone in the Pacific Northwest, United States - 13_EM | ecosystem: Host-associated > Plants > Roots > Unclassified | place... | reverse complement strand
CCTTTTCTACAGGAAAAAGTTGTACCTAATAACGCTGGACCGAAGAGGAATAAAATCGTTCTTTTTTGCATTTTTCTTTTCCATTAGTAAGAGACATCCCACTGCAGTGGGATGTCTCTTTTGATTTAAAAAAATTATTATTATTTATATCTCGTCCAATCGGAACAACCACCGGCATTCGTCCAATCCGTTCCGCCGGGGAATGCCCCATAAGGCCTGGCAGCCGAAAGAGCGGTAGGTATAAAATTAGCCGCACTTGGCGTGGTAGGCCGGGTATAAGGACTACTCAACGAAAAAGGGTTAGTGGTGGTGCTTCCCGCCACATTGCCCGCTGCTACAGCCGTATTCCGAAACAAGAGACTATTGCTGAAGCTGGCGCCGGTCGCAGCAATTCCATTGCTTTCCGTCACATAAGCTCCTGTAAGAGGAGTGGCCGCGGTGTTATAGCCGGCAGCATACACGTGAGACAGCGTTGAAGTCCCGCTATAATATTTATCCCTTGTAGTGCCCAGCGCACTGTCCATGGAAATTCCATAATTAAATCCAAAGAAAATGGAATTGCTGATGGTAAATTCAGCATTCCTTCTCAGATGGGCTGCCCGGCCATAGCGCGTTGCCAAACCGGCGACAGTATCTACACTCGAAGCTTTTGCCGCAGAAGGAACGCCAATAATAGTGACGTTGGAGTATACCGGATGGGTGAAGGGCGTTGCTGTCGATCCCGTAGCATTGTTGTCACTTTCAAACCCGTTAGATTGACTTTGGTCCTTACGGGTAGTATCGGAGAGTCCGAGCGCAAAGCTGATAGATCCGGTATAGCCATTGTCCGTGTCGAACATGTCATCCAGGGCATCTATCGCCAGGAGATGAGAAGCATTAACGGTACCCCCAAACCACTCAAAAGCATCATCATTGGCCTTGAACACTTCCACAAAGTCGATCGTTGTACCACGTCCTACACCCCCAAGGGTGAGCCCGTTGATCTCATTGTTGAGGCTCAGCGCAAAACCCGCATATTCAATGCGTACAAACTTAAGGATGCCGGAAGTGTCATTATTGACATTAACGCCACCAACGATAGAATCCGCACTTCCGAATTGCAGGTCAATTCCGGGATAAGAGGTGTTGTTGATCCCTTCTATAAAAGCGTTGGGATTGTTGGTCTGAGCCTTACCCAGCAGGATCACACCGCTCCAGTCACCCGATGCCGGGGTAGCCTCTTCAGAAGTGAAGACGATGGGACAGGATGCCGTTCCCACAGCATTGATCCTGGATCCCCTTGTAACGACCAGCCCGCCGCCGGGTACACTGCCGACTGCCTTAATACCCACGATCCTGGTTCCCGCATCGACCGTCAATACGGCGCCATTGGTCACAAACACCAATCCGCTAAGCCTGTACCGGATAGAGTCTCTCAGGTGCAGGTTGGAAGTAATCGACCCGCTCAGGATACTGTCTTTTTTAATAACGCTGGAACAACCACAGATGGCATTAATGCCGGCTGTTAATGAATGATCGGCAGACTTGTCAGATACATTCTTCTTACAAGCTACCAGGCCGGCTGTTATAGCTGCAGCTACCGCCAACGCTCCGATGATAATCTTTCTTGCTTTCATCATAGTTTATTTAAGGTTTAAAAAAAATGGTGACAATTTTAATGGCGACAGTTATATATATCGGAGCTCCAAAAGGCGTCCCTTTTTATTTAAAAAAATAAGAGATCGTCATGCTATAGGTGCGGCCATTCGCCGCCCTGTAATCCACGGCATCTATACCTTTCTGATAACCAGCCTGCTTTTTGGTAATATTCCCGTTATTATCGGGCGTTTCATTGTTGTAATAAACGATATAGTAACTATTGAGGAGATTGGCCACATTTAATTTTAACTCCAGCTTTTGGTCCAGCAGGCGCACCGCTATCTGGGCGTCCAGGCTTTTGGCAGGCTGCTCGTAATAAGACAGGTAAGCAGAGCTCTGCTGGGTGCTGGTTCCTTCAATTACGCGCACCAGGCGATTGGTGACCACATTATATACCATACTGGCAGAAAAGATCCTGGAATCAAAATAAGCGCCTGCGTTATAGATATAGTTGCTGGCGCCGGCCTGCGGACGTTTCTCCCACGCATATATCTCTTCTACTGGGGAGGTTTTTGCAGGGTTGGAAGGGTCTGAAACAGCTTTTATCAGCATGGGCCTTACCCGGGCGTCCATATAAGTAAAATTACCATAGAGGGTCAGGTTGCGGATTACAGGGATCCCGGTAAAGGCTAACGATTTACGGACTTCCATTTCCATCCCGTAATTTTTAGCCTCCTTGGAGTTCTTTAATTCAAAAAGATGGTTGGGCTCCTGGAATACCTCCATAGGGTAATGAAGCTGTTTGTAAAATCCCGTAACACTGATGATATCGCCAGCAGAAGGATACCATTCATACCGGAAATCATAATGGTCTATAAGCGTGGAACGCACAGCCGCACCGCCATACTCACCACCTAATTCATAATCGTATTCATGAAAATAGGCCAGCTCCCGCAGGTCCGGGCGAATGATCGACCGGGCATATGCCAGCCGGAGATTCATCTGGCGGGTGAGACTATAGGTAAGGTTGGCGGATGGAAAGAGTTGCCAGTTCTTTTCCCGCTTGCGCCAATTAGACAGATCAAGCCCCTGACTACTTTCCTGGTGATCAAGATAGCCATTCAGGTTACCCATGTTCAGGTATTCGGCACGAACACCCCAGACCAGCCGCCATTTCGATCCCAGGCGATCGTCCATCATACCGTAAAGAGCATGCAGAGTGGCGGATTTGTGCATGCTATCTCCCGAATTGAGAAAGTTTACAGATCCTAAATAGCCGGACCCAAACGCGCTGGTCAGCGGAACGCTGAAACCATCCAACCCGGCGCCGGAACTACTGACCGAATTCAGCACATAAAACAAACGGTCCTTGCTCCATCCCGCATAGCCCCCTTTGAACAATTGCTTACTGCCGGCAATTACAAATGGCACACTCGCGGAGACATCCCAGCTATAATTTTTTTCCACTGCCCTTGACCACCAACGATTATACCCATAAAGGCTGGTAGGATCGGAAATATTAATATTATTACTATCGGGAGCCAGCGCGCTGGCCTGTACAGCCGCCAGCAAAATATGATTATCGGGCCGCTGCTTATCCAGGTAGGTATAATTTCCCATCCAGTTCAGCTTTACTCCCTTTTTATTCAGCAGATCCTCTCCCTTCAACTGGTTTTGCCAAAGCGTCGTCTGGGTGGTGATATCATACATTCCCCAATTACCTTTCCCGTCAGGCCCCTTACCATCATAGATAACGGTGAGCTGCTGATTCAGGGTACGCAGGTATAGGGATTGGAAACTGATACGATGATTGCCCCGGCGGTAACCGATACCCAGCATGCCGGCCAGGTTCGTGCTGAAATCATAACGTTCCCCTTTGGCGCCCAGCAAAGTATTTCCATTGGTATTATCGGCCGTAGAGGAAGACCATCCCTCTCTGCCCGTATTGATGTCCACCCTGTTCAGGGTATTCCGGTAGCCCGCAGAAGCAGTGATGCCCAGCTCTCCGCTCCCCGCAACTTTTAGGACCCTCCCCAGCGACAGCTGATAGTTCTGTGAAGGCTGTGCTTTCATGGAAGTGATACCCCAGTTATTGCTGACCAGCGTCGCACTATTACCATGCCCCGAATAATAACGCACTGCATCAAATCCCGTCTTCCAATCCAACGTCCCGAAGAGGTAGCGGTGTTTGGCTACACTACCGAAATACTCCCTCCCCTCCAGTTGCAGGGATAAAAAAGGTTTGCCGTTGGTCTTGTCATTAATGCTGCCACCCGCACTCAGGGTCAAAAAATTCCTGGTGGGGATTTCGATAGTGTTTACCTCCACCAACCCACCCCCGAATTCAGCACTACGGTCCGGTGTCAGCGTCTTAATGACCGTAATATTTTCTACCATATTGCTGGGTATGATATCAAAGCTGAAATTTTTCCGGTTCAGCTCCGTGCTGGGCATCAACTGCCCGTTCAGTACGGCTCCGTTATACCGTTCGCTCAGTCCCCGGACCACCGTAAACCTATTATCCAGGGTGGAAAGCCCGCTGATCCGCTTTAAGCTTTCTCCTACATTTTTATCCGGTGTACGGCTGATCTGCTCCGCACTGATACCATCTGAGATAGCCGCATTGTTTTTTTGACGGATGTATAAAGCTGCAACCGTCTCCTTCCTTGCGTTCACCGTAACAACAATGCCTGTCAATGTCCCCCGCTCCTTTTTGAGGGTCAGATTCAGCTCAGACACCTGGTTGCTTTTTATTTCGACATCCGTGATATTTTTAGTGCTATACCCTATCGAAGTAATAACCGCCACATATTTCCCTTTGGGAAGCGTAACTGCAAAAGAACCATCTACTTCACTGACCGCATAACTATTACCAATCTTTATAGTTACTCCGCTCAAAGGCTCGCCTGTTTCTTCGTCTACAACTTTACCGGCTACTTTACCCGTGGCCGGAGGCTTTGAAGTCGTTTTAACAGGTAACAGCTTCAACGCTATATTATTCCCGGCAATGGAATAAAATATGCCATAATTGTGTTGCAATTCCTGTAAAGCCTGCTGAATAGAAATATGTTTCCAGGATATCTTTTTTATGATGACCATATTAAGCTCATCCTGGTTATAGGTCAGCGTGGACTGCGTCTGTTTTTCAATCTCATTCAATACCGTTCCCGCCCTGACCTCGCTGGCCTCATAGCTGATCGACCCATTGCTGTCCTGCGCTACACTCACATAAGACCATAACGGCAATACCATGACCATCCATAGAAACAACCTGTTTTTTTTCGCATAGCAGTATACCCCAAGTAATTTTTCCATACTTTGTAACCCTGTTTAATATTTAAAATGAACAATTGACTGAAGGACCCGTTCCGCCCTGTTAATTACTTATCGAACGGGATGTCTTTGCTTAAAGGAGATTTTATAGATGCTATTATCTTTTTTGAAATCAAAACCACAAGTGAATCCTAACTGCAACAATATCTGATCTATACTGATCGACCGGTAATAAGCCGTTATATGCCGGTACCTGCCTGCCCCTATCGTATCAAATATGATTTTCCGGTCGTATTTTCGTCCGATCCGCTGCAAGGCATCCCGCAACGGAATATCATTCAGGACCAATCCCTCTTTTATCCATGCCTGTGGCGCATCGGATGCCGTTTTCCCTACGGATAACAGCGAGGTTCCCTTTTGATAGGTCGCCATCTGGCCCGGCAGCAATATTTTTGCCTGCGAGCTGTCTGTGTCCGAACAATTCACCCGCACTTTTCCTTCCTGCAGGCTTACCCTGATCACACTTTCATTAACATAGGCCTCAACGTTAAATTCAGTACCCAATACCTGCGTCTGAACGTTGCCGGTCAACACCATAAATGCCCGGTCGGCAAGACTCTGCACCTTAAAATAAGCTTCCCCGGTTAACTCCACTTCCCGTACGGCCTGCTCATTAAAGTTCTCCCGGTATCGGATCCTGGTAAAAGCATTCAACCATACTTTTGAACTATCAGGTAAGACCACCTGCTTTACCTCACTGCTGTTGTTAAAGATCGTTTCCCAGGCAACGGGAGAATCTACCGCCTTATCCGACAGATACTTCCACCCGGCTACTACCATTATCACTGCAGCGGCTGCAGCCGTCCATCTGATCCAGGATTGAACCTTTCGCCTCTTGTTAACAGGATACATTTCCACTACCGGCTCTTCTCCCGGTATCGCGGGAAGAAGTACTCCCTTCTGCCGGAAATAATCCAGCATCTCCTGTCGTAGGGCGGAAGGCATTTCCTTGTCCTGTTCCATCTGCATGATCTCTGCGAGCATTTCGGCTTCAAATGCCTTCGGATCTTCCTTCAGCCAGCTTTCTACCAGGCTTGCTTCCTCCGGAGTACATTCTCCTTTTATACATTTCTTATATAGTTCAAATTGTATGCTCATACTATCTACGCTGGGGTTATCGATCTATAAAGGCACGTTTGAGGAGAGCCGTGGGCTACTATAAAATGCGGAGTTAACAATCTGGTAATATTGATCCGGAATTCCGGGACCTACAGGAAGAAAAAATACATATTCATTACCTTCCTTAAGAACTGAAGACTTAGCCGCATTTGCTTTTTGATATCGGGAATGGAAAGGTCCAGGGATTCAGCGACCGTCTTATAAGAAAGCCCATCCATCCTGATCATACGAAAAATATGTTGCTTTTTTTCTGACAGCTGGCTCAGCGAATATTCCAATTGCCGTTGCCGCTCTTTCAGCGCCAGAGAATGCTCCGCAGCAGGGAGAGACACGGCGTCCTTCATTTCTTCCCGGATATCTACGAGTAAATGCTTATAGTTTTTATTTTTCCGGAACTCATCCCTCATCAGGTTCTTGATATAAGTGATCAGCAAGGGCAGTATGTCCGATTCAGTATCGATGGTATCTATATTTTCCCATACCCGTAGGAAGCATTCCTGTACTATATCTTTTGCATTCTCTTCATTTTCAGTAAGCTTTAATACATAATAAAATAACGGAGTGCTGTATTGGGAGAAGATAGTGAGGAATTTATCTCTTAATTTTTCAAGGTTAAGACTAGTCACACAGAATAAGTTTGCGGCAAAAATAAGTATCTTACCCTATCAGTTAAACGTAAGAGCATCTATTTAATGATTTGTTAAAAAAGCTGAAAAAATAGTATTCATCGGATCTTTTTCACATGCATTATAGCAGAATTACCAGGCTCTTCCACCGAACGATAAACAGGTATGACTTTAATAGGCTTTTGCTTTACCCGCAACTCCGTATAATTACCGGGCGTCGCAGATCCATAAATAATCTCTAACGCTTTCTTCACCAGGGGGTCGCCGGAGGTCCCTAAATCCGCTAAAGGCAATTGGGCCATTTCCGGAATGACATATTGAGGAGTCAGCCCGTTTTCATAATTGCCTTCATTATTTTTATTAAAAAGTTTGTACACAGTAGGCTCCATCGTCCATGCCACCTGCGGGGGATTACGGTAATCCGCAATCACAAAGCCCGCTTCATTTTTACCCCTCGTAGTCTCGCCGATCTGCACCACCTGTAAAAATGGTTTCAGGTTATTCACAATTAATTCAGCGGCAGATAGGGTGCCTCCGGTAGTCAAAATAAAGATCCGGCTCAAAGATAACTGGCTCCCTCTGAGCGCTTCGTATTGCCTGCCTGCCGCATTGCCCGAGGTGTTCAGCACTTCCTGCAACGATCGGCCCAGTTTCCCTTCAAAGCGATTCCCCGCATAAATAGCATAAGTTTCTCCGGCAACTAATTTGTTGGAGATCAGCGCAGCCAGCTTGGCGCTGCTGGCTACACTGCCGCCCGCATTATAGCGCAGGTCCAATATCAGCTCCGTAATACCCGCCTGCCTGAGCTTGTTGATCGCCTGTATTACCCGGTTATCATAGTTTTCATCAAAAGATGTATAATACAAATAACCGGTAGTGATCCCATTAGCCACAAATGTGCGGGTGAACCGGACGGGGTCTTCCGACACATAGCCTGCATAGAGCATTATTCCGGCAGCGGGTTTCCATTCATTATTTTCAAAAGTGGCAGGGGTGATTGCCACAGAAGACGGAGTTTTTAGCCGAAGGTTGACAGCTTCCATATTCTGAACAGATATCTTTTCACCATTAACAGCAAGAAAATAACTTCCTCTTTTAAAGCCTGCGTCATCCGCCGCCCCTCCCTTATTAATGTCCGTTACCACACCAATAAGCCCGTCATAGCCCGCAACCTGTACAAATGCATAATGAAACCCATACGTAAAATAAGAATTGGAAGGAGGGGCAATATCCAATCCATTGCTGACCCAGGAGAACCGGTCGCTGGAAGAGAGCAGGGATTTAAAAAAGAGTTCCGGGCTTTGGGTATTATCAGGTTTTCCCGGAATAGCATCGCTCCAATAATAATAACGCTTCAAACTGTCTGATATCCATCGGTTAATCCGCCCTATGGAATCGGTGGGATAAGGATCTCCCATCATATCTTTTTTACTGCACCCTGACAGCGCTAAGAGCAAGCCCAATAAGATATGGGCAGAGAATGATTTCATCGGATAAAATTTTCGGAGGAACCTTCAGCTCCATCCGGCTAATAGGGAAATTTAATTCCGGATGAAACTTACTCTTTTCACGATGGAAATACGCTGTATGAATATGATGTTTGCGTTAAATGTGTTTCTTCGCCGTCGTATCGGCAGAAGGCCTGATCGTATCGGGCGCAGCCTTAGTAGCGGAATCAACGGGAGATGCAGCCGGAGCCTCGCTATTGCTATTGTTGCAGGCAATGGTGGCAACCATCACCGATAATAAAAGAATCAACCATTTTTGCATAAACTTTCTTTTATATTTTATTAGCTGCGACGCCGGTAGGTTCTTATTTCTTGCGGAAGAAAAGCCGCAACGGCACTCCCTTAAAGTTAAAATTCTCTCTCAGCTTATTTTCCAGGTAATTCTTATACGGCTGCTTGACATCATCCGGATAATTACAGAAAAAGGCAAAAGAAGGGACGTGCGTAGGCAATTGGGTAATGTATTTTATTTTCAGTGGATGACCTCTGACGACAGGAGGATGATACGCTTCCACCGCTTTTAACATCACTTCATTCAGCTCGGAAGTAGCAATTTTTCGTTGCTTGTTCTCGTACACTTCCAATGCCGATTCAATGGCTTTAAAAATACGGGTCTTATCGATGACGGAAATAAAAAGAATGGGAAGGTCCGTGAACGGCGCCAGCCGGTTCTTTAATTCCTTTTCATATTCCTTGGCCGTGTTGGTTTCCTTTGCCACCAGGTCCCATTTATTGACAAGGACGACAATGCCCTTTCCCTTTTTGACAGCGAGGGCGAAAATACTGAGATCCTGCGCCGTGATCCCCTTGGATGCATCGAGCATGATCAGGCATACATCCGCCTCGTCCATGGCCCGGATAGCCCGGATCACCGAATAAAACTCCAGGTCTTCATGCACTTTGGTCTTACGACGGATCCCTGCCGTATCGATGAGCACAAAATCTTTCTGATATAAATTATAACGGGTGTGAATGGTATCACGGGTAGTCCCGGCAATATCGCTCACAATCGTCCGCTCCTGCCCTATCAACGCATTTAATAAAGAAGATTTGCCCACATTCGGCTGCCCGATAATGGCAAATTTCGGCAGATTGGCATCTTCCTGGTCCACCTCATCCTCTTTTATCCGGCCGATAAGATCATCCAGCAATTCCCCCGTACCGCTGCCGGACATGGAAGAAAGAAAAAAGATATTGTCAAATCCTAAACTATAAAATTCCGCAGCTTCCAGCAGGCGATCGCTGTTATCCACTTTATTGACGGCCAGCAGGACCGGCTTGGTACTGCGGCGCAATACATCCGCCATAGCTTCATCAAGTGTAGTAATGCCTGTTGATGCATCTACCATGAAGATAAGAGCATTCGCCTCCTCGAGTGCGATCATTACCTGCTTCCTGATCTCCGTTTCAAACACATCTGCACTCTCCGGTACGAATCCGCCCGTGTCGATCAGGTTAAAGGATTTTCCACCCCACTCCGTAACACCATATTGCCGGTCGCGGGTCACCCCGCTTACATTATCTACAATAGCTTTGCGCTGCTCCAGCAGGCGATTAAAAAAAGTACTTTTCCCCACATTCGGTCGGCCAACGATGGCCACGGTAAATCCACTCATATTCTGTATTAGTTATATCCGTATTCTTTTAAATAGAGATCATTATCCCTCCACTTCGGCCTGACCTTCACGAACAATTCCAAAAAGACCTTCCGGTCGAGGAATTCCTCTATGTCCTTGCGGGCATCCGTCCCTAATTTCTTGATCATCTTTCCCCCCTCTCCTAAAATGATCCCCTTCTGGGTTTCCCGCTGAACGATTATTTCAGCCCTTATCTTCGTTAACGTTGTTTTTTCCTTGAATTCCTGCACCACGACGGTAGCATGGTATGGGATCTCATCTCCATAGAGAAAGAATATCTTTTCCCGGATCATCTCTCCCACAAAGAATTTAGTGGGCAGATCGGTAAGATCTTCTCCTTCAAAAAAGGGATGTCCTTCCGGCAACACCCGGAGCACCGCATCCAGTACGGCAGTGATATTGGATTTCTTCAGGGCGGAGATCGCTATGATTTCCCTACAATAAGGCTTTGCTGCAAAAAAAGCCATGGCCTCTTCTACTTTTGCCGGGGTCACCCCATCCGTCTTGTTGAGCAGGACGATAGCCGGTGATTTCAGGTGCAGGGCCTGGAATAACAGATCATTCTCTTCCCAATTGTCTTTTATATCCACCAACAGCAAGGCCAGATCAGCATCCTCCAGGGAGCTTTTCACAGCCTGCATCATTTTTTCATGCAATTTATACCGGGGCTCGATAATACCCGGCGTATCGGAGAAAATGATCTGATAATCCTTTTCCGTCAGAATGCCCTTGATACGATGCCGGGTAGTCTGCACTTTAGGAGATACAATAGCCAGCTTCTCCCCCATCAGGGCATTGAGCAGAGTGCTCTTTCCGGCATTCGGCTTACCAAATATGCTTACAAATCCAACCTTCATGTATATATATAAATACCTTATTATTTTAAAATACCCGGCAAAGGTATAAAATAAAAAAGGCCCCTTAAAGAGGCCTCTAGTTGCGAAGGGTGGGATCGAACCACCGACCTTCGGGTTATGAGCCCGACGAGCTACCGCTGCTCTACTTCGCGATGTGGACGGCGAAATTAGGATGATTTATCTTCCCCACCAAATAAAATGATTCTCTTTCAATTATCTATTCAATTATCTAATAAAATAAAAGCCCCTCATCGACCGATCTTATTTGAAATCACCCAAAAAACTCAAAAAAAAATTCACATTTTCACGAACTTTTTACACCCTATTCATTACCAACCAGTTGCAAAACTTTCAACTAAACCCTCCCAAAACACCTACCCCCCCCCACCCTACAGCCCTCGCCTACCCATCCAATTCACCTCCACCCTCAAACACCGGATGCACTTGCCCCTCGCGCCCCTCTCCCCAAAAGTCATTTTTCCGCATCCGGCATATAATTTTCCAATTGCGTAAGCGAATCCCCTCCTTTAACTTTTCTTTTGCAAAATGAAAAGAAATCTAGCTGTTATAGTAATCCTTCTGGTTGCAATGACAAGGGTACAGGCACAGAAGTATCTTACTCCTGCCCAAAAATTAATGATCACCAGTGAAGATTCCCTGAACAACAACGCCGCAAAGAACAAAACAGTCATTTCAGGCTATGGAAGCGCCTTTTACCAGCGGAATTTCCATCTGAAACAATCCTCCATCACTTTAGAAAGAGCCGTCCTCTTTGTCGGCCACCAATTCAATGATAAAATAGCTTTTTTCTCAGAGCTGGAACTTGAAAATGCCAAGGTCGCCGCCGGCGAGAGCGGTACAGGAGAGATCTCCATGGAGCAGGCTTACCTGAAATTCAATCTAAATGCCCGGCAATACCTGGTAGCCGGCTTATTCGTACCCAGGATAGGCCTCCTGAATGAAAATCACCTGCCTTCCAATTTTAATGGAGTCGAACGTCCCATAGTGGAGACCGTTGTTATCCCTGCCACCTGGCGGGAATTAGGCGTAGGTTTTTACGGCTCTTCCGACAAGCTGCCCCTGAATTATTCGGTAGCCCTGGTAAATGGACTGAACAGCGAAGGCTTTGAACATGGCACCGGCATCCTGGGAGGCCGGGCGGAAGGTAGCAGCGCCCTTGCTAATAATCTGGCGCTCACCGCTTCCGTGCAATATTTATGGAAAGACTTTAAATTCCAGTTGTCCGGCTATATGGGCGGCACGGTAGGCCTGAGCAAGCGTAGCGCAGATAGCCTGGACGTGGGCCTTGAGACCGGCGCATTCGGCACGCCCCTCTACCTGGGTGAATTCGATGTCCAATATGCTAAAAATGGGTTTGCAGCCAAAGCATTGGCCGTATATATCGCCTACCCGAATGCCGATAAAATATACAGGGCCTATGCAAAGAACGTTGCAAGCGGCATGTACGGGGCCTATGCGGAATTGGCCTATGACTGGCTGTATCACCGGAAGAAAACGCAGCAGTTCATCACCTTTGCCCGTGTCGAAACCCTGGACCTTAATTCTCAACTGTCCACCCTGCAAAAAAGCGAGGATCAGTATGACGGCACCCTGAAACAGACCCATGTCATAGCAGGCATAGGATACCTGCCTATTCCCAATGTGGTCATCAAGGTAGATGTACGCCTCCTGCATACCGGGGCGCAAAACCCGGCGCTGGTCATCAATCCTCCGCCGAATGCATTGCCCTATCAACAAAACAACCAGCTCCTGAACATAGGCGTCGGGTACTCATTTTAGAACACCCCGGATCAGGGCCATCACCAGCCCCCCAAAAAATGAACGATGGAACGTAGAGAATTTATAAAGTCTTCCTGTAATGTATGTATGCTGCTGACAGCCGGATTGATCCTGCCCATGCTTCCCGGCTGTGGACCGGCCGCCTACCAGGTGATCCATACGGAAGTCCGCAGTGACCTCATAGAGATCCCGCTGAGCAGCTTTACACAACAATACCCCCTGCAATTGGTAAGACCCAAAGGATGGCTGTACGCTATCGCCGTTCGCAAAAAAGAAGATAATACCTACTGCGCCCTGTTGCTGAAGTGTACCCACCAGGACAATCAATTGACCGCATCCGCGAATGGCTTTAGCTGCAGTCTGCATGGCAGCGCCTTCAACACAGCAGGCGCCGTAACAAAGGGACCGGCGGAAAGGGCCCTGAAACAATATTCCGTCTCGGCGGATCAAACGAATCTGACCATACATCTTAAAGCATAGCTCCCTCTGATAATCAAACAATTTTGGCAATCAAACAATCATGAACAATATAAAAAGACCAATATGAACACACGCACCTTGTCGATAATTATCTCATCAGCCTTGTTCTGCTCCACCATCCTGTCAGCCTGCAACAAATCCTCAGACTCCGGGTCCACAGAGAGCTTTACCTCCGTGGAGACAGATGTCATCAATAATTTCGTGAACAATACAGCCCTTCCTCAATATAACAGCCTTGCCAGCGCAGGCACAACGCTCAATGCGAACATCACCACGCTGAATTCCACCCCTACAGACGCCAACCTTCAGGCAGCGCAGGCATCCTGGAGGAGTATGCGCACGGTATGGGAAAGATGCGAAGGCTTTTTAATAGGACCGGTCGAAAGCGGAGACTACGATCCCAATTCGGACACCTGGCCTACTGACTATCACCAGATGGACTCCCTGCTGGCCAGCAGCAATGCACTCACTGTAACGGATGTGCAGAACCTGCCCCAGACCCTGAGAGGTTATCACCCGATCGAGTACCTGATCTTCGGAGAAGGCGGCAGCCGCAAGGCCAGCGACCTGGATGCTAAAAAAAAGCAATACCTCACAAGCCTCTCCGCCGACCTGTTGAATAATAACGTGAACCCTTTGTACGCTTCCTGGACTTCCGGCGCCAACTATTCACAGGTAATCCTTACGGCAGGTTCCGGTAACGCAACCTACTCCACCAAACAGGCTTTTTTCCTGGATGTGGCCGGCGACAACGGCATGGCAGGGATCTGTAATGAAGTAGGCCAACAGAATGAAGATGGTAAAATGTACAATCCTTTTATCAGCAAGGACTCCTCTTTGGCAGAATCTCCTTATTCCGGCAATAGCCTCACTGACTTTAAGAACAACATCATAGGAGCACAGCAGGTATACCTGGGCCTCAATAGCGGGAAAGGTATCAAAGACCTGGTGGCGGCAAAGAATAAAGACCTGGATAACAAAATTCAGGCTGCCTTTACCGCTGCCATTAACTCCTTCGACAATATCAGCGGCTCCGACAACATGCGGTTTGAAGTAGCGATCTTCCAGCGCCGTACACAGATCCAGGCGACCATGGACCAGTTGAACAACCTCCAGGATCTGTTGGAAACCGACCTGGTCAATTTTATCAAGCAATACGTGAAAGATTAACCCCATCCCCAAGGGAAATTAACCCCATCCCCAAAGGGAAAAGGGTAAAGACAATATATCAGACGTGAAAAAGATTTATATAACTGTTGCCTTGTGTGGATTTGTTGGTGCATTCAGCATGTGCAATAAATCCGGCGCCTTTCCGGAAGACGGATACGATGACCGGATGAGCGGAGGATCCTTTACAACGCTCGACGCGTCAACCCAGGCCCTCAAACAATCCATAGACGGGCTGACGGACAGACAGCAAAGAGTACATACGATCGGGGACGGAACTTTCGACCAGGTATTTGTAGCGGCTCCTGCCCCTCATTTTGGCGGCCTGGGCCCCATCTTCAACAATCTCGCCTGTATCAACTGCCACCGAAATGACGGAGGTGGCTTCCCCAGCACCGGCAGCTCGAATTCAGGACTGCTGTTCCGGATCAGTATCCCAGGCACCGATGAGCATGGCGGCCCGCTGGGAGCGCCCGGCTTTGGTGGACAGATCCAGGACCAGGCGCTGCTGGGAGCTTCACCGGAGGCAAGCGCCACGATCAGTTATACCGATCTCCCTGTCACTTATCCGGACGGTACGAAAGTCACCTTACGAAACCCGGCGTACGCCTTACAAAACCCTTATATCGCCTTACCCGGCGGCTATATGCTATCCCCCCGGCTGGCTCCCCGGCTGGTCGGGATGGGCCTCCTGGAAAATATCCCGGAGAGCACCATTCTTTCTTATGTGGATGCAGGTGATCAGAACGGAGATGGCATTACCGGCAGGGCTAACTACGTGTATGACAGCTACACAAAAAAGACGGAGATCGGAAGATTTGGCTTAAAGGCCAACACACCTACCATGCTCATGCAGGTGGCTACCGCTTACCAGCAGGATATGGGGGTCACCAGTTATGCACAGCCGCAAGAGAGCGCCTATGGCCAGTCCCAGATGAATGCAGTGGGAACGGATGACAAAGGAGATGAATTAGTAGACAGCCTGTTGAACTATGTAACCTTTTACGTGCAGACACTGGCCGTACCGGCCCGCAGGGATGTCCTGGACAGTGCCAATAAAAGAGGAGCCGTACTGTTCAACCAGGTCAACTGCTCGGGCTGTCACCGGCCCACGGTGCAAACAGGTGTCAATGCAGCCATCAACTTAAGCAGTCAGCGTATCCATCCCTACACCGATCTCTTAGTGCATGATATGGGCGACGGCCTCGCCGATAACAGGCCAGACTATTTAGCAACAGGAAAGGAATGGAGAACGACGCCCTTATGGGGCCTGGGATTGCTGGCCAAAACAAATGGGGGTACCCCTTATTTCTTGCACGATGGCCGGGCCAGGACGATCGAAGAAGCCATCTTATGGCACGACGGAGAAGCGGCTAAATCCAAACAACAGTTCATGCAGCTCAACCAGACCGACCGGTCAGCCCTGCTGAAATTCCTGAATTCTTTATGATTTTTTCGACACACTGCTGGCGCCGCTGGAATGCATTTCCCGGATCACCGCGTCGCCTTTGTAATAAACGCTGCTGGCGCCCGAAGCATGAACATTTAATTCTTTATTGACAGTGATCCGGACATCAGAGGCGCCGGATAAATGCGCATTGCAGCTCCCGGTGATCAGGTCATATCCTTTTACATCACT
>Ga0307511_10003654_pt1 | contig 15748 bp, 11 predicted proteins | sample 13_EM_MG_FD_200266 | JGI IMG/M metagenome (GOLD analysis project Ga0307511, IMG submission 200266) | Populus trichocarpa ectomycorrhiza microbial communities from riparian zone in the Pacific Northwest, United States - 13_EM | ecosystem: Host-associated > Plants > Roots > Unclassified | place... | reverse complement strand
CCAAGAATAAGAATCAAAATCCAACCCAGGATTGTCCCTTGCAACAAGAAGGTGTATCTATGAGGTTTTCTGTGGGGATGGGAGGGCATGGATTAAATATTGCAAGTCAAAATGGTTTGCTCTCCTCTTTATAAAATCCCCAGAAAATTATCCAGATGTTAATAGTCAGTATAAGCCATTTTACTGCTCAATCTGCAGGATCTTGAGACTTCAAATCATTGGATTAATCTCTGTGTTTTCTTTTGGATATATAATCATGAAGACTAAGATTAAGACCAGGCAATTAGCTAATTACTTAATTAGTCACTACGAAATATTAATTATTAATTGGCTTTTTTTACAGTTTATTAATCGATGTTATGATTACCATGGAGATTGTTTTTACATAGACTCGTAAAAGTACTTTAGAATTTTGTGCCGAGAGATAGAGCCAAATGCTGAGAAGATAAGGTTTTGCTTTGCACTCGATCATGACCGCAAATTAATCCATCTTTTTTGTTTTATTTGAAGTAAGGACCGCTCGCTCCATTGTTTGGTGTCTAGCAAATAATTTCATATTTGTACGTGGTAGGGCAAACCATGGTAAATAAACCCAACCTTCCCTCTTCATTAATGCAATTAATTTTTGTTTGTTTTTTCCCCCTTATGTGGTGAATAAATGGGTTTTTCTGCAGTGAAATTACTGTAGAGATGTGTAATTTTTAAAATTTTTGTGGCTGCTTTCATGTGGCATTTTTGTTATTTTCTCATTTCCTTTTGTTTTTTTCTCTCAAAGTTTTGATTTTTTAATTTCATCCTCCTATATCACATTTTCAACCTTTTCTTGTTCCAAAAATTTCTTACATTTTGCATTTTCTAGCATGTTCCTGGTCTTGGAAGTTGTTCTATTGTTTATTATTTGATATCCTTCCATAATTCCAATCCGTAAAATCTAGAAGCATTAATAAACTCTTATATATATATATATATAACACCTCATTAATTGTCAATCTTATGGATTTAGAATAATTTCTTTGCTGAAAACATTGCTATATTTTCTCTATTTTTTTTTATGGATTTAGAATAATTTCTTTGCTGAAAACATTGCTATATTTTCTCTATTTTTTTATCCTATGAATTTAGAACAATTTCTTTGTTGGTCAATTAATACAATAATATTGATACTATAATGCCAAAAAAATAACAACAACAATATGGATATTATACCCGAGCATTTTCTATTCCATGGCTTAACTCGGCACCAAATCATTTTGCTCAATGGATCAAGAATCAGATAAAATCAGTATGTTTTTTTTTTGTTGTTGGTCAAACTATTAGGTTGACTATTTGAAACAAGAGCAGGAAGATAATTCCTTTTTCTGTCAGAAGAAAGCAGTCGTCCGAAACAATTTCCTACTTGTAAGGACTTTTACCCCATTTTTGTCCTAATTAAGCAACATTGGTAGTAGGTCAAGAAAAAGGATCAAAACTCAAAAAGAAAGAAATACACACGTAGCAACTACGTATTCGAAAATTAAGAACCAAGCACGCATAGCTCACAAAGGAGTTCTATGAGCTAAGCAGAGCGTGGAGGAAAATGGGGGGGAAATGTGGTGGGTAGACACGTCAGTCATCAGGATCAGTGAGATTGACAAATGGGGGGTCACCACGTGACAAGCAAACCTGTAAGAATTCGAAGCGAAACCCGCAACCATCTCTTTCGTTAACTACAAAATACATAGTGTCCAAAATTTTCTGGGCCCACTTGATTGTGAGAGGGAGAAGATATTGCCATAGCTGCTGTCCACAGGAGAGAGGGAGGGAGACGGTGGCTGGAGGGATGCCGCGGTGTGTCTGCGTCTGTGGATAGTTTGTCTGTTTGTATGATGGGCATATGCCGATTTGATAGATTAAGAAATGATCCTTTTTTATCTCTATAATTTTAATTTCAATATCAGCCTTTATATCTTCAAAAGTTCTCAGTATCACCCATGTTCTTCTCTAATTACTAACAGGATGTTTGAAATTTTAGTAACAATTATTTTTCAAAGTGTTTTTTTAATATATTAAAATAATATATTTTTTTATTTTTTAAAATTTATTTTTAACATTGCACACTAAAACAATCTTAAAACTTAAAAAAATTAAAAATTAAATTAATTTTTTTAAATAGCTTTTGAAACACAAAGGTTAAGAGGGACATATTTCATACATCAAATAAATCATTAGTAATTCTATAAATATTAATATTTTATTTGCATAAAAGTTATATCAACAATGATAACTTGCTTTAAAATATCTAATAATTCATCATTTTATTTTATTTTATTTAAGAAGTTATTAACCGGTGATATATACATATTATAAGAAAACCAAGAATGTTTATTTTATTGTACAAATGCGATAGTTTACAATGAAAATACTATAAAACTTAAAGTAATTTAAAAAGAAATAATTCAAAATGTGATCCTATCATGAGGTTTTATCGGTTAGGGGCTATATTGAAACCTAATCTCAATACGGGAGCCAAAGTGGCATATCTCTGAATTATAGGGGCGAATATATGTAGTTGCCCTCTTTTATTTTTAACTACAGCCCCCTTCATTTTTTTATTTATTCTTTTTGTTACTGGAAGGAACTATCAGTGTCAAAAGGGAGGAAGCTGTGTCCATTACATTTTCAAATGTATATTGACCATAACGCCACTTGCCTGAGCAAAACTTTAAAATAATAAGTAGGAATAATAATAATAATAATAAATAAATAAATAAACAATACTCTATGAAAAGACAGGGTGCCCCTCCATTATTCATGCCATGGTTTACCTATCTCTCCTTCTGTTTTTTTTTTTTAATACTCCAATTGTAAGTGTGTTAAAAAATAGATTTTATAAAATATTTTTAATTGTAATTTAAAAAAAGTAAATTTAAAAAAAATATGTTTTTTTTAATTATCTTCGAATAGATTTTTTCATGCAAAATAAATAAAAAAGACAGGTCTCCTTAAATAAATAAAAAACCATGTTATTTTTTTACCTTCAACAAAACAAAAGTTTGAAGCCTAATTAAGAGCCTGTTTGGAAACTCCGTGCAAACAGCGTTCCCTCAAGTTTTAATTTTTTTTATAAAAATTTTTTATATGTTTTCGGATTGTTTTAATGTGTTAATATCAAAAATAATTTTTAAAAAATAAAAAAAATATTATTTTGATGCATTTCTAACCGAAAAACATTTGAAACTGTAACCGCTACCACAATCTTAAACAGACCCTAAGTGTGTGTTTGGTATTGTGGTGCAGGGTGTTTTTTGTTTGGAAATACATCAAAACAATTTTTTCAGGTTTTTTTATTTTGTTTGTTACGCCAGCACATCAAAATCATTAGAAAGTACTAAAAAACATTAATTTAATGTTTTTTCAAAGACAAACACACCTAACCGCAGGTGAAAATGCAATAAACATGCAATTATTATCGAGCCAATATAAAAAACTATTTGGTTAACCAAACAATATTTTCTATGTGACCAGACAAAAAACATAAGCTAATAAAATACAAAACAATATATAAGTGGAACTCATTTGGATCAACCACTAATTTGGTGCCTTCTACCATGAATTGGATTCAATTTAAACAAGCTAGCAAGGAAAATGATATATAAGTAAAATCTTCATATGAAAATCTCCATAAAAACTACTTATCAATCTATAAATAATAAAAAAACATGATATATAATTAAAAAAATAACTCCAACATATGTTTGTACAGAGATTTTGTATAAAAAATCTGTCTTAATAACATTGATGCAAGGTGCATAAATTGGATGCATAGTGCTTGACTGATCATCTTAACCAAAACTTTGCAAAATCAACAATCCACATAATTCAGCTACTTATATAATTTTTTTTAACGATTATTATAAATAATTCTTGAACTTCAATAATCCACGTAAGATTTAAAGTAGTAAATACAAAGATGGGTGTTAGTTTAATTGATAAATAACAGGGGGGGGTTAAATTTATATTAGAAGAGTGGCTTTATACATCTATAAAGTTGTTATTTAACCTATCGATAGATTATAGTAGTGTTGATTTATCAAAATTTAAATAGTTGAGGGACTCAACCGAGACAATTTATAAATAAAAAACCTAATTGCGAAAAACATGATAGTTTAGGGGCAGATTTATCATTTCCAAGTTTGTAAATCATTTAATGCTACTTTTAATTTTAAGAAAAAAACATCATGTGTACATTGAAAGAGGTAAGACTACAACAAAAGGAAACAATCCATAATTAGTAACAAAAAAACAAATAAAATTACATCAGTGATTTTACTTGCCATATTTATATTTATAAATCATTATACTAAATTCTATTTGTGTTGTAATAGATTTTTTTTTCTGTTTGTATATAGCAACACCATAGAGTCACATCCACACCTCGCCATTTCATTTTCTAGAACCAGAAATCTTAAAAATCAAAACTTTTTTTCCTAAAAAAAAAAAAGACATGGAAACTTCTTCATCACAAAAGCACCTTCAATTTTTAATAATATCTCAGAAATAACCTGATAGAGGAACAGCAGCCGCACAGAAAAGGGTATTCTTGTCCACACACCATAGAGCAATTGCCGACAAAAAAAAAAAAAACTCATATATGGGTTTTTCTTAATTGTTGATTTTAAGTGTAGTTGTGATTATTATTTAATAAAATATATATTAAAATAATATTTTTTTAATTTTAAAAAATTATTTTTGATACTAGTATATCAAAATAATTTAAAAATATAAAAAATATATATTAATGTAAAGTAAATAAAAAATAAAAAAATCTTTAAAATTATTTAAAAACGTTTTTAAAATATATAAAAACAAAAAAGTTAATATATCAAAAATATCCTATAAAATTAACTGTATTTAATTATTTATTATCTACACACGGTCACAACACTGCCTGTCGCTCACCCTCTACTTCTTCTCTCTCTCGGATACGTACATAAAAACCAACCACAGCCGACGCCAACGCCAAGAAACACAGAGAAAGAAACTGTAACAGAAAAAAAAAAAAAAAAAACCACACAATGTCATGCAATAACAGATCAAATCCGCCATTGTTTTTTCTCCTGGCCTTTGTTTTCCTTTTCTTTCTCTTCACTTCTTCAACAGCAACTCCCAGTTCCGCAACTTCCCATTCTCTATCCCTTTCCATCTCAGGTAATTGATTAATTAAGGATTTTGTTTTTCTTATCTTTTTTTTTTTGTTTTAAGATTATATTTCCAGCGGAAAAGTCTCAATCTTTGCATGTTTTTTTGGGTGATAAGAGTAACTTTTCTTGTCAATGTAGATGATGTGGTCGGTGAGAGAGAGAATGATGGTGTGCTGGTTTCATGGAAGGCTAGGAGGCATCTTGCTGAAGAAGGGAACACAACATCTTCTTTGATATTGGCTGCAAAGAGAACAAGAAGGAGAGACCCTTTAGATAACTCTAAATTCTACACTTCTGGTTATAATATCAGCAATAAACATTATTGGGCTGTGAGTTCTTTCTCCTTGTTTTTTTTATTTATTGCAACCAAATTTATCCATTCTCTTAGTGGGGTGTTAATAAAGTTTTTCTATTTCCTTTTACTTTATTGATTGTGATGTTGTAAAAGGGATAAATGTTACTAATTGTTTGGTAGTTATTGATTTTTGTTTTCTTATTTATTGTGTAATGGTGTTGGCTTCTTCTGTTTTTTTTTTTTTTTTGTTAGGAGAATATGAATATTACTGATGTTTTGCTCTTATTACTTCACCTAATTTTGTAGAATGACTCATGTTCTCAATTGTTTTTTCCCCCTTTTTTAAGGAATTTATTATTATTATTATTATTATTATGTACAGTTTTCACAGAAAAAAAATGATTCCATTATTTGGGTTTTCTTGTTTGGGATTTGCTTTGCATTCCCACTGTCCATTCGTCTCACTGGTTTTTTTTTTCTTATGTTATTGTGAGAATGCGTGTCAAGTTTGTAAGTTGTCATTTCATAATCTTATTAACTGTCGTGGATTGTTTTGGATAATAACTATTTAATTCCTAGGCCTGATTGTCCCTTTAATGATGCAGTCTGTTGGTCTTACCGCGGCTCCCTTCTTTATCGTTGCTGCAGTTTGGTTTGTGATATTTGGACTATGCTTGTCCTTTATCTGCCTCTGCTATTGCTGTTGTAGAAGAGAACCTTATGGCTATTCTCGAGCATGCTATGCTCTGTCTCTTATCTCCCTCATTTTCTTTACCATTGCTGCAATGTAATAATCCCTCTTTCTCTCTTGGGCTATATTTACATGCATTTTTTATGATTAATAATTTCATGACACCCTCAATGTTGCTCTGCAATTACAGTGCAGGATGTGGTGTTCTGTATGCTGGTCAAGGGAAGTTTCACAACAGTACAACACGCACATTGGAGTATGTAGTTAATCAGGCAGATGTTACTGCTGAAAACCTCAGGAATGTGTCAGATTATCTTGCTGCGGCTAAGAATGCTGGTGTATTGTCAGTTTTTCTGCCAACCAGTGTCCGAAATGACATTGATAGCATTCAAACAAAAATCAACTCCTCTGGTGCTACTCTTTCCAGTACTACACAGAAGAATTCGGAAGGCATACAAGATGTTTTGGATACCATGTCCGTAAAAGCTCTTAAAACTTCTTCTGGTTCTTGCTTGGTTCTGGAATTTTTCATAACGGCATTTACTTTTTATTGTGCATTGCAGAAGATTGATCCTGATTATCCTTGCTGCTGTAATGCTTGCTCTGGCATTTCTTGGATTTGGTGAGTGTTGTTTTCTTGAACTAGAGGTGGAAATTCTTAATTGTTTGATCTAACTAAATTCTTTTCTAATATTATTTCTATGATGACGTTGGTTGCAGTATTCTCCATTTTCGGGATGCAGTGTCTTGTTTACTTGTGAGTGATATGATCTTTCAGCCATTTTCTGTTAATTTTTTTGAACTTAAGAAAAAATTGTAAGTTAAGATTATGACTCTGCCCAATGTTACTGTTTTTTGACTGTAGCCTGGTGATCCTTGGCTGGATTCTTGTCACGTGCACATTTGTTCTGTGTGGTGTATTCCTTCTCCTCCACAAGTAAGCTTGTCCTCCTATTCTTTTGATTTTTTTAAAAAAATCTGTTATAGGGTCATGCATAGAGTTTATACTTCATGTTCTTTTTTAAAAATAAAATAAAATTTGTTGAATTAAGTTTATGTTTAGATGCCTTGTACATACATTCTGGTGTTTGGATACATATACACATGTAAATGTTGGACATCTACAATTAAGTCCAAGAAGCTCTATACGCTATAACGATGCGCAACAACATAGAGCTTCTTGGACTTAACTGTAGATTTCCAACATTTTCATGTCTGTATATACACACACAAACCTTTTTGTAGTTGTGTTTTGGATAATGCTAGAGATTCTTAATTTTTTTTACAAAATTCCTGACAAAGTGATATGCATCATGCCATTGATTTTTTATCAATCACTTGATTCCATAGTTAAAATTATCACATGATCTACATTCCATGGTTTGAAATTTTTTCCTAATATATGCCTAGTCACTTTGTAAAAAGATTTAAGTATCCTTGGCATCGCTCGTGTTTTTGCATCACTCTGGCATGTGGAACTTCTTGTTCTTAATTGTAGATTTCCATATACACACACACGCGAACATGTGCTTGTAGTTATTAGTTTGATGGTTATCTTCTGTGTGTTTGTCTGTGGCACTACAAACCCATTGGTAGTGGGCAAAAATTCAGTACCCATTGGTAGTGAGCTAGAATTTTCATTTTCATTAGGTTACATAGTGATAGGCTAACTTGTTATATCCCTGACATTTCTCTTGATTCTGTTGTTTTAACCAATTCTTGAACTATCTGCGCCTTGACTAATAACTGTTCTCCCTGCTAGATCATGATTGTACTGAGTTCATCCATGCACAATAATCAATCTCTGAATTTTTTGGCTGATCAAGAAATATTCCTGAAACCAAATTAGTTTAGAATTTTGCAATTCAATATCTTAAATTAGAATGAGGGGAAAAAAGCCCTATAAGCTATGAAATGTAGAAGGCTTTGTTTTCTTGTTAATTTAAATTTTTATTTGGCAATATATCTGTACATAGATAGGAAATTCATTTCCAACACCACAAGAAACGAGTACTCCTGAGGTTTCTAAACTTATTTGCTTTTAAGATCAGGTCTAATGAAGCTGCATCTTAGTACCCGAATAACATTACACCTTTAAAGTTTGTTTGATAACATGCTCTGCTGTTAATTTGATCTACCAGTTAGTTGAAGCTAGTGTCATTTAGAATCAATAATTTAAACGGTACAAATTTGAAGCACTCTTTAAAAACAAAATTATCTTCTTTCTTAAGCATGTGGATACTCTTGCACACCGCATGTAAAGAGAGACATTTGCACTGTTGTCTTCGACTTGGAAAGTGTTTGAAAGTGTCGATTTGTCATGTGTTAGCTGTTCTTCTTTGTTGAGTATGTGTCCCTCCCTAAATGTATTTGTTTGTTTTTTATCTTCTAGTGTGGTTGCCGATACTTGTATTTCTATGGATGAGTGGGTTCAGAACCCCACTGCCAAAACAGCTCTGGATGATATAATCCCTTGTGTGGACAACGCAACTGCTCAAGAAACCTTGAGGCAGACAAAGGAGACAACTTACCAACTTGTCAACGTTGTTGATAACATCATCAACACTGTCTCCAACAAAAATATCCCACGCCAAGCAGGAGGTCTATATTACAATCAATCTGGTCCGCTAATGCCTGTACTTTGCAACCCATACAATTCTGATTATACAGATCGGCAATGCGCTGCTGGTGAAGTGGACTTAAGCAATGCTACCCAGGTAATATATGTGAACATGCATAGTGTAAATAGAAAGGCTGAAAGCATTTTATACATAGGATATGCTGAAGATTAGGCCACGATGAGCACATCCCACTAACAGATGCCATACGACCTAATTTTTAGTTTTAATCTTTGGCCAGAGTGTGATGTTTGCATCATCTTATTTTAGCCCATGTTAAGTTTTCCCTGTCATGGAAATTCCAAAATCTTGTGTAGTTTCTATCTGTTTAACTTGTGGTGCCAGCATTTAAAGTGATATTTTAGGGGCATTTTTCTTGTTTTCGTATTTATGTGCTTTTCAATTTTGATTAAGATTATAAATTCCAGTTCAGACCTCCTTAGTCAGCTTCTGCATACAAAACACCACCTGACCCGCAATGTACTTGAGAGTATGGCACTGAAAGGCTTACTACCATTGTTTTCTGTAACGAGCAGGTGTGGAAGAAATATACCTGTCAGGTATCATCTGGGATTTGTACTACGCCTGGTCGGCTTACTCCTAGCTTGTACAACCAGATGGAATCTGCAGTAAACCTAAGTTATGGGTTGAATCGTTATGGTCCATTCTTGGTTAACCTGGAAGACTGCACTTTTGTGCGAGAAACATTCACCAAGATCAACCATTCTTATTGTCCCGGTTTGCGGCGATACACGCAATGGATATACGTTGGGCTAGTAATTGTATCTGCTGCTGTAATGCTGTCCCTGATCTTCTGGGTAATTTATGCAAGAGAGAGAAGGCATCGTGTATATACCAAGCAGTTCGTGCCTACCTCCTTGGAAGGCCCTGGCAAGGCATCATGAGATGCCATCTAGTTAACAAGGTTGCTAATTAGATCTTGTGCATATCTTGGATCGCTTGCTGTCCATTATTTTTGTACATTATGCTATCATCCATAGGCTGGCTGGAGCATTGTTAGTGTGTTACCAAGCACGGCTCTTTTCATAGGACTCACTCTGAGACCAAAATGGTGACTGCTGCTTTGCCACCTGTAAGAAAAGGGTTATGATTTCTTGGCTTTTTGCTTATACGATCTAAATATGGTTTCTCTAATGGAGCCTGTTTCTTGTATAGCAAGCAGATGTATTTGAGTATGGTTGTCGAAATTGATTTTTATTTGCGGAAGGTAAGTTTCTGGTCAAGTTACTTGTGCCTGCACGTTAATTTGCCAAGTCCTTGAGCTCTCGAGAACTTGGTTAGAAAATATTACACGTGCAAAGAAACAAGTGGTTAGAAAATCACACTTTTTGTACAGGAGCACCAAGCCATCATCTCTTGTACAGGTATTTAGATGGTTGATGGTGCAGGAAGAAAAAGGACATGGCGGGATCAGTGGCTTCTGTGCAAGCTATCTCGTAGCCATTCAATAAATGATCCCCAGCAGGAATTCATCTCCTTGACCAAAACTCAGCAGAGGCTGACGATATTGGCTGGGAGATTGAAAGAAAGGACATCACGTAACTTTGCTATACTAAGTTTTTAACTGACGGATAACATGTCTTGCCATCAATCAACATCAATGAAAGCTTTTGATCAAACAATCTATCCACTAGCTAGAGCCACCCTGCCCCCATACACTTGTAAAACTTTGAGTGCAAGTTACAAACTAGACCGGTTTAGTTTCAAGTTTAAACTCTAATACAGGATACAACAAATTTCACAATACAAAATGTTCAGCAATGGAGCTGAACATGTTCTTTTTCCTAAGAAAAACCAAATTGATACATTTTAAAATCCAAGTCAATGGAAAAAACCCAAAAGAAAAACCAGATTGATGGTTTTTTTCTTCTATTTTTTTTTTTTAAAAAAAAACCGAATTGCAGTACCAAACGGTGCAAATTCATTAAAAGACCCAATACATGACCAGATCAGTAATTTACAGGGAGTTCACGTGAAGTTAGGGCAACTAATTAATTGCTTAAAAAACAGACTTTACTCATCCAAAAGTCTCCAATGGATTAAAGGGTAAATTAGTAGCACTAGAAATCTCTTCTCTCTGTACATCACCCAAAAATATTTGACATTATTACACTATGTACCAGTTAACCAGGTTGTCATAGTGTACTAAATCAAAGGTCATCAAGTCCCAAACGAAGCTATAAAATTGGACATAAATCCAGTCTCGGATTAGTTTGCCTCACAAGAAACAGAATCAGAGAAGACTCTCTCTTTGAGAGGTATAAAACTATCACATCTTACATGGCATCTAGAGACGTACCTTATCCTAGGTCAAATGCGCAGCAACAAGCCAGGACATGCCTATGTTCACCCACCACACATCCTGGATCATTCAGGTGCAGCCTGCACAGGAATTTCCGTAAGGTGTCTTCAGGATCAAGAATCGGTCGTGTTGGGTCGAATCATAATTGGGACTTGACTGTGGTTGCCAAAGCGAATCCGTTCAAGGCAATCTTGTTACAGATTATCAAGCCAACCAGTCATGACCTTCACAGGAGGAGGGATTTCCAGCCCAGGCCTACCAGGTTTTGCCTAATGAATGCTAATAGAAACGGGGTTGCTGTTTCTTGATCTTGATTTTATAATTAGATCCAAGAATTCTTTTATTTTTTTTTAATATTGTTTGAATTAGATCATGAGATTTTGAAGTTTTTCTGCCAAGTATATACGAGGATTTATGTACATAAGGTTACTTAATTGTGTTTCAAAGAGTCTGATGCATCAGGATTCTATTAGTTAAATGGGGTTTTAAGATTCGTCCATAAATAATACAAATACATAAGCATGTGTATGTGTTTACAGAAAGCATTTCTTTAATGTGAAAGCAGGTGAGAAGCATTTGCAGAATCTTGGGTTCATTATAATTTCTTAAATGATGAACAGAAGTTCTCAAGAATACAAATCTTGCAGAATATCACACACACACACTCGCCTCACATGCATCCTGATTTTGTTAATTGAGGATTTTTCTAAACTGGTTACCCTAATTAAGGATTTTTCTAAACTGAACCTTCAGGACACCAGGCAGTAAATTCTTAAAATCCATAAATTCTCTTCTGCTCAGCTGAATTCAGGAAATTAAATAAGAGGGGATGTTAATGGAAAAAAGAAATTAAAAAAAGAAAAGATGTCTATCTGAGTGATCTCACCCTTTATACTTTCTCCAAGACAAAGACAATTCTGAAAAAGAAAGCAACTTGATTTACAAAATCCTTTAACCTCACTCATAATTAAGGCGTGATCAGATGTCCGTCAAGACAGGTTACATTTGTTAATTATATTTCTAATGAAAATTAATTAATTAAGATGCTAAGCTCGATTTTAGTATAAAACGCAGGTTGCACCGCATAGTGAGTTCTTCAATGTCTGACAAAATGTTCCTTCTGTCACCTATTTGGAATAGAAGAAACTACATGGGAATTCGAGGGTACAAAAGGGGCAGATTTCAGAACAATATTGAGAAATCCAATGCTGTTAAGCTTTCACTTTCGTCAATCAAAAGTTGTTTTGATCTATATAAACTCGTTCTTCGGAAGTATTTTTCTCGTTTGATTTCCTCTGCTATCATGGTCGATCATTCTCCATCCCCTTTAGGTGTTTTTCCATGTCAGTGCAGGAATTGACTGGCGGAATCAAAGCTGTCGTTTCCTTAAAAAGCAGCGTTTTTGCCGCCAACAATGGTTGTAAAAATGCAGCTGCCAGATTTAATTGAACAAGGTCCTACACATGGCTCAAAAAGAGCAGCAAAGACTAATTCTCTTCCCCAATATATCCGCAGAGTCAAAAGTCAGAATTATAAAAAAGATTTGACCATTTGACCTGTTAAAGAGGAAGCATCGAGTGACAAAACTAGACATGAAAAGGAGGGCCCTCAACCTCCAAAATCTGTGGGCTTCCACACCATGTGGAAGAAAATTGCTCTTCCTAATAATGTAGATGCGGTAGTTTTCAAAACCAGCAGCTACTTGGTTACGGCAAATTTTAATTTTCCTGCCAAGAACCGCAGTACAAGTGGATGCTCGTGTGCCGTTTGCGTGGAGTTTAAACTACCATTTCAAGACAATTTACTTGTCATCCCCATGAAAGTTAAAGAACAACTTGGTATCCTCAAGTTGTTAAAATCATTGTCTTTAATGACTTTGTCATCGAAGATTTTTTCTTGAGTAGCAAGTGCTATACGTTAACTCAATTGGGATTTTCAATATTGTCAAAATGGGATCGGATCGGCATAAATAATTTCTTTATACTTTACATTGTAAATAAAAATCTAATAAATACATGAACGACAACATATTTGATTATTAATGATGTATATATTAAACATTATTTCCAATTTGTCTTAACACATATTGCTATGAAGAACAAGGTCTCCAAATGACAAGAAATTAAGAAGCAATATTCATACTAGAATTATCGTTATAAATCTTCAAGTTGAAGCCATGCTCTTGCCGTCTTAGGTCGCTTTTCATTTTTATTACCTGAAGTTACATATTCAAATTCAAATGATTAAAGTAATATAGCATGATTAGAGAATCTTGTCAATAAAGGACGTTCTGAACGCGTTTTTGCAATGTAGAATCTTGCATTCTTTTATGGATCCTTTTTCAAACAGGTTGAATTGGAAGGGAAAGAAAAGTATACCAGAGAAACAGGTGCATATGGTTGACCCTTTTCTGGTTTTTATACGCATGGTGCCTCTCATCAAGTCTTTAATGGCTCTAGTGGTCTCATTTGGCAGATGTATTCGAACTAGTATGCTGGGAAAAAGAAAGAGGAAGTCCGCCGGGGGTGGCTAGCTACTGTGGGGCTCTAGTTTTATGGCTGGTCCTTTCGGTCCACCCACGACAGATGGTTCCATATTGACATTCTATATAGTCAAGACTCGCATGCCATAAGCAATTTTTTTGTTTAATGGCAATTTCTTGCCCCTTAACTATTAGGATCGTAGCACATTGAGGCATGCACTATCAATTTGATCAATACTATCCTTCAATTATTATGTTTTAGACAAATATTGTCTCTCCCCTTCAAGAAAAAGTATTTTTTTAGTATTTTGTACTGAATCTTTCACATTTTTAATAAAAATTGCAATAGTTTCAACCATAATTTTAAAAGAAAAATGAATTCAAGAAGCATTTTTTTAATTTTTTCTCGGATATTGAATACGAGAAATAGAAAATAATTTGGAATGAACCCAGATTTTGTTGGTAGCTCTGAAAATTTTCATTAGTATCTAGGAGAATTTTGATTTGAATTAGATGCCAAAGTATGATCAGTTTATTTTTGTAGGATTTTTTTTCCATGATAATGGCGAGTTCAAACGAAGGGACAGTAGTATTTATCCAAAACATGATAGTATAGGTCTCGATAAACCTCAGGAAAGAAATTCCTTCATATCTTCTGGATGCATATATGGCCCCCAATTGTGGGATGGAGATAAGTATACTTAAAGTTTCCTTCTCCATGAAGTTCCTTTTCCTTTTGATGATTCCTTCAATATTATTCTTTTGACGTAATCTTGGAGAATGACATGCATGATCATAAGTTGTGATGGACCAATATATATATTCTTGATGATGAATCCAGGAGATAAGATTTTCTTTCACTTTAATCCTTGATTGGATCTTTCTAACCATCTAATCTAACCAAACCGACGTCGGATCGATGCAACCAAATTAATGGTCCAGATAGATCCCACAATATATATATATATATATATAAAACGAAGGTTCCTCCCTCTTTTCACTGAAATCTTAAGGCTTAAGCTCTTCAAAGTTGTCTTTAAATTACACTAAATATTCGCTATAATTATATCAATATATAATTAATGACTCGAAGTACTAAGAAAGACGACTTTTATTGTTGAGGGAATGATCAACGATCAAAATTAATCCGTGTAACAAAACAAGAAATTTTATTTTTGGACATCAAGTAATTAATGAGGTTGAAATTATGCTCGAATATATATATAGTGATAAAATAAGAGATTTTTGTTGGCTAAAAAGTTGTAAACAATTAATTTTAATTACATGAAAAACTTTCAATAGGAATTCCTTAATTCTATCCCAAATAGCAAGAAATTTTTTTTTTTTGTTCTTGTTCTTGTTTCAATAATCTAATTATCAAAGGACCAGTTAGTTTCCAGGCCGACTGACTATGCAAGAACATTGAATACAAGATGGGCATTATATTAAATTAACTCGATAATATTATTTGTTATTTTGAAGGTTATAAATATATACTATGTCTTTCCTTTTCGTTTCATACCGTACATATATAATATGCTACGCCCTACGACATGGAGGTTGGGACATCTTTTTACCTGCAGGTTATATGCATGCATACCATAAAGTTCAGAAAACAAATTAAAAAAAAATAATAAAAAAAAAGAGCATGGCATATTGGCATGCATTGAGTGATGATCAGTACTGTCCAACATCTCCATTAGTATATTATTTTATTGATTCCGCCAAGCAAGCAAAGATGACAAGAAAAACCTTCTTTGTGAGTCAGTGACTACACAATTTCTTCTATTTCTAATTAATTAGAATTGCCCATTACCTACTTTTTACTCAAAATTGACATATCGATGCTATTTCTTCTTGATGTGATTTTATATATAGAGCTTGTTCATCTTTTTATTTTAAAAAAATAAAATTATTTTAAAAAACAACCATAACTAAAATCTCAAATAAAAATTTTCATCCTAGTGGTTGGGGTTTGATTTCCAAAATCCACAGGGTGCCTCACACGTCCTGCCTTTCTATGAGTTTAATTAATTAAAATAAACACCACGTAGCTGCCAAAATCATGATTTTAAATTTTTAATACAAGAAAAGAATATTATATAAAAAAACAATAAGAGAGGGCTTAATTTGTTGACACGAGTCTGCTCAGTGAAGCC
>Ga0307511_10003653_pt1 | contig 15749 bp, 18 predicted proteins | sample 13_EM_MG_FD_200266 | JGI IMG/M metagenome (GOLD analysis project Ga0307511, IMG submission 200266) | Populus trichocarpa ectomycorrhiza microbial communities from riparian zone in the Pacific Northwest, United States - 13_EM | ecosystem: Host-associated > Plants > Roots > Unclassified | place... | reverse complement strand
GATAAGTTCTCATAACTATTAGGAAACAAAACTTTCCAGAAACCCCCGGATACTTCACCTATTTTACCTGCACAGTGGTACAGTATACTCCAAGCAATCGATCCCCCCCCCAAACGTTCCTGTCACAGCCACACACCAAGCTGCGAGTCCGCCCTGGCCTCGCAACCGCCTAAGTTTGACCGCTGTTACAAGAAAAGGCGGTGTCTTCGCTCGCTCCTGGTCTCGTTTCGAAACAAGATGCGACCTGACTCTGAGGACAGACGCACTCTACCACCGCTCCGCTTTTCTGCGCACGAGTAGCAACGGTTTTCGGGTTACGGGTGCCGCATGGGAGGTATAGAATAGCGCGCTGTAATCATAGCGGTCGGAAACTCGGCTGATCCGGTCGGGTCGACTCGGTGTCGAGGGTCCCACGTCCTCCTCACCACACCGGGGCCTCGCCAAATGGATCGGGGTGTCCCCGGCGGGATCTCGGGTGGCATCAACCCCTGATATCACGACCAGTACTTAAGTACTCAACTGCCGCACCTCTTAATATGTCTCGCGGTGTGCCTCGCGTATAAGAACCCCCGTTCTTATTCAAAGCTTCCCTCCACCCCGATCCCCCACATCCTGTACGCGAGATGGCACGGGTGAGCTACCTGACCGCATTCGTCCTGGGGATCGTCTTCGAAGGCATATTATATGGTACGCATCCTAGTCGCGTATTCTTTCCAGGAACTCGCGTGCTGACCCCGGATGTGGGAGCAGGAGTATTCATTCCCCTGGTTTTCACCGCGGGTTACGTCCAATGGCAAAAACGACTAAGGAGAGACGGCATCAACAAGGTTATGGTGTTCGCTACCGTGTTTTACGGTGTGGCCATCACGATGGTGGGCTGCGTCCCCTGCGATCTCCGCCGAGTTTTACTTACTAACCCGGGTCAGCATTGGGTGTTCACCTTTCTACACGGCCTGCATGGTGTCTTGTTCCTTCCTCCAGGAGAGGACATGGAGACCTTCTTCCAGGACACTTCGAAGCCCCTAGTCGTCGGCGGAGCGGCGTTGTTACAGGTTGAGGTCCTAGTCGGATACTGGGTCATGGTAAGCACCATCGCCCCCGTCCGAGAGTCTGGTCGACACCCGTATCCCACAGATTTACAGGCTGTATCGCACCTACGGGAGAAATCTGGCCATCTGCATCGTGCCTTTCATCGGCTCGCTTGGATACTTGGGTTCGTAAACCCTAACCCGCACGAACTTTCTTTCCTTACGATTCCAACCGTGGCAGCCACTATACCCGGAAGCACCATCGAAGTCGCTCGCAGCTCCGGGGGCACTGCTCTGCGACCATGGGCAACTGTCTCTATCAGCATCGCGGTATTGTGAGCAAACAACTCCCACCCATTTCCCTTTAAGCGTACGCTAAGAGATTATTGGGATCTGCAGCAACAGCCTGTGTATATCAGGTCTCATTATAGTCTGCCTGTGGAAAGCCCAAGACACGCTCCCAGGGTCTAGGATTAACATTTCGAACTCTACCTTCGTGGTTAGTAATTCCGTGGCTCGTACCACGCCCTGAAGCTCACAGGGCCTCCCGTAGCGCATCATGTGTGTCTTCACAGAAAGTGCCGCACTATGGACGTAAGTTGATAAACTCCCCCCTCTTGTTCAATTCCGGTCGGAACTCCCTGACACCTCGGAACTCCTGACAGAACCTTCATCCTCCTCAACTTTATACTGTTTGTGGCGAAAACCAATCTGAGATTTGTATTCCTCGATATGGTACGTTTTAACACCCTCTCCGCCTCCTTTTCACCTTTCTAAGTGCATACACTCATTGCAAATCCCTCTCCCACTCACCGACGGCGACATCTTGGCCGCTTTAGATGAGTCCCGTGATCGGAATTGCGTTTTGCATCGTGATCTTCAAGCTGGGGGATGCTCCAAAACAGGGAGTTTCCCTTCCGCCATTGAATTCCGTCGAGTTCGGCACCCCGGCCGGTGCCGCCATCTCGACGTTTTCCAGCACTGTCGGCAGGGAGCAGTCTGGGACGCGGAATCACCGCGCGGGTTAGCACCAGGACGAACGACGAGAGCACCTTTTTCACCTTCGGTATTCATCTCCGTATTTACCCCTAGTTTCTATCGTAGACAGCAACAGTAGTTTGTACAGGTTAAAAAGAACACACGTGTAGACGAGTTTCTCTAGTTCCTCAAGTCCATACACTCTCCCGCCGCCAGGACCTTTATGGTTTCGCTGGGTCTATCGACTTTTTAGTGGATCCTCCGCCCGTTATTTCGTAAGGATCTGTCATCCGTCGTTTCCGTGACGTCTCAGGGTCCCATACCCCAGAACAGGCCGATTCCGCTCTATATTGGAGGGCAGTTCCTGGGTCCGACCGATTTGTATGATCGCGAGGAGACCTTGATGCGCTCACTGACACCCGTAAGTTCCTTTCTTCCTCCCGCTGCCCAATACACTGACGCCATTCTCTGTAGAAATTCGACCCCATAAGTCTGATGGACTCACTCTCTTGGTCCGTGCGTTCCGTTCGACGCGGCCCGGTGTAGGCAACCCCCGGGCTTTGCCGTACGCCATTCACACATTTCATCCCCACCAGGGGGGGAACTGCTGGGGCACCGGCCGCGATCAGTGTGGCTGACTGCCCTTGAGTTTGTGGCCATATGGACGCGAGCGTTGAGGCATACCAAATGAATATCCAGGAACCATTAGGGGCTAGCAGGACCCCGTCCATTGCGTCGGGCCACGGATTCTGCCTCCAGACCGGCGTATCTCGCACCCAGCAGGAAGGAACGCAATACTGCCGCTCCAGGCTCACCAAGTGCTGGTGGCGTCTCTATGCCTAAACTTTTAATTTTATCGACCTACGCTACGTGAGGAAACTACGGCTAATGGGACCCTGTTGGGATTCCTGGTGTTACCCAGTCACCCAGTAAGTTATACACGGGATACAATGTCATCTAGAAACCGCTCGCAGTCGTGCGGAGCTGATCCAACTTTTTCAGCACATCTCCCACAGACCTATCCAGCTCTTCCGCGATCGAACTCTGTTTGTGGGCGGGCAACTGAGCGAACGCCTCGCAAAGGTCACCGTCTACAACGGCTTTCACCGGAACGTAGTACCCTCTCCATGACAGATGGTCTCGTCCGACGATACTCAGGCCCTGAGTTCGCATGTGTTGTTCCAGTGTGGAGATGAAGTCGACGTCGTCCTTTGACACAAAGGGAACAAGGACCCCTATCGTTCCGTGAAGCCCGGTGTACAAAAGAACTTCTCGGCCACCAGCGATCAAGGCCACCTTGTGCAGCGAGGTGACGAGATCACCGACGTGGAAGTGGGCCAAAAGTGTTGTCTTGTGAGGGGCGCCCATGAGCACCCCCTTCTCGTGTAGAATACCCGCACCGGTGGGGTCATCATCGATTTGGTCCGACACTTTGGAGTCCAACCTGTTCACGAAGACGTTTCCGAACCTGTCGGCAGCTGCGATGGTGTTGTAATCGAGCATAGCGGTGGCAGTTGTCCACCGAGGTTGGCTGTCGTCCGCAAACACGAGAAGCCGGTTCTCTGGGGCCTTGTACACAGCGTAGTGAACAGACTCCTGCATATCGCCTACGATGATCCTGGATCCCTGCGTGTCGAGAGAGATAATGGCGCCACCGAAAGTCTGGACGGAATTGGTCACGATTAGGTCAAAAGGTGGAGAGGCAACACACCTTGTTCTCAACCTTCCGAAGGAGTTTCTTTTTGCCCATGTCGTAAATCCTCAAGGCTTTCCCCACACCAGCGACTAAACGTCCTTGGAAAGCCATAACAGCCAGGGGCACGTCATCTGTTTCAGTCTTGTGCAATAGCTCCAATCCTGTACCCTCGTTCGTGAAGCTATATGTCCGCAGGAACCCGCTCGTGCACGACCTTGGGGACAATAACGTATCCTGGCCAGTGCCAACGACAAGATGGGGTTCACCACCCTTCGCTGAGAAAGGCACGACGGCGATAGAGAACGCCGCCTCGTTGTTGTCCAACTGGACGACGCCAACCGTGGTTGCCTGGACGGGATCGATGATACGAATGCACGACCCCCAGGTCCCAGCCGGTGCCTTCGGTCGACCGAACACAGGAGGGAGTTTCAGGATATCTTCGTTGATCCGTTGCTTCTTCCGCTGGTATACCAAACTATCAGTTACGAATGAGTAAAAAACCACCGCTGGTACGAACCAGCTCGGCCAACTTCTTTTCAGCAGCATCCTCACCCCAGACACGATGGTCGCTCTCGATGACGTAGAAGTAGTTATTGGTCGGATGTGTGATCATCTTTCGAGGGGTGTAAGAAAGCGGCATAGAGTCTTGCTTGAGCTTCGTCCCAAGATTCGGGATTTGGAAGATCCTGAATGGAGAGTGAGTACTTGTCGAGGGATGCCCGGAAGATGGTGCGAATGGTAGCAAGTGCTCAGTAGGAACAATTGGTTATAATAAAAATATTTTCGTCATGCCCAAAGGTACGGCCCCTTGTTCTCATCACAAACTAAAAAGGGGAGAAAATGACTAACCGAAGGGTGCTTCCAGCAATGCCGATAAGACCTTCTGGGCACAGCTCAGCAGAGAAGCCCCAGGCGTAATCGAGATTATCCAGAATTAAGGGCGTGAAGTGCATTCGGTTCTGATGTGTGTAGTTCAACCACGACCTGGAGGATAGGGCCAAGATAGCAGGGTTCTTCTGAACCGTAACTCGAATCAGTCGAATAGGCCGCGTTCCAAGGAATCTACAAGGCGTTCATGAATGCCGTGCATCAATACCAAATACAAGCGACCCACCTCGTCCTGGTGTCTGTTAACTCCCCACTCACGGGATCGAGTACTGTCCGGAGGAGCACACCATTTTGCAAGCCGATGTTTACGAACATCGTGGGATGGGTCTTGTTGATACCGGCGTCAAGCATGTCGGCAATGCAGATCGCAGAAGGAGGGGAAGTCAATGCTTGCATACTAATAGGCTCCAGCGTGGTTTCAGGATCCAAAGAGATGATGCGAACAGTTTGGTCTTCACAACCAACCGCCTGCGGAATCGCCATGAGTCACCCATCGAAGAGGAGTGGTGGCGACGCACCAAGAAGGGTGTCCTCTGGTGACCCTCTGGTACCTCTCCAATGCTCAACGCCAAAACGGTACTTCCCATCGCCTTCCTGTCTTGATATTCGTTTAACTGTCCCTCCGGATCCAGTTCGAAATAGACTAGTTCCGCGGAGCTCAGCGCGACCACAACCTGCCTTTTGTTCGTCGTAGCTGCGACGATTGTCTTCCCTTGGGGGACTCTCCACTCGTTAACCTTGCGGTTAGCGGAAACATGTCGGATGCCGTGAGGGTGGACTTGAAGAAGGGCGTCACTACCGATCTGCTGCACAGCGATGGTGGGCGCAGAGGACAAGAATCCAGTGTCTTGCACTTCTTCGATCGTTTCTCCGACGGAAAGGACGAGGGTACCGTTTACGAAGGACAGAATAATGTACGAATCAAATGGGTCTGAGAAAAGAGTCAGCACCTCATTGATAGAGAGCACCACGATACAACGCACCATCTTCTTTCAGCTTCGTGGTCCACACAGCATTTGGGATACCAGGCAGGTCGGAAGATACAACTTCCTGAGTTTCGAGACCGTGCCGGAGAGTGCGGAACGTACTCCGCGCGCCCCTGCCGCATACTGTGAAAATTTGGGGGCTGTCAGAGTTCGGAAGTAGGTTAAGCACCCGCGAATCCAGAACCGGGTCCAGGGAAGCCATTTCGTCAACGAGCGTTAGGTTCTCGAGTTCTCGTGGTCTAAACAAGGCTCTGGGGAGTGGGAGGAAGGGCTCGGCCATACCCTTGCCAGGGTATGAGGATGACGAGAACTCATTTTCGTCGTCGTCGTCGCCGAGTTTTGTGAACTGGTAGAGATAGCTGCTCTAGGTCAAACTACGGGTCCTTTTGATGGGATTGGTTGTGTACTTACTGGTTACCGAACTCGGAGGCAACAAACAGGAAACCAGATTTGAGGATACACAGTGAGGTGGCGACGGGGACAGTGTCGAAATACTTGATTTTGACCCGTTCGACATCCTCATCTATGTGTTCGATTGTCACTTTGTAAAGATCCCCTTCCTCACTTTGAAGCAAGAAGAAAAATTGGCCCTGAGTCGAGTTAGAGCGATAGACGCAGAGGGAAATTACAGGAGACGCGCACCTTCATCTTGTGCATAACAGCAGAAACGATGATGAGGCCACGGTCTTTGTCGGCTAGCGGGTGATCTCTGCGAGGGATTGGTACGCGGTGTTGAGGTTTGTCAGGATGGCGGTAGATGATATGGTCTTCACAGCAGACGAGGACACCTGAAGGACCGTCAAATCGAGTTCCTTCAGCGGTTGCGAGCTGGCCGCCGGGTACCTGTACGAGCAGGTTGGCACGAGCATCTGTCGGTTCGCTCCACTTCCGAACGACGTGGTTCAGTCCGAGGTCCAGCTCGTAATAAGTCAGCTTCTACAAGTAACGCGTCAGTATAACCTTCCCGAGATCAGTTTAGAGCGAGACGAAACCTTTTCAGCACTGTTCAACGCTTCTCCGGTTGGGTCCTGATCTGCCTCTGAATAATCCACCTCCAGAGCGGCAAAAGTTGGGTTTTCGAATCCAACGTCCAGACCGACAATATAATGAATGATCGCCTGGTTCTTGTGCGCCTCCAGCGGAGAAGATATCGTCAAATTCGCAGCAGCATCACGGTTCAGAATGTACACCAGTTTCGCCTTTTCGACGGCCGATATCATGACGCTCCTTCCTTTGGGATCCGTTGCGAGGTACTGACCAGGAACGATGCGTCTCGCTCCGGATTTTCCAAAGGTCTCTTCGTGGATCTTAACGAAACTGGTTGTTTTGACGTCATAATCTAATATGACGATACGACCAGAGTCCGAGCCTAGGATCGCGTGGTCTGAGAGACGAAACGAAACCGAAAGTGAATTCAAGGAACGAGGAAACTGATACGTACGATGGAGAGCTCACCCTTGGTTCCACCGGTCAGCCGAAATCCGGCCAGGGATCTTATTGTACCAAAGGCTTCCGTGCTGACAACAGTGGAGAGTTTGCCTGTTTGCATGTCGACGCGTAGAAGTTCTAAACGCGTGCCACGAGAAACAATTATTTCTTGGTGTCGTGCGCCAGAAAAATTGCCTACGATTGCATGGGTGATGGCTGTCGGGGGCTGCAATGTCAGGTTATATAGATGCATGGTGGGCGGGGAGGGGGGAGGGAGGGAGGAACCAGGCGTAGGCTTTGGGGATGGCGGTCGTAGGTGACCAAGGCACACTCGCGATCGAGTCCATTCTGATAGTCACTTCACTGATAGATAGTCTATTCGTACGTGGTACAGGTAACGAATATTTTTACGGTGGCGATTCAAGTTTCAAGCCTTGCTGACATTCACCTCAACGCCATGTTTCAGAGCGCGGCTGTACGGGCAGAACTACGCAAAAGGACAAGTCAGTGAGGGATAAGCATGAATAACCTGGAAAGAACTACCTCGTGAGCAGCCTTGATGAGAGCTTCATCCTCAACACCCTCGACCTTGAGGTCAACCTTCAACGCGAAGCCGTCCAGTTCGGCGGAATGTCCCAAAGTGACGGAGGAGTGGATCTTAGCGTTGGCAGCGCTCTTATTACCAGCCTTTCCGGCCACAAACTGGAGGGCGCCCAAAAAGCACGCTGAAAACGCGGTCAATACATGTGTAATATCCCCTGGTTCAGGACGAGAGGAGCTCACAGGCATATCCCATGGCAAAGAGCTGTTCGGGATTCTGGCCATCTTCTTTTCCACCGATGCTCTTTGGGGTTGCCAACTTCAGGCTCAGAGGGACATCGCCGTCCGATTTTACGGTCCCGTTACGACCCTCTCCGATGGCAGTGGCATTGGAGACGTACTGTGACCACGGGTTCAGCCGGTGCGCACCCCTTGAGACTGTTCTCCACTCACCAGCGTATCTTTGACAGTTATCAGTGTCCTCCTGGGGGCAACAGAGAGCGTCCTTCGAACAGCCAGACGGGAAGCAGCGGTAGTAAACATCATGTGTGGAGACAAGCGGAGAGGGTTAAGCGTTTAGGTGGGGTGGAGGTCGATCATTTCGGTTGAAGACCGCGGGCAGCGGAATGTGCTTCTGTTGAAGAGATGTTGAGTTAACGTTTATGCCGAGTGTTGAGACAAGTCTTCCGAGAAAGAAACGAAGGGAAAGCCTTCAAATCGTGGCAGATCCTGGTGGGTTCCGAGGGTCGGGAATGCTGACGCGTGGTATAAATTCTGGCCAAAAAATGACAGGGCTACAGTAAATGAAAGCAAGCAGACGAAGGGGTGCAATAGGATGGGAGCTAAACCAACAAGAAAATATCTGTTTACATGAGTCGTGTCGACTTTCCCCCCTCCAAAGCTTCGATTTCAGCGTCAAGCTCAGCGTGGGTTGTGAATGTTTCCCTGTGATCGTCAGAGGATCGGGGCGAATCCGGAAGATCAAACAGTTCAGTTTCCTCAGCTCGGAGTTGTGCAGCCTTGCGAGCACGCCGGCGAGAGAACCAAACTCCAAAGGCAACGCAGGTGCCAACGACGAGGAAGATTTTCCAAGGGTTGAGGAACCACTCGAAGAATTTCCCTACAACTAAAATTGCGCTTGCATCTCCACGGTGCCACGAGGCAGCACCCAAATGTTCGAAGATTGGGGTAATAGAGTGACCGCCCAACTTATATTCGCGGGGGAGAACGCGGAGGTTAGAGCGGTGAGAGTATGTGGCGTGCATGGTGGAAATATAATGACATCCGGTGGTGAACCTGTGCGAGTTGGATTGAGCCTGTGTCGACGCCTGCGAGAAGAGATAGCTTACATGTCAGTGGCATAAAGGGAAATCCAGTTTAGGTTGAATCTATTGAGGTTATCGATTGCGTGCTTCAGGAAGGGGTGACCGGGGGTGACAGCCATGAACGCGTTGTTGAGGCCAACGGGGAGGCCAGGTGGGGAGACCCAGTCGACGGTGAGGAAGAAGTCCATTGGCTTGAGGCACTTGATGTCGAGATCAAGGTATATGCCACCCATTTTGTAGAGAATCATGTATCTGATCGCATTAGAGCGTTGAATCTCTGTAGTGGGGGGGAAACCGATTAAAGACTCCGGTCAAGGTTGGTGGGCGGTGGGGATACGAACGCACCTTGTGCATAACCGAGGTAGGTCTCGAGAACGTCTGGGTAATTCTCCGCCACGAAAGCATTTGCTCGCTCTGTATCCCAGAGCTCGAACTGCCATTGAGGACCAGGATGGAGTTCAGCGCAGCTTGTGTTGGCGACTATCCACTTTTCCTTCATCTCCAGGTCGCCCAGACGGACTTGGTGTATAATTTTTGGAACGATCTCTTGTGCACCCTCTGGCGGGATGAGGTTCTCAAGGTCCCACCCGTCTCCGGTGCCGAGGACGGGATGGGGCCAGAAGGTGAAGGCGACGAAGGTGTATAGGAGAGTGATGAAAACAGACAACCGATGGTGGAAGATTACTATGAAGACGGCGAAAAAGCCGACGCGACGATAGTGGTGACGCTGGAGGGAGAGCGATGGTAGCATGACGGGGACACCAGTGACTGTCAAGGGGGTGAGGGCACGGGGGACTGAGCGCCGTCATAGGTTATATACCCCAACATGCCCGGCGTAACCCGAGAGTGCCGCTCCAGCGCAGCTTGTACAAACCACAGTGAATATTATCGGCGAAGTTCCCAGAGACTATGGGAGGGTCTTGGCTGCCGTGACCGCAGCGGATGCATCGAAGGGCTTGGCAAAGACGATCAAGCGCCGATCACCAGTCACGCGTATGTACACGTCGCACCAAAGTGAAAGTGTGCTGGAATAACCTCGAGTGCTTTGCCACCTCCCTCCGTCATGGCTTTGTTGGTCACCATATTCCTCCTCGTCCTCGTCTCTCAGGTCATTTCTTGGATCGGCAGCTCGGTTCTCCAGGAATTTGTCAGTAGATCTCTCGCTTCCATTCACCATGGCTGATGGTTTGCTGCAGTTCACTTCTTTCTATCTACGTCTCTTCCACTCCAAGTTGATCGCCCGCCAACACGAACTCAAAACGACGACATGGTCAACCAAAGCACAACTAATGGCTACCAGCGCCCAAGACCAGTTTGCGAAATGGGCAAAACTCAAGAGAAGCGCTGACAAGGGATTCCAAGACCTCGAAACGACCAGTCTGTCTCCGTGCCACATCCATCACCTAAGCTAGGATTGACCTCGGTTACAGATTCTCAGATCGCATCAGTCAAGACGCAGTTCTCGCTCAAGTTTAATTCTGCCCTCTGGTTTATGACGACAGGCCTCCAGTTCTTTATCGGCTGGTGGTACAGAAAATCTCCAGTCTTTTACCTGCCCCAAGGCTGGTTCGGCCCCCTGACTTGGTGGTTGGGACTTCCGTGGGCTCCAACAGGCTCCGTCAGTTGTGGTATTTGGCAGATGGCATGCCGAAGAATCATCCTCGTTTTGGGGCGGTCTGTGAAAGATTTTTGGCGTAGGTCAATCCACCACGTACCACCCAGCCAATTTTAATCCATCCATTTCCCAGTCCCGGTGGAACAACCTCAACCGGTACCAACGAAGGAAAAGACCATCTAGTTATTCGAACCCCCACGACCGTCAGTAGCCACCTGGTTGGTCGTGTGTAGATTCATCGATCAAATATACTGTCGTATTCGCTGTCAGGCTGCCCCTTTTTCACTGGCCGCTCGTTTGAATCGGTTGGGCCCCTTCTGCGTCGCACTGGTTGGGTGCTTCGAACGTGCTGAAACAGACAAACCGTACCTCCAATCCGGCCCGAAGTGTTGCCCAGAGCGTCCCCCGCAAATCGATGAGTTCGAATAAACGATAGGCGGATGATCTCTGGAAGCCGGCCGGAGCTTGGGTTGATGTGGGGAGACGTGAGAGCACATCACTGGATGGTCTAATTACTCATTTTCGCTTTCCAAACGCCGGCTTGAGTGCACCCTTATGGGATGTCCAAAATACTCAAACCCGACCGCCCAGACCGCTCATTAGACTCAGGTTGAACTTATCCTTCCTACATAGCTCTCACTTGTACGGCCGACGTAAGGTCCAATCGTCGCCCTGCATCTGAAGGTGGTGTCTACCACCTTTTTTCTCGACAAAAACAGCTTCAGTGGGATAAGAGTTGGTTTCGGTCGTCCCCGCTGACGTCGATCTCGCCGATCGTCAACAACACACAGACATGTGAAAATCCAACGCGACGAAGGCGGGCTTCCGATGTCAGGGGATATAAATCTCAAGCCCCTTGCCGCTTTATCTCAACCAACGACTACTATCATCCGTCCCGCACACCCATGGTTGTCCCAGGCGTCCAGATCCTTTCCACCGTTGCCTTGGAGGCTCAGACAAAGATACTCACCGACGATGCCGTCAAATTCTTAGCTGTCCTCCACAGAACCTTCGACTCCACTCGTCAGTCCCTCCTCAAGGCCAGGGAGTCCGTTCAGAAGCAACTCGATAGCGGTGGCAAACTCGAGTTCCCTCCAGAGACCGCCCACATCCGTGCAGAACGTTCTTGGGTCTGTGCACCCCCGGCCCCCGGCCTTGAAGACCGAAGGGTCGAGATCACTGGCCCGACCGATAGAAAGATGGTCGTGAATGCCCTCAACTCTGGGGCTAAAACTTTCATGGCCGACTTCGAAGGCACGTTTATTCAACCCACACTTTCCTTCTCGGCTTGACATCACCTTCGACGTCACTTCCAGACGCCACCTCCCCCACCTTCGCCAACTTGATTACCGGTCAAGTCAACTTGTACGATGCAGTTCGTCGCCAGGTCGACTTCGAGACTGGCGGCAAGCAGTACAAACTCTCCGAAAAACCTGCAGTTTTGATTGTCCGGTATGTCCCCCTTCCGCCATACGCGCACGGAGAATATAACCAGGCGATTGTCTCTTAGCCCCCGAGGATGGCATCTCGACGAGCCTCGGGTGACCGTCGACAATACTCCAATTTCCGGCTCTATTTTCGACTTCGCCCTCTACTTCTTCCACAACGCCCGTGAGCTTGTTAAGCGAGGATCCGGTCCATACTTTTACCTCCCCAAGATGGAGCACTACCTGGAGGCTCGCCTCTGGAATGACATCTTCGCCTTCTCCCAGAGCTACATCGGCATGTCCCAGGGGACTATCCGTGGAACCGTGTTGATCGAGACTCTCCCCGCCGCCTTCCAGATGGAGGAGATTCTGTTTGAGTTGCGAGAGCACTCGAGCGGTCTCAACTGTGGAAGATGGGACTACATCTTCAGCTTCATCAAGCGAAGGAGGGCAGATCTCAATGCCGTGCTCCCTGACCGCGTGGATGTCACTATGGAGGTCGCTTTCATGAACGCCTACGTCAGGAAACTCATTCAAACCTGTCACAAGTAAGCACCCCTCCCACAATTTGCGTACACAAATCTTAACTCGACTTCCGCAGGCGCAAGGTCGCCGCAATGGGCGGAATGTCGGCTCAGATCCCCATCAAGGATGACCTCCAGGCCCACGAGGTTGCTATGGGGAAGGTCCGTGCCGACAAACTGAGGGAAGTCAAGAACGGTCATGACGGAACTTGGATTGCCCATCCCTTCCTCAACAAAATCGCTTCGGAAGTTTTCAACCAATCCATGTTGGGTCCCAACCAAGTATGTTCGGTCTGGATAGGCTTTCCCACCAACCGAAACTTATCTGACTGTGGGCTCTACACAGTATCACGTCCTTCGTGAAGATGTAAACGTTGCTGCGGCAGATTTAGTCAATCCTGATGTCCCGGGGAAAATCACCAGCGGAGGTGTCCACGCCAACGTGTCTGCCGCTTTGGCCTACACTGCGGCCTGGCTTGGGGGAAACGGTTGCATTCCCCTTAACCACCTTATGGAGGACGCCGCCACAGCCGAAATTGCCCGTGTCCAACTATGGCAATGGGTGAAGGTCGGCGCTCGCACCCAGGACACTGGAGATGTCATCTCCAAGGAGTATGTCTCGAAGCTCATCGACCAGGTTGCAAAAGAGCTCAAGGGCCAGAAGGGTTTCTGGAAAGCGGAGGACATTCCTCTGGTGGTCCACTACCTGAAGTCCCAGGTTGGAAGGGAGTGGCCGAGCGAATTTTTGACTAGCGATTTGATGGGTGAACTGGCCAAGAGGGATGGCGTCGAGGTTAAGTGGCTGAAGAGCGTTCTCTAAGCCTCTCCCCCCCACGTTATAGTGGTTGTATTTGTATTAACACTCCCAGAAATGCGTATTGTTTTCCAAGTGATTGTGTAGCGATTCATATTGAGGGACTGGGGGACGAACATACACCGGGACAGGGGTCGTGCTACAACTCATCGCGAGCCCCGGCTGAGTCCAACCCAACAAGCTCGACGTCGAAGACGAGAGCGGAGTTGGGCGGGATGACATTACCAAAGCCGCGAGGGCCTGGGGTTTTGAGGACGGATCAGACATGAGGTATAATCCCTTTGGTCAGAGTACACATACCGTATGCCTTTCTCGAAGGGATGGTAAGAACGCGCTTTTCGTTGAGACACATGTCAAGAAGTCCTTCCTCCCATCCGGGAATGACCTGACCCGAACCGACTGTATTTGGTTGTCAGAAAGATCAGCCTCCAGGAGGTTCCGCATTATGACGTACGGGTGAGCGGCAAGGGATCGCCACGATCGTGACTGCATACGTGTCGAACTCAGCGGATTAATCTCTAAGGGGCAACCACTGGAACGCGTACCTTGAGTCGAACTTGTTGCCGTTGGTGAGTTTGCCGGTCTGGTAGAGGTTCAGTGACGCCACACTACGGGAAAGAGGGAAACACTGACATAGTGTACGCGAATCTTATCACCCTTACCGGACTTCACCGTGCATTCCGTGGGGACGTAAGTCTTGTCAATGACGAGTTCTGGGACATCTGTGTCTGCAGCGGCGGCGAAGGCAGCGAGGGCGAGGACGGACAACCACTTGAGGGCCAACATAATTATGGTTGAACTCTCGGCTGTGCGACGTGTCATAACACCCTTTATCCAATTTCGTGATCGTGGGAATCATGCTGTGATCGTGAGACACAGTGTATAGTTCCCGGGGATTGCCGGTTAATACCAATCACCAGTACACCGAACGCCAACACCCGTCAACGTCCCCAGACAAACAGACAAGTCGGTCATGGTACGTCCCCACGATCTGCTACCACTCCGAGTTTGGGCGGCGGTCGCTCATGTCGGTATGTTTGCAGCCTTCCCAAAAGACCTTCCGTACGAAGCGCACGCTTGCCAAGGCCGCTCGCCAAAACAGGTGAGATATAACTCGGCGGTTTGGGACGAAGGAGAGAGGTTAACCGGAGTGCGAATGTAGGCCAATCCCACAATGGTTCCGCCTGAAGTCGGACACCAAGATCCAGGTGCGCACCCCAAGTGCTTCCAGTGCAATTGCCAGGAATGCTTACTTCTGTTTCGACGGCAGTACAACGCTAAGAGGCGTCACTGGAGGCGGACGAAACTCAACATCTAGAAGGTCCGAAATTCTCCTTCCCCTTTCAGGGCTCTTGGGCTTTCCGTAGCCTCGAAGGGTTGGGCAAGATTCGGTTTTGGAGGATCGAGAAGCAGTTTTCCACCCATCGCATCCATGTATTTTGCTGTCGATTGTGATCACTACATTCACACCATCAACGTCCGTGCCTGTGCATGCATTCCGCTCCTGCTGCACTCCATAAGATTATTCTCTGAAACCTGTGAGAGTGTTAGACGCCGGCTGCACGTGCGAGGTCGCGAACCTCCTTGTCTTTGACCACGATCATCTTTGGGCTGAATATGCCCGCTCTGTCACTTCCGGATTATATCGAACTTGTATCTTCTGTTAGCAAGTCCATCCGCACAAACGCATCGGAGCCGGACGATTATACTCCTGGGTTCTACACGAATGCGGCGCTGAGGACGCCTCTAGGCGATCTCATTCGCGAAGCCGATCCATCGGAGGTTGGCCTTTTTACCCTCGTGCCTCCGTCTTCGTATGGAGCTAGCACAGAAGAAGAAGGGCCTGGCAGCGCGACTCAGGTCACACGCGCCGACCTACCAAGTGCGACGCCACTCCGACCACGAACGGGCCGAGAGATTAAGGTGCTGGAACACGAGCCTGAGGTTTATGCGAATGCCGCATTGAAATTCCTCGACCGATAGTACGTGAACTCTTACCCCCTATCGCAAAAAGACTTAACCGGCCGTAGTCAGTCAATACAACCGATGCCACGAGCTCGGGCAAGGGTCGAGAGCATCCTCGAACAAATTTCCACTCTGAAGGACAACATCGAGAATCTCACAGAACGGGCCAGGCAAGTAAGGCGATTCGAGTGTCGAAGTGTCCTTCCTGTCGGTCCAACTAAGTATAGAACGAACCTGCAGGGTCGAGTAAATCGGCGAAACAACCACAGGAACTGATTCAAGAAGAGGTGGACAAGATCGAGGATCTGCAAGCCCGGATAGCGGAACTGCGTCAGCGGGTAGGTCCAGAACTACAGCTCATTCAGCGGCGTCTGATCAACGATGTAGAAAGCGGCGCTTGCTGCGAAAAAAGCACCGTTCCCGAGCTCTTCACGTTTCCGACCTCCAGAACCTGCATCTCCGCTACCCACCGAGGAACAACAGGAACACTCCTTCTGGAATACACCTGGCCCTACGGAGCGCACGGTGAACTTCG
>Ga0307511_10003652_pt1 | contig 15751 bp, 13 predicted proteins | sample 13_EM_MG_FD_200266 | JGI IMG/M metagenome (GOLD analysis project Ga0307511, IMG submission 200266) | Populus trichocarpa ectomycorrhiza microbial communities from riparian zone in the Pacific Northwest, United States - 13_EM | ecosystem: Host-associated > Plants > Roots > Unclassified | place... | reverse complement strand
CTGGCGGGCAATCTCTAGGAACATTTGGGCCTGGGTTTGGACCATTATAACCTTGACATCATCCTTAGTCTTCCAGGTCTTCTTGTCCTTCGTGTCTTTCTGGTACTGTTTGGGCTGCTTCACCTCAGGAATCCCAGTGGCGGCACTGGCGTTGAGGGCAATGGCCGAGCGGCTGGCATTAGACATCCCGAAATATTGTGAGGTCTTCGTAACGATTGATTTGAGCCTGAATGTAGAAGGTGTGGATGGACGTGAGTCTCTAAATGGGGATATTCCACGATGGTTCTGTGAGAGGGCAGTAGGTGGAAGAGATGATACAGAATAGGGAGTTGGTCCATGCGAGGTTTCGGGGTAGGGCGCTTCTGGCCAAGCTGTGCCGTGCGCTCTGCTATGGTCTGTGTGGTAGGGGGGGATGGCCTGAGAACCTCTAGGAGGCGGGTTTAGTGCGTTACTGGCGTGTGCTGTGTCGTGGAAGGCCTTTTGAGAGACAGGCTCCGAGTTAATGGTGCTGGAGTGATCAGTGTCTCGATCGTAGTCATCAACAGGAATCTGGGCCCCAGTGCTAGTGGCAGCAGGGTTAGGTCCCCACTCCCAAACATATCCAGAACCATTTTGCCTCGCGACTCTGTAGCTCTGCAACGCTACCTCATGGGTCGTCTGGGGTGAATTTGGCTTTGGACTACCATATCTATATCTGGTGCTTGCTCTCCTACTAACGATGTTTTTAGAGTAATCTGCAACAGAGTGAGAGCTGTTGCTACGTAGGGAACTCAAACTGGGCGGTGCAAGCAAGCTTCGGCCGCAGGCGTTCGTCCCCAGATTGCCAAGTGGGGGGCTGTCTGTGGGATTTTTGACAGGATCACCACGGATATTTGGAACAGCTTCCTTTGCTTGCAACTCGGGGACAGTCTTCAATGCGGCTGGTGGTTGATTTCGACCTCGCAAAGTGGCGAAGCGTATGTCGTTTGCCTTGGCAGGTCCAGAACGTGGTATCTCCCTCATCGACGGGAGCGAGTGGCGTTCTGTGATTGACTTCTCCATTGTGGAGTGTTTACTGAAAGTACAATGTCAGCACTGTCTCTCTTCACAGATTATGATCTGAGCTACTATTTGCGGCCAACCAGACTGACTACCTTCTGGATAGACTTATATGTCTATAGTAATTACTACAGGGGGATGGGAGTGAACGAGAAGTTTTTGGAAAGGTGAGGATCACAAGGAGAGTAAGGGGCTCGGAAAGGAGATGGTGTTGGCACGAAAGGCGGGTGTGGGGTGTGGTGAGAAGATGTGGTGAGGTTGAGTGAGAATAGTGGGCAACAGGTTGCTTATACCTACCTATTCTCTCAGTATTAGTATCGGTATCAATTCTTCATCCTCACAACCCTCAACGCTGAACGAAGGGAAATCCTTTCGTAACCTCACAGACCTGTCTAGCCAGGTACCGACCGCTTTTTTGCCAAGTGACCAGACCCATTAGTGTGCTTATACGTAGGTAATCACCCACTCCAGCCTGAGGACAAGAGCCTATCTGCTCCCACCAGAGCCCATATTACCCTACTGTGAAGTCGGGGGGGGAGGGAGCAGAGTGGAATTAAGAGGTAAGCAGCTGTGCTGTTGAGAGTCGAGTCGCCTCGTGCTGATTTATAGATCTACTCCCGGCTTGTAGTAGTCTCGCAAGTCTGTAGTCTGGTTTGATCTCGACCCAGTAACGTGCAACAACCGGGTTAACAACGTGCAACCCTATAGGTAGCTGCGAGACAAACCACTACTTGGAGCACTTCAGCTCCTGCGTCTGTAAACGGCCCCTTCAGGTTCACGGCCTTGCCTACGCGGGCTATTTGAGTTACGAAAACAAACAAACCACATGTTCACCGCTTTCGTCCGTCGAACGCCTCCTGCGACTCCCGAGACTTCTCCTCCGAGTTCTCCAAAGCTCAAGTGTACCTACACTATGGAGCGCTATTCCTGGCAACGCACCAGCTGTAACTGTCCGGATTGCCACCCGAGATGCCCGCATTACAATGGTATCTCAACCCAAACGGCATTGCAGCCGCACTTTGCCGCAACTCCTCTTCCTGCCACACAGGTTGCCCTTCAGTACGGAATAGGGGGCAATATCGCCTATCCCTACCCCATTGCTGCTCCAATTGCATACCAACCCAACTACCTCTTGCCTCCTGCACCGCCCTGTCGAGCCACACACTCTCACAGACCCTGCAGCTGTCGTGTTCGCTGGAGCCACCCATGCCAAAAATATCCATGCACTCATCCACGCTGTATAGAAAGGAGGAAGAAGGCGGAGGACGAGGGCAAGAAGAAGGAAGAAGAGGTTGAAGAGAAGGACAAACCATGTGATTGCCCCAACTGTGGAACATGTCAGAAAAGGAAGGGGGAAGAGAAGCAAAAGTGGTGGGATTTAGCTGTCCCAGGAAAGGAAGGCGTGGTTGTGGGTCTGGCTTGCATCATTTTGTAATATGGAAGCCGCACGGGACACTCAATGGAGGAGATGAGCATGCGTTGGAGTGCTTGTAAGTGGTTATGAATATATGTTACGGGGGACTGCTGTTGACTGTTCATACTGTGCTAAGCATTATTCTGAGACTTCAATTGGCAACTACCTAATACTAGTCTGGTTCCTAATACATGATTGCATCGTTTTCTTGCAAACACTGACACCTCGAATTGTCTAGCGAGAGATTTTTTGCGCGTTCATTTATTGAGGGGATCTCTTCTAAAGCAATCGAATGAGCAATGTTTCCTTTGAGGAGTGTAGTAATACCTACATCAGGTGATACTCCTGAGTATAGGTAGATGATCCAGAAGCACAATATTCTACCTGTAGTTGCAGACACAATTTTCTCATCAAGAATCCCGGTACTATCTCTCTACAAAGAAGCATAGAGGAAGAGACTGAATCATCTAGCTCATAAAAAGGTGATAAAGAGGAAACAGACACCATGGAACAGTCTTCTGCAGGTTATGTGTAAAGTTCAGTTGTGCATTCATCCACTAAAGTTGTATGTACCTGCTCTGTCGCCGAGAAACTGTCACCCAGTAGACATAGAATAAACAGAAGCTATTTGGTATTGTACATACGTACTGTACCGATTTACCTCTTCTGATGTAAGAAGTATGTAGATAGGGATGCCCAAGTATAAATACGTTATAACTTCCAGTGCTCTTCGTGCTCTGAGTGGACCACTACCAAACTTTTGGCCATGATTGTCTAACCAGCTGCACTACAAGCCGATGCCTCTAAAATGGCGAGATAACCCAATCAGGCAATGAAGCAATAGAAGCACCACCTGCGTATTCATTCCGCTGCCCCTTCTAATCATCCTCCTTACCCTCCTTCTTCCCCTCATGCCCATACTCCTTGCACCGGCAGCGGTACACTCTATTGAAATCTTTCATACAATCTTTCGTCCAGCACCCATCATGGGGTGAGCGCCCCTGCCTGTTGATAGTTAACCTTTACATCTCTACATAGAGTGGACCTCTCTCAGACACACGTACAGCACCATCTCAGAAGCATCACATCGGCGCGCACACCACCCCCATCTTAGTCTCGGCACACCATCCACAGCCAGATCTATCGAGGATGCGACCTATGAGTTTCTTTAGAAAAAGCAGTCTCGCACTGACAGAAACGGGCCACAAAAGGGGACATCATTCCACCACACTCCCATATCACAAGTTCCACGCAAACAAACGATCTGGTACCAGCAAACACTACTTGTTCCACATATCAATCCCATTTAATACGCACGAGCTGGTGCGAGACGGGTAGCAGTCCACCCTGACAATCCTTTTCTGTGTGTACCCGATAGTCTGGTACGGTTTGTGTTGGCACCCTGCAGATGTGCTCGTTCGATTCTAATGCCTATGGACACTTTAGATTCAAGGTCCTGACATGGCCGCTCGTCCGGGGACTCATGATCGATATGCCGTTGGAGGTCTCCATAAAGTCCAACTCTATGCCCTACACTGCGACCCGGCAGCGCCTTTCATGGTGCTCGATTTCCGTCCATCCAATGACCCCACCATGTGGGGCTACGTATATGCTTTGCCCTTCACCATGCCCGACGGTGGGGCGAAATTCAGTCGGGGTCGGCAGCCTGACGCGGCCGAAGACGCTTGTCAAATTCAGCACGCCCCGTTCTTCTTCAAGCTCCTTGATACCTTGGGCCATCAGAGCCTGGTAATTCTTATGCAAGTCATTGAGGTATTGAACGATGCCCTGCTGCCAGGCCAGGGTTGGTCAATCGTTGCAAATAATTGTGTTACTGCGAGGGCTTCCATTGATCCGGCTGAGCCATGCCAGCAGAGGTTTAAGATTCTACTCCAGATGTTCATCCACAACACTCCTAGGTTCTCTGAGGTGAAGCAGCCAGCTTCGGGAATGATGGCATATTGCATCTACGTGCCGCAAGAACACAACGCCTTGCTGAGGGATAACCATTGGGTGGACTCCGCCTCTCAACGACATCAAGACAGATTTGGCGGAACGGTAGAGCCAAGGGAATGTTGTAGTTCCTCAGCTATGGTTAACCTGGATATGGACATCACTTCCCGTCCACAGTACCAATACGATAGCGACACCCCTGACTACATTGGGCCCCCAGCTTGGAGTGTAGTCAATGAGGATGAGGAGAGCGTGGCTGTGGTTAGTGGCCCAACTTACGGTCCTCATATCGTCCACACCAACACTTTGGCTACGGATTCAGATGTCGAGCCCTGCCAAAAACGAAAGCGGGAGAATTGATGATTCTATGTAATGGGATTGTGACCCACTGGTCACACTACCGCTGAGTCAAGGGCATATGGTGCCACATATATGGAAATTGGGTTGTTGGGATATTTTTTTTTCTTTCTCTGAACCGTTGTCTGAATGCTCTTGTCCAAAACTTCCTTTCTCTTTGGGTTAAAAGGGGCATGTTTTACTTTGGGTGTGATTAATGTATGTGGATGCGAAGATCGAACAGAACACCAATACATCATATGCATCTAGGAAATTGCCAATGGCTTGCCCAATAATGTTATAACCGCTACAGTTACCTTTCATGTTCGAAACCTCAATTTGAGCTTTGCTGATACCGAGATGGGGGATCGGTGACTGAGGCTGCAACCACGTCCTCTCCCCGCTCCAATCAGATCGCACCAGCAAGGTACTTATCGGCAAACGGTGCCTTTGTATTACTTCTAGGTACATATTACCTCTTTTAAACCCTCAAAACCCCACTGTATACCCGAGTCCGGCTGTTGTACCAACAAAGATTACCCTCCTACCGGCAAATCGTACCAACATCATCTCGGTTTCTTTAGTTCGGGTTTGTGGTCATGCAATCATATCAGATGATATAGGGAAGTACTACGACGGTTACCGTTATTTATAAGTCGGGAATTACTTTTTTTGTGTGTGTATATCTTCTAGCCATTGATTAAGTTAGCCAATACCTCTAAGCCTAGATGTTGGTCATTTAAAGCAGGTGCAGTGATACTCTGACGGGTATTTAACCTTGGGGGGGGATAGGGCGTCCGGCAGATAAAATATCGTCGTGGGAGAACTGAAATAGGTTTTTTTTTTTAAGTTGAATTCGGAATAGCCACTTCTTTTCTCCCCAACCATAGATTTCCGGCTAGGTAATACAAACTGCTATTTGGAGGTGTATTTTTAGTACTTGGTTCTGGGATTACCTGAATTGTTCTATATATACAGAATATATGCGTGACTTTAGTATCCCAGGGCTTTTGCTTATGGGGCGAACTGAAGTTTTTTTATTTTTTAAATTTTTTATTTTTCACAAATTCAGTGCTCGGTATGCACATCCATGGTTAGTCTGGTTGGCACAAGGTGAACTGATGATGTGACTGCAGAGAATCAAAATCTGTACTAGGGAAAGATCTTGGTCCGGAAGTAGGTCTCAGAAAAGTAATACTCCACTGATATGAAGGGACCATCATGTCATGCTATTCAATTTAGCAGGAGTAAATTGGAAATGAGTTGAATGGAGCCATTTGTCTAGAATCTCTACGCTCATAAGTGCAAAATCACTACAGCCCCGACTGTGCTTGTACGAGAACAATTATCCTAGATTTGCAAGTCCCTCTAACGGGCCTAAACACTCAAGTTTTACTACCAAATAATGCGATCCAGAGTCGGATCCAGCACCCAGTCCAGCATTCATATTCTTACAACCAAAATATGGGAACTAAAGATGTAGTAAGCGCTTACGGAAGTCATCCAAATCCAATCCCGCACCTTCAAAAATCCTATCCAACTGTTCTGTTAGGGCACGAGAAAGCGTCTTCCATCCCTGTGCTGCAACTGCATTCCCAAATTCCAAACTTGCTGATAGTTGACCTGTACCTTCTAAATTCTCGTCGAACTTGATCCACACCCACGAATCACGATCTTCAATACACCTTTGCATTTTCGCCATTTGTACGGCGAACTTCCTAAGCCAAAAGGCATGCGTGAAAGGGGAACCCCCAAATTGGTCTTCGAGGGTGCTGTAGTGGAGAGGGAAGGTGAGGGGCTCTTTGATTACGAGCCCTAAGCTATTACCCAGCTCCCGTATGAAGCTACCAAGGAATAGGCAGCAAGAGCGCTCTTGCACCGGAGATCCAGGAGACCACCACTTTCCCAATGTAATGTACATTAGGTTGAGAACGTCGCAACACATTTTAATTATTGAATCTCGTTGTTGCTGCAGAATGCCTGGGGAAATGGGAGTTAGCATTATGAAAATTATCCTGAAACAAATCTCCACACTTATACCACATTTGGCACTCACGTACTTCGCATAAATGGTAGAATCCCCATATTATCATCTTCGTAGGGTCTCGGTACATCCTCGGCGCTCTGGGCATCTATGCTCAAGATATATAGTTGGGTTGCTTTTCGAAACGCGAGTCTATCGTTGCAAAACAAAGCAAGTTTGATAAATGGGGTAAGGCGGACATCATAATCGTAGTGTGCGTGCCCAGGAAAGAAGCCATATTTATCCCCTCTTAATTCCGGTAACTCTGGAAACCTAGGTCTATTAATATTCTCAGTGTCATCGTGGCATTCTGATGCTCGGGCTTGTAGGCGGATTCGAGCGAGTTGGACGGTGGGTGCGACTGCGTCTTCACACCCGAAAACCCATGCAAGCTCGGAGAGAGTTGAGAGGTAGACCAACGAACGTTCCGTGCCTTCTTCTAGGTCTAGTCCCAGTAGAGTATCCAAAACCACATGGCCCTTGTGATGGAGTATATATATCAAGGTAATAAAAGACTCTGACAGAAGTGGCTTCCACTCAGGACAAAAAAACTGATTGAAGTCAGAGACACAGACTACATTAATCTCCTTGGGACCAGCAGCATTGGAATTGACGCGGTACCAGTATATGCCGCGAGTTCGCTGCGTATGGTTCAAGGGACGGAACCACTTCCCAGGCTTCTGTGTAGAGAGTAACTGGAAAGTCTCTCGTAGGATGTCGCTAGCAACAGATAGTACAACGGATGATACTCTGGCACGGTAGCCAGGTGCAACCGCAAAACGTTGTATGTCGACCCACGATATTGACCGGCCATCCTCAAAAAGTTTTCTAGACTCCTTGCTGGATTGAATAAATGCAACCTCGACAATAAGGTCTCCGTCCGCATAAACATTCTCAGCTGTCCAATCGCCATCATCGGTCGTGTTGGCATCGCTGTTGACATAAAGTGCCGACAAATTGCCAGTGGGGTCTGGCGCCCGCGATCGAGTGTAGGGACTCATCGTTAGTAAATACTTAGTTAAGTATTGTTCCGTTATTATTAGAGATATTACGAATTGATTGCAACATGAGGATCATTCTTATGTTTGGAAGATGCGAGCCCCGCACGGCTGTACCGTAGTCTAGTCGCCAAGGCATACGTATTGTTTTTTTGTTTTTTTTACGCAGTCGACCAAAGGTCATGGCGAGATCTGGAACCCTTCATAGGGACCCAGCATACTTTCAATCAGTATGTAAGTGCAACCAGGGATACTTAACTAGGTGTCTACTCCATGTTTGGCAGGCTAGACTTTAATTTAAACCATATTCCCAGCTTTGGTTGAAATGATACTCCAGTGTCACCATTTATCAAGCAGAGAGTTGAGTAGCAAATGCGATAACCTTCAATTGATATCACGTATGCATCACTGCTTAACATGCACCTATGTATGATTGATAGCTAAGTGGAGTGATAGTCTTATTCCAAGCCCCCTTAAACCAGCTGCTGTAACCGAACGCAGTATGTTTTTCCTAGTCTAGTCATTATTATGCTGTGCACGGTGAGAACATATAGACCCCTGCCAGTTAGTCTAGTCACGATGGAACATCTATTAAAAAGCGAGGAGTAGAACTTTGCTTTAGCGAGTAAGCTAATGATTCCTAAGTGAGTCAGGAAATCACGAGAACAGATGTAGCAGAAGTGGGGGGGTAGAAGAGTGAGCAAAGGGGTTTGTTGTGTAGATGGAAAGCAAAATAGTATTCATATACAGCCACTCACTTAGATAACTCACTCCTAATCTTTCACTCTTGCACACACACCCGAAAACGCACACTCTAGTACTCACTTCGATTAATAATAAGGGGATATGCATGCATTCCGAAGTCTTTTCATGGGGAGCACATACATACATATGCATGTCTATACAGCTCTCGGGACTTGTTCCATAGCATATATATTCCTTAATATTGTTGGAATCAAAATCAACATAAAAGACTTTCGCCCTATGAGCCATGAGCTGATGATACGAAGTCTGGTTATTCTCTGAGCAACTATTTTACTTCTCTATCCACGGTAATTGGAATAGTAAAAACGTGCACATTTAAGTAGGCCATTCCTCACTTCTATCAATGATAGAGTTAGGTAAAGAGTGAGCAATATTGGAGAGCAAGTACACACCTACAAGACAATCTCCGCCATGTTGTGAATCACATTGTGTTACAGAGTGAGAAAACTAGCCTCGTCTCTTCCAAACCACGAAAACCCCATTGAAAAGACAAACCATCAGTAGTATTTGAGTAATTCATCCTGGGGATTACCTAAGCTATTCTATTTACAGAATATACGATCCAAGACTCTATATCTACCTCCTTAACTTGGTATCTTAGGGCTTTGATTATACGACGAATACCTAGAGGGTATTATATGAACTAATGGTGTGACAGCAAGAATCAAAATCTGTTCTGACTCATTCAGCAATACGGCCCGGCCCATTGGTCAATGGGACGCTACTGCTGGTTGGGCCGGCCCATACACCAATGGCGCTAATGGCCGTCCCATTGAGCAATGGGCCCAGCCCATTCACCATCTGTATCTAGTATTATTATTTCATACGAAACTATGTAATAATCATGGCAAGCACCAGACAAGTAGGGGTATGAAAAATATAAATAAAATACTAGAAATCAAATCGCCCGGAGGAATGAAATATATAACATTAAATACTAGAAATCAAGTCCTCCTACAATTCACCCTCTGGTATGTTGTGAATAACGTTGGCGCACGGTAGTAGTTCACTTATATATGTAAATGTGTGGAGTAAACTTGGGTGTTACAGAGTGAGACAATTAGCCACATTTCTCTCAAAAACCATAGAAACCCATTAAAATACAAACCGTAGTGGTATTTTAGTAATTTATTTTAGGAATTACCTGAATATTTCTCTTACTATTGGATATATACGGTTTGAGGCTCTATGGATACCTCCATGATTTACGATAACCCAGGGCCTTAGTTTTGCAGTGAATACCTAGAGGCTAGACAATGTTATGTGAATACCTAGAGGCTAGACAATGTTATGTGAATTGATGATGTGACAGCAGAAGAACAAAATTTCGCAGAGGGGAAGGTCTTGGTCGGGCCCTCTATTATGAAAAACTGTTACTCCACCGGATATATAGCAGGGATCACTGTCATGTTATTCACCCTAATGGGAAAGAGATCCAACCCCCTACTGAAGCCGACTCCAGCTGAGGTTATATGGTTGGCCACCAGCAACTGCTTGTGTGGTTAAATCTTACTCTCATTCCATGTAGTCTGGTCACACGTCTCTTATGTATCAGATCCAGAGCCAGGTCCAGCGTCCATCTTACAAATAAAATATGCCAACTAAAGATACAGTTACCGCTTAGTCTGGTAGACTATCCAAATCCAATCCCCGTATTTCAAATATCCTATCCATCTTTGCTGCTAGAGCATGAGGTAGCGTCTTGCATCCCTGTGTTGGAGCTCCATGCACAAATTCTAAGCTTGCTGATTGACCTGTTATGGCATGAAGCTGGATCCGCACCCACTGATCGGAATACTTAATAGAGCTTTCCATTTGCTCCAATTCTCGGGCGAACTCCCTAATGGAACGTGCAAGCGTGGAAGGGGAACTCCAGTATCGGTGTTGGGGGAAGGTGCGGTTGAGAGGGAAGGTGAGGGGCTCTTCAAAGAAGCACCCCCATATACAATAGCCTAGCGCCCGTATGAACTTGCCCAGATACAAGCAGCAAGAGCGTTCTTGCTCCGGGGATCTAAAAGAATTCCACTTGCTCAATGTAATGTAAATCTGGTTGAGAACACCGAAACACGCGTCAATTATTGAATCTCGCCGTTCCTGCAGAGTACCTTGAGAAACCGTTAGCATTATGAAGTTACCCTGAAACAATCCCTCACACTTGTCCATGTCTGAACCAGCACACTTTGGCAATCACGTACTTAGCATAAGTGGTAGAATCCCCATGTTATCATACTCGTAGACTCGCGGCACACCGCCGGTGTCCAAGATGTACAACTCAGTTGCCTTCTGAAATGCGATTCTGTCGTTCCAAACAAAAGCAAGTTTTATATGGGGGGAAAGGCTGAAACCAGGAAGGTAGTGTGAATCCCCAGGATAGAAGCCATATTTATTTTTTCTTAGTTCTGGTAACTCTGGAGATACAGGTGTATTAATATTCCCGGCACCATCGTGGCATTCTGATACCCGGGCTTGTAACCACATTCGAGCGAGTTGGACAGTGGATGCGACCGCACCTTCACACCCGAAAACCCATGCGAACTCGGAGAGAGTTGAGAGGTAGACCAACCCACGCTCTGTGCCTTCTTCTAGGTCCTCCGCCAGTAGACTATCTAAAAAAACAAGGTTCTTGTGGTGGAGTATACCCATCAAAGTTTTGAAAGACTCCGACAGCAGTGGCTTCCAGTCAGGCCAAAGGAACTGATGGAAGTCAGAGACACAGACAACATTAATCTCCTTGGGACCAGCAGCATTGGAATTGACGCGGTACCAGTATATGCCGCGAGTTCGCTGCGTATGGTTCAAGGGACGGAACCACTTCCCAGGCTTCTGTGTAGAGAGTAACTGGAAAGTCTCTCGTAGGATGTCGCTAGCAACAGATAGTACAACGGATGATACTCTGGCACGGTAGCCAGGTGCAACTGCAAAACGTTTTATGTCGACCCATGATATTGATCGGCCATCCTCCAATAGTTGTCTAGATTCCTTGCTGGATTGAATAAATGCAACCTCGAGAATAAGGTCTCCTCCCGCATAAACGCTGTCAACTGTGGTATCGGAAATTCCTGTTGAAGGAGGCGTCGGAGGTGCTTCAACACTTTCAGTCGCAAGCTCATATTCATCAAGCAAACTACTCTCATCATCACTGCCATCCGGGCCCTCCTCTGATGAGGAAAGCTCATAATCACGTCTTGGTGGTACACTCCAGGGCAGAGGCGACATTGGGAGGGAGGTCGTAGGCGTCGAAACGCCATCTTCAGTAGTGTCAAAATCGCTGTTGAGGTGAGGAGCTGACAAACCACCAGTGGGGTCTGGCGTCCGCCGCCGAGCGTAGGAATCCATTGCTGTCGAATGCTTGCTTGTTGTTTACGTTTCGATAGTGTTAGAGATATTAATTCTTGATTGCAGTGTTGAGGGATTTAGGAAAATGAAAGTATAAATAAATGTGGGTTCGAGGAAACCCCCGCACATTACAGCATCACGTTAAGCCAAGTCAGATGCACACTCCAATGTTCACCTCGACCAATGATAGGGGGATATGCATGCATTCCGAGATCTGCATGGAGGGCACATACATATATGTATACGCAGTTCTCAAGACTTGTGCTATAGAATGTATATTCCTTGATATTGGTTGAAACCAACACAAGATTTCCGCCGAGGTGCGCCCTGTGCTCGTGCGTTATGAGTTGGAGCGCCAAACCATGAGATCATAGGAAGTCTGGATATTCTCGGAGCAAGAATGGTCAACTACTTTACTTCTCTTGTTTTGAGATTCAATTTCTTCCTATTTCCAGCAATGATGGGGTTAATTAAAGAGCGAGTAGTATTGGAGAGTAAGCACACACTTATAAAACACCTCCGACATGTTGGGGGTTCACTTATATATGCAAATCTGTAGAGTAGGTAAACTTGGGTGTATTGGTGTGTTAATGAGTGAGCTATGCGGTAGCCTTGTTGCAGGCGAGGCTGTAAGTTACTCACTCGACAGGTGATTTATGCCTTTGCATAGTAAGAGAAATCAGACTAGTAAAAGGTTACTCTGGTTGCAAGAGGTACAGATGGCTCTTACCAAGTACTGAACCAGGTAATTTATCAGTCTGGTTGCACAGCCACTCGTAGAGAGTAGTTTAGTGTCCAGACCCCCCGATAGAGAGCCCTTCGAAACTCTTTCGAGGCGAGACAAGTACGAAAGAGGCTAGTCTGGTTACCACCAGCTTCCACTTTCATCGTCTAGTACTCAATGTAGTAGTCTCCCACTTCCCAGAATGTACTCGATGTGCGAGTACCAACCATCCTCGACACCTGGTATCTGCCATTCCATATCTACAGACAGCAGAGACGTGTATTTGAACTTGCTGGAACCCAGACAGCAACTTATATACTTGCAGAAAGAGTTCCACATCACTCCTGATTTATACCCCATTCAATCTGATATCACACTTCTTTCCCGACAAGTGGTCTGCACTACCCGAAAACGCATGCAAAAATTCATTGGAATAGATACCTCGTATCTGGAAGTTCCTGGCGTTAGGTATTACTAGAGCTCCACGCACTTGTTGGTTTATGCAATCACGGCTAACGATGTACTGTAAGCTATACTTCACTGTACTTACATCCATCATGCCGGACAACCGAGTGCAATACTACAAATGTAAGTTGCAACTGCTTCTCCCTAGCCCTATACCAGCGTACTATCTCCTCGAGTTCATACCAAACACAAACCGGCAGCAGCAGAACAGGACCACCTTCTGGGGCTCCATGCATGGCATCCCGATGACCAACGCTGGGATCAAAGTCAAGGATAGTTCAATTATTACAGAAAGGCTTAGCCTCGTGGACATCAATCTCCTAATGGAGACTATAGCTACAATTAACGAAGATTTGGCTGGGTATTCCTATACCCTGGTAGGCAAAAAATATGTGGGGCCTTCCGGGAAGAGTGGCCACACAGGTTTACTTAAGAGAGGGCTATGTACCATGGCACTGCAGGGAATTAGACCCTGGCCAGTTGGGATGAGAACGTATGAGTTGATTCTGAAATTGACTGAAGAAATGGTCTGCTCGGTCACGAGCAAGAAGCTACAAAAGCCTGGCAAAAAATAGGAGGAATCTTGCCCCGTGAGGGCCCCAGGGCGTATGCAGGGTATCATAAGGCATGATATTGAGCGAAGGCCTCCTCCTATTGTGGAACCACCCCAAAGAGCACGCAGTGAGATCAGGCACCGGAATAACCTCAGCCCTACCCCGGCAATGATACCCCCTCCTAGGTCAAGCAGTGTCGCCCCTGATCATGTGGTCGACTACCACCACTAGGCAACCCACAAGAGCATATGATGCGGTGCCCTCTAGACAGCTGCAGGGTACCATTTCCAGAGTACCCTCGTCCGCACCTACACTCATAGGACCGCCTCCCCGACCACGCAATGTAGTAAAACACGAATTTGATTTTGAATCCCCTCCTTCCCAGCCGAGCCGATCAGTATCCAGAGCCCAAAGCTACACAGAGCCCAAAGCTACAATAGCGATTATGAGGGCTCCGTATACACCCTGGCTGGGAGTCCAGGGGATATTGAACAAACGTCGCCGGGTTTAACATTCGGAAGGTGAACGCACATATGATATGTAAGCACCCATATATGCCCCGACCCAGGCCTGCATTTCGTTGTTTGTGACTTCATTTACCCCCCTTGTCAATGCCGAAGGTAACCTCCTCCAGTCGCCACCCACCCCATATCCCGTGTAGTACTGAACATGGTGGCTATTTGCTAACCCCCACTCTACTCCTCAGATTTCAGAATAGGTAATTCTCTGAACTGAGAAATAGGCTGAGCTAAAAAAAAAAAGGATTGAGGTCCAGAGATAGAATACTTTGTCAGCTAGCAGACTATATAAGATGGGTTTCGTATTTCGTACTATGGTTAAGTTTTTGCATTGTTAGCTTATAATTACCCTAGCAACATTGATATACTTTATACATCTCTACATGTAACTCTGTGGGGCCCTAGCTAGTTCAAAGTCAGACATACCATCAGCATGCAGCGGATAGGCTAGATCTCATATGATGACAGAGATATATACAAGCCACCACTACTATATGCCTAAGTCTAGACCTACACAGACCATATTTCGATCCTCGCTACCTGTTCATCTACCGTATGTTCTCCGCACCACAACTGATAGTCTTGTGGCTAAGGGTGTAGCTAGATATACTTATATTATGGGTATCCAGAGCTGGTTTGTATGATGTAGAAAGTGAAACTGAAGGGACCTCTGGCCCGTTGGAAGGGATGATTTTCTACTTCTTGTACATTAAAATAAATCTTACAACGAAACCGCTATTGTACACCTATTGACAATTCTTGGTTAGCAAGGATAAGTCGGCCTCAAAAACGATGTCCGGGTTAAGGTATTCAACCCTCAAGTTATATATCCAGTGATAACAAACACTCATGCAAATCCATAGAAACCTAGCTCTACATATCCCTAATATAATATCCCTGGACTCGCTCCATAGAAAGCATAGTTTGCTCTACTCCAAACAGTATACACTTTCTTTTACTTTACTTTTTTATCCTTTCCTATGAAGTGGCGTGTAGTAAGTACCTCCCCTTGTTTGTGTGCCATACCTAAGGAGAATATGTGATACTTAGCCATGTGTTTTCATTTGATCGATTTCTATTAGTGTACTCCTAGAGCAAACGGCTTCAAAAGTGAGTACGTGAGGGTTAGAGGAGTTGTTCAATACTCGGGTCCCTACCGTACCAAAAGGTTAGCCTGGCCAAAAAGTGTGTAGTCCATACTACCCAAGAGTGCCTAGTTTGGAAATGCTCCGAGGACCAAACTTGTAAGCCTGGCTGGATAAGTAACATTTTACTCAGTCGCAGCACCAGATCCTCATCGTTTTAGTACCAGACTTGTTTCCTGCCTTGTGAGATCAGGGTCGACGTCGGTAACACATCACAGAGCAATATATAGTATGTCGTGAATGCTACTTACGGCAAAGGACGAGAGCTACGGGCAAACTTATGTCACAATGCAAATAAGTGGATAGTGCCTTGCCCTAACTTTGTGTAATTTGTTCCGTTTACTGGAAGGCTTGGGAAATGCTCCACTTTCCACATGTGGAAACGTACACTAGGGATTAGTGTTTAGAGCCTCGGGATAAAGCTCGGGCGATAGACTTTCTCCTCTTCTTCTACACTATGCTCACACAATGACGATAGAGAA
>Ga0307511_10003651_pt1 | contig 15755 bp, 5 predicted proteins | sample 13_EM_MG_FD_200266 | JGI IMG/M metagenome (GOLD analysis project Ga0307511, IMG submission 200266) | Populus trichocarpa ectomycorrhiza microbial communities from riparian zone in the Pacific Northwest, United States - 13_EM | ecosystem: Host-associated > Plants > Roots > Unclassified | place... | reverse complement strand
TTTTTTTCTATTTTCTTAAATTTTTGTTTTAGCTTTTCTATGCTAATTTTTTATTATTGCATGATTACATAAAAAACAAACTCCAAAAATTATTTTGTTTTGAGAGAATCTAAATTATTACTTTTTTTATGAAAAAAATATTGATGTATGATTAAATAAAAAAATATAAATAGTTTCCTGTAACAGTCACAAGATCATTTATATTGATTAGTATTTATTTTTTAATTTTCCGATTTAATCTTTGATGTGCATCAACATTTTTTTCTAATATTTTTTAAGTATATAATTCTTGATTTATTTGATTATTTACCTGCTTCAACATTTTAGTTCATAATAAAAAATAAAAAAAAAACTCTCTACAAGCTAAAAATTTTAATGATTTTGCTCGCATTTTCTTTTTTTTTTATGTTAAAAAATAACTTTTGATTTAACTCGAGAATTCATATATTCTTTGAGAAGGGAATCGTTGGTTTAACTAACACACTACATGGGAAATACAAGATATAGGCAAGTCAATCAATTCGCGCACTAATGCATTGTTTTGATTGATTTTCAATGGAGTTGAAATTTTCATTTTATTTCATATATTTTTTGCAATTCCTATAAAAATTAAGAGAACAAGTTCTTTTATTAAATTAATATTTTTTCCATATTATAAATATGTTTATACCAAAATAAATATCCACGTGGATGAACACTAATTAATCATTATCAAATATAGGAGAAAAAAAGCTGAAATTGATTATAGATTAATAAATCAACTAGGCTTAAAAAGTCCCTTTTAGAGTGGGAGTCAATTATACAAGAATTCATGCGTGTATCAATGGAAAAGGAATTTGGCTTGTATTAAGATTTAGTAAATATTTTTATTTTATATCAATATTTATAAAGAATTCAAATTATTTATATAAGTAGGATTTAAATTTTGTAATAGTATAAATAGAAATAGATACTACTATAAACAATGATCAACAGCTGGCATGAGTACATAAAAAAAAACCTATTTAAAATTATTTACTATTTATTCATTCAATCAATGTATAATTATTTATAGATAGATAAAAAAACCTATTTAAAATTTTAAGTTATTTAATTACATGAATAACTATCCTGCTTGTATATATATAAAAAAAAACTCGAGTCTCAACAGCTGGCATGAGTACATAAAACATAGAAAAACAAATAAAGGAAAAGGTAAAATAAATACAACTATAATAATTAAAAGAAAATTTAAAAGGCACGGGAAACATTGTATCGCTCAGAGTAAAATTACTTTTTCTCTTCTTAAAACAAATCAAATAATTAGTTATCTTTTTATAGAGACCCATTAGACATTAGATGATAAATAAATAGGTCATTTTGCATTTCTGATGAACAGTTAAACTACTACTTACCTTTATTCCCAAATCTTTTAAGAATAGTTCTTAGAAATGTTTTTGTATTTTTAATTTTCTAAAGTAAAATGACATAAATGTCATTAGAATTTTTCTATGGCTTGATTCCAGGGCATTTTAGTATTTCTCATTAAGATTTTATTATTATTTTTAAGTTGGTTTAGGGATAATTTTATAATTTAATAAATATAAATAATGTTTTTAAGAAAGTGGAAGATACTAGTGCTGCACGCTGCATGGGCCCCACCTTTTCAAACGGCATGTGCGAAGTTATTCGTTGACAAAGAGTGTGTTTGGTATTGCGGTAATTATTGTGGTTGTGGTTTGAAAAAAATTATTTTGTAAAAAGTAGTTTTAGTTGAGGTTGGTTTGAAAAAATAGGTGTTTGGTTAAAACTGTGGTTGAAATTGAGGTTGAACAAAAAGTAGTTTAATGTATTTGGTTAAGAATGCTTTTGAAATTGAGGTTATAAAATAATTTTAAAAAATATATATTAATATTGATGGTTTTAAATTTAAATATTGTAGAATTAATTACTCCTATAACATCATGAAATAAATAATACTTTATATAAAGTATTTTTTATTATTCCATTAAACTATTTGCAATTCCATCATGTATAAATTTCATCCGACAAGAATTACAATTTTCATGACTTGTAACAAATTCATAAATATAATGTGGTGGTTGACGCGCACCAACACATTCGGTAATTTTTTATTGTTCCATTAAAAAGATAAAAAAAATTATAAAAATAATTAATTAAAAAAACACACAATTCTAAATATCACACAAACCTATTCATAATTACTACCTAATTTCAAAACATAAATCAAAGTGTTAGGTCCACCAAAATTGATTATTATATATATATATATATATATATATATATATATATATAATAAAACTAATTAATTATTAATACCTTTTTATTTTAAGAATTATTTATTTATTCTCTATGTATTTTCTTGGAAATGAATTAAAAAATAAAAAATATTTTTTTATAAATAATACACAAAATAAATTAATTTTTTAAATAAATTTTATACGAGAAATATATTTCTTTTCCAAGACTATCATAATTTTTTCTAAAATAGTAATACAGTATTACCATTATCATACTTATTTAATATAAAAATATCATAAGAAAACAATGACATCAACTAATTTGGAATTTCTGCATTCAAAAGCTTCTCTTTCTTTATTCTCATTCTCTACTTTCCACGTTTTCTAATCAGCAACCACGGCAAAAAAAAGATAGACTTGCTTCTGCATTCCTGCGTTTGGAACGCATATTTATGTGGGATCCATGCATCAAAAAATGTGGCCCGTTGGTAACCAAACACATTGTAATTGTGAACGCAGCTAAACGTGAACACAACCACGTAAACAAACAAAGTCAAAACACTACCTTCCAGCAATGTTTGAATTATTTTAGAATCTCTTATATTAGCCAACAACCGTCTGGTTTGGGCATTGACAATTTTTTTTTTCTTTATTTTCTCTACTTAATTTCCATACTTTTCCCTTCAAGATTTCAAAACAACCATTCTATTTGTTACTTTTCCCTAACATTCTATTTGTTATTCTTTCCGATTTAATTTTTATTTTTATTATTTATTTTATTTAAAATAATTTATAAAACTAAAATTCTTTTTTAATTTCATCCCTATACAATTTTTTCTTAGTTTTTCATCATCAAGTTTTACATTCCATGAGTTTGAGTATAAAATTTCACAAATTAGAGTTTAACCCAAATTCATAGAATTAGAAGTTTTAAATTAGAGTTTAACCCAGATTCATAGAATTAGAAGTTTTAAAATAAAATTTAACCCAGATTTATAGAATTAGAAGTTTTAAAATAAAATTTAACCGATTGCATTTTTTAAAAGAAAAAACTCATATTTTTATTTTCAATTTAAGATTGAGCTTTGATATTTTTATTTGCTTTTTAACTGATTTTAGTTATCTTAGATCTTTTTATTTGTTGTTCTTTTTAAAATTTAGTTTCTAGAATATATTTTTTTTAATTAATTAAATATAAACAGAAAAGATCATTTCATGATATGTTGAAAAAGAAAATAAAAAAGATTTTTATTGGATAAACATCCTTTTATCGTCACTTATTTTTATAGCAAGCTTTAAAAATCAACCCGATTAGCTCGTTGCGGTGCCCATGCTTGAAATTCCTCAACCCTAACCATAAATAATAAACCCTTTGGTAATTCTTTCTAAAGTGATATTTTCCGAATCCTTAGAAGCAAAAACTGAAAACAGAACGGTTCTGAATCAGAGGCCAGAAAACAGAACCTAACCATATCCAAAACTGCAGGAGAAATTATCCAGGAAAAATCACAATCTCTATTGTTCAACATCGAAATCTTAAATAAAAATCCCAAGACACCTCAAGACAGAAGGGTTACCTATTCCTCTTTTGCGACGACACAAGAGGACACCCAACAGTGTACTTACTTATATATTCGGCTCTCAAATCACCTCCTTCAGCAAATCTTCAAACCTTGTCTATTCCTCTTCTTGACACCAGACTTGGCTACCTTAAGACTCCTGTGCACAGCACTCAACCTTGCAAGAGCTGCTTTCTTCAGATCAGGCCTGTAATAGTTACCTTCTACCTGCAATGAGCAAAGCACGTGAATTTCTCAACAATACAGCGCAAAGCATTTGAAGAAACACAACAAGAAAGATAACTAGACACTGCTAGCATGTATCTTGTAGGCAAGTAAATTGTATGTGCTTGAGCCTAACATAAGTCAAAACATACAATACATGTCAGGAAATTACTATTTGCACAAAAGCTCAGAAGCCAAGCGTAACAAGTACATTTCACAGAAGAAACCCTACACACAATAGGGTTCTTCTTACATGTTAACAAGCTCATCACTGCATAGAAATCTAATGACTTCGACCAAGATGGCTAAAAAAACATGATTAAATAAGAAAATCAATTCTCAAAATTATGCAAGTGCATAAAACAGTGAGATGCTGCTTCATTTTGTTAGTGCAGCATGACATGTACAAACAAATCAAAAAATGAGACACCAGCCATACATATCAAGCTATCGCTATAACTCTACAAGTACTAAGCTCAGAAGCCAAGCGTAACAAGTACATTTCACCGAAGAAACCCTACACACAATAGGGTTCTTCTTACATGTTAACAAGCTCATCACCGCATAGAAATCTAATGACTGCGACCACGATGGCTAAAAAAAATTATCAAATCAAATATGATTATGTTTAACAACCTGAAAACCTACCAAGATATAACATGATTTTGGAAGAATCTTTGAAAATGGATTTAAATATTGAAGCAAAACCCACTTGATTCCTCAATTTTTGCTGAATGAATCAAGTGCATTAATAATTTTTTAAAGAAAAAAAAAACCAACTTAAAAAAACAAAATCAATTCTCATAATTATGCGAGTGCATAAAACAGTGAGATGCTGCTTCGTTTTGTTAGTGCAGCATGACATGTACAAACAAATAAAAAAAGGAGACACCAGCCATACATATCATGGTATCGCTCTAACTCTACAAGTACTAAGCTCAGAAGCCAAGCGTAACAAGTACATTTCACCGAAGAAACCCTACACACAATAGGGTTCTTCTTACATGTTAACAGCTCATCACCACATAGAAATCTAATGACTTCAACCAAGATGGCTAAAAAAACATGATTAAATAAAAAAATTTATCTAATCAAATATGATTATGTTTGACAACCTGATAACCTACGATGATGCAACATGATTTTGGAAGAATCTTTGAAAATGGATATAAATATTTAAGCAAAACCACTTGATTCCTCAATTCCAGCTTCAATTTTTGCTGAATGAATCAAGTGTCTTAATAATTTTTTTAAGGAAAAAAAAGCAACTTTAAGAAAGAAAATCAATTCTCACAATTATGCAAGTGCATAAAACAATAAGATGCTGTTTCTTTTTGTTAGTGCTGCATGACATGTACTAGCAAATCACAGAAGGAGGCACCAGCCATACATGTCAAGGTATTGCTATAAACAAGTTCAAAGCTCAGAAGCCAAGCGTAACAAGTACATTTCACTGAAGAAACCCTACACACAATAGGGTTCTTCTTACATGTTAACAGCTCATCACCGCATAGAAATCTAATGACTTCGACCAAGATGGCTAAAAAAACATGATTAAATAAAAAAAATTTATCTAATCAAATATGATTATGTTTGACAACCTGATAACCTACCATGATGCAACATGATTGTGGAAGAATCTTTGAACATATCAAGGTATTGCTATAACTCTACAAGTACAAAGCTCAGAAGCCAAGCGTAACAAGTACATTTCACCGAAGAAACCCTACACACAATAGGGTTCTTCTTACATGTTAACAGCTCATCACCGCATAGAAATCTAATGACTTCGACCAAGATGGCTAAAAGTGTTTCATTTCCTTAGTGCAGCCTGACATGTACAAGCAAATCAAACAAAGACCACTACATATCAAATAATCACTATGACAGGTACTGAGCTCAGAAGCCAAGCGTAACAAGTATATTTCACTGAAGAAACCCCACAAAAGAGATCTTCTTACATGTTATGAGCTCATCACTGCATAGGAACCTATGACTTTATGCGTTTATTTCAATATTGAAAATTGAACAAATATTAGATATGAAGCTTCAAAAAAGACCCGTTCACTTTATGCTAAAAAAATCATTCAATATATTTGAAATTGTACTCAAATATTGAAAGCAAGCACCAATGACACATGAAATCGATGGTGTGCATTAATAAACTTGACCACTAGCCATACATCACAACAGATCACTTTAATGATAAAGCTCAGAAGCCAAGTGTAACAAGTATATTTCATCAAAGAAACCCTACAAATCTACTTACATGCTAACAGTTCATCACTGCAGAGAAATCCATGACTTTAACCAGTTAGTGGAACAAAACATGGATTTAGTTGAACAAAACATGGATATTAAAAGTACTAATATAAATTTTCCAAAAACTATTTCAATATTTGAAATTCCTCTGAAATATAAAAAAATGGGCACATAAAATCACCAGTAATATGGGGGTGCTTGATTTTGCAAAGAAAAAAAATTCTCTGAAAAATGAAAGTGCTTAGAAAGAAAGGACAATTTTCAGCTTTCAACCATTCAGAAACAACTGGAACAAAGGAAATCATCATTAGAGTGATGTGAATGACTAAGAAACAAGAAATTTTAGTAACAAACATGAAAAGCATTACAAGATGACGAAAGACCAATAATTACCTGGTTCTCCACAGCCTTAGCCATGCGGCGGAACTCCTTCTTCATGACAGATTTGTGAAACAAAGCTGCTGGTTTGTTCTGCTTCTTGGTCTTACTTGTAGCAAGAACCACAGCTTGATCCTTGTCCCCAGCCTGAATGGTGACAGTTTTCTTGTTTGCCAAACCTGGTTGACAAACAATAAAATAAGATTAAAACCTCAGTTGATTGATTTCCAAATTATTTAAAAACCAAACATTACAAAGTCATCAATCAGAAATCCAACAAGCTATAACTTATTAATGCATAATCACATCAAAACAGGTGAATTGACATACAAAGATTGATCATATATTTATCATCTTATGTTCTGCAACCTCAAATTGAAGCAAAACAAAACATATCTGGTCAGTTAATGAAGGAGAAAACCACCATGGTTAACTTTTTCCCTTCCTATTCTTCTCCATTCCCTCAAAAATAAAAGCTTTCAAGACCAAACATCAACTAAATCAAGCCCTCAACTCAGATCAAACAAAACCTAGCACACAGTCCCTTAAGAGAAAACATTAACCACGATAGTGTAAGAGAGACAGACAAGCAGGCACGCGCACGCACGCACACACACACACACACACAGAGTACCAGAGTGCTTGTAAGAGTTAAGGTTGTAGAGATTGTTGCTCTCTTTGCTGAACCGAAGGCTAGCAGTTCCTCTTCCAAACTGCTTCACCAAAAAGCAGTTATTCTTCTTAACTATCTCCCATATCAGTTGTCCTGGTACTGTCGCCATTTCAAATCCTCTCTTCTTCTTTCCCTGCACAGCAACACACCAGATCCAAACTCTCTATAGTCAGTCAATTAAACGAAGATACATAGAGATTTAGAGAGGGAGAGAGAGACCTGTTAGGGTTTTGGATGGCAGCTGACAGAGTGAGAGTATTGGCGTAATGGTCAGAGGAGACGAGGTTGATTTATATGGAAGATTTATAGCGAAACCCTAGTTTCTTTTTTAGATTTACTAAACTGCCCTCGGGTTGCTGGGTCTGAGATAATTAGTTGGCTGGATCTTTACCCGACTTTTTAGTTCTGGGCCTTCCCTGATTTTGATTATTTTCAATCAATCTCTATATTTTCAAGAGACGACATGCGGACGGCAACGGAGGCAGTGAAGAGATAGGCCCGGTTCCAAATGAGAGAGAAAACTAGATCTATCTGATTTGTCGTCTGTGTGTTTTTGATATATTATTATTATTATTATTATTATATAAGATTAGTTTGGTTTTTCCGAATTGAAAGATGTAATTTTTAAAATAATTAATGTAAAGTAAAAATATAATTAGATTATAAGATGTAAAGTGTAATCTTAAATCTATTCGTATTTTTTTATGAAAAGTTACTGCTACTTTTCAATTTCTTATTTTTATATTTTAAAAATATTTTTGAAAAAATTTAAATTTTATTTATTTATTTTTTTGTTTCAAATTAATATTTTTTTGGTATTTTTAAATTATTTTAATGTACTGATATTAAAAATAATTTTTAAAAAATAAAAAAATTTATTTTGATGCATTTCTTAATGAAAAACACTTTAAAAAACAACCGCTACCACACCTTTTAAATGTAAGGAAGTTGGCGTTTCAGGTTTTTTTTTCATTTGAAAACTCTTCCACTTTGATCACCAAATAATTTTTTTTTTCTAATTTAGCCTATTTACATTGGTTTGGTGAGGAATTGATTGTTTGAATTTTTTTTAATGGGTCATTGGGATGTTAAAATAAGATTCCGATATTATTATTATTTTGATTTTTAAAAAAACAAAACAGTTTTATTACTTACAAAAAGAAATATTGGGACCAGATTGAGTGGGAGGCAACAATGCAAGGGTATTTTTGTAGTTTACACGGAAGAAGCATTTCCAAAAAAAAATATTCATCAAACAAGTTATATATGTTTGGCTTTCAAAAACTCCCAGCTCTCAAGTTTACATGGAAGAAGCATTTCCTGATGGAGAACATTTTGCAGCACTATACAAGCTTTTCACAGAGCTCGCTCAAGAAACATAGAAGCTGATAAGAATACTGGTAGCCCAAGTGAAGGGAGACCAGTTAGCCTCGCAACTGCATCAAGAAGAAATTAGGAACGGTAACGAGGTCCAGAACACAAAACCTCCTGCATCATCAGCTGCAATCAGAACAATTATATGAATTATGGTTTGATCCCGGGTGGAGAGTGGTTGAAATTGTTGGTTTTGTGGTGGAGGTGGGGAAGAGAGAGGGGACTGCTGGTCCTGGTTATGGTGGCTGTTGCATGGGTGTACTATGAATTCTCGTTTGGAATCCCCTGATTGTTGTAGTTTTGTCAAGCGGCATGGTGGCCGGTTGTGAAGAAGCTGTCGTGATTGCTCTTTGGTGTGGATTGTCTGGATTGGTCGGTAGTGGCTAGCTGCTATCTGTGGGCAGTGGCGTGATTAACAGCTAGGGTTTTGGAGAGAAATAGTTGATCTTTGTTCGGAGAGAGGGAAATCAAGAGTTCTACCATTCGACAAATAAGCGTTGTATTCAATTTGCATGCAATTTGTCTTTTGGTTGAAACAATCTATTAGCTTTTGATTAGAACAAGAAGAGATGGAACGGAAGGGAGAAAGAGTCTGAAGAAACAATTACAGAAAACTTGCATAAGGGGGTAAACGATTGAAGATGTAATCATGTCACAGACCAGTTGTTGAAAAGATTTGCAAGTTCTTAGCCCTCTAAACCAATCTCAATTCATAAATTTAACCTAACATCAGGCCACAAGTACAACACAAGGCGTAAATGTAGAGGAGTATAATTTACCCTCAAAATTGTTATCATGTCACAGAACAGTCGCTGAAAAAACTCAAGTTATTTGCCCTCTAAACCAACCTCAATTCATAAATTTAAAACCTAGCATCAGGCCACAAGTACCTTATACCAACCAAGGTCGCCATCTTTAATTTACACTTCAACTACCGTTACATATGTACACAGCTAGACAGCCTCCATTGTTCTTAATCCTATCTGTCCATCTCTACAACGGTGAGAAAGCTCATGGAATTGTAACCGAGAGTTTCCACCTTCAGGGTGAAGCAAACATGCCACAGATCAGACATCATTTGGATATGCAGAAAACTAGGTGCCCCAACTAAAACAGGCTCCCGTGACAACGCGCCCCAAAACTAAACAAATTTATCATTTTAATCCAAAATTCTCCAACCTTTCCAGAGAACACGGTTCACGAGTTGCTTGATGGTAAGGCACGGTGTGTTTGCCTTGCTGAACCATTCACTGCCTCATTTATCCTACTGAACACTAGTTTGAGGGGGATACAAGCTATAACAGGACCCTCAGGCTTCTCCACCACCGGTTTTCTATCTTCTACTCTTTTCCCTGTCAAAGAAGACAGTTTCCGAATCTTTTTAGAAAGCAACCCACATTTCCTTAATTTGTGTGATTTTCTTGGTGAAGATCTTGGTTTCATTGTCATACGCCTGGCAGGTGTCCTACCAGCCTCTATATTTCGCATAGCCACATAACCCGGTTTGGGAGTTTCCCCTTCCGTAACATGAGTTGTATCCCTTTCATTACTACCAAGCATAAGATCAGAATAGCCATCATCTAGATTCTCAATTGTTAAAGGGTGACCGACAATGGCTTTACCATTCAATTTACTCATTAGAGAAACCAACGGAACATGCTGCTGCCGGTAGTTGCGTTGAACCTTGATCTCAACATTAAATAGTTTTGAACACGAGGAGAGATTTCTTCCAGGAAAATCTGATGTCTGATATCTGGAATTAACCATGAAGCGTGATTGACGGTACGGAAGTGACCTTTGAGGCACAGACAACTCCACCGTTGCCGCCCTCATACCTTCCCCATGAGAAGAAGACTTGCTCCGGTCCCGAACAGCATCCACACGGTATTCAGAAAACGGTTCGGATTTACCTCCACCACAATCAACTTTCTGATCAGGACCCTGACGGAATCCATCCAAGTGCTCCATACCTGCCAAGTAAGCATTGGGTTCATCATCCATGTCATCTTTTCTTGAGTCTTGCTTTCTATTTTTACTTGTGTGTCTTGAATTCCTCTTTCCTTTTAACTGCCACTTTGAAGCACCTTTCTCTATCCTCTGGCTGAAATTATTATAAATACAGGCAGCTGCCAGACTAGTAGAACCAGATTCGTTGCATGCTTCATTTTTCAACAATACAGCTTCTGCTTGACTGCTTTGACTAAATTGCTTCCCCAATCCACCAATTTGATGCTTTCCAGGTGAACAGGACACAAGTATTGGAGAAAAACCTGGAGATCAAAATGAAAAATCAGAACAAGTAAAAAATTCCTCTACAATGGTTGGGCTATCCTAAGTCTATTAAACAAAGAAATACAACAGTCTGCTCAAAACAGACACGTAAATAGAATATATACAAACATTAGACAAATAGGACTCCAAGCCAGTTATGTCCCAATGTTTTCAGTTATGCTACTAAAGACATCAGACAACATATGCACAGGAGGAAATACAAAATGAACAGAGAAGGGTACATGCTCTGAAGTTTTAAATGTCCTAATCAACTACCTGTAGAGTGTTTTTCCTCCCCAACAAATGGCACATCAAATAACCTGTCCACAGAAATGTTCTCAGCTGGCCTGGATATGCTGGAAATATCTTTTTCCTTCTTCAACTTGTGATTAATGAGAGCAGCATCATAAGCATGATCAGAAGACTTTGATGAGCTACCATTCTCACAAGAAACTCCATAACTGTCTGAGTTATTATTGGTTGCAAAGGAACAGTCTTTTCTAGACCCATTTGATTCTATTCCAGAAATCTTACCGTCAGATAATCCCGGAAGAGGCAAGCTACTTGGACTGGAAAGATGGTCACAAATAACTGGAACACACACCATGGCCGTACTCTCTAAAACTTTTGTCAATGGTCGGTGACGATTTTTTCTTTTCAAGAGCTCATTAACATTTGCTACTTGAGACCTTTTTCTTTTCAGTAACAAGTTATAACCTTTGCTACCATTTACAGGACAGATATTATGCATACAATTCCCAGTGTTTGAATCTCCTACACCAATTCCAAGATCCTCAAGTCCTCTCATTCGCTTAATTCCTTCTGTTCCATCATCCTCAGAATCATTTGGGGTTCTTCTCCTCTTTCCTGGCAAAGACTGCATCTTACAAGCACCATTATAATTTGGCTCCTCAGAGGATGTACCAGACTCTGATAATTCTGGTGCTAAATCTGAACCCAAGCCTGAATCAGTATTCAAACCAGAATCTGAATCTGCATCCATGTCTGAATTGTCTTCAGAATAACTATCCCCATCAGTCATATCACCATCTTCTTTTCCAGAAAAAGACATGCTTGATTCTTTGGCTGAACTACCATGCTCTTCACCCAAATTATCACTTCTAGAGAAGAAGTCCAGTTGATCCCTGCCTAGGCGAGCATTCTCAATCTCTAAGGCGTGGAGAATGGCATCTTCTCTCCGAGCATATTTCACAGCTCTCTTATTACCATTTGCAGCGGAAGTCTTTGCCTTTTCAATGCATTCATCATATTCCCCACATCGAAATGCCTTCACCCTCTTTGACTTTTCAAGATTATACCAATCCCTAAACCAACAAAATAAAGCATCTGTTACACAAAAATCAACCATATGTGAAGAGAAAATTTTATATTTGAATGTTACTTAAGAATTCAAAGTCTCAAGAGAACAAAACTTTACACATCAGCTGCAAAATAAAATAAAATCAATAACACAAAAACTGTTATGCACAAGCACTGATCCAACTTAGTACTTTTTATTCCAACATCAGTCATGACAACATGCAGCATATAACAGACACAATGGACAACCTTCACAGGCACATATTTATATGACTGTTTAAGCATCTCAAGAAACTAAACTCAGTTCAAAAGCTGCAGAAACTCAGCCAACTTCCATTACCACCTCATATAACAGGAATCCAGATGCAAGAGAGCAATAAAACTTTCGAGCCAACATTTTTACTTGCATAGGAACAGAAATCTCATCAGCCTCAAGCTTCAGCAATCCACATCATAAACAACTAAAATAGTGTAGTTAGGTATTACGGATCAATCCTCAGAATGTCCTCCTGCATGATCATCCAGCCAGCACTACTAACTCTTTACTTAAACTAGAATTGACAGATATTATTTTCTGAAGTGGTGATCCATCTAATGATACCTAACTCCCACACAAATGCCACAAAAAACAATAAGAAGGTACAATAATAAGTAAAAGATGTCTGTCTCCCACGTAAGAAACACGTGGAGTTCGAATCCCAACATATATGTGCCTCTGATAACGATATCATATAACACTCTTTCTTATCAAACCTAAGGCTCTCATGCTTCACTAGATATGTATCACAAGAAACAATAGAAATAGAAACCATAAATCTATTAAGCTAAAAAGTGACCGGGAAAAAAAATAATTGAGTGACAAACACACAGTCCATGGATGAACTGATAAGAAAAGATTTTGACAATGCAGACTCTATAGAATATCAAATCTAACAAAGGAAAAGACAGGGAAGTTAGATAATAAAAAGGCACAAGAGATCTTTTTCACTTAAATTTCTTCTAATACTTCTTGTTCCTGGAAATGGAGTCATTAACTAGCAAATTTTGTTTATTAGAATGCACCACATGCACGCAAGGTTGAAAACATTTTGTTTCCAATAGAGAATTTGGATGAACTCAACACATAATGTTTCCATGCTTTTATGCTACAGGCAATTTCTGTATGGTTTAGGATGGGGGGATATGTCCCTACTTTTTGGATACAAAACTTGCTCCAACCTGAAAACACAGAACTCAGTCTTGCCTTTTCAAAACACACACTAACTGTAAAGAAAAGACCAATCAAAATGGGCAAAAAAACTTGAGCTGTCTTCCCTAAAATTAAACCATGGCAGCAACAAGCTATGAAGATGGACAAAACCTCAGTTCAGAAAAGTTTGCAAGGAACCACGGGACAAAGCACAAAAATAGTACAACAGTGTTCCAGAAAGAAAGATCTATTTATAGATCTCAAAAAACACAAAAGAAATATTGTTCTGGCATAACAGCACAGAAAAACATATGCACGCCTCACAATTTGCAGAGGCATGAATTTTAGTGTGGTAGTATTTCAAGAAAAGTACTGGATCAGCAGCTGAGTGGTGGCACCACAGCCAATGATGAAAGCAGTGTAGTGATGTTAGAAGTAGAAAACATGTTATTAAGAAAGATGGATAGGATTTAGCAGCTGTAAAAACAGGAAGATGGAGGAATCAAACTACAGCATAATCAGGCACATCTTAAACTAATATCAGATCAAATAAACAGCAATGAGGAGGTGACAGTTTTGGTGGCAGCTATGCAGATGCACGCTTATGAAATGAATTAACACACTCTCATTCTTATATCCCCTGAATAAGAGAGCTTATACTTTTCCATTTTTCATAAGTTGTTCCCAGTCATGCCAAGCTACCAGCCACCAGAGGTTTCATATAAAAACCCAACACCAATTAACATGAACCTTATGATAGAGAACAGACTAGAAAAGAACCATTTCAGAACAGAGAAAAATGTCTTAAGAAACAACACCAGACATGCACACAAATCTTGAAGAAGAAGAAAAAAAACACCCATTTGGGCATATATACAAGCTTGAAACCAACCCCGAAATCCAGTTTTTACCATAAAACTAAAACCACCGAGAAAAATCGCAATAACAATCCACAGAAGCATCAAAACCAGGAAAAAGAACTGTAAAGTATAAACTCAAGAAACTGCAATGTATCAATTATCTATCTCATAAGCCAGGTAGCATTAGCAAAACTGCAACAGATCAATGCACATAAGTCTCCCGGGCCCTCACAAACCACCGGCAATTAGAAAAGATAGTACATCAAGAGATGTTAATGGGCACTTACACACTGGCATCCTCGCGGCCAAGAAGTTTAACAGGAGTGCCTGATCTTGGCGAGACCAAACTACCCTCAGAAATCTCATCGAGACCCACAATCCGACCCGGCCACCATGAGCCGTTTCTCCGGCGGACCCAAACTAAAGCACCCACAGATGCATCAATGGCTTTGGTGTTGATGTTGTTGATATTACAGTTGGGGTCAGCGGAGCTACTACCCATTTCAGAAACCCCAACTCAGTCTTTCCAGACCCAAAAACAAACAAAAAATCAAAGAAAAAAGTCTAGTAAATCAATCAAAAGCCAGTATTTCGAAGCGAACCCAGGTGCCAGAACCAGCTACAAAGGTCGGTTTCATGGAGAAATGCTTATAAACCCTTTAAAACCCGTAGCCCAAAAGAAACAAACAGCCAAAAAAAATTCAGCAAAAAGAAAGAATACCCAGGAAGACAAAACCCCAAATAAACCTTGGATTGAAGGGTTTTATGACAGAAAGGGATCTGGAGAAGGAGATCTGGAAGGGCTTTCGGTTTTGGTGTTTGCCGTTGCTGTTGCTGTTGTTCAAAAACCAGACAGTGTTTTAAGGTTTCCTCTTCTTGATTGTAATTTAGCTTTTGTTTATTATAATAATTATTGCTTAGATTTTGTCTGAAACATATCAAATTAAGTTTTTTTCTTTTTGCAGTGTGTGTGACAGCAAGAGAGAGTGAGAGAGAAGAAGAGTTGCTGTTTGGATTAAAATAAAATAAAAAAGAGTACCTTTTGTATATTTTTTTGCTGATAGAAATAGGAGAGAGAGAAGCGCGCATTTGTGTGTGTGTGTGGGTGTGTGTTTTTCATTTGAAAAGAGTGGGGGAGGAAAGAAAGTTACGAGAATAAAGACACTCGAGTGTTTAGCATTACCATAGATTTGCTGTGGATCGATAAATTTTTTTAATAAATATATAACCTTTTTAAATGTGTTTTATTTAAAAAAAATAATTTTAAATTAAAAAATTTAAACATACATTTAATTAAATACATTAAAAGTATATATTTAACTTGCTTCGCTCTAAGTTGAATAAGTTTTAATAATATATTTTTTAAATAAAAAATATAACTGTGAATCAAAAGATCGATACTTA
>Ga0307511_10003648_pt1 | contig 15756 bp, 14 predicted proteins | sample 13_EM_MG_FD_200266 | JGI IMG/M metagenome (GOLD analysis project Ga0307511, IMG submission 200266) | Populus trichocarpa ectomycorrhiza microbial communities from riparian zone in the Pacific Northwest, United States - 13_EM | ecosystem: Host-associated > Plants > Roots > Unclassified | place... | reverse complement strand
GCGCGTCACCCCCAAAGAGCTGCTGTCGTTACGCATCGAGGTGAGCCTGCTCAGCAAGCCTGAGCCCGTGACAGATATCGCCACGCTCGATCCCAAACGCTTTGGGGTGGTCGTGTCCTCCGGGCGCGCGCGGGGCGTGCTGCTGCCCGACATTCCCGGCATCGACACGGTCGAAGAGCAGCTGCGCTTGGCGGCGGCCAAAGGTCAGCTGCCGGCCAGCCGCACCTGGGGCATCGAACGCTTCGAAGTGCAAAAGAGCGAAGACGTACCACCGCCAATCAACGCGACGCCGGAGCAGAGTCATGCTTGATCGCGAAGACAGCGAGGTGCAACGCGTCGGCATGGTCGAAGAGCAGTTGCGACCGCGTGGTGTCCGAGATCAAGCCGTGCTCGAGGCCATGCGAGCCGTGCCGCGCGACGCGTTCGTGCCCGAAGCCGAGCAAGCGCGCGCTTATGCCGACAACGCGCTACCGCTCGGCCACGGACAAACCATTTCACAGCCATACATGGTGGCGCGTGCGGCAGAACTGGCGCGTCTGTCGGCGCACGATAACGTCCTCGAAGTGGGCTTGGGCTCGGGCTATCAGGCTGCTGTCCTATCACGCTTGTGCGCGCACGTCGTAGGCATCGAGCTACTGCCCGAACTCGCACAGCGCGCCGAGCGCACCTTGCGCAAGCTCGGCTTCGACAACATCAGCGTGCAAGTCGGCGATGGCTCGTTGGGTCATGCACCGTGCGCACCTTACGATGCCATTGTCGTTGCCGCTGCGGCGGCGCGCGTACCCCAAGCACTGATCGACCAGTTGGCGCTCGGTGGCCGCCTCGTCATGCCGGTGGGCGGCGAAGCACTGCAAACCTTGACGGTGATCACGCGCCACGCGCGCGGCATCTCGACTCACGAATACGATGCCTGTGTGTACGTGCCGCTGCGCGGCGCAGCTGGCCGCGCGTGATGCGCACGGCTGGCCGCGCCCTTGATCGCACGCCGCTGCAGGCCGCGCCTTTGAACCTGCCAGCTGCGGGCTCGCTCAGGCGAGCGCTACAACGCCGCGCGCTCTTGGTCGGCGGATTCTGCGCGCGTGCGCATCTTGGCCAATGCGCTGGCCTGAATCTGGCGAATGCGTTCGCGCGACAGATTGTACATCTGGCCGATCTCTTTCAGCGTGCGCTCTTCGTTGCCGCCGAAGCCGTAACGGTAGCGAAGAATCTGCGCCTCGAACGGTGATAGCTCGTCCATCAGTGCGGCCAGACTGTGCTTATGACTGTCGCTCAAGGCGTTGTCTTCGGCCGATGGCTGATCCTCGTAGCGCAGCATGTCGAGAAACGTCCGGTCGTTGTCTGCGCCCACGCTGACATCCAGCGAGAACGGCGCCTCGATGGATAGCTCTTCGGCAGCGATCAACTTGTCGGCGGGCAGGCCAGTCTCGGCTGCCAGCTCGGCTTGGCTCGGCGCCTCGCCTGTTCGACACATGATCTTGCGGACGGCGCGCGTCAAACGTGCGCGCGTCTCGAGCGCGTGCACAGGCAGCCTCACCAGCCGGCCTTTGTCTGCCAAACCACGGGTCAACGCGTGGCGAATCCACCACGACGCGTACGTGCTGAAACGAAAGCCGCGGCGGTGATCGAAGCGTTCGACGGCTTTGATCAATCCCAGATTGCCCTCTTGGATCAAATCGGCCAGTGGCATCCGACCTTCGCGCGCATAGCGGCGCGCCATGCTGACGACCAGACGAAGATTCGCCGCCACGAAGCGGTCTTTGGCCGCTTGTTGAGCACAGCGCGCGCGCTCGGCGTCGCGCAAGTACGCTTCCACGGCTTTGCTGCGCACGCCGGCACGCGCGCCACGACCAGCCTCTTCGCTGTCGGCAAAGGCATGCGCAGTTTGATGTGCCTGCTTAACGGCCTCGCGATGCAGATCGAGCTCACGCAGCTTGGTCGCCGTGCGATCCACGGCGCGCGCATAACGTGTGCGCGTGCTACGCGACGCGCTGCTGATGCGGGCAGCAGCCGCCGCGCGGGTCAACGTCTTCAGCTCTGCCGGCGGTTCCTCGAGCTTGAGCGCGATGGCCGCACACAGCGCGGAGGCGGCACGGGGAAAGGACAGCAGCGCGCGCCAATAGGCGACCTCCAGCTGCTCGACTTCCTGTGCCAGCGCGATCTCTTCGTCGCGACCGAGCAGCTCGTGATGGGAGAGCTCGGTCATGTAGCGAGCGAGCGTGGCATCGCCGCGACCACTGTGCGCAGAAGATGAACTGGGCGCCGCGCGCAGCTCGGGCGTGGGCCGCGTTGCTGCCGCGGGCGCGCTCACCGCCGGCGCTGGACCGCTGGAGCGCACACCGCTTGGTGGGACGCGTCGTGAGACGCGCGTGGATGAGGTGGTCGCAGCCGCCGTGACGGCTTTCGACTCGGCTCGTACACGAGTCACCGCGAGCGGAGACTCACCTCGGCTGCGGCCGCTTGGCGCGGCATCCGCGCGCACTGGACTGGGAGCGGCCGCGGGCAGACCCCGCGCGAGGCGTGGCCCGGACACCGGACCCGGGCGCGCGAGCCGCGGGCCTGAGACAGCATTTGGACGCGCCGATACTGCGTGACGCCCCGACGGACGCGCGACCAAAGCCGCGCTGGACTTGTTGGCGTTGGTTTTCATGGCGAAAAGGACGGTACGAGGCGACCGGCGCAGCGCACACCCTGCACTCGCCGTCGATCTGGGCCGCTCGGCAAGCTAACCACCGAGCCGACCATCTTGTTCCAGCAGAACATGGTGCCGAGTCGGATACTGTCAAGATGCACAGCGGGAACGGCTGGTAAACGCGCTCAGTCGTGCTGCCCGCGCGTTTAACCGGGGCAATTTGCCGACGAAACACCTGCAGCTCAGGCCTCGGACTCCTCCAATACACGCGGCAATAGCGAACCGAGCGGTCCGTGGGCGACGACATCGGCGATCGCGTCCATGTCGGTCGCCATGCCGTTCATGATCACCACTTGGGCACCGGATTGTTTGGCGAGAGGCACCAGTCCGGCGATCGGAAATACGCTCAAAGAAGAGCCGACGGCGAGCAACAAGTCACAAGCCCGGGCGGCGAGCTCTGCGCGGCACAGATCAGCGGCCACCAGCGCCTGTCCGAACGAGATCGTTGCAGATTTCAGAATACCGCCGCAGCCTAAGCACGCGGGGTCGTCTTCGCCATTGCGCACGCGCTCCAGCGCGGTTTGCATGGGTCTGCGATCGCCGCATCTCATACAGACTACGTCGTGGATCGTGCCGTGAATCTCGACGATCCGCTGCACAGAGTTGCCCGCGCGTTGATGGAGACCATCGATGTTTTGGGTCACCAACGTCTCGAGCTGGCCGCGGGCCTCGAGCCGCACGAGTGCCATGTGTCCAGCGTTTGGTCTGGCATCCCAGGCTTCGTGCTGCAGCCTCGCCTGCCACGCGCGACGCCTGACTTCGACATCGCCCATGTAGTGTTGCAGTGTGGACAGTTTCTCCGCGCCAGGATTCTTGGTCCATACGCCCTCTGGGCCCCGGAAATCGGGAATCCCCGACTCCGTCGAAATACCCGCCCCGGTCAGCGCCACCACGCGTCGCGCCGAGCGCAGCCGAGCGGCCACTTGTGCAATCTGTTCGTCGCTCGACATGTCGTTGAACCGCTCGCAGCCTCACGGATTTCGCGGCGTGATCTCCAATACTAGCCGCCGGCCCACGCGCCCGAGCAGCGTAGAGAAGAATGTGCCCGCGCGCATCACGAGCCCGTACTTCTGGTTGAGGGCGGCGTACACGCGCGCGACGTAAGGCGCATCGTTTTCGGTGTTTTCAAGGGGGCGACACGTGCCCGGTTGCCACGGCCCCAACAGCTTGCCGCGCATGTCGCACTCCGCGATTTGAACCTCGGGGTTGCGCCGGATGCGCTTCACTTTGTACGAAGTGCCGTCGGTGAACACGAGCAGCTTGCCGTCTAGCGGCACGAACCAAACGGGCGTGTCCACGTGGCCGCCGTCTTTCTTGAAGCTGCGGAGGCTGATGTACTTCGCCGCCGCCAACGAAGAGCCTGGGCTTTGCACGATGCTGCTCCGGTGTTCGAGTTCGGAGGCCGCGGCTCGGCGCCTGCGGCCCGCGCCGCACGCTAACACATCTGCGACCCAAGGGCCGGGGGCGAGCTCCGGAGCACAACTTGCGCCCGCTCAACCAGCCCTTATCTTGTCGCCATGTTCTTCGATCCGACCTACCTGCTGTTCCTGGCGCCAGGGATGCTGCTCAGCCTGTGGGCCAGCCTGCGCGTCAAATCGACCTTTCAACGCTACAGCCAGGTCGCCGCGCGTTCGGGCATGAGCGGGGCCGAAGCCGCACGCGAACTCTTGCGCCGTGAGAACATCGAAGGCGTTCGCGTCGAACCCGTCGATGGCTTTCTGTCCGATCACTACGACCCTGGCACACGCACGCTGCGGCTTTCGCCCGACGTGTACCACGGCCGTTCGTTGTCGGCGCTCGGCGTGGCCGCTCATGAGGCTGGCCATGCCATTCAGCATGCGCACGACTACAAGCCCCTGGCATTTCGCTCGTTGGTCGTGCGCCCCGCGATGCTAGGGTCGAATCTCGGGATGATCGTGATGGGCCTCGGGATCGCGATCAACGCCAGCGGGCTCGTATGGCTCGGCGTATTGATGTTCTCGGCCTTCGTCGTCTTCACACTCGTTACGTTGCCTGTCGAGTTCAACGCTTCGAGCCGCGCCGTTGCCGCGTTGGTCGGCACGAACATCATCTCGCAGAGCGAAGCCGCCGATACCAAGAAGGTGCTGGATGCGGCCGCGCTCACGTACGTGGCCGCAGCCATCTCGGCGGTACTGCAGCTGCTCTACTTCTTGATTCGCTCCGGCCTGTTGGGTGGACGCCAGCGCGAAGACTGAGCCGCCAGCGCGCTCTGCACGGGGCGCAGTTGAACGGCGCAGCTCGTCAGCGCACCATGCAGGCCCATGAGCAGCTCGGACCCGATGCTACCTCCGCTCGCCCGCCGCGTATTCGCCAATCGCACGCTCAACCTGCGCGCGATCAAGGCGATCGGTTGCGATATGGACTACACGCTGATCCACTATCACCACGTGCTCTGGGAGAGCCGTGCCTACGAACATGTCGCCAAACGCATGGGCGAGAGCGGCTGGCCTACCGGGGACCTCAGCTTCGACCCCGAGTTCGCGACACGCGGTCTGATCCTCGATCTCGAGCTTGGCAATTTGGTCAAAGCCAGTCGTTTCGGCTATGTCACGCGCGCCAGTCACGGCACACGAACTTTGACACACGAGCAGCAGCGCGGCGCGTACGCACGGGTGCTGATCGATCTGTCCGAGCAGCGCTGGGTGTTTCTGAACACGCTGTTTTCGCTATCGGAGGCTTGCCTCTACGCGCAGCTGGTCGATCGGCTGGACGCGGGGGACGTGAAGCCACGCGTCTCGTACCGCGAACTCTATGAAGCGGTTCGCTCGAGCGTAAACCTCGCCCATACCGAAGGCGCACTCAAGGCCGAGATCATGCGGGACCCGGACCGCTTCGTGGTACGCGACACCGAACTGCCGATCACACTGTTGGATTGGCAGCACGCGGGCAAAGACATCGTCCTGATCACCAATTCCGACTGGCTCTATACGCGCGCCATGATGAGCTATGCGTTCGACCCGTATCTGCCCAAGGGTAAGACCTGGCGTGATCTATTCGAGTTGATCATCGTCGATGCGCGCAAGCCGAGTTTCTTCAGCGACGCCTATCCGGCGCTCGAAGTCGCCGATGACCACGGTCTGTTGCGACCGTGTTCGGGTGCGCTGCGCTCGCGAGGCGTGTACTTCGGCGGCAATGCGCGCCAGGTGGAAGCGCATCTGAAGTTGGCCGGCGAAGAGATCCTGTACATCGGCGACCACGTCTACGCCGACGTCCATGTGACGAAAGACGTGCTGCGTTGGCGCACCGCGCTCGTGCTACGTGAGCTGGAGCAAGAGATCAGCGACGCCGAGAGCTTCGCCGCCGACCAAGCCCAGCTGCGCGAGCACATGGCACACAAGGCGCGCCTCGAGCTCGGCCATGCTCAGCTGCGGCTATCTCTGCAACGACTGGACGCCGGCTACGCCCCGGCGCTGCATCAAGACGCAGCGCGCGCCAAGACGGAACTGTCGGCCTTGCGCGCCGAGCTGTCGGCGCTCGACGAAACCATCGCAGAACTTGCCAAGCGCGCCTCGCGCATGGGCAATCGGCATTGGGGTCCACTGCTGCGCGCGGGCAATGACAAGAGCCGGATGGCGCGCCAACTCGAGCGCTATGCCGATATCTACACGTCGCGCGTCGCGAACCTTTCGTATTGTACGCCGTTCGGCTACTTGCGCGCGCCGGGTGGGGGCCTGCCCCACGACCCGCAGTGAATGAGCGTCACTCCACCCGTAGCCGATAGCTGCCCCAGCCTACTCCGCCGCGGTCGTCGCGGATCACGACCCACAGCCAAACATCGCCGGCTTCGTTGGGTGCAGTCCAGGGGTTCTCCGTGCTGGTGTCAGCAGCTTCGTCTTCCGTGCGTCCTGTGCGCTCGTGCTCGAAGCGCCCGCTGGTGGCGAACCATGCTACGCGGATAGATTCGTGGCGATCGGTCAAACCGCGCCGCAGGGGGTCGAAGTACGCGTACGGCTCGGCGCCAGTGCAGCCATGCGGTTTGGTACAATCATCTGGGCAGTTCTGGGCGTCTTCCTCGGCACCACAGATGCCATCACCGCACAGCGTGGGTCCCGTACAATCGGTCCAAGCTGCACGCAGAGTCAGCTGCTCTGCGAGGCCGACGCTGGTAAGTGTTTCGCTGTCGGCGGCCGATAGGGACTCTCCTGAACCGTCTCCACGACTCAGCACCAGTTCATCGAGCACTGGATTCTCGTTGGGTCGATAACGCCGCGTAAAGGCGGCTGATTGCTCTTGAGTCGCACCGCCCAATCCGCAAGCCAACCGCGTGACGCCAACGGAATAGTCAGATCCGGATCCTGACAGGACACGTACCGCCTGATAGTAGCCACCGGTTGTGTCAGGATCGGCTGCCCGAGAGCTTGGCTCACCTGCTTTCGGCGCAGGCGGCGTGGGCCCGAACACTGCGCAGCCGTCCTTCAGCACGCTGCCAGTTACCGAGCCACCGGTGCCGAGCGGGTCGAGCACATCTGCTTCGCTTGCCCGACACTCGGACGCCATGGCGCCCGTCTCCGTCAGCGCCTTGCGTTTGTGGCACAGCGCCCAATCCAGCGCCGCGCCGTCGAGCATGCCGTCCGGACCGACGTACAAACTATCGTAGGTTATCGCCGCCTGCGGCTTGGCGTCTGCGGGCACCGAACGCACCGCCAAAATGCGCTCTTCGACTACGAGTGAAGGCCTACCCTCGATGTCGGGTTTGCAGGCGCCAGCTGCGACCGCCTCACAACAGATCCAACACATCCAGTACAGCCAGAGCCGCGCTGTCTTTCTGCTTACCATGTGAGCTTAGCTCCCAGCACCGGCAGGATCGACAGACCCGTGATATACGACTGCTTGGCGTAATTGAAATTGTACACAATTTCTTCCGGATTGCGATGGTCGGTCACATTCTGCACGTCGAGATACAGCTCGACTTCCGATCCGTCACCAAACGAGAAGCGCTTCGTCACGCGCACATCGAAACTGTAGAAGGCCGGAATGCGTATCGAATTGTGCGCGCCGAACACGGGCTGGTACGCATCGCTGCGCGAATCGTACACGGCGCCGATCACCGGCGTGCGAGGATAGCCGCTCGAAAAGCGAAAGCGCGCGCCGATCTCGAAACCAGCCCCGATGCTGTACGACCCGAGCGCCGTCAGTACGTGCGTTTGGTCGAAGTCGAACAAACGATAGTCGCCGGCACCGCCGTCGATGCGTTGACTGCGCACGATGCTGTAGCTGAGCCAACCAAAAAAGCGACCCGTGAGATCATGCCGCAGCAAGAACTGAGCGCCATAGGCTCGACCAAAACCATCTTGTACCAGCGCTTCGGACTGGCGCGGCGTGGCCAGCGGCGAACGTGTCACAAGGTCGGTTTGGCGCGAGAAAAAACCCGTCACCTCGAGCGTCAACGCATCGCTGAACTTCAGGTTCGTTCCGCCCAGATAGTGCAAGGCTTGGGATGCACCCAGCTGCGGGTTGCCGAACACGGCGCTCAGATCTTCAGCCAAAGGGGGTTGGTGGTAGATGCCGACCGCAGCCCGCAGGCCGAAGGCATCGTTCAAAGACCAACGCGCCGCCAACCTGGGTTCCAAGAAGGTCTGCTCGTTCATCGTACCGAGGGCTGGCAGCTCGCCTTGCGGCGGCGTGCGCCGACTGGTTTGCACGAGCGTGGGCTCGACGCGAACTCCTGGAATGAGATGCAGGCGGTTGTCGAACAAGGCCAGATCGGCCTGCGCGTAGGGCGCCAAGCTAGCAATGGCAGTGGTCCAACGATCCGCGTTGATCTGATCACTCGGTACCTGACCAAAGACGTGGATATCACCCTCGCGCGCGGGCGATATGACAGAACCGATGCGCCGCACCGTGTTGGTGATGAGCTCCGCATCGATGCCGGTGCTGAGCGTCAGATACTCGGTAGCGTTGCCGCTGTAGGCGGCACGGACCCCATACAACGCGGCGCGGTTGTCGATCTGCGCCGGAACTGCACCAAACCGATTCTCGACGTTGCTGCGATCCAACCCTACGAACGGCGTCACCGTCACGCGCCCACCGTCGGACATGCGGCGCTCGTAGCGCAGGTACACGCGATCGAAGCCACTGTGCTTGGAGTCACGTTTATGCTCGGCCGGATCTGCCGCCACGATCGAGCGACTGATGGTATCCGACGACAACAAGCCGCCCAACTCGAGACTTTCGTTATCACTCGGCACCCAAGCCAGGCGCACTTGCGAATCGAGGTAGCGTGGAATCGGCACGAACTCGCCCACATCACGCGAGGTGACTCGCGCCAGCACCCAGTCCAGATGACTGCGGCGCAGGGCGGCGGCGTAGCGAAACGTCGGCCCGACACTGCCTCGAATGCTGCCCGCAGCGTCGATGGCATCGAGCGCCAAGCTGCCGTGATAGCCGTCGGACTGCAGTGGCTTGAGCCCGACCGTCACGAGGCCACCGAGGCCGCGTCCGTGCGCAGCCCCGTAACCGCCGGGTTCGAGCTCCACACTCTTGACTAAATCAGAGTGGATCACCGAGCGAAACCCGCCCTCGTGGTACAGCACCGGAATATGCACATCGTCGACATAGACGCGCGTATCCGCGCCCGCGGCGCCCCACACGACGAGCGCGCCCGAACCGACACTGGAGCGCGCAACGCCGGGCAGATTCTCGACCACCTTGATCACGTCGCCGCCGGTACCTGCGACCCGCGAACCCTGGTCCGAGCTGATGCTCGTCGAGGCAATCGATTTCTGCATGGGCGTGTCGACGATCACCAATTCGAGATCGACCTGCTCAGCCGGGTTTTGATGCGGGCTGCGGGCTTCGACGTCGTACGCCGCATCGTAGCGCTCGCCGGTGGCCAGTTTCTCCTCGGTCGCCGTCGGCGTGAACTCGCTGCCCGACAATGTCACCGCGTGCACGCCAGGTTCCACGTCGGAAAAATGAAACCGCCCTTCCGCATCGGTCGTGGTGGAAGCCCCGTCGAGATCCACCCGCACGCCAGCCAGCGGCCGGGCGGTCTTGCGATCGCGCACGACGCCTGCGAACTCCGACGTGTTCTTTACGGGCGGAGGCGGAATCTTGCCCGCTAGACTGAAGTCATAGCGGTATTGAATCCGCACCGGCACCGCGCTTCCATCCACCTCGGCCGGCTCGAACTCGAACTGCTTTGCCGCGGCGCTAGCGGCGTCATCGAACGCCGCTCCGGCCGATTCAACGACGCTGACGTCAGCCACTTTGCCGTCGGCGGCGATTGAGATCTGGAGTAACACCGAAGCCATGCGCTGCGCCGCTCGCTCTGCGTCCGGATACGGCGCCTCGACGAAATGCACGAGCTTGGGCGGCTTGACGATGCGCTGCGGACTGGCGGGCGGCGGCGACGCAGGTTGCGCGGCCGACGTAGCTGCCCTACTCGTCAGTGCTGCCACCAAGCAGGCGGCGATAAAATTGCGAATGTTCATGTGCCGAGAAGAAAGCGCATTGCGATCACGAACGGAGCCGTCACCGGCCGGCCGCATTGTGTGGCTGCGGCAAAACGTAAGTTTCTGGCTGCGGCGACGGCCGCTTCGTCGAGACCGTGACCGAGACTCTCGAGCACGCGTGCGTCGGTCACTTCACCTTGTTCATTGACAGTCAATTGCACGCGCACTCGGCCCTCGACGCGGGCTCGGCGCGCCTGGTCCGTGTAACTGGGCCGCACCACGCCCAGTGGACGCGCCTTGATCAATGCCTCGGTACACTCGGACTCCGTCCTATGCGCGACCATCAGTTTGGGTTTGACGACGGCCGCCGCCACGGCAGGCGAGGCCGCGGCCACTTTGGGCGCGGCTGGTGCAATGTTCACGGCCAAACCATCCGAAGAGGAGGAGTCGAGCGTCAGCCCAAGATCGGTAAACGCTGCACCAGGGTTCTGAGCTGCCGCCGTTGGCTGCGCGGTAGGAGCGCCGCGCGCAGGGCGGCCCGTGTTGCGCGGAGCCGGGCGCTCGGCCGGATGCTCGGGCGGCTTCGGTGGTTCGGGTTTCTTCTCCGGCTTAGGCGGCTCGTTCATGGCGATCGCCACGACCTCGCGCAAGCGTTCCTGCGGGATCAGCGCCAGCGCGGCACCCACCGCCAGGTGCGCCCCCAGGCTCACCGCAAAGATCGGTGACATTTTCTTTTTGCGTCGAGCCACCGATACTGCCCCTACTGCGTTCGATCGACCGTGATGGCAAACTTGGTGATGCCTTCGACCTTCGCCAGATCGATGACGTGCACGACGTCACCGTGGTATGCGAACCGATCAGCCGTCAGCACCAGACTGGCCTCGGCGTTCTGCGCCTTGGCTTTCTTGAACTCACCGCGCAGCGCCGGCTCTTCGATCGGTTTCTGATTGAAAAGGTACTTGCCTTCGTTCGTGATCGTGACCGCCAGCGGCGTGCTCGCAGGCGCATCGGAAGTAGCCGTCTTCGGCAGCTCGACCTTTAGACTCTGCGAGACGATGTACACGGCCGACACCATCATGATCACCAGCAACACCAACACCACGTCGACCATCGGCGTAACGTTGATGCCCACGATCGCTCCGTTGCGACGACCTCCGCGCGTGCCTAAAGATGCCGCCATACATAACTCCTGTTAGGTGACTCTAGTTGCCGGTTGGTGCGAGATCGTGCCGTGCTGCGCTGCCCGCGACTGCCGCGTTCTCCGCGGCTCGCGTGTCGGCGGCCTTGCGCGCCTGCGTAGTGGCGGCGGGCAACAGACCAGCCTTCAGGAGCGCCGTGATATCTTTGGTGAGAGCCGTCACGTTGTCTTCGATGTCGGCGATCGTCTTGTGCACGATGTTGTAAGCGACGACCGCCGGCAGCGCGACGAATAAGCCCACGCCCGTAGCTATCAACGCCTCGGCTATGCCGCCCATCACCGCGCTCATCGAGGATGCAGCTTGACTCGAGCCGAGCTGCTGAAACGCTATGATCACGCCGATCACCGTACCGAACAGGCCGATGAACGGCGCATTGTTGCCGAGCGTGCCCATGTACGTCATGCCGCGCTCCATGTCGCGGCGCTCGCGCAACAGCTGGCTCTGCACGGCGTCTTCGACTGCCTCGGGCGAACCGTCCAAATAGCGGAGCGCCGGCAGCAGCACGGCGGCCTCGATGGACTTGCTGCGCTTCAAGCGTTCGGCAGCACCTTGTCGGTCACCACGCTGCAAAAGCCCGACCACCTGCTCGCCCAGCTCGTCGACATCGTCCGCGCGGCGACGGAAAAACACCCAGCGCTCGATCATCGTCGTGATCGATCCGACCGAGAGCAGCAGCAACAGGTACATGACCCAGGTCGAGCCCAGCAGGGCAACTTTCAGCAACTTTTCGATCAGCACGACAGGCTCCTTGGTTAGAATTCATACTCAGCGACGAAGAGTCCGCGGTCCGCGGCCGGGTTGGCTGCGAGGTCGAGCAGCTCACCACTCTTCCGCATGCGTGGTGTCCGAAAGCTAGTCGTATCGTCGGGATCGTCCGGGTTCGGCGCCGCGTACACGGCCACGCGAAACCGCACCGCGGGCTGTTTGCAAGCGTCGAACATGTTCACGTAGATCTGGTATGCGCCCTGCGGCGCGTCGGTATTCCAGATCAAGTTCTCTGAACGCAAACCGTCGCCAACGCAGGCCGCAACGGAATCGCGGTCGATGCTACCGGACTCGGGCGGTAGCTTGCCCATCTCGTTCAGGTCGAGCGTGTTCGGATGTTTGGCATCGATGACGCGACCGTCTGGGTCAACGACTTGAAGGTCGAGGTCTGCGTTGACGTCCCAGGTCAGCGCGATCACGGCGCGCGGCGGAGCCTTGTCCGGATAGCAGGCGCTGCGGTTGTCCGGGACGAGCCCCGCGACGCAGACATCGAGTCCGAACTGTTGACCCGCGTTGCCCTGCTCGTCGATCGCGACCACCAGTAGTTTGTGCTTACCAACTTTGATCGTTCGATCGAAATCCACCGAGACGTTCCAGGTGAGTTCAGGCGGATCCGTCGAGAAATCCGCGACACCGACGGGTAGCACCCAATAGCCGCTGCCTACGCCGGCGAGCGCGACGCCAACGGCAGCGGCGTCTTGACTAACCCGACCACGAAACCCCTTTCCGCCCTGCCCTTGCATGACGTCAAGACTTGCAGTCTCGAAGGACGTGACGCGCAGAAAAGGTTCGGCATCACCCGGCTCCGCGCTGGGCATGTCGGTCGTCGGCTCCCCGGGCAACGGGCCCTCAATGAACTCCGCGCCGCGCACCCGGAAGCCTTCGGCCGCGCCCGATTGATTGCTGGCGCAACCGAATGACAGCATTCCGCACAAGCCGAGCGAAGCGAAGCGTAGTGCACGCATCAGAACATCCCCTGCAACCGGACGGTCCATTGATTGTTCCGTAGGTCGCTCGGCACGCCACGGGCGTTGCGCGCCATGTAGTCGCTGGTGAAGTCCCACTCGAAGACGAGCCGTGCGTGCTCCGGCAACGTCAGCGCAATCAGCGGAGCACACGTTCGAACGCGCTGGCTGGTCGGAATCTGTTTGCCAGCGCGGTTGTCGAGCAAGTCGGAGTTCGGATCATAGTACTCGTAGCGAAACCCAATCAGACCGTAGCGAGTGATCTCCTGTGTGAGTGCGATGTAGTAGCCGAGCTCGCGCACGTTCGCACCGGTGCTGATGGGGTCGGCAACCAGTAGCCCGCGGTCCAGGTTACTCGCAGCGAAAAGCTCGCCGTAGAGCATCGACCAGCCGAGCTTGGTGCGCAGCAAGAACTCGAGATCGGCTCCCACCGCCCAACGTGCGAACGTCTTGGCCGGGGTGGCCTGCGTCGCGGCGGATCCCATCAACTCGCCGTTCTCGACGACGCCGTTCTCGTTCGTATCGCGCCAAACGGCCGCGTTCTTGGTGGCGTCGACTGCCGGGTGAAAACCGCGGCCGCGATTGAAACTGACACCACCTGCCAACACGGCATGTTGGTTGAATTTGGCTTCTGCGCCAAAACGCGCGGTGATGTCCTTGTTCTTGTTCGGATCTTGCAAGCCGAAGCCACTGCGCTCGTCGACTGGTTCCCCGTTACTGATCGCAATCGAATAGCGCGCAAACGCAATGCCGCCGGATAAACGCACTCCGACGTCAGGCTCGCCTGTAAACAACGCTCGCGAACCCGCACTACGCTCCATGAACCAGCGCGCCTTCGATGTGTAGGGGAGTTCGAAACCGAAAGGCAGGTCGAACTGGCCCGCCGTTAGCTGCACCAGGGGTGGCAGATCTTTGTCTTGCTGTCGGCCGTACAAGATCGAGACTTCTGCCTTTTGTATGCGCATGGCCGGGCCGCGAACCGTGTTCCCGTCCAACTCGATCTGAGCCTGACCCCATTCCCAATCTCTCAGCACCTTGACGCGACCACGCCGCAGCACGAAGCGGTCCTTGTTCAGCAACGCGCCACCCTGGAGTTGCTGATCCTCCGAGTCCTGATGCGCTTCGTACTGGGCTTGAAGAAACCCGGACACCACGAAGTCGGACGAATAGCTGCTCGAAGTCACTCCGGGCGTCAGCGGGTAACCGGCGCGAGCCAAGAGACCCGATGTCGGGTTCTCGACGGGCGTCGGGGGTTGCTGTGTGGCGTCAGCTGCCGAGCGCGCTGTCGGACTCGCGGGCTGTTCTGGTGTTGCAGTGCTCTGCGCTGTCTCTGGCAACGCGTTGGAACTCGCGCCCGCTGTTGCGCCGGTTCCTGAGATCGCCGTCGCTCCCTGCGGCGAAGCCGCAGCTGCGGCTGAAGCAGCCTCTGCGGGCGCTGCCGGCTCACCGAGATTACCAGGCGCGGCCGAAGCTGGCTCCGCTGCACTGCCAGGTGTTGGCGGTGCGGCCGGGTTACTAGGCAAAGAGCTCACGCCCTGGGCCTGCGGCGCAGGCGGCGCCGAGTCCACGGGTTGGTTTACCGCGGACGGCGATGCAGGCGACGCCGCCGTCGGCGTCACAATCGCGCTGGAGCTAGCGGGCTTTCTATCGCTGGACTGCGCTGACGCAACCCCGGCAAAACTCATCACAAGAGCCAAGATGGCAGCGGTTCTCATAGTCTAAAACTAACGCCTGTGTATGCTTGCAGCGCACGGCCGAAACCGTCTGCGCATCCACCGACCAAAGCGGTGGATGCGCACGACTTAGTCTGCTTATTCGAGCGGCGGGACTTTCCCGTCTACGAGCTTGCTGAGTTTCTTGTTGTCGTAAGGATTGCAGACGGCTTCCGTGCAGTGGTTTAGGAACTGCTCGTCGTTCGTGGGCGCGCACGAGTAACAATCGTTGGTGCCTTTGCAGTCTGAGGCTCCGCCTGCGCCGCCTGCGCCGCCCGCGCCGCCTTTGCCTGCCGCTGCCGAGCCGCCCTTGCCGCCGGAGCCGCCTTTGCCTGCCGCCGCGGAACCGCTGCTTCCGGCCGAACCGCCCGAGCCGCCCGAGCCGCCGGCACCTGCCTTGGCGTCAGCGCTTCCACCTGAGCCACCCGAGCCGCCCTTGCCAGCGGTTGAAGCGCCGGAGCCCCCCTTCCCACCGGAGCCGGCCTTGGCCGAACTGCCGCCCTTACCAGCAGTACTGGGCGTGTCATTCGTATTGCTGTCGTCGCAGGCCACGAGCTGCGCGCTGCACAGTGCCAATGCGATCGCCGCTCGAATCAAGTTGGTGTTGAATCGCATGTTACTGTACCTCGCAGAACTTGAAGTTGCAGACCGACTTGTCAGAAGGACAGTCAGTGTTTTGCTCACACGCCGTGCAACCGTCGGGCGTCGCACCGGTCGCTTCCTTGATGAACTTGCACTCGCACGACTTCTCCGGCATGAAGCTCATCATCGCGCCGGCATCTTTGGTACGTTGCACGCGCATCGCGCAGCCAGGAACGACACCACCTTTGGCCTCGACTTGAATTAGATCGAAGCTGGTCGGCGTCTCCACACCTGTCAGATAGTCGATGACCTTCTTGACGTGTTCGTTCGCAACGTTGCCGCCGCTCGTACGTGCAAGCATGTGCAACGGCCCCCAGATTTCGTAGTGACCGTCGCGCACGTTGGCTTTGTCGAAGCTGGTCACGGACG
>Ga0307511_10003647_pt1 | contig 15757 bp, 20 predicted proteins | sample 13_EM_MG_FD_200266 | JGI IMG/M metagenome (GOLD analysis project Ga0307511, IMG submission 200266) | Populus trichocarpa ectomycorrhiza microbial communities from riparian zone in the Pacific Northwest, United States - 13_EM | ecosystem: Host-associated > Plants > Roots > Unclassified | place... | reverse complement strand
TCCGGCAGATCCCTGGGTTTCTGACGTCGACCTTCTCGCACTCTTTGACCGTCGGCCCAATTGCTCGGGGATTCGTATGTGCAGTGCACCTATGGCATGATGGGAGCCGCCAGGGCTACCCGGAATTCTGGAATCGAACTCAAGGATCGGCGTGGTTTTGATGCCCAATCAAAGGCAGGTGGCACATCACCCATCTCTCCCACCCCCGAGGCCGTGGAATGGGAATAGCCCAAGCCTTTTAGTACGATGTCTTACAGCTGTCGTGCCGATGCACAGTAAACTCCACCTACCGATCTGACGTGCGAGACTACTATCACCTTCGGGCATCTTTATGGGCGCATCTGTATCCCTGAAACGCGATGCCTCCCAATGGCTGTGGTGGAAACACGCCCGACACTCTTAGTTCCCCCTACTCAAGTTCTGTACAGGTTGACCTCGTCGTGATCAGGGAACGATGATTCGACCAACGCTGAAACATACACCCCGTATTTGCTGCGCCTTGATTTCTTGTCAGGCTAGACATATAAAAGCTGGAGGATCACGGCGGAAGCTGGTTTCTTCAGCCGCTGCGCGACTCCCCACCCAAAGCTCTTCCAACTTGCTTCGCTCACGACCTCTAGTCTTTTCACCGCTGTTGTCTATCACATCCCGTAGAACGCACACCATCATCATGACTGCCACCGCCACCGACAGCCCAGTCCCCTCCCTTCCCTCTTCTTCCCAAACCCCTGCTCAAGGCCAAAGTACGACCTGTTTTCATTGGTTTCGGATAGGCGTGTCTCATCATTCAATTTTCCCTTTGTAGCCTGGGCCGAATGGGGACAAAACCTCGGCAACTTCTACGCTCAGAAGTACACCAACCCCCAATCCGCTGGCATGACCCAGACCAACCAGACCTGGGCTGAATGGGGTAAAGGCCTCGGGGGCTTCTACGCTCAGAAGTACAGCTCTCCGGACAACGTCGAAGATCTCCCGGGAACCGGAAAGACCCGCCTCCCAGATGCTCCCCCGCAGACCTGGGCCGAATGGGGAAGGGATATCGGAGAATCCCACTCCACCCAGTACCGCACCCCTAACACGATGCCACAATTCGGCCAACAGAAGGGTCAGACTTGGGGAGATTGGGGAAAATCAATCGGAGAATATTACTCCGCCCCATGGAAGAAGAGTTCCTAGGGTGAGCACCGACAATCCCACTCGTAGTGAGCTCACAACGGCTCTAACGCGATCTCTTTGCTAGGTCTTCCAATCCTTTGGCTTGAAGCCTCATGCAATGGTTTAGTTTATGTTTATGTACGACTCGGATACGATCATAAAATAGACAACACCGGTGGAACTGGTCCACTGGGTGTAACGTGGAGAACTGTCACGAAAAATCATAGCATATCGTTACGAGCGGTAAGAAGCATACAGTGCATAAAGTAGAGGTTGTCATATAAGGTTCCGGGGCAAAGCGTCCCGGTTACTGGCTAAACGCGAATTTCGACTGGGATGCGGTGGCGGGTAGGGCAGACTCCCCAGGAGACCTCTGCGCCTCCGCGAGTTTTACTGTGAATGGGGGGTCTGGGATGCTGACCCCATTAAAAAACGCATAACCTTGGCTCTGGGAGGTGGTGGGGGTGGGACTCGAGGGAACCGGCTTCTGGGGTATCTTCCCAGAAATAGGTGGCGAGAGCGACCGAGGTGCTGGATGGAGTGGGTTTCCTATGTCGATGAAGTGCTCATTGTTGGATTGGCCGGGAGTAGACTGGGGATTCGCAAAAACGTTCTGTTCCTCCAATGGCTCAAGCTTAACCTTGGAAGCTGTGGGTTCTACGGTTGCATCGTCGGGGGGCGTTGGGACCGCATCCGTAGAGGTGACAATGGGCTTAGGGTCGGCTGCCGTAGAGATCGTTGACGTCGCGTTCGATTGAGAGGTCTCGGACGAACCGGACACAGGGTCTGGAGTAGCGGTGGGGTCACGAGAAGGATTCGCCAGCCCAACAAGAGGCCCGGGCGACCCTGCACCTTGTCCCCCCGCCATAATCGACCTAAAGCGAATTTCGCGTTTCCTGAAAATATTGGCTACGAGAACCGCGCCGAGCTTTTTCGCCTCCTCGTCCGTGAGAGGGTCGGGACGTTGGCACAATATCTCGAAACTAGAAGTTTCCCATTCTTTGATATCATACTTCACAGCCAGCACGTTCCTCTCGACGGGATCAATCTCTGGTCTGTGCATGTCGATTCCCTTGATCGCAATGGGGCGAATCAAGTCGAGCTGGTATTTCGTCGAGATGGAGAGGAGATTGATCCAGTGTTGGAGCGTGGGTTCCCCGCGGCTCAAGCAACGGCTGGGAATTTCGTCAATGCCAAATCACCACGACCCAATCACATACAAACTTACTAGGGGAGGAAAAAATCGATCAAAGCGCGGAATTCGTCTGCCGTTAGGTCAGGCAAGGGGATGACATCCTCTTCCTTCTCGTTGAGGAGTAATGGTCTGAACTTTCCCGGACCGGGCTCGAAGAGACATTTGGGAACACGGAAAAAAACATCTTCAACCTATGAGCCAAGTCAGCGACTGACAAGACACAAATTCCGAAGAGAGAGCTGACCTCAAAAAACGCCATGCCGTCACGACAGTAATCCTCCGTAATTTGAACCTCTTCCTGTGCGATCGCAAGGGGCGGCGGAAACTCTACACCCTCGTTCGTCGGCGTCATGAACCCTCGGACAGACGAAGTCGCGAAAGAGTACGCGTATTTTGGGACGTGGAACATCGGTGAGGGAGAGAACAGGATGGGGAACTCCTGGGGTTGCTAAGGGCTTTTAAATCCCCAGGCATGGCGATGATGAAATTGAAGTGCCCAGCGTGGTGGTCGAAAGCTCAAGCCACGGTCGAGTCAACGGCATTGGGAGCGGGCACGGCCTGGCTAGCATGGAGATGAGGCCAGAGTTCCACGAAGAGTTCTTTCGCCCAAGCAATACTGTATATGTGATCGCCGTCCGAATCCAGGGGATTCTTTGGGCGAGCTTGGACCCCGCCCGAAAGCGCCCGAGCTTCCCGAAAGGCGGGACCACCACGTGGCTGGGCGTCTGTTATATGTGGCCCACAATGTTGCTTGAAAGTTGCCCAGACCACACGCCGTCTCGCAGGGACCTTCGTTTGTCTGTTGTGCAGGATTCTAAACCTTAGGCGCGTCCAGTTGGAGCTCATAGGTTGACTATTTACGTGCAGACGAAGCTAGCTTGAGAATGTGCCCTGCCACGGGAACATATACTGCGACGGCCATCACCATCACCTACTTCATGAGGTGGGGATCCTGAACAAAGCTCAGTCCGACACTTGGGGGCTCATAAAAAACTGGATACGAAAGTGAAACGCTCGCTTTCTTATGTAGACCCGTGAACCCTCGAACCAATCGCTCGGGGCAAGGTCGCTTACTCTGGGTTCAGTCCCTCGTCATCAACACCGTCATTGACGATGCACCGAAAAGCGTAAACTGTTTGAGAGACCGTAATATCGGGTGCAGTTTATATTCACAAGAACGACGTCCCGTAGGTCGCCTGTGAGAGAGAACTGATCTACACGCAGATTGAGCGGGGGTTCCCAACCGCTTCTTCCAACCCGAGAGGCAATGAATACTGTTCGTATTTCTCCAGTCCAGGGGAAAGTTACAAAAGTCAGTGTGAATGAGTACGAACTACAGATTACAAGGAACGAATGGTTGACCGGAAAGTCCATGGGATCATAATGTGCAACCAGTACAACTACAATCCACTCCATTCTCCACAATACATAAAACGAGCTATAGCGATCCGCGACTGATCGATGGCATGGAGATCCAAGATCTCAAGCTGGATGTCGTCCAGAAAGGGTAGAGGTCGATAGGGGTATCAGGTATCGAATGGGGGAGGGGGGGTGTCGGTTTCAATCGTGTAGGTATTTCTTCAGCCTCCTCGAGCCAAGCGTGGTCGGAGATCGTTGAGGCTATAAAGGACACAAACGCTCATGTCAACCCCAATCCAAACCTCGAGTAGTTTGAGTAAGGGTAAAACTAACCTTTGCCCGCGTCGGTCCGTTCAAAAAATCAGTCCACTTCCTCTCAACCTCACCCTCAGCTATGATGTTCCCCTTCTCATCGATCCCAACATGCGATTTATGTTGGAAACTTCCGGGTTCGGGGTCTGCGATTTGGTCGATGGCTGGGGTGAACGTCATCGTCGATCGGCGGCGAACGGCTTTGCTCCATGCGCGTGGACCGGAGCTCGGTTTTACCAGAGCTGTACAGCGACATCATGGGAGGGGGGAGAGATATGATGAGGTTGGATGGACCGAGATGAAACGAAATAGAATGAACTCACGTCTCGCTTTTGTGCGAACCATAACGGTCTCATAAAACTGGTACGCCTCATCGTCATCCTCAAACCTGAACCCAAACATCCGGCTCTACACATCAATAATCAGTGCCATTCATTGGCCAACGACGATCCATAGATGACCCACTCACGTTTCCTGAGAACGCATGGAAAAACGGAACCAACATCTTGTAGTCCGAGTTCGCAGGTTGCACGGGTTGCCTCCAAACGACCTTGGCAGGTTTCTTCTGATGTGGGTCGATCTCGATAAGCCTGAACCACAGATCGTCGTCACCCTTGACCCCCAAGCCTCCTGCAAGGCTCACGACTCTATCGGCCTCGCCCATCACTGGTAAAGACCCAGGCTCCTCACTCATAGCACCAGCGAGCCCCATGAACCCCGGACTGCCAGACGTTCCAGACGTCCCAGCCGATCCGAACGAGCCAAGTGAGGATTTTTCAGAGGATGCGTCATCCCGAATCTCGTACTCCCTCGTGTCCCTCCCGAATACAATCGCCCCTCGTAGATCAAGCGGCTTCCACTCGGAGGAAGAAGTGGCGGTGAATGGGGCGTGGTAAATCTGACCTCGAGCCATTGCGAAGATATGGCTGGTCGAAGGTGGGAGGGCAGCGATGATCCGGCGTTTGTCGTCGGCGGCGAGGGTGGATGTTGCGTAATGTGGCATGTTGTGTGGTGATCAAGGAAACCTAACCGAGCTCAAGGACCAGGTTCCGCGGTAAACGGTGGTTTATGGATTGGGCGGAAGGGGTCGGGGGGATGAAAGGTGGTAGTTGGGGAAAGAGTCGGAGCGGGGGGCGGATCCAGCACATATACTTAGATGAAGGGGGTCATGGACTCGGCGTGTTCTCCAACACTCTGGAAACTCATGTTATATGATTGGTGGCGCGGCCTATACAATCCTGGTTGGATGCCTGGCCGAAAATGCCGTTCCTAGAATCTGCGCGTGGTCAAACGACCTCCTGGAGAACCGAATTCTGGGGGATGAAACTGGGGGTCAAGCCTAGACCGCGCCTCAACGCAGGAAGGCCGAGTGACCTGCAAAATATCACCCGCACAAGGTATCCAGCTACGTCAGGTTGCTCATTGAAAATGGATAGTGAAGTTGTATCCGAGAAAGGATCTGCAGCGGATAAGATGATCTTGAAACTCACAATGCCAAGGTGTACAGGAGGGGTTGGCACGTGGCCAGGGTACACCAGAGGCGAGGCGGCGCTTAATCACACCCATGCTGGATAAGATACTCCCGTTAGTGGTGCACGATTGTGAAGGTGTGAAGCATGAATGTTTGGGATACGGGGGGGAGGGTGCGAAACGATCCCAGTGGATGAACGAATCATGGATTTTCCGGCATCCTGTTCGGGGTATTCAGGAGTCTAGACGATGGAGTGAATCTAGAATCACAGGTATTGTGAAACAGGGACAGGGCCGGAGTTCGGAGGAGCATCGGGAAAGCAATAGTATTAGCATAAAGACAGTGGTTAATATCACTCCCTCTGTATGAGCGCTAGCAGACCCAGACCACCAATCAAGGCGTATTTGAGCTGGGGGAAATCGTTCTATGGGTTGTTTGGCATTCGGTTGGCGCTACGATGAAAAAGCGAGGGCGTATTGAGACTCACCATGGCGATGGTAACATAGCCCACATATGGCAAGAACCTGGGTGTATTTGATTAAGTAATGAACACAACTGTGGACGCCGAGCGTGGACACGTACCCTCTAACCTTCCCAACGACATGTTTCCTCCCTAGGTGTTTTAGGCCACGGTATAGACCGATATCATCTACGGGGTTATTGTCACCCTTTGTTAGCAGGAGTTGGTCTTCGGGATTTGGTACGGCCGCCTCGGTGCTCCTCCTGTTCAACGAAAATATCAAGCGCTTGCACGGAGGACGCAAAGATAGCCAACATACTTTGACTTCTTCGGTACAACGTCGTGAGTCTCCAGCACCCGATGCACGATTGGTATATCCGCTCCGGGAATCTTGTAAACCGTGATATCGCCGATGTCATAACGTTGCTGAGGGGGATTCGTGAGGAAAAGCAAGTCTCCGCGGTAGAACGCGGGTTCCATCGATCCGCTGAGAAGGTCCGAAACGTCCATTGAATGAGACATCAACGTCGCCAGGAGAACTCGCGTAAAGGAGATACCTCAGGACAACAACAATGGGAGACTCAGTGTTGGTCAGGAGCCCAAGACCTTTCCAGATCATGAGGCCGGATGCCATGACCGATGCAAAGTTGAGTACTTGCAGCAGGACCTGGACGGTTAAATCGTACGCGGTTAGTTCATCGTCCTCTTTCGCGACAAGGGGAGGAGGCAGTACATGTCGCCAACCCAGGCGTCGCATCGATTTGAGCTCTTCGGTGAACATTGGGGAGGAAGGAGAGAGAGAACGGCTGGGGCCAAATGGTTGGTTGGGGTTCACAGCTTGGGTGATGCGCCACCAGAAGTGACGTGGTGGTATTTGGCTTTGTTAGGCTTCTGCTACTACTTACATCCCGATTACGAGCAGCCTCGGTCATTAATAACAGGGGAGGTGTATATACATGCAATCTCTGCATCTAATCCCTAGATATAACCGTCTATCGAAACAAAAATCTGTGGTACACGCACAGCTGTGTAGATTTGGTGGTAAAAGGTACCGGAGTACGACGATAACAAAAGGAATAACGATAAAACCGCACAGTCGCGCTGTGTGTCCCAGTTATGATAAACCGAGAGCAGAAGCGGGGGTTTGAATGAGGGGATTCGACGGAGAGGTGAAGGAAGGAGAGCGGGCTTTCATGTTCAGCAACAGAGTCGCAGCAGACTCATCATCTTGGGAGGATGGCTGCGACTTGTCGCTTCTAGGAGAGGGAAGGGTCAAGGAGGGAAGGCGGGTGGAGTATGAATGCTCGAGAGAATCTGATCTCGGTCGGAATTCGGTGGTGGTGGGTGGGGAAGGTAACTGATTCGGGCTCGGTAACGAATCCAAGATTTTGCCGTTCTGTTGTCGAAGGAGTGTGGAGATGGGGGGAAGACGGGGGGATGTTGTGGAACCGCGCGAAATGGGTTCACCATTGGTCTTTGAAGTGGAGACGGGGATGGGCTCCTCGTCGAGGAGCTGTTGGAATATTTCGTCCCGCTTCCTCTTGACACCTCGAGGCTGGGTTGCTCGTGACGTGGGTTGGCAGTATTTCGACTCGAGTTCATCGACTCGGGAGATTAACTGCTTCATGTAAGTGACCGTCCTGACGAGGATCTCGAGCTTGAATTCCTTCTGCTGTTGGTTACGCTTCTTTCCCTCGCCACCTTCCTCGTCCTCGTCATTCCCGTCCTCACCAACGTTTGGAGGGACAAGTGCACGAAGGGTATCGAGGGCCTCGTTGATCTTGGTACGACGAGCTTTCTCGATGCGAGAGTGGTTTTGTTTACGAAGGGAGTCGCGTGCCGACCTAGAGATCTTGCCAGACTTCCTGGGTCGACCCTTTGTCTGGATGAAGGGCGGGGGAATGGCAACCTCATGGTAGTCAGAATCGTTGTCTCCCTCGAGCTCGTCTGACCCCGAGGGGATATCTTCGTCGCAGGCGCTTCGTTTCTTTGTCGTGTGCGCTGGTCTTGGGGACGAAGCGACGGCTTTAGCGCGCTTGGCGCGATGAGGGGTGGAATCGAGAGCAGCGGTGGACATGGGATGTACCAGGTTGCGAGGAGATGGGCTTGAGAACGAACGAGGGGAAGAAGGATGAGAGAGAAATCATCTTCAGCTGCTAATAAAAGCGACAAAGACAGTGCAGACTGGGATTGGGGACGAACGTGCGCGATCGGCACTAGCCACTGCGGGTCAAAAGGGACGCACATGGGATGAAAAAGCCATTCGGTCGTAACCTCGCCATCCGGGAATGCGCCGGTAAACGTTCAGTCGCTTCTCAATCCAAGTTCACTTCTTGGAACGTGGTCGCTCCCGAGTGAAGAGATCCCGAGGATCCACCCGATAAGATCTCCGCTCACACGACCTCGTTCGTCACACGACACTCATTCGCAAGAGAGTGGAGGATCCACCACGGTGAGCAGAACCCTTGTTTTACACGAATATTCGACGATCGTAGTTTCTCTGGGGCGACGTGCGTGCAGCCCTCGTCACTCACGTTCATTCATGAGAGCCGGATACAGCTACAACGCCGGGCGCCTCGCCAGGAACGACCCGGCATCACGAACGGGCACCCACGCCCGTTCTCCCTTGGATGACCTCGTGACCACAGCCAATCACACGGCTCAGTCCTTCCTAGGGTGCGGCGCACGAATGTGTTCCTGCCAAGCATTGGATGGGAGACACTTGGCCTGAGTGAAGCTGCCTCATGGATCCCGGTCGGGAACACCCCCTCCAATGTGAAAACGGGAGGAGGCCCCCGGGCAGCCCGCAACGTAGACGCAAGAAACAAAAACAAAAACGACTAGCCCACGGCGAGGGTCGAACTCGCAGCCTTCAGATCGCCCGCGCAAGCTAAGAGTCTGACGCTCTATCCGATTGAGCTACGCGGGCTATTGTAGGGGAATAAAAATAGATTACCATAACTTAGCAGGGCAGCACCCAGAAACCCCATCACCCAAGAGTCATCTATTGAGGTATAGCAATGCGACAGGTTGCTACCTGTACATGTACACGTATGCCAAAGCCGCAAGTCCCACCGGGATTGCAAGCTTACAAACTTTTGGAACGAGAACCTTTGCAACATCAGTTCCGATTCGAACCCAGGTCACGGCACTGGAGAATAGATTATAACCAACGCAAGGGACACCAAAGAAACCCACTCACGTAGTAACCCTCCTTGCCCGAGCAGTCACGATATCGTAAACGCCTCCCTTGATGACTTCGTTTTCGAGCAGCAAGACAGGTCCATCATCGATCAACGCGAACACCGACCCACTGGTTTCTATGTCCGGGTTCGTCACCGCATAGAACGTAGCGATTGCGATTCGGTTTACGGGAGTCATGGGCAGTCCCGCGAGAAAAACCATGTTAACCGCGTTCAGAATACCGGTCGCTGCGGACTCATCAGGGCTCATGTTCTAATGTTGGCGTTATGTGGAGGGGCTTACCGCTGAAGAAAGGATGGATGACGTTTACGCGAATACCCCTGCCCTTGACCGTGGCCGCAACAGAACGAGCGAACCCGAGCACCGCGTGTTTGCTGGCGGTATACATTGGGGCACCGGGAATACAACTCCAAGACGCTTAAAAGTTTGGGTATGAGACGCGACCCATGACCTGGTGTGGTCCACCTTACCCATGGAGCCCATTACAACAATAGCCTTGAGGTCGGATCGCGAGGCCCTGTTAAGTTCTAAATAGTGCAGGGCCAATGAAGTCGCTAAGCCCTCGTCAGAATACCACACAACAGGAGGGAACCAGAACCACGCGCACAATAAATAACGCCATTGATATTCACGTTGAGGGTCGTGGTTTTTGGTTTCCTAGGCTTTCCGTCCACCACTTGAGCCCTGAAAAAAGCACCAGTCTCGGTGATACCAGCGTTCGCTACCTATCACAGAATCATGAGTAACCACGCGTCAGTCCCGGAATAAGAAGGGCGTACCACCACGTCTATGGCGCCAAAGGATGATATCCCTAGCTCAAACAAGGCCACCTGGCTATCCCAGTCCGTGACGTCACACCGTTGGCCGATGGCCTCGCTGTAGCAAACGTTCGTGTCAAGGGTTGCAAAGCGTCGGACTGGCTCGATACCACGTACCCTCCGGATTTGTTAATTTCCTTTACGACTTCTTCGATGCCGGGAGCGTTGAGGTCACCCAAAACGAGCTTGGCCCTGTCCCTCTCTGGTAAACCCGATGCACGTTTGACGGACGCGAGGAGAACTCACTTGAAATGGGCGAACACCAATGCGGTCTCTTTCCCAATCCCAGATGCAGCACCTATGGTGTGACGAGGTAATCAGCGAACGATGCCAACATGTCAACGTTCCGATACACCTCACCAGTGATAAGAACGACCTTTCCCTTTGATCGTTCGCCGTACTGAACAAGCTGTTCGTCGTTGAGAGAAGTCATGGAGGGTTTAGCGAGAAAAGGTGTGTGAGCAGCACTTTTGTTTACTTCAACGGCCACGTAGAGGCTTCAAGTATGAACTCAGGGTCGTTTGTACTGAATTACCGGTGCCCGGATAAATGATTGATGCTAAAGGGTGCGAGTCTCAAGCGGGAACCCTGGTGTATTCCGGCGCGACGTTGAGCGCGAGTGGTGAAACTGATAGGTGCTTTGACGTGATATCTAACCCTTCAGTGTTGAGCGTTTACCAGGGTGCGCGGCTATATGGGGGCTCCGGATGGCGGTAGAGGGCAGAAATCTTCATCATAATCGTTGAAATGCGTGAGGGACGGCACGATCACGGAGTTAGTCCATGAACATGATATCCACCTCCACCACCAGTCAAGTCTCTCCTATATCTCAGCGTACGCTCTGCGAAGGATGTTCTACAATGTGTCGCCTATGATGCGGTGTGCGTTTGGGAACAATGAAGTCGCAGTCGCACCGGATGACTGAATTCGAGTTCCCAGCGCTACCTTCGACAAGGTCGAGGTTGGACCAACCAACGAACGTACCGAGTGAACTGTTGCTGGCTAATCCCGTTTTTTTAGGTCGGCGTTCTCGAGGTCCTCCGCCAGATTCGGACCGGGTCCCCCCTGAAGTCCTCGTTCTCATTCCGGGTAGATGTCACAACGACCGGGGCTTAATAGTGCTAACCCACGTACGCCAAGTATGGAGGGAGATCTTCATATCCCGTTTCTATTTGTGGACCAATTGTGGTTGCGAGCGCAAGAGCAAAATTCGCGTGTACCTCGAACGCTCAACCCGCTATTGGAGAGAAGAGGAGTCCTGTCTCCCCGCGATCCCTTCCCCCCAGGTGCCGGTCGGCTCAAATCCCTGTCCGCCAGGGGAACCACAGACGGCCTACGGGGCATCACCGCTCGCCTGTCTTACCTCGCGCCCGTTCTCGAGGGGTTATACATAGAGGGCCACTCTACATCCTGGCCACGGCGTAGCCCTACGCTCACAGCCGCCGCCTTCAACGGAGTCCTCTCCTCATTGCACGAGTTGTGTTTGCAGAACGTTCACACGGGGTTACCTTGGAGGAACATGATCAACCTAACGTCATTCACGCTGGCTCACATACCGTCAGGCGATACCTCTATCGGACAGCTTCTCGACTTCTTTCGAGGGAGCCCCTCACCTCCGCAAAGTTCGCCTCCACTTCGCAACCCCGACTTCTGGTGGTCAAAATGGACGATTGGTATCACTGGGCTGCTTGAAGAAGATGGGGTGAACCTTCTCCCTCTTGCCCGATCACCTGTTGATTTCAGTGGGCGCGACGTTGACGATACACGTGGAATCCTTCGGCGACACAGTCGAGGATCATCTCCCCAGGTCTCTCGATAACTTCAGGAACCCCTCCAACTTCACCCATGTTCATCTTGCCGAACGCTATCCACGCATGCAATTTAACGGCCCTCAGGACAACTCCTAACGACAACCTCCAAAAGGGACGCCACCTGCGTGGCGGTTGAAAGTCTAATCCGGTTTGACACCTCGGAAACCGAACGGCTGGAGGTTCCCAACGACGATCATCTGTCCAGAGACCTTCCTTACCAAAAACTTCTTCCCATGGAAACCATATACACCCTCTCCCTCAGGTCTCATTGACGAAACGCACGCGCCTTCGTGCACGCCTTGAACCCCAATACAAGTCCGTCGAATGTAGTGGTCTGCCCCAAACTGGTGGAACTAATTCTCGAACGGGATGGAATCCCATATCGGGTGTGTTATAGAAACGGCGAGGGCGAGGGCATCGAGAGGGGCAAAACTCAGGACTATTACGATCGTTGATGAATGGACCGGACCGGACCCGGAGGATGAGTTGGAGCTCAGAGAGTACGCCTTGCAGGTGAAACACAGTCTCGAGCGTAGTGTGGTCAGGGATGACAGTGATGAGGAAAACTAGGAAGGGACTTGAAGAGTCATGGGCGTCAGATATCCGCCTCGTCGTCATCTTTTTCTCTTCCCTACATTCTGTGTAATGCTCCGTGCTCTTCGGGTGTGATTTCATTGCCCGGAACGGCTGTGTGCGAGTCAATGTTCCTGCAGTAAGGTTCTGGTGAGGGTAGAACCTGTAATTAATAGCCTACAAGGTGTTTGAGAACCCACTCTAGAGGTACGATCGCAACTGACCATAACCGGAGTTCTGGGAAATTTTGAAAAACAACCCAGCACTTGTTTGTTTTCCACACGCCCAACCATCCTTCCGTAAGAGCTTACTGGTACTGACGGTGTGCCCAAGCTGGATTCCCTACGGGAGGTGTGCTTTGAACTGGCGTAATCCATCTATATGCGAGAATCCATGGGGTCCCTTCGCCCGTTCGGCTGCAGGGACAGAAGGGGGCACATGCAGCCGCTGTGACAGCAGGCAATGGCCGGCTCCTTGCCCGTTGCAGCACGGAAGCTGCAGTGGGAACGTGCCTCCTGCGAGCGACAGGGATGATACGCCCAACTGGAGCGAAGGCGAGGTTCCACCAATTGTCCGAGTTGTGCGACTTCGCATTTAAGAAGATATACACGTCATGTGCTTAATAGCCATACAAGAGGAGTACACGAACTCATAAATACAACAAAGGCAAAATAATGCTCAGGTAAATATCTCAAACCGTAGAACAAACTGAACGGATCCTAGACGCGTGCGCCATTGTCATCGTCACCGCGGGGGAGCTCCTGGACTTCTTCGTCTTCTGCCAAGCTTCCGCCGTTCTGTAGCAACCCTCCCTTCTTTCTAATTGACGCCCCACGTACCAGGGCCCGCTTCCGATCCCGGACCATCCGCATGAGGATGACAAGTGAACACAGCGATACGATGACGACCTGTAAGAAAAACCCAATCATATCTTCCAGGCAGGTCAGCGGTTATTCGTTCAGTACACGTCATCTCAAAAAACCCTTACCTATCAAGATACCTGTGGAGCCCGGTCAGTACATGAGACGCGGGTGTGTTTCTTGAGGTACTCACCGAATGGTGGGGAACCGACATAGAGCGTTCTCAGTGCTGGAACAGTAAGGATGACGGTGATGGGAAGGAGGAGTGTGCCTTCGCCGAGGTCCTCGTGTCCGACCACGGACAGCAAAGTAATGCGCAAGCAACCGACAGTCAAGGACCAATTGACAAGGAGAAGTATCATGGTGAAGATCCTGGACAAAGGGGACCTCTTGATACGCATCTGGAAGTGTTTGGAGGAGACCCTCTGGCCGTTGAAGGTGCTTTCTGTATCCCAATCCACCTGGTCGTCCGCGTAAAAGTTATCCGTCGGATCCGCCGCAGAGAATTTCAGGATGGGTAGGGATTGGTTGGTAGTGGTGTCGATAACGAATGCATCAATGTCCAAGACGTAGTCGTCATACGGAGCAAGGATTGGTTGGTCAAACCAGTGCCGGGTATCCATGGGCGGAGCGATATAAATCGAACCGGCGTAGATGTCCAATTGATGATCTTGTGAGAATTCCAGGAAAGCTGGTATGCTGAACGCAAAACGTGTTAGCGGCGTGTCAAGATATGCCTCAAGCGGCGACCCACTAAAAGCTCTGATGGGTGCTTCGGTTCTGTGGGAGCATAGCCGGATTGAAAGAAAAGACGGGTTCTCGACTCCTAGATGCAAGGCGGGGTCAGAAGGTTTGTCGATGTGGTAGCCATCTGTAGCGACCTATCGAAATACACATCCACTGGGCGGTCCACTGGGGAGCAAGTAGTAAAGCTCCGGCCAAAATGTCCAGGGTATGACGATAGCCTATAGTCGCCACACCCTGCCAACACCCAACTGATTGAGATTCCACGGGTGCTAGGTTCGAGGTGATAAATGTGTCCTAGGATTGCGATCTGTTACAATCAGTCAAGATATCCAGTGCCACCGAGAACCATCACATACACCAGTAACATTGCGCGGGATATCGGCGAGCAGATCGTCCACACCTGCCACACCGATGTTGAGCAGAAGGATCATCATGATGGCCACTAGGGTGGCGAAGACGATGCCTATGAACCAGAGGACCACCGGGTTCCGTATGAATCGTCTGAAGCGGGCGCGCGCGAAATCGAGCATGTTACGCGGAGGTGGTATGGTGTTCAGCATTTCCACCAAGGTCGAAGGGCACCAAGGTCGAAGGAGAAGGAAATAACCCCTACACTGAATCCATATTTCTTATTTTTATATGTTCAGTGTTAATCCTTTGTCATCTGCCACGATGGTGGGATCCTAGGAAATGTTGGCAGGCCTTCATTTGGAATGAATGGAGGATCATACCTCTGCGACTTCATATCTTCCTCATGTCGGCTAGCCCAACGGTCTGGGGCAGCCACCTGGGCGGGATGCCAACTTGCAACAGATATATACGTAAAGCGGACGAAAGACCATGCCATTTCCGCGAGGGATCGGACTGGCCATAGCGCGTCTTCGGGGCATGGTGTCTTACCAGCCATCCCGGATATAACCCTGAGCTCGGGGTTGATACGATTCACCTAGTCGACTCCAGACCGAATTGCGTTGGCGGTGCAAAGTACAAAAAATCCAAGTGACAGCGTCTCTTGAAACGGACGATCCTGCAAGTTGATGGGTCGATGTGGGCATGTCGCCGTCCGAAATCAGATGTCGGTTCAGGGTCCGATCTCCTTATCGTGCTGACACAACGCAGAATAACGTGCGTTCCATCGTGTTTTACCACGGTCCAGCCCTTCCAGAAAACCTCGACCTCCGGTTTTCCCCTCCCCGTCATATCCCTTACAGCCCCTTGCATATGAAATACCACCGGTTGCACAACTATTTCGATATATCGCGTCCAGCGGACGCGTTTGTTGAGAGCTTTCTTTTCACGCATAAGAGCGATGTATTCGTTATTTTTTCCTCCGAAGCATAGGGAGAAACAAGCGAATTGAATTGCATAACTAGTACCGTACAGTTTGAGGACAAGGTTAAGTGTACGTGGTACTTACAGGGTAACAGTTGGTGATCCCTGCTTTTTCTCACTCCCGTGTTCGAACTGCGGTGCGTGCAACCTGTAGGCCAGAACTTATGGCGGTCCAAGTGCACAAATCATAATTCCCATCACGCGCGGGGAATCAGGTCGCACGCGAGTAAGTTGCATCGCACGCGCGCCAGTGTTGTGCGAGTCACTGACTATGACTTAGTTACCAAGTCAAAAAAAAATAAGTCACGGTAACTCGAAGCATATGACTTGACTTTGACTTCGCGCCCTCGGGCTGTTCGGATATACCGTATATAGAAATCGTCGCCCACCAACATGGGCGGGATGGCCACCGAGCAAAACTCGCGAGTTCCAGGTCACGCGACCTACCGGACCGCCGCCA
>Ga0307511_10003646_pt1 | contig 15760 bp, 19 predicted proteins | sample 13_EM_MG_FD_200266 | JGI IMG/M metagenome (GOLD analysis project Ga0307511, IMG submission 200266) | Populus trichocarpa ectomycorrhiza microbial communities from riparian zone in the Pacific Northwest, United States - 13_EM | ecosystem: Host-associated > Plants > Roots > Unclassified | place... | reverse complement strand
CCTATTTTCGTACAGGTATAGGGAGTAGACGTTTACCGCGTTGGTAAAGATTTATCCAACAAGTCCCAAGAAATCCAACCTTTACCAAAAAACCCCGAATCTTTTACCTATTTTTCTTCCACAGTGTGTACTCGAAGGACAGTCCTTTGTACACAAAATCTTGGTGGATCTAGAGTGTCTAGGATATAATAGATGTTGAACCTGGCGTTTCGAACGAGTTTGAACTTCGTGACGCTGCCTGTTAACCGGCTTCGGCCGGGCACACCGACCATCAGTCCGTCGAGGCTGAGGGAGACCGCCGCCACTCCTCGGCGCCAAGATCTCAGTACACGTGAGCCACCATGATCGAAAGCACACCAGAACTCGTTTTCAAGATCAGCGAACTGACAAGAGTCATCGCCACTCACCTCGTCCTTACCGACAATGGAGGAGGCGCCGTGAACCTCGCTTGCGCGTCTCGGTACCTCGAAGAACCGGTCCTCAGCACGTTATGGGAGATGCAGCTTTCGTTGTGCACCCTTCTGAGGGTGCTGCCTAGAGGCACTTGGGAATTTGGATATGTGGAGGATGAAAATAGAAATGTGGTACGTGACGCTGGTCTCTGGTTGTAGAAACCGAGTACTTATGTTTAAGGACCGTTTCAGTTCAGGATCGTTGGGGATCCGTCGCCAGTGGCCTGGAACAGACTCTGGCGGTATGCGTCTTGGATGCGCAGGTTCTGCTCGGATTCATGGGTGGCCCTTGGGGAGGACACCATTCACAAATTACGCTTCAATTCGCCCGCTGGTGGATTGTTCCCGGCGTTGAAAGATTGCTATTGGTGGATCACGGAATGTAACCTCCCACATGCCGACCTATTCCTCTCCCAAAATTTGAAGAAGATTCACATTTCAATGTCGCTATTAGAGGAACCAGAAAATCTCCATAAGATTCTACCGACCATCGCCTTGGCCATCTCCGAATTACCGGCATCCACTCTCCAACACCTGCGCGTGGACACAGGTCGCGGGGTGCCCTGGGCGCACCTCAAAGACTCGCTCTCCTCCGTTGTTTTACGTTGCGGACCATCACTTACGGAGTTCTCTTCCCAAATCCCATTGTCAGATGCGGCAGTCGGCCACTTGATTCACCTTCCGTATCTCAACACCTGGCACGTTGAGGGTCTTCCTCCCAGCTACTCTCCTTCCTCTTTTCCCCTCGATTTTCCGCCTCTTGTGAAATTTGTACTTGGGGAAGGCGCTGCACGTGGGTGGCTTTCCATGCTCAAGCGTTTGGAGGCCCATGTTTCCCCTGCGCAAGGGACTGCACCATTGTCCAAGACGAAGGAATCGTTGAAATACCTTAAAATCACACAACTAACCAGCCTCATCGTCGATGTCCCCCTCGCCTCCTCAATTCGAATGTTTCGCAACTTGGTTGATCTAGACATATCAACCTTTCCCAATGAAGGCGAGGACCAATGTACCTTCAAGCTGAACAACGAGGACGTCGCGGGGCTTGCTATGTCCCTGCCTCAGTTGGAATCCCTTCTCCTTGGCTATCCATGTGACAAGAATACCTGCGTCACAACGGTCGCTTGCCTTTTGCAGATTTCCGTTCACTGCATCAAATTGCAGAAGCTTGGAATCCACTTCAGCACTACGAACATCGTTGATGAGTTCAAGAGTCTCTCGGAGGACTCCCGGTTCCGAGAGCTACGCTCACTTCCAAGATGTCCACTCCAGCGTTTGGAGCTGCACCGGATATCACTCGTTATCAATGAGCTCGAATATGGATCTGTGGTAAACGGAATGATCAGCATTTTCCCGTCCCTGGAACTCCTAATGGGATTTGGGATGGTTTACTGGGCTTTGGAAGCTCGCTGAAAGAAGTGCGGATGGTGAAGCTTCAGTGAGTACTTCCGTGCCTTTCCCCTTTTCCCGGCGCATTCCTGAACCGCAGATGAACCGTAAATAGTCCCTCCACAGGGAAGGTACGCATGGTGGGGTTTCGTGGCCATCCTGGACACCGTCAGGTTGAGGTCGTGGAACCAGCGCTTCAGCGGTAGAAAGTATGGCGTCCATGCGATCGCTATTGGCGCGTTCTTTCTCTCAATTCGGTCTTGCGGTTACAAGTCCCTAGGGGTACAACTTGTTACGTTTGGAATATATGACTACACCAACGCTCCAGATTTCGAGGCAACTAGGCGACCCGGTGCACTTTCCCCCGCCTGACAAGTTTTACCCAGTCGTCAAGTGCACCGAGCTATCCATCCTTCGCAATGCGGTTCTTGATCTTCCACGTGGTCCTCCCAGGCTCGTCTCCCATTCCCATCACCAGCCATAGAGCCGTGATCCCGACGCCAGTGCGACCCCAACTGGAACCGCGATGAACGAGCGTGACGGCGTTCGGAGTATCGCGATTGAATTTTAGTGTCTTCTCGAGTTTGTCCATCGTCTGGGCGTTGTAATCGATGAGGGGGAGCCAAAGGTACCTGATGTTGGCATCTTTGGGCGTCCAGCGATTGGATGGAAGGGTCCCCTCACTTTCTCCGGCCAACCACCTGCGTCAGACCGAACAAGTGGAAGGAGAAAAATATATCGAATGAATTTTATTCGGTGCACCCCGTGGCACTCAATGGTGGAGAGCAGTGGGCGTGAGGAAAGTTCCTACCGGAGGTTTTGTGGGATCTCTGACCCTCTCCCACAAGAACCGACTTCTCCGCCCACCTATCCTGTCTTCCCGTCACGGTGTTAGAGCTACCATTCCAGATCATCGCTTGGATGCGGCGATGCACACCACTATGTAAACTGGATCGCGATTCCGAGGACAATGGTATGAAGGGGGCGTTCGACCTTCTTGAGGCAGAAAGGATGTAGGGCAGCTTCCGGAGGTGATGCAACGGGACAATTTGGAGTTGCGGTTTCAGTTGGACGTGCGTCCGCAACCACCTTTATGCGCCCCACCTCTTGACCACCATCGGGTGTGTTGCCGCATACCGGATGACACCCCACTACACCGGGTGGGCCTGGGCCGTCCTTCCGTGCTACTCGATTCGGGGTTCCGAACGAAGAACGCAGGGGTAGGGGCCGCAGAGCAATCGGCACCGTGACAGGCTCCGGGTAAACTTTTGCGTACCAAGTTGCAGCGATGCTCGCAAAGAGCGCATTACAGTATCCCAACATACCAATTCACACAGACCGACGGGACGGCAACACACAGGTTGTCCAACAAGAGTGTGCAGTTCCTTCGCTGGTGCCTCTTCGACACAGACGACCTTATCAGTCGTGGGCGCCCTTCTGTCACTCTTTCACACTCCTTGTGCTTCTCATCCTACCACTATTCATTCGGGCGGCCATTCGTTGTTCCTATCGCCAGATATGAACGATCCGCCCAGACCCAGGTAACGCAGCACTTCCGGGGTCCTGTTTCAGTGGCTTGCTTTTGACAGCGAAAGCACCACCCGGCGCGCGGCAGCGTGCGTATCCCCTCTTTTCTTCCTCCGACTACTCTCCTGCAACCGGGGATGCCTTCTAAGCGCGGCAGAAAGAGAAACGACAATCTCCCCCCGAACAGGGCTAGAGACGTCCAGCGGGCCTTCCGCGCTCGCCGTGCTACTCATCTCCAGGTCAGTCTACACCGATCCACCATTCGTCGGATCTCCTCGCCATCTAACCTTGTCCTCCCTCCCCCGCTACTACTAGGCTTTGGAGCAAAGGGTGGCCGAACTCGAAGAAGAAAACGGGCAGTATCGCCAAGCACTCAATCTTCCTCCCTCCAATCGATCTCCCTTGGGCAAGGGCCCGACGGGGAAGGACAATCCAAAGCCACCGCATACTTCTTGCCCGTCTATCTCCACCAACCCCACCCCGGATACCAGCCCCGTGCTTCCATCATTGTCATTATTGACTCTCTCAACCCCCGCAAAGAACCCGAAATCACGGCCGAGCCCATCAGAATCCCCTTCTCCATTGCCGACTCGGACTCGTTCGCTCTCGCCTTCCAATTTCATGTCCATCCCCAGTCAATCGTTCAGGAAGACATCCTCCACTTTGCCCGGCCTCGAGATCGGTTCTTCGTGGGATCACCCGCGAACCCTCCCTCCTCCAGATCGTCAACAGCCTGTCCGCGAGCAATACGACGAGCCCCACTTGGTATTATGTGATGTCCGGGAGGAAAGGCAGCATTACTCGTTTTCCCAACCTTCCTTTCCCTCTCCCCACGACGGATCACTTCATTCTCCAGTCCAACGTGACACCTCGCAGATGAATTCCACCGCCCTGTCTCAACGACGGGATCAAATGTCCTCTACTCAGCAGCAGCAGCAGTCATTCACACACCGAAGGTCAATTACTGACCCCCAGGGTTTCCGAGGGTTCATCAACACATTCCCCAATTTACCTGGCCCTCAAACCCAAACCCAACCACGTCGAATGATCTGATCGGCCCACCCCTCGTTTTCTTTGGAGCTCCTACCGGAGTTCTAGTCCCATACCCGTGTTGAATGCCGAATGTAAACCTATCTCGTCACCTCTGCCCATTTCTTCACCCAATCATATTTGTGCCTCGCCCTTTCCTACCACCATGTGGAGCTGTCCCATCCGAAACCACAATGACCGGGCGTGACGGCGTTGAGGATATCGCGATGGAACCCAGACTCCCGTAGATACGGATAGTACGCAAGCTTGTTGACCAATGTGCGGGTCACTTCCCAAATCTTCACGCAGTCGAAAATGCTCGGGGTTTGAGTTACATCTCACGTCATTCACTGGAGCCTCCTTGTTCTTACAAACTTCCACCCCACCTCGAACGCCCTTGTCTCGCTACCTTCCCAGGATGAGCTCTTGGTCCCTGCTTCCCACCCTACGGTAATAGCCATCCCCAAGGACCGCAATACCGCTCCATCGTTGGACATAACTCTAGGCCACCAAAGGAGATGTAGGCAGTGGATCATTGTAGGTTCAAAGTGTTATCCCGCCCCAAGGACCCGCACCGTGAGGGAAATTAGTATATTACTTATTTTGTGACAACACCATCTCGGACGTGTGCACGGTGGCAGAGTTGGAGCGAACACGCTGCCGCCATCTCAACCATCTTCATTTCAAAATCATGACCCACGTACAATACCACAAATACACAATCAACTAAACCATCGAAAGAGTACTTTAATTCAATCTGGATCTCCAAGGGTTCCACCACCTGTGCTCCTCCACGAAACAATACTCCGGCAACTCCATCGCGTACATATGAAGCGCACTCGACGGGATATCCAGGCTGCCGACATCTCTCACATAAGGAACGATATCGGCAGGGAGAGCGGCGAAATGGGAGGGCACCCTCACTTTCTTCAGCCGACCACCGACTTTGGATCGGGTACGCAGAATGTGAAAAAGCCCGCCCATGTCCGACCTATCCCCGTGGAAATCGATGGTGGAGAGCAGTGGGCATGGGAGGATACCCGAAGGACCTAGGGAGAGCTCCTGCCGGAGGCTTTGTGCGGTTGCTGACCCCCTCCCGATAAGAACCAATTTCTCCAAAGCGGCAAGGTGTTCAACGCCACCAAGCTTGACATCCACATGAGACGATCCCCGAACCCAAAGTTCCTTGACTGAGCGGAACACGTCACGGAACGTGAAATCCATGACGCCATTGTCGAAATCCTCCAGGGGTAGATCTATCCTCGTCGAAAAGCCGGGACCGATGGTGTGCATGATCATAGTCCGGGGCCGCCTATGGAATATGAGCTCGAGTTTGGTGGACGAGGCGAGGGACGGCCGGCCGGAGTTATCGTTTGGGAATATCGTTTGGATATCGGAAATGAGGCTATTCCCCTGGGGACCTGGGTATACACTGCTCAAGTGGATTGCGATTCCATTGGCCTTGAGGTCGAAGTTATGGAGGAAGGATTTGACGTTTCCGACGCGGAAAGCATGTAGGAGTAGCTTCCGGAGGCGATGCAAAGGAACCGTGGGGGAATGTGGTGATTCCAGTTGCACACCCCAGCCACCCCAGGATACGAACATTTCCTCTAGGGCCGGGCACCGACGTAGCATATCGAAAAAGGGATCAAGGTCCGAGCGTATCCGTCTGACATGGGAGAGTGTGATACGGAGGGACGTCAGGTTCCAAAGCTGGTTTTTCAACCATAAACCGTTTGAAAACATGCTGAGTTCACGTAGTCGTGGCGCTTGATCGTTGAAGAGAAGGACCGGCCGGTCCCCCAGGGGGTAGTAGATCACAAGCTGTTCAAGCAAAGGCGCTGGTTCCGTGAATAGGATCGGTCCGACAGGGTCCAGTCGCTGGGTCTTGAGCAAAGAAAGTCTCTGAAGCCTATGAACATGCGGAATCACAGCCTCGAAAAGGTCTTGATCGATTCTTGCCCCGGAACCCAGGCGCAAGCCCACTTTTAGAGGAACTGCGCCGGACCTTTCCAGGAACGCCCTGACCGCCTCCAGGTTCGTCATCGTGATCTCTGTCCACAATTCCGGGGCGGCTATCGCCACTTGTCGCCAGGACATACACACGTGGGTCACAGATACGAGATCTTGGACGAAATCGAAATACGAAGTCTTGCGTCCGGGCGGGTCCGGTCCCTGTTTCGAGAGGTGGACGAATATTGCGACGAGCATCTCTGGCGGCAGTCGATCGATTTTGGCGATTGTTGCGGGGACGGAGGGAGGTTTGGGGAGGATTGAAATATCTCGGACCCCGTCCACTAGGCCCCCCTACATTCCGGGGTTAGACGGCTATCCATCCTGCAGTTCAAAGGTGTAGCGTACCAGCTCTTGAACACTACCACTCGGGGAATCGACGGAGGCAAAATCATCATCCTAAAGCGCGATGAGAACTCGCGGTCGAGTTGAGCAAGGTAGCCAAATCACGTACAAGAATCGCGTATGTGCGTCCGTACGAGGACTTGGGTGTGGGGATCATCAAGGTGGTTGGAGGTTTTGAAAATCCACAGCGCCTTTCACAGGTCGCGATCAGTCCCCGACCTTTCTTCCTCTCTCATCCTGACCACCAACAGGTCGCCTCAGGACCCGTCTATCACCTCCCTCAGGGATCTCAGCGGCCGCGCTACCGATAGGGAAGAACCTATAAATGGTTTTTGGTCTGGGGAACCGTCGTTTCCCACCAGGTTTCCCAGACATCTCCACAAGATTGGGTTAACTTCGGAGAGTCCGGATTCCTTTGACACAAAGTGGCACGAGTCCTGTGGAGGGGATCGACCTGGATGGGTTGTCGCAGCGTTGAATTCAAGGGGAGGACCGATTCCATGTTTGGATCGAGTTCTCGTACCATGTACTGTGGTGCGCGTGGTGTTTATTCTCTAGTAAATGCGCCTAAGCAAGGGGTTACAACCCTTTCGAACACAACTGATACTTCCCCCGCTTCGGTCGAGGGAGCACGCGAAACGCACGGCCACACGTCGTGTACAAGCAGGAGACTCTTCGAGTTCGTAGACAGGTCGTTGGAGGAGCCGCTCAGTTCAGCCTAGATATCCAAGTTTCCAACACTCGCATTCCCCCTCCCCAAACTAAAACTCTGGCAGTTGCGTTGTGTACACATGAAGTTCCGTCAACGGGCTGACATCCCCGCGAGTGATAATATATATTGGAGGGGACGGATGGAACACAACTTTCGGCGCTACGCCTTCGCGCATTTTCTCCACACCCGCCATGATCGACAACAGCGCATCCTACCGCGTTTTCAAAATCGGCGAACTGACGAGGCTTATCGCCGGACAGCTCATCCCCGACAGCCAAGAAAGTGCCGTAAATCTCGCTTGTACGTGTCGACACCTCAAAGAACCGGCCCTCAGCGTGTTATGGGAGACACAAGACTCGCTGCACACCCTCCTGGAGACACTGCCTAGAGAGTTTTGGGACTGGTACGACGATGGAAGTGTGGTATGTGACCTGAACCTCCCGTTGGAGGAACTGAGCGCTCAACGGTCAGGGTTATTCCAGTTCAAGGTCAAGGGGGATCCGTCGCCGGAGGCTTGGAGCAAAGTTCATCGTTACGCGTCTTGGATGCGCCAGACCGATGTGGATGGCTGGACGATCCCCGAAGAAGAGACGTTCCGCAAACTATGCCTCAATTCACCTCCTGGCGGATGGTTTCCAGCATTGCAAGGCTTATATTGGTGTATCACGAGATCCAATCTCCCTTATTTCGACCTATTCCTCTCCCCAAACATGAAGCGGATTTCCATTACCATCTCGTGGGGCGATTCCAGAGTTCCCAAAACTTTCCTGCCAGTTATCGCCTCGACCATTTCCGCCTTACCAGCACCCATTCTTCAACTCCTGTTTGTACATATAGACCGTCGTGGGATATCTCCGGCATATCTCAAAGACTCGCTCTCCTCCGTCGTTTCGCGTTTCGGACCATCATTCATGCAGTTCTCCTCCCCGGCCCCGTTATCAGACGCAGCGATGAATCATTTGATCCACCTTCCACGCCTCCATACCTGGCACACCGAACACCCTCCGCCTGACTACCCCGGTTCATCTCTGCCCCTCGTCTTCCCACCTCTCAGGGAATTTACGCTCGGGGAAGGTGCTGCACCTGGGTGGCTTTCCCTCTTCAAACGTTTGGGAGACTGTGTTTCCTCCACGCAAGACTCGACACCGTTGTCTCGGGTGAGGGAATCGCTTGAATCCCTAAACGTTGGAGACTTCCCCAATCCCATCATCGATGTCTCCTTCACTTCTATAATCCGAGCATTTCGAAACCTTCTCCGCCTGAACGTGATGGTCAACTGCAGCGACGGTCAATGTGTCTTCGGACTGAATAATGACAACGTTACTGAGCTCGCAGTGGCACTGCCTCGACTAGACTCCCTTCTCCTCGGATATCCGTGCGGCGAAAACACATGTGCCACGACGGTCGCTTGCCTCCTTCCGATTTCCGTTCATTGTCCCGGGTTGCGATCGCTGGGGATCCACTTCAACACGACGAACCTCATTGATGATCTCAAAAGCATCTCAGAAGACCCTCGATTCCAAGAGTTGCGTTCGCTTGGGAAGTGTACCCTCTCGTGTCTGGGTGTCTATGACACGCCCCTTACCATCGATGAGTCCGATTTTGAAACCGTGGCATGCGGGACGACGGTCATTTTCCCGAACCTGGAACGCTGCAACGGGTGGGAAGAGGTCAATTGGGAACTTGCTGAGGTCCAGGGGCTAGTCTAAGGCCCGACCAGTGGATCACGTAGCCAACAGCTGGCCCGGTCGTGTAGTGTTATCAATTGCCATCTCGCTTTGTTTATCACCATCGCCTCCCTGTTGGAATTGCAATTGCTGTGCGAATAAGGAATCAAATAAATAACGAACGCTATCTCCTACGAACGCCAACTAGAACTAGTGGCCCCCACTTGCCGCAGGTTTCCCATTCGCGCCTCCGTCGGAGGAACTTACATGCCCACAGTCGTGCATCGTATGCACCCAGGAGATTCTTCGAAATGTAACAGGGTGTCAGCCTCCTGCAACCTTACATAGGTCGTTAGAAGCGCACCTCGGCTCACCCTAGATTTCTACCGCTTGCGTCCCCTCCCTGCAAAATAACGCCCCGGCCACTCTATTGCGTATACAGTGCGAAGTGCCCTCGACGTCATATCTGGCATCCCCGTGAGAGAGCTGTCTCCCTCTGATCTGAAGAAGTTGAGGCTCGCCGGCCGCGATATCAGGAGAACTAAACGGGGTCGCGGCCTCACATGCCGGCGCTAAGCATTCTCCACCGTTACCATGATGATGATCGACGACAGCGCACCCCACCGCGTTTTCAAGATCGGCGAACTGACGAGGTTTATCGCCAGCCAGCTCATCCTCATTAGCCGAAAAAGTGCAGTGAATCTCGCTTGTGCCTGTCGATACCTCGAAGAACCGATCCTCGGCACATTATGGGAAACACAAGTGTCGCTGCACTTCCTCCTGGAGACGTTGCCTAGAGATGCTTGGAGTTCGGAATATCCGAAATCTGGTGAACGTGTGGTACGTGACCTGAATCTCCTGTCGGAGGAGACAAATTCTCAATTCTATGGTTATTTCAGCTCACAATTGTGGGTGATGTATCCCCAGAGGCTTGGAGTAGAGTCCACCGCTACGCGTCTTGGATGCGCTTTGTCCGCGTGGATGAACGGCAAGAGTTTGGGAAAGAGACACTCTGCAAATTACGCCTCAATGCACCAGTTGGTGGATGGTTCCCAGCATTGCAAGGCTTAAACTGGTGTATTACGAGGTTCAACCTGCCTTATCTCGACCTATTCTTCTCCCAAAATCTGGAGGTGATCACTATTTATATGTCGTGGGGTGATCCCGAAGTCCCCCGAAGTTCCCTGCCAGTTTTCGCCTCAACCATCTCCGCACTGCCGACATCCACTCTTCGACTCCTATCAGTGCACATAGATTATCATGGGATACCCCCAGCATACCTCAAAGACTCGCTCTCCTCCGTCATTTTGCGTTGCGGACCATCCTTCAGATCTTTCGCCTCCCTAACTCCATTGTCGAATGCAGCGATTAGCCATCTGATTCACCTCCCTCACTTCCATACCTGGCACACCACCAACTCTCCGCCTAACTACTCCACTTCATCTCTACCGCTCGTCTTCCCACCTCTCGAGAAATTTGTACTTTTGGAAGATGCCGCGCGTGGGTGGCTTTCCCTATTCCAACGTTTGGGGGACCTCGTTTCCTCCACGCAAGGCATGTCGCCGCTATCCGAGATGAGGGGGTCGCTTGAATCCCTGAACATCGGAAACTTCTGTGATCCTATCATCAATCCCTCCTTCACCTCTGTGATTCAAACATTTCGGAACCTTGTCTACCTGACCGTAGGAATCCTCTGCCGCGGCCGTCAATGCATCTTCAAGCTGAACAATGACCACGTTTCGGAGCTCGCTATCGCCTTGCCTCGACTGAAATCCCTTCTCCTAGGATACCCGTGTGGCAAAAATACATGCGCCACGACGGTCGCTTGTCTCCTTCCGATTTCCGTTCATTGCGTCAGGTTGCAATCACTGAAAATCCACTTCAACACGACCAACATTATTGATGATCTCAGAAACATCTCAGAAGACCCTCGATTCCAAGAGTTGCGCTCGCTCCGGAAGTGTGCCCTCTCGTGTTTGGGTGTTCACGAAATGCCGCTCGCCCTTGATAAGTCCAAGCTCGAAACGGTGGCACGCGGGATGATGGTCATTTTCCCGAACTTGAAACGCTGTGAGGGGTGGGGCGAGCTCAATTGGAGACTTTAGGGACTTGCTGATGTTCGGGGGTCAATCTAAGGTGGACCGTGTAGCGGCTGGCTCGGTCTTGGTAGTGTTATAACTTGCCATCTTGAATGACGATCGCTTTGTGTAGTACCATCGCCTTCCAGTTTGAACTTGAAGTGCAATTGTTGCGCGAATGATGATCAAACCAAATAAATCCAACAAAAGTTGTTCGACAGTAGATTCAACCTGCAGGGTTAGTAAAGGAAACAGTGCGGCGCGCTCAGATGGGGTCGAAGAGATTGAGAATCCTATAGCGAGTAGTTGGCGTTCGCAAGGGAGATAACATTTCGGAGAAGGTGTTTGCCTATGAAAGGACTTAATTCGCACCCCGGTCGAGAGAACCTACAATAACTCACAGTCATGCGTCGTATGCAGCCAGGAGATCATTCGAACGAAACAGGACGTCAGCCTCCTCTAACCTTGGCACACTGTTCCCTGGTATTACATAACCCCGTTCGTTTCAGTCTCCCAAAAAATCCTCACTAACCGTCACCTTCACATTTCGTGACACGCGTACAATACTGCAAGCACAGATGCACAGCAAACGGAGGTTACAAATAACGTCGTTTGGGGGGCACCTCGGCTCGCCCTAGATTTCCACCGTTCGCGTTCCCTCTCCGCAAAATAACGCTTCGGCCGCTCCGTTGTGTATATGCGAAGTGCCCTTGACGTTATATCCGGCATCCATGTGAAAAGCGATGTCGGGGGAACTAAACGGGATCACGCCTTCAAGCTTCACTTTCGGCGCTGGGCGCTCATGCGGTTGTTCTCCACCATTCGCCATGATCGACGACAGCTCGCCCCACTGCATTTTCAAGATCGACGAACTGACGAGGCTCATCGCCAGCCACCTCGTCCTCATCGGCCCAGGAAGTGCGGTGGATCTCGCTTGTACGTGTCGATACCTCGAAAGCCCGGTCCTCAGCACGTTGTGGAAGACACAATCGTCGTTGCATACCCTCCTGAAGACGCTGCCCAGAGATACTTGGAACTGGAACGGTCACGCACTGACCGGAGGTGTAGTACGTGATATAGTACGTGACCTGAATCTTCCGTTGTATGAATCGAACGCTCAATCCTCGGGTTATTCCAGTTTACGGTCGTGGGCACCCCATCGCCAGAAGCTTGGAACCGAGTCCAGGGTTACGCTTCTTGGATGCGCTTTGTCCGCATGGGCGAACGGCAAGACCTTGGGGAAGGGACACCCAGCAAGTTACGCCTCAATGCACCTCCTGGCGGATGGTTCCCAGCATTGCAAGGCTTAAATTGGTCTATTACGATATCCAATTATCCTTATCTCGACCTATTCTTCTCCCAAAATTTGAGGGCGGTCACAATTTCTACGCACTGGGATGAGCCCAAATTCCCCCGAAGTTCCCTGCCAGTTATCGCCTCGACCATCTCCGCACTGCCGGCAACCACTCTTCAATCCCTATCAATGAGCGTATGTGACCATGGGGCACCCCCGACATATCTCACAGACTCGCTCTCCTCTGTCGTTTTGCGTTGCGGACCATCCTTAAGGGATTTCACCTCCCTGATTCCATTGTCAGACGAGGCGATTAGCCATTTGATTCACCTCCCTCACCTCCGTACATGGCACACCGTCAACTCTCCACCTAGCTACTCCACTTCACCTCTGCCCCTCACCTTTCCACCTCTCAAGGGATTCGCGCTTTTGGAAGGTGTTGCGCCTGGGTGGCTTTCCCTCTTCAAACATTTGGGGAACGGCATTTCTTCTACGCAAGGCACAGCGCCGTTATCCGGTGTGAGGGGGTCACTTGAATCCCTGAACATCAAACACTTCCCCGATCCCATCATCGATCCCTCCTTCACCTCCGCGATCCAAATATTTCAGAACCTCGTCCATCTGAGCATAATGGTCGTCTGCAGTGATGGCCAATGCGCCTTCAAACTAAATAATGACAACGTTGTCGAGCTCTCTATGGCCCTGCCTCGACTGAACCATCTTCTCCTCGGGTACCCGTGTGGCGAAAATACCTGTGCCACGACGGTCGCTTGCCTCCTTCCGATTTCCGTTCATTGTCCTGGGTTGCAATTTCTGGGGATCCACTTTAACACGACGAACATTGTTGATGATCTCAAAAACATCTCAGAAGACCCTCAATTCCAAGAGTTGCGCTCGTTCAGGAGGTGTGACCTCTCGCGTTTGTATGTCTATCGTGTGCCGCTCACCCCCGATAAATCCGGTTTGAAAACCGTGGCACGCGTGATGATGGACATTTTCCCGAACCTGGAACACTGTGACGGGTGGGGTGGACTCAAGCTCAAGCGGAAAATGGTGGGGTGAGCTCAAGCGGAAAATCGCTGAGGTTCGAGGGACAGTCTAAGGCCCGGCTAGCGGATCGTGTAGTCAACGCCTGGCTCGGTCATGGTAGTATTATCGGTTGCTATTCCGCATTGCGATCGCTTTGTCCACCGTACTGCAGCCTTCCAGCTGGAAGTACAATCGTTGTGTGAATGATTATCTGGTGAAGTCGAAGTTTGAATCTGTTCGGAGGTACCCCCTCCCCAGAAATATAGTTCTCTTGGTGATGGACTGGTGCCCCGCCTCCCGGAGGATTTCCGTTCACGTCTGCATCTCTGTCGCGGGAACGCCAACTTGATCTCCTACAACCTTGGCATAATATTCCACGACCTTAACTCCTCAACGGTCGGGTGACTGTTCCTGTCCCCTCCAAAATTCCCCTCGCCCTCGCCTTCATTTTACCCTCACAGAACAGAACCCAGGTAGCCCCATTATGTCCATACGAACTCCTCTACGTTCCGACACCGCTCATATGAGAAGCGATACTGGCGGGTAGAGGAATGAGGGTCGGTCGCTTTCGGCGCTAGTTTCCCGGTTTGGAATAACTTTTGCACACGGGCCACCATGACCTACGATGGCGCGCCGCATCGTGTTTTCAAGATCAGCGAATTGGCGAGGGTCATCGCTCACCAGCTCATCCTTATCGGCCAAAAGAGCGCAGTGAATCTCGCTTGCACGTCTCGGTGCCTAGAAGAGCCGGCCCTCAGCACTCTATGGGAGACGCAACAATCCATGGGTATCCTTCTGGAGGTGTTGACCGAAGCAACTTGTGATCGCAAACACCCGAAGACCAACGTAACTGTGGTACGTGGCCCGAGCCTCCTGCAGGTGAAATCGGAACGCTCAATCCTATAGCTTATTTTAGCTCAGAATCGTGGGAGATCCCCAACCGGAGGCCTGGGACAGAGTCCGCCGCTACGCGTCATGGATGCGCCAGCTCTGTGTGAGTGAGTGGCTGGCCATCGAAGAGGACACCTCCCGCATTTTGCGTCTCAATTCTCCTGCCGACGGGTGGTTCCCAGCATTACAAGATTTATCTTGGTGCATCTCGGAATACAACCTTCCTTACATCGATCTATCCTTCTCCCCACACCTGAAAAAGATTTCTATCTCCTTGTCATTATCGTGGCAGACATACGGAATTCCTCGCGAAGTTCTCCCAGCTATCGCCTCAGCCATTTCCGTGTTGCCGGCATCCGATCTCCAAATCCTTCTTGTGGAGTGCGGTCCACATAGGATGCCCTGGGCGCATTTCAGGGACTCGTTCTCCTCCGTCGCTTTGCGCTGTGGACCATCATTAACGGAGTTTGCCTCCCCGATTGGTTTGTCAGACGAGTCAGTAAACCACTTGATTCGGCTTCCCAACCTCCGTGCCTGGCGTGTCAAGGGCCCTCCACCGGGCTACTATGCATCATCTCCACCCCCAGTTTTCCCTCCTCTCATTAAATTTACACTCGGTGAACGTGTAGCACGTGCATGGGTCTCCTTGTTCGAACGCTTGGAGGACCGTGCTACCTCCACACAAGACACGACGCCGTTGTCCAAGTTAAAGGGATCGCTGAACTCCCTAAAGGTCGGAACCCTCCCTGGTTTCATCGTCGATGCTCCTCTCGCCTTGCCGATTCGAATATTTTACAACTTGGTCGATTTGAACGTAGAGGTCCTCTGCGACTCCTACAGCGAGGACCGATGCAGCTTTAAACTGGATAACGCCAACGTCATCGAGCTCGCTATGGCCCTGCCTCGACTAGAGTCACTTTTCCTCGGATACCCATGTGGCGAAAATACATGTGTCACGACTATTGCTTGCCTCGTTCCAATTTCCATCCATTGCATCAAGCTGCAAAGACTCTGGGTCCACTTCAACACTACGAACATCGTTGACGATCTCAAGCATATCTCAGCGGACTCCCGATTCATACAGCTACGCTCACTTCCTAGGTGCGCACTCGTGCGTTTGGACACCCACAAAATACCGCTCATCCTCGATGAATCCGGTTTTGAAACGGTGGTATACGGGATGATCAGCATTTTCCCATTCTGGAATACTGTCTCGGGTATGAGGAAAGTTGGGATGAGATCTCTGATAGAATCGAGGAGATCAGAAAACAGAGTACGCTCCAGGTATGAGTATAACCTTAGATTCCCCCTTCGGGTTATACATTTTTGATCCA
>Ga0307511_10003645_pt1 | contig 15765 bp, 15 predicted proteins | sample 13_EM_MG_FD_200266 | JGI IMG/M metagenome (GOLD analysis project Ga0307511, IMG submission 200266) | Populus trichocarpa ectomycorrhiza microbial communities from riparian zone in the Pacific Northwest, United States - 13_EM | ecosystem: Host-associated > Plants > Roots > Unclassified | place... | reverse complement strand
GGCCCGAGCACCAACGGCTCCCAGTTCTTCTTCTGCACCGAGGACACCAAGCTGTCCCCGAACTACACCCCGTTCGGGCGAGTCACCGGCGGCCAGGACGTGCTGCGCAAGATCGCGGCCGGCGGCGAGGACGACCAGAACAGCACCGGCGACGGATTCCCGAACCTGCCGGTCGACATCCTGCACGTGCAGATCGCTGGCCGATAGCCGTCTTGGGCCGTCAGACACCCACTGTCAACGCTGTCATCGGTTCAGTGACACGCAGTCGTCACCGTGACGACCGCCTCCACATGACGGTTTCGCCACTCCGCGCGTCGCGTTGACCCGTCCCATGGCCGGACTTACCGTCAGAGGGGAGTCGGTCGTGACGGTGTGAACCCCCATCGTTGCGGCCTTGTGACCGACGGTTCCCCGGAAGGAGGACCGTTGGTTCCGGTCGCCGGTCGTCAGACCGGTCGAGGGGAGGCTGTCGTGGTGGAGGGTGCGCCCGCGCACACCGGCGCCGGTGAACAGGGCGCCCTGTTCCCGGACGCGTCGGTGCCCGACGAGCTCGTCGGCTATCGGGGACCCGCCGCGTGCCAGATCGCCGGCATCACCTACCGGCAGCTGGACTACTGGGCGCGCACCGAGCTGGTCGCGCCGACGATCCGCAGCGCGCACGGCTCCGGCAGCCAGCGGCTGTACTCGTTCAAGGACCTGCTGGTGCTCAAGGTGGTCAAACGGCTGCTGGACACCGGCGTCTCGCTGCAGAACATCCGGGTCGCGGTGGAACACCTGCGCCGCCGCGGCGTGGCCGACCTGGCCCGGATCACGCTGTTCAGCGACGGCACCACGGTGTACGAGTGCACGTCGCCGGAGGAGGTGGTCGACCTGCTGCAGGGTGGCCAGGGCGTGTTCGGCATCGCGGTCAGCGGGGCCATGCGGGAGATCAGCGGCACCATCCACGAGTTCCAGGCCGAGCGGGCCGACGGCGTCGAGCTGGAGCCGCACGCCGAGGACGAGCTGACGCACCGCCGCCGGACCCGCCGCACCGGCTGAGGACGGACCCGGGCGGCCGCCGGACGTGATCGAGATGACACGCGGCGACCGACTCTGGGTCTGGTAACCCGGCCGGGGTAAACTCGGCGAGTAGTCGCACACCCCGTGCGGGAGAGTCCGAGCCGGTGACCAGCCGGTTCGGCGCCGAAGGAGCAAATCCTCCCCGGAACCTCTCAGGCCCCAGGACCGCACGGGACAGACGCCTCTGGAAAGAGGGCGTGGGGTGACCCGCGTCCCGCCGACGGTGCAAGCCCGCATGTGTGGGTGAAGCTCTCAGGTGCCCGTCACGGGCGGGGACAGAGGGGGAGGGCCAACGGCCCGCGCCCGCATGCCCCCGGAGGCCCGACGCATGACGACTGACCGCATTCCCCTTGCCGCGCTCGAGCACGGCACGCCCTTCGCGGACCGCCACGTCGGTCCCCGTGCCGCGGAGCTCGGCAAGATCCTGGACGTGATCGGCGTCGGCTCGCTGGAGGAGCTGGCCCAGCGCGCGGTGCCGTCGGCCATCCGTATCGATGACGCCCTCACGCTGAGCCTGCCGGCCCCGGCCACCGAGACCGAGGCGCTGGCCGAGCTGCGGGCGCTGGCCGACCGGAACCGGCCGATGACCCAGATGATCGGCCTGGGCTACCACGGCACGGTCACGCCGGGCGTCATCCTGCGCAACGTGCTGGAGAGCCCGGCCTGGTACACCGCCTACACGCCGTACCAGCCGGAGATCTCCCAGGGCCGGCTGGAGGCGCTGCTCAACTTCCAGACCATGGTCGGCGACCTGACCGGGCTGGCGGTGGCCAACGCGTCGATGCTGGACGAGGCGACCGCCGCCGCGGAGGCGATGACCCTGGTCCGCCGGGCCGGCAAGTCGAAGTCGAACAGGTTCGTGGTCGACGCGGACACGCTGCCGCAGACCATCGCCGTGATCGAGACCCGGGCCGAGCCGCTGGGCATCGAGGTCGTGGTGGCCGACCTGTCGCAGGGCATCGAGGGTCTGGGCCTGGGCGGTGACTTCTTCGGCGCGCTGCTGTCGTACCCGGGCGCCTCGGGCGTGATCCGCGACCACGAGTCGGTCATCGCCGAGATCCACGCCGCCGGGGCGGCTGCCGTCGTCGCGGCCGACCTGCTGGCGCTGACCCTGCTGCGCGCCCCCGGCGAGATCGGCGCGGACGTTGTCGTCGGCACCACGCAGCGGTTCGGCGTGCCTATGGGCTTCGGCGGCCCGCACGCCGGCTACATGGCCGTGCGCAAGGGTTTCGAGCGGCAGCTGCCGGGCCGGCTGGTCGGCGTGAGCGAGGACGCCGACGGCAACCGCGCCTACCGGCTCGCGCTGCAGACCCGTGAGCAGCACATCCGCCGGGAGAAGGCGACCAGCAACATCTGCACCGCGCAGGTGCTGCTGGCCGTGATCGCCTCCATGTACGCCGTCTACCACGGCCCCGACGGCCTGCGGGCGATCGCCACCCGCACGCACCGGATGGCCACCGTGCTGGCCGCCGGCCTGTGCGAGGGCGGCGTGAACGTCGTGCACGGCGAGCTGTTCGACACCGTGCTGGCCGAGGTGCCGGGCCAGGCGGCCGAGGTCGTGGCCAAGGCCCGGGAGCTGGGCGTGAACCTGCGCCTGGTCGACGGCGACCACGTCGGCGTCGCCTGCGACGAGACCACCACCCGTCAGCACCTTTCCCTGGTGTGGCAGGCGTTCGGCGTCACGGTGTCCGATGTGGACGGTCTGGACGCGGACACCGCCGATGGCATCCCGCCGGCCCTGCGCCGCACCTCCGAGTACCTGACCCACCCGGTGTTCCACCAGCACCGCTCCGAGACCGCGCTGCTGCGCTACCTGCGGGCCCTGTCGGACAAGGACGTCGCGCTGGACCGGAGCATGATCCCGCTGGGCTCGTGCACCATGAAGCTCAACGCCACCACCGAGATGGAGGCCGTCACCTGGCCCGAGTTCTCGCAGCTGCACCCGTTCGCGCCGGCCGAGGACGCGGCCGGGCTGCTGTCGGTGGTCAAGGACCTGGAGCAGTGGCTGGCCGAGATCACCGGCTACGACGCGGTCTCCCTGCAGCCCAACGCCGGCAGCCAGGGCGAGTTCGCCGGCCTGCTGGCCATCCGGGCCTATCACCGGTCGCAGGGCCACGGTGAGCGGGACGTCTGCCTGATCCCGGCCAGCGCGCACGGCACCAACGCCGCCAGCGCGGTGATGGCCGGCATGCGCGTGGTCGTCGTCAAGTGCGACGAGCAGGGCAACATCGACATGGACCACCTGCGGGCCACCGTCGCCGAGCACAGTGCCGACCTGGCCGCGATCATGATCACCTACCCGTCCACCCACGGCGTGTACGAGGACACCGTGCGCGAGGTCTGCGGCCTGGTGCACGACGCCGGCGGCCAGGTGTACGTGGACGGGGCCAACCTGAACGCGCTGATCGGCCTGGCCCAGTACGGCAAGTTCGGCTCCGACGTGTCGCACCTGAACCTGCACAAGACCTTCTGCATCCCGCACGGCGGCGGCGGCCCCGGCGTCGGCCCGATCGGCGTGCGGGCCCACCTGGCGCCGTTCCTGCCCAACCACCCGCTGCAGCCGGCCGCCGGCCCCGAGACCGGCGTCGGGCCGATCAGCGCCGCCCCGTGGGGCAGCGCCTCGATCCTGCCGATCTCGTGGGCGTACGTGCGGATGATGGGGGCTGACGGCCTGCGCCGGGCCACCCTGACCGCCGTCGCCGCGGCCAACTACGTGGCCCGCCGGCTCGACGAGTACTTCCCGGTGCTCTACGTCGGCGAGGGCGGTTTTGTCGCCCACGAGTGCATTCTCGACCTGCGCGGCATCAGCAAGGCGACCGGCGTGACCGTGGACGACGTGGCCAAGCGGCTGGCCGACTACGGCCTGCACGCCCCGACCATGTCGTTCCCGGTGGCCGGCACGCTGATGGTGGAGCCGACCGAGAGCGAGGACCTGGCCGAGCTGGACCGCTTCTGCGACGCCATGATCGCCATCCGGCGGGAGATCGACCGGGTCGGCTCGGGCGAGTGGCCGGTGGACGACAACCCGCTGCGCAACGCCCCGCACACCGCCGCCTGCCTGACCGAGCAGGAGTGGAAGCACCCCTACACCCGGCACGAGGCCGTTTTCCCGGCCGGCGTCAACGCGCCGAAGATCTGGCCGCCGGTGCGGCGCATCGACGGCGCCAAGGGCGACCGCAACCTGGTCTGCTCCTGCCCGCCGCTGGAGGCGTACCAGAACTGATGGTGTGACGCTTGTGCGGGGAAGGACGCTTTGCCCGCGTTGAGCGAGGCTGACGCGTCCTTCCCCGCGTCGGCCCCCCAACGCTGACGAAACACCCGATGGCCCAGCATGCCCTGGCCAGTGTCGCCTGCAACCGGGAGGGCCCGCGGATGCGAATACTCGTTGTCGAGGACGAGCCGCTGCTCGCCGAGACCGTCGCGGTGGGCTTGCGTGAGGCGGCCATGGCGGTCGACGTGGCGGGGGACGGCGGCGAGGCGCTGGAGCGGCTGGCCGTGCACGACTATGACGTGGTGGTCCTCGATCGGGACCTGCCCGTCGTGCACGGCGACGAGGTGTGCCGGCGGCTGGCCGGCGCCGGGGCGTCGTGCCGGATCCTGATGTTGACGGCGGCCCGGAGCCTGGAGGACACGGTCGCCGGCTTCGGCCTCGGCGCCGACGACTACCTGGCCAAGCCGTTCCGATTCCCGGAACTCGTCGCCCGGATCCGCGCGCTGGGCCGGCGCGGGCCCAACGGCCGGCCGCCCGTGCTGGCGGCGGCCGGCGTGTGCCTGGACCCGCACGTGCGCGAGGTCACCCGGGATGGCCGGGAGATCCAGTTGACCCGCAAGGAGTTCGCCGTGCTCGAACTGCTGCTGGCCGCGCAGGGCGGTGTGGTGAGCGCGGAACAGCTGCTGGAGAAGGCGTGGGACGAGAACGCCGATCCGTTCACCAACGCCGTCCGGGTCACGATCCACTGGCTGCGGCGCAAGCTGGGCGATCCGCCGGTGATCCACACGGAGGCGGGCGTGGGTTACCGGTTGGCCGACCGGTGACCTCCCGCCGGCCGGCGCTGACCATTCGCGTCCACCTCACCCTGGTCTACGCCATCACCTTCGCCCTCGCGCTGACCGTGCTGACGGTGGCGGCGTATCTGTTGATGTCGACCTTGTTGACGCCGGGGCTGGCACCGGGGGAGGCCCCGTCGCCGACATCCGCGCACACCAGTCTTGTCGTGCTGACGCTGATCGTGCTGGCCGCGGGTGTGGCCGTGGCGGCGGTTCTCGGCTGGGTCGTCGCGGGTCGCATGCTGTCGCCGATCCGGCGGATCACCGCGACCGCACGTGAGATCGCCACGCGTGACCTGCGTGCGCGTGTCGACCTGGCCGGGCCGCGGGACGAGATCAAGGAGCTCGCCGACACCTTCGACGGCATGCTCGCCCGGTTGCAGCGGACTTTCGACGCGCAGCGGCGGTTCGCCGCGAACGCCTCTCATGAGCTGCTGACCCCGTTGACCACCGGCAGGGCCATTCTCGAGGTGGCGGCGGCCAATCCCGCGAAGTGCGATGTGCGCGTGCTGACCGGGCAACTGTTGGCCGTGAACCGGCAGAGCGAGCAGCTGGTCGACGCCTTGCTGGAACTCGCCCGCGCGGAACACGGAGTGGTCACGGCGAGCCGGGTCGACCTGGCCCTGGTCGTTGAGAGTGCTTTGCGGGAAACGAGATGTGAGGATCTGGCGGTTGAGGCGGCGATCGAGCCGGCGCCGGTGGACGGCGACCCGGCGCTGCTGGAGCTGCTCGCGGTCAACGTGCTGCGCAACGCGTTCCGGCACAACACGCCCGGCGGTCACGTTCGGGTGCGCGTCGCACGGGAGCCGGACGGGCCGGTGGTCACCGTGGCCAACACCGGCCCGGACGTGCCGGCCGAGCTGCTCGACGAGCTGTTCGAGCCGTTCGTGCGGGCCGCGCCGCGCACCCGGGCCGGCCACGGCCTCGGCATGGCGATCATTCTCGCGGTCGCGCAGGCCCATCGCGGTCGCGTCACCGCGACGGCCAACCCGGACGGCGGGCTGACCGTCGCCGTCCGGTTCCCGTCCGCCCAATGCTGACGAAATCCCCGTCCTGACTGAATGGTGCTGCCGGCCGACAGGAACCGGCACGTCAGAAGGGAAGGACAAGATGACCAGGACTCAGGTCAAGGCGACGATCGCGGCCGGGGTGGCGGTGGCGGGGCTGCTCGCCGGGGCCGGCGTCGTCTACGCGACGACCACCGGTCACGACGGCTGCGGTCCCGTGCCGTCGCTGAGCAAGGCGGTCGGGCCGAACGGCAGCACCGCTGCCGACACCTCGGCCACGGACGGCCCGCTGTGCGTCGCGCCGGTCGCCCCGGTGGCGCCGATCTCGCGCTGACGCGGATCCAGTGGGCGGCAGCAAACCCCGGCCCTGCACCGGGGTTTGCTGTCTTTCTGCCGACCGGACTACGGCTGGTGCTCGGAGGCGATGCCGGCCGGCGCGTGGTCCAGGGCCGCGGTGATGGCGGCGGCCAGCGCGCGGGCGGCCTCCTCGGTCAGCTCCACGGCCACCCGGGCGCCCGGCCCGTCGGCCGGGTTCAGGAAGTCGATGTTCAGGGTGTGCGTGTAGCGGGCATGCGTGGGGTGGTCCACGTAGACCGAGCCGTCGGTCAGCTTGAACCAGCCGTTCGCGCCCTTGCCCGCGCCGTCCAGGACGACCTTCTCGGTCAGGTAGGTGCACATTGGACAGTCCTCTCAGGACGCGAGGTGGCGGCCGTAGAAGTCGAACACCTTCTGCCAGCCGTCGGCGGCGGCCTCGGAGCGGTAGCTGGGCCGCTCCACCGAGAAGAACGAGTGGCCGGCGCCCTCGTAGGTGTGGAACTCGGTGGTCTTGCCGTGCTTCTTGAGCTCCGCCTCGAGTTCGGCGGTCTCGTCCGGCGTGGGGAACTTGTCCTCGGCGCCGAACAGGCCGAGCAGCGGGCTGGACAGGTTGGGCGCGATGTCCAGCAGCGGCGTCATGGTGGTGATGCCCATCGCCGGGTCGGGCAGGCGGGTGACGAACGCGCCATAGCAGTCGACGGCCGCGTCCACCTTGAGCGAGCAGGCCACCAGGAAGGTGTGCCGGCCGCCGGAGCAGTAGCCGATCACGCCGACCTTGCCGTTGCTGGACTCCAGCGACCGCAGGTGCCTGATGGCGCCGTCGGAGTCGCCGACCACTTGCGAGTCGGGCACGCCGCCCTGGGCCCGCGCCGCCGCCGCGGCGTCGTCGGGGCTGGCGCCCGGGGCCACCCGGAAGAACAGGTTGGGCGCGATGGCGTTGTAGCCGTTGACCGCGAACCTGCGCACGATCTCCTTGGTGCCCTCGTCGTAACCGGGCATGTGGTGGATCACCAGCACCCCGCCCCGCGGCGTGGTGTCGAGTGGCCTGGCCAGATACGCCTCGATCTCATCACCGCCGTCGCCGGTGATGGTGATGGTCTCGGCCAGCATCGCGTCGGACACGTCAGTCGTCCCTTCGTCGTTCGTGGACGGGACCAACCCTACTCGGAGCCTTCGCTCCGCTTATCTGGCTCCGGCTGAGACGATCAGCGGTGTTCCTCGCCACGGCACGTGGTGAGCTCGGCTGCCGTGTCGCTGGTCGGGTCACCGAGAACTGGCGGCAGTGGGATCGGGCCGTGGTCGGTGGCTGGCACGACTCGGCCACGCCTGACGAGGTCGTCCAACCCGCGCACCGGTGGCGGCGTCAATCGGGCCACGACGAGGCCGTCCGAGGTGATCGCCAGGGTTTCGCCGTGTTGCGCTCTGGCCACGAGCGCGTCGGCGTGCTGGGCCAACTCGTCGATGGAGATGCGGTCCATGTCGCAATTATGGCCGGTCACAGCAGCAGGGAAGCGTCCAGTTCGCGGACGGTCATGGGCTGGCCGGTGAGGACGGCGACGGCGGCGTGGTGGCGGGGCCCGGGGTCCAGCGTCGCCAGCCGGACCTGGTCGACGGGGATGTCCAGCGGCCAGGCGAGCAGCGCGGGCGGGTCGGCGGCGGGGGAGACCTCGATGCGGCTCATGGGGATCCGCAGCCCGTGGCCGGTGACCTTGAGCAGCGCCTCCTTGCGGACCCAGAGGTGGCGGAAGTCCGCGCCGGGATCGTCGGATCTGTCGACAATGGACAGTTCGTGCGGACTGAGGGTGTTCTCGGCGAGCTCGTGGTCGAAATGGCCGGGCAGCGGCACGAACTCGACGTCGACGCCGACCTCGCCGAGGCGGGTCAGGGCCACGGCGGCGCGTTCGCCGGCGTGGGAGACGGAGACCTCGATGCCGACGGCGGCGGGCAGGCGGGGGCGGCCGTGCTGCTGGCCGCAGTCGGCGCAGGTCCGGTCGACCAGGACGTCGGAAGGATGGTCGCCGGTCACGGCGGCGACGGCGGTGCGCAGCAGCCAGGCGCCAGTGAGGGAGCGGAGCCGGTCCAGCCGCTGCCGGTAGCGGCCGGCCCGGCGCTGCTCGGCCTCGGGCACGGTAGCCAGCAGCAGGTCGTCGGGCGCCTGGTCGGGCCGGGCCCACCAGACTCGGCACTCGCCGTCGTGCAATCGATCAGCAGCCACGAGTGCCACGGTAAGGCCGGGGCAACGGGCTATTCCGGTGACTTCGGCGTCCGATCCGGTGTACCGTACTCACCTGTCGAGTTGGACCTATCGAGTTTGACCGGTTGGGGGGATTTGTGAGGCCAGTAGGCGGCGGCCGGCCCGGCGGCGGGCGGCGCAGGGCGACGACGGTGCCGGACAGCGGGCTCACCGGATCGGTGGACATCCCGGATCCGGAGCCGCCGGACGAGCCCAAGGATCTGCGCTCCCGGATGACCCGGCTGCGGCGGTCGGTGGGCGGCCTGCTCAAGGGCCTGCCCCGGGTGCTCAAGCTGGCCTGGGACGCGGGCCGCTGGCCGACGCTGTGGCTGGTGTTCGCCACCCTGGTCGGCGGCCTCACCCCGACGGCGACGGCGTACATCTCCAAGCTGCTGATCGACTCGGTGACCGGCGCGATCCGGGTGCACGCCGAGCACCTGCCGGACGCGGTGCGGCTGGGCCCGGTCACGCTGACCACGGTGCAGGCGATCATCGCGGTGGCCGTCCTGCAGCTGCTGGTGTACGTGCTGAACGCGCTGATGACGGCGGCCTCCACGATCAGCCAGCAGGTGCTGTCCGACCGGGTGTCGCAGACCATCCGGCTGCGGGTGATGGCCCACACCAGCCGGCTGGACCTGGCCTTCTTCGAGGGCTCGGCGTCCTACGACCTGATCCGGCAGGCCCAGGACGAGGCGCCGTCCCGGCCGGTGGCCATGCTGACCTCGGTGTTCGGCCTGATCCGCACCGGCATCACCTTCGCCAGCATGATCGCGCTGCTGCTGTCGATCAGCCCGCTGCTGGCCCTGGTCGCGGTGCTCTCGCCGATCCCGGCGTTCATCGCGGATTCCCGTTACGGGGCGCGCAGTTACGTCTTCGCGGTGTGGACCTCGCCGATCCGCCGCCGGATGGACTATCTGTCCTCTTTGGTCACCACCGACACCTATGCCAAGGAGGTCAAGCTCTTCGGCCTCGGCGACTACCTGGTGGACCGGTTCCGCCGGATCAGCGCCATCTACTTCACCCGCAACCGCAAGCTGGTCACCGAGCGGAACCTGCGGGGCACCGGGTGGGGCCTGATCACCACCATCACCGGCTCGCTGACCTACCTGTACATCGCCCTGCAGGCGGTCAACGGCCGGCTCACGGTCGGCGACCTGCTGCTGTTCACCCAGGCCTCGAACTCGGTGCAGCAGTCGGTGTCCCAGCTGTTCAGCGGCTTCACCGGGATGTACGAGAACAACCTCTACCTGGACAACCTGTACAAGCTGCTGGCCACCGAGCCGGCGGTGGTCGCGCCGCAGCGCCCGCGCCCGCTGCCCGAGCGGGTGCGCGGGCACGTGCAGTTCGAGGACGTCACGTTCAGCTATCCGGGCACGGATTCGGTGGCGCTCAACGGGGTCAGCTTCGAGATCCGGCCCGGCCAGACCACCGCGGTGGTCGGCCGCAACGGGGCCGGCAAGTCGACGCTGTTCAAGCTGCTGTGCCGGCTCTACGACCCGACCAGCGGCCGGATCCTGCTGGACGGCGTGGACATCCGCGAGTACGACCCGGACGCGCTGCGCCGGCAGATCAGCGCCATGTTCCAGGACTACGTGACGTATCAGGCCAGCGCCTCGGAGAACATCGGCGTCGGCGACATCGAGCACGTCACCGACCGGGCGCTGATCGAGTCCTCGGCGGTGGCCGGCGGCGCGGACGAGCTGATCGCCGGCATGCCGATGGGCCTGGACACGCCGCTGGGCCGCTGGTTCAACGAGGGCGCCAACCTGTCCGGCGGCGAGTGGCAGAAGATCGCGCTGAGCCGGGCGTTCATGCGGGACGCGCCGCTGCTGATCCTGGACGAGCCGACCTCGGCGCTGGACGCGCAGGCCGAGTACGACCTGTTCGCCCGGCTGCGCAACCTGTCCGAGGGCCGCACCACGCTCTACATCTCGCACCGGTTCTCCACCGTGCGCCAGGCCGACCGGATCCTGTTGCTGGAGCGCGGAAGGCTCGCCGAGTACGGCACGCACGCCGAGCTGATGGCGGCCGACCAGGAGTACGCGCACCTGTTCACGCTGCAAGCGTCCGCCTACCTGGACGCCCCTGAGCGGAGCTCCTGATGTCGTTGCGGCACGCGCTGTTGGGGCTGCTCGACTTCGGCCCCAACAGCGGCTACGGGCTGGCCAAGCTGTTCGAGAACCCGCTGCGGCAGATCTGGAACGCCCGCAACCACCAGCTCTATCCCGAGCTGGCCCGGCTGGCGGCCGACGGGCACGTGGAGATCGTCGAGGAGAGCACGCGAGGCAAGCGGATCTACGCCATCACCGAGGACGGCCGGGCCGAGCTGCGGCGCTGGCTGGTCGAGGTGGAGCCGGACCGCACCATGCGCAGCGAGACGTACCTGCGGGCCTGGCTGCTGTCCACGGTGCTGGCCCGGGCCGACGCCCTCGATGTCCTGGCCCGGGACATCGAGGCGTGGCAGGAACGGCGGGAGGGCCTGCTCAAGATGATGGAGCGCAGCGCCGCGATCTCCCCGCCGCACGGCTCGCACAACCTGTCGATGGACCTGTCGTTGCGGCTTACCGAGGCGATGCTGGGCTGGTCGGAGGAGGCAGCTCGGCGCATCGCCGAGAAGACGTAACATCCTTCGGCCTACGCCGAAAGTAGGGACATGAGCTGGCTCATGGACGTCTTCTCCGTGCCGATCGACCGGACCGAGCCGCCGCTGCCCGAGCCCGAACCGGTGGTGGCCGAGCCCGTGGGTTCTTAATCGCTCCTCAGGTCGGCAGGGCAAGCTGATCACGTGGCAGGCAGCAGGGGTCATCTCAGGCAGGTCGATCTGGTCCGGGTGGTGACGTTCGCGGCGGTGATCGCCGTGCACACCATCAGCCAGACCAGCGATCCCGGCAACGTGGCCGCCAACGCCCTGCTCACGCCGCTGCACTTCACCCGGTCGATGTTCTTCTTCCTCACCGGTTTCGTGCTGGTCTACACCTACCGCGGCCGGCCGCTGGCGCCGGGGAAGTTCCTGCGGCGGCGGCTGACGCTGGTGGGCGTGCCGTATCTGGTGTGGACGGTGCTGTACTTCGGGCTCCAGCAGGTCGACGCGCCGCCGCTGGCCCCGCCGGACGCGATCAAGACGCTGTGGGACGACATCTACCGCGGCATCGGCTGGTACCAGCTGTACTTCCTGCTGGTGTCGATGCAGTTCTACGTGTTGTTCCCGTTGGTGATGCGGCTGTTGCACCTGGCCCGCCGGCACCACGCGGCGATCCTCGGCGCGAGCCTGGCCGTGCAGCTGGCGGTGACGGCGACGCTGACCTACGCGCCCGCGCCGGCGGCCGACTCGTGGCTCGGCGACCTGTGGGCCAACCAGGGCACGCTGGTGATCAGCTACCAGTTCTACCTGGTGGCCGGATGTCTCGCGGCGTACCACTTCGAGGCGTTCCAGGCCTGGATCGACGAGCACCGCGGCCTGGTCGTCACCACGGTCCTGGCCACGTTGGCGTTCTCCGAGGCCTGGTACTTCACGGAGATCGACCGCGGCGTGCCGCCGTGGCAGGCGACCAGCGTGCTCGGCCCGGAGATGGTGCCGTGGTTCGCCGCGGTGGTGCTGGGCCTGTACCTGCTCGGCTCGTGGTGGTCCCGGCGGACGCCGGCCGGGTCGGCGGGCGACCGCCTGGTGGCGGCCGCCTCGACCCGGTCCTTCGGGGTCTTCCTGGTGCACCCCGCGTTCATCTGGTTCTTCAACTGGGTCGACGACGGCTGGCTGCCGGCGCACCTGTGGCCCTTCGTCGCGACCCTGGCCGCCTACGCGTTCGCGGTCGGCGGCTCGCTGGTGTTCGTGGAGGCGGTGATCCGCAGCCCGCTGTCGAAGGTGCTGATCGGCCGCGAGCGGCTGGCGCCGAAGGCCAGCACGGTGAGCATCCCGATCGCCAGCCAGACGTAGGCGTCGCCGGGGATGTGCTGCCACAGCGTCCAGTTCAGCTCGCGGTCGTCGCTGGACGGCATCCACTTGAACGGCGCGACGCAGAACACCGCCAGAGCCCCGAGCAGCGCCGGCGCCCACCCCCAGGCCCGGGTCCGCCACAGCTGCCAGGCCAGCGCCAGGAAGGCCGGCGCGGCCCAGACCCAGTGGTGCGACCAGGAAACCGGCGAGGCCAGCAGCCCGGCCACCGCGATGGCGGTCAGCGCGATCACGTCGTTGGCGGCGCGGCGGGCGGCCCGCCAGGCCAGCGCCAGCACCATGATCGTCAACACCGCCCACAGCAGCGTCTCGACCACCGGCAACGGGTGCAGGCGGTGCAGCACGCCGCGGAGGGACTGGTTGTTCATGTAGGCGAGGCCGCCGATGCGGCTCGGGTCGAACACCGTGCTGAACCAGTACTCACGGGAGTCCACCGGCGCGAACAGGAAGCCGACCAGCGCGAACCCGACGAAGGAGGCGGCCGAGGTCGCGGCCGCCTTCCAGTCCCGCTTGACCAGGAAGTACAGCACGAACACGGCCGGCGTCAGCTTGATCGCCGCGGCCAGCCCGACCAGCACGCCGCGGAATCGCCGTAGCGCCAGGCAGTCCACGACGACCAGCGCCATCAGCGCCAGGTTCACCTGGCCGAAGTCGAACGTCGAGATCACCGGCTCCAGCCAGATCGCGGCCACCGCCACCGCCGGCCCGAGTGTCCACTTGAGACGGCGGTCCAGCCGCCCGGCCACCAGCACCGTCGCCACCGACAGCGCGAGGAAGCTCACCATCGTGACGAGCGCTCGGGTCAGCCAGTACGGCATCGAGGCGAACAGGCTGAACAGCACCGCCGACAGCGGGGGATAGGTGAACGGCAGCCGCGGCCCGGGCAGCGGGCCCGGGAAGCCGTCGTACAGCGAGACGCCGTTGAGCCAGGCCAGGCCGCCGTTGCGGTACACCTGCAGGTCCAGCATGTCGTTGTGCTGCAACCCGACCAGGTAGAGCGGCAGTGCGACGAACGTGACCGCCCAGACGGCCAGGGCGACGCGACGGGCGATCCGCAGCCCCCGCTCGGAAGTGATCGATGCCAGGCGCCCGGCGCCCCCAGTGTTCCCGTTCAGCGCCAGCACGTCGATTCCGACCGGCTCGACGCCGGGACCACGGCGTTTGCTTCGTTGGCTCGCATTGTGCTCCTGATTCGAAGAGGGCGCGGCGGACCGGTCCTCAAATGTGAACCCTTTAATGGTGTGGAGGACGGTCGGCGGGCGGCCACCGTCACATGACCAAATACCTGGTCACGGGGCGACCGGGCAGATTCCGCCACATCAGTCATTCGACTGCGCGCACCGGGGTTGACCAGGGAAGTCATGTCCACGAAGGGTTATTGACCGTAACCCTGGAATTCGTTCCCGAAATCTCGATCAGGTAACGATGGTCGGCGTGTCGGGAACGCTAAAGGGGCTGGCGGCAAATATGGGTTCGTGCGAGCACCTTTCGAACATGGGGAATTTCTTGGCCTGAAGCGCTTCCCGGCGCTGGATGGATTGCGCGCGGTCGCCGCGCTGATGGTGGTGCTGTTCCACAGCCAGGGGCCGGACTGGCTCCAGGGCTGGCTGGGTGTGCAGGTCTTTTTTGTGCTGTCCGGCTTCCTCATCACCACGCTGCTGCTGCGCGAGGAGGGCCGCAAGGGCCGGATCGGCCTGGCCGAGTTCTACCGGCGGCGGGCGTTCCGCATCCTGCCGGTGTACTTCGTGGTGCTGGTGCTGACCGCCGCCGGCCTGCTGATCGCCGGGGAGTTCTTCCGCGACCCGCTCGGCCACGACTTCCCGCTGTACCTGGTGTTCTTCAACGAGTTCGGGCACGGCGGCCCGTACGGCCAGTCGTGGTCGCTGGGCATCGAGCAGAAGTTCTACCTGCTGTGGCCGCTGCTGGCGTTCGTGCTGGGACGCAGCCGCCGGCTCGGCGTCACGCTGGGGCTGATGGCCGTCGCGTTGGCGGCCGCGCCGTTCACGGTCTCGGCCGACCCGCGCGGCTGGCCGGTGCACTACTTCTCCGTGCTGGTCGGCTGCCTGCTGGCGATCACCATGCACAGCCCCCGCGGCTACCGGCTGATCCGCCCGCTGACCCGGCCCTGGGTGACCGTGGTGGCCGGCCTGCTGTTCGTCGGCGCGCACCTGTCCGTGACGGCCGTGTCCAACGCGCTGGACAAGAGCTGGCTGCTGCCCACGATTCCCGGCTTCGTGTCAGTGGTGCCGCTCTACGCCATCGCGGTCGCGCTGATGCTGCCGGCGCTGCTGGTGCCCGGGCCGCCGCAGTGGCTGCTGTCCCGGCGCCCCATGGTGTTCCTGGGCGAACGCTCGTACTCGATCTACCTGTGGCAGTCCATCGCGCAGGGCGTGGTGATCGCGATCCTGCCGGCATCGGCCGGCATCGGCCGCTGGCTGCCCACGGCGATCGTCGCGATCGTGCTGGCCGATCTGTGCTACCGCTGGGTGGAGCTCCCGATGATCCGGCGTGGTCGCCGGGTGACGCAGCGCCGACGAACGGCCCTTGACGCGGCCAGCGGCCACTGATTGTCTCCAACCCGTCACTGAGCGGGTCTCGGTGACAACGTTGTCATCGAGAAGGGAGCGCTGTTCGATGCGTCGATCCCTGGGGCTGGTCCTCCCCGTCGCGCTAGCGGCCGGTGTGCTGGCGGCCGTGCCCGCCAGCGCGGACGCCGACCATGGCACCGACCTAGCCGCCTACGTCAACCCGTTCGTCGGCGCGGCCGCCGGCCAGGACCCGGAGAGCAACGGCTACGCCGGCGACACGTTCCCAGGCGCGGACGTCCCGTTCGGCATGGTGCAGTGGAGCCCGGACAACCCGCTCGAACCCAAGGCCCCGGACGGGGCCGGCCGGTACTACGTGCGCGACCGCGACAGCGGCTACGCGTGGGAGGAGAACCGGCTCAGAGGTTTCAGCCTGACCCACTTCAACGGGGCCGGCTGCGGCGGCGCGGCCGGCGACCTGCCGTTCATCCCGTACGCGGGGCCGGTGACCGTCTCGCCGGCCGCCGACCAGGCCCACTACTACTCGACCTTCTCCCACGCCAACGAGTCGGCGTCGCCGGGCTACTACAAGGTCACCACCGACGCCGGCATCACCACCGAGCTGACCGC
>Ga0307511_10003643_pt1 | contig 15765 bp, 7 predicted proteins | sample 13_EM_MG_FD_200266 | JGI IMG/M metagenome (GOLD analysis project Ga0307511, IMG submission 200266) | Populus trichocarpa ectomycorrhiza microbial communities from riparian zone in the Pacific Northwest, United States - 13_EM | ecosystem: Host-associated > Plants > Roots > Unclassified | place... | reverse complement strand
AACTGACCTCAAACTTGCAGACCTACTGTGCGAGATACACAACTTCTATACCGAATGTTTGTTTCAAATCTCCACCGTTTAGAATCTAGACGAAATCAGGAAGACCAACATATCCAAGTTATAGCCTAATCCAACGGTGGCCAAAGGAGAAAACAGACAGCAAAGAAGACTGTCCAAAAGTGTATTTTCCCAGATATTTTCCTCCCTCAGTATCTCTCAAACGGGGACTGATATAGTAAATCCCTACAGTGAAAATGTACATGACATAGATGAGAACAACATACCCGAATATCGTGCTGATCCAATGGTGGAAGGTGGACTTATAGCTGTCGGTTGATTTACCATCAATATATCTTCTCTCTAGCCTCTCTCTAAACTCTCTCTTACTCTTGCCAGTTCCTCTAAGAGAGAAAATAGAATGATATTTATAGTTCTAACATCTTGTTAATTGCACATTTATCCCCACCCCTTTTTATCATTTATACATAAACTCCGAACCTTCTATTATTTGAATATTCACCTCTCTTGATCTTACGTTTTCATTTTGTCCTCACAAATATTTTTCTTTTCAATGATTTAGTACTATATTCACTTTTCATTTCATTAATTTCACTATTTTTATCTTGATTTAGGTTTCTTTAATTTAATTTAACCCATTTTACTATTGGTTAAATTTCTCATCTTTTAAATACCCAGAAAAATTATAACCGAGGGTTTACATTTGATATATCAAAAACCTAAGTTTTCTCGGGTCCACCAGACGATCCTGCTTTCATATTCATCAAAAGCAACAAATTAAAAAAAAAAATTGATGTAATAAAAAAAAATCTTACCATTCGCTTCCTATGTGAAACAATCAGAATTGATCTACTAGTTTGTGTGGTAATGGAACATTGAATCTGCTGGATATTTATCAACCTGAAATTGCATTTGTTAATTGAGATTAATTTTTCAAAAATTATTAACATGTTTTTTATTTTTTAGTAGTGCATGAAAGGAAAACAAACTTACATTGAGTGGTCAAGATTCCACTTGGTATGGTATTTCCTAATAAATGGATCCCGCTTTGAAGGGACACCCCTCAACTTGGTGGCATCGCATTAGAAGGGCCCGCGTCGAGAATGGGTGCATGTTACCTAAGTTCTAGTTCTTTTAACAGTGATCTTGTCTATATGATGCATTATTGACTTTCCCCTAACTATCTATACAAATTAAAATATTAAGATACTATAAACCATTTCTATTTTGAAAAAACATTTGGCAACACCTTTCTATACGGGAGACTACCCAAAAAAATTTTATACCCACAAATACACATGAATTTAAATTTGATTGCCACTAACTTGAATACAATACATAAACTTGAGTATAGTCAATCAATTACATGCCTCCATAAATGGGGAAGACAGTTGTTAATACAAACACCATCTTCTAGAAAAACTCTTAGACAGTTTCCTAAACCATAAATGAGTTTAAACCTCCAAAATCGATGCTTACAGCCCAACTGCAGTTCTGTCGTATTTGAGATTTCTCAACCATTTTTGTCTTTGATAATTTCACATATGATTGGAAGAATAAGCTAGAAAACATCAACCAAGTTTGAAATCATTTTTTCTTGCTCTTAAATGAGCTTCTTGTTCTAATACATCATCTAAATACAACAAAATTGTTCTCATATGAAAAACATTCCAACAATTATTAAAAACAAAAAAAATTCAAAAACAAAAAAAAATTAATGGAAAAAAACACAAAAAAGAGAATAAATAAGAAAAATCTTACCTTAATTTTGTTGAGATTAAAGATGAGAAGAGAAAAAAAAAACAAATAAAAAAAGAGAGAAGAGAGAGACGTTAATTAACAAAAAAAAAGGTAAAAATAAGAAGAGAAAAGAAGAATAGAAGAGAAGGACATATCTGACATGCATGGCAGAGAACAAAAGAGCAGAAAGAGAGTTAAGGAGGAGAAAAGGAGAGACAGAAGAGAAAGAAAAATTAAGATGTTTTTGTATTTTGCATTAAAGGAAGAGAGAAGAAGAAGAAGAAATGCTCGCCTGTTATGAAATTAAGGATTTTTGCCTTTTAATTTGGGTTTTTTTTACTGAAAAATAATTAAATATTAATATTTTTAACATTTACTTTGGTGTTTCCGTCTATAACATTTAATTGAAATTTTCAATTTAATAAAAAATTTTAGAAACCTCTCAAATATCACAATGACTTTTCAGTCTATCGGTGATTCTATCTGCAAGGAATAATAATTAACAGTGTCATTGAGAAGTGAACAGTTCCAAAGCTCTCGAGAAAATACTGACGGACTTAATTCATCAATGATGTCGTATGGAATGAACATAGTGAACAGTGCCATTGAGAAGTGAATAGTTCCAAAACGCTTGGGAAAATACGGAAAGACTTAATCCGTCGGTGATGCCATATGTAAATACAATATATTGACAGATGCAATCCTTTGGTGATGTGGTGTGTGAAGAATACAATGAACAGTGCCATTGAGAAGTGAATAGTTCCACAACTCTATGGAATATACCGACATACTTAATTTGTCGGTGTATCTATTGGTATTTTATGGTTTGTTAGCAATTCCATCAATATCAAATAGTTTATATGGCCAAATTATATATGTATTCCTTATCTATCTATCTTGTAAATACTTAAAATCTCAACAGCACACACAATACAATAACACAGGTTTTGTGTATAATAATAAAATCATAAAAAGTAAATGTTTCCTTGTCTTGTAATAATAAATTCATGTTATTGTCATTACATCAAAGTTAATTTCATCCAGAAATATTACATTATAGTTAATTTCATTACAAATCCATGTTGTGCATATTAATCATAATTGTCTTCTTCTTCTTCAATTTTATCTTTGTCATCACAATCTTCTATTTTGATTTCATCATTATCATTATCTTCATCAACTTATGTATGTCTGCTAGTTTTGAAAACATCATTTAACTCCTCAAAATTAACATCAATAAAAGTATTCTCAGTGATCCAAAAGGTTAAATTTTCTTTTAATTAAGTCGGTAGACGAAGCAACTTGATATAGATCAACTAAGTCATCAAGCTGAAAGACATCATCTCCCATAGTTACTTCATCGTTACAATCCTGAACAACTTGGACACGACATGTGGGTTTGGTTTTTACTATGGATAACCAATCAACTCTTGAACAATCCTTTCTAAAAAAGAGAGTTTATGTGTAATAAACTTGCTGGCATTGTTTGGAGAAAACAAAGACATCATTGACGTTGTGGGGTCTAGCCTTTGTATTAATTTTGATGAAACCATGATAGGGATCTACTTTGATTTCTCTATCAGTGGTATCCTACCAATAACATTTGAATAAGAAAACTCTATTATGGTCACTATGAAATTGCAATTCAATGACCTTTTCTAACTTTTCATAGTAGTCAACCTCAAACTCATTAGAAACCGATCCCTAAACACATACTCTATTGTTATAAGTCTTTCTACCCTAACCATACTCTTCAGTATGAAAAACATGTTCATTGACAAAATACCTATTGTGGCACTTCACCTATCTTGTAGGAGACAGACTTAGTAAATTCAAAGTAACACTAGCATTCTCACCCAATTGATGAACCTGGTACATGAATTACAACCATTAACAGTTAACAAGAAATGTGTAATGAAATTAAGCATATCGAGAGACAAGAATAATGAAATAGTCCCTACATGTGTTCTGAACCACATGGAAAATTATTCATCTTGTAATCAAAATATTTAGAATTCAATCAACTGTGAGTTTTGAGATAGTAAAAATTGATGATGTTAGCTAGGAGGAACTTAACAATCTATTAATTTATGATATTCTAAGAGATATGTTATTTGAAAGTAACAACATGTTAATTATTATAATTACTGAATAAAAGGTTTCAATTCATCGCAGTTAAATAGTATATAATTATGTGCATGTTTGAATTTGATTTTTGTCAAGTATCTTCCACTCACAATATTGTTTGGTACAAGTCATCCAGGATTGAAGAATATTGCAAGTTCCTACTCGAAGGCATTTCCCCACCATCGTCATGCCTTGGAACGCAGTTTAATCTTATTCTCAAGTAAAGCTCGAAATAATATGAGATAAATGTTAAGATCTCTTAAAAAATATAAGCCTCGCATATCAAAGCCTCACATATCTTTTAAAAAATAAAACTAAAAAATAAAACAAAATGAAATGAAAAAAAACAAAAAAAATTAAAAAAAGATTGGCAACTTGGCAAGACCGGGCAGAGAAGGGTTTCAAATGCATGTTGAAACAAATTGAGATTTTGGACAAAATCAGGAACCTAATTGTACCTTAGATTGAACGACAATACAGATTCAATGTCAAATTAAATGATTATTGGACGAATCTGCATAAAAATTAAGTATGTGGACTTAATTAGAGTTTTAATAGGCCAATTTGATTTAATTATAGGCCCAATTAAAGGTTTAAGTAAGTTTGAGAATTAATTTGGGTCAAATAAAAAAAATTATTGAAAATATCTAAATTCAAGGACCAAGATGAAAAAGGCGCTAAACTCAAGGGGTCATTTTAAAACTTGGCAGGGGTAAAATTGAAATTTTCAATTTAATTGAAATTTTCAATTGAATAAAAAATTTTAGAAACCTCTCAAATATCACAATGACTTTTCAGTGTATCGGTGATTCTATTTGTAAGGAATAATAATTAACAGTGTCATTGAGAAGTGAACAGTTCCAAAACTCTCGGGAAAATACTGACGGACTTAATTCATCAATGATGTCGTATGGAATGAACATAGTGAACAGTGCCATTGAGAAGTGAATAGTTTCAAAACGCTTGGGAAAATACGAAAAGACTTAATCTGTCGGTGATGCCATATGTAATGAACATAGTGAATAGTGTCCTTAAGAAGCGAACAATTTCAAAGCTCTCTACAATATATTGACTGATGCAATCCTTTGGTGATGTGGTGTGTGAAGAATACAATCAATAGTGCCAATGAGAAGTGAATAGTTCCAAAACTCTCTGGAATATACCGACAGACTTAATGTGTCGGTGTTTCTATTGGTATTTTATGGTTTGTTAGTAATTCCATCAATATTAAATAGTTTATATGGCCAAATTATATATGTATTCCTTATCTATCTATCTTGTAAATACTTAAAATCTCAACAGCACACACAATACAATAACACAGGTTTTGTGTATAATAATAAAATTATAAAAAGTAAATGTTTCCTTGTCTTGTAATAATAAATTCATGTCATTGTCATTACATCAAAGTTAATTTCATCCAGAAATATTACATTATAGTTAATTTCATTACAAATTCATGTTGTGCATATTAATTAGAATTGTCTTCTTCTTCTTCAATTTTATCTTTGTCATCATCATCTCCATCACAATCTTTTATTTTGATTTTGTCATTATCATCATCTTCATCAACTTATGTATGTCTGGTAGTTCTGAAAACATCATTTAACTCCTCAAAGTCAACATCAATAAAAGTATTCTTAGTGATGCAAAAGGTTAAATTTGCTTTTAATTAAATTGGTAGACGAAGCAACTTGATATAGATCAACTAAGTCATAAAGCTGAAAGACATCATCTCCCACAATTACTTCATCGTTACAATCATGAACAACTTGGACACGACATGTGGGTTTGGTTTTCACTATGAATAACCAATCAACTCTTAAACGATCCTTTCTAAAAGAAAGAGTTTGTGTGTAATAAACTTGCTGGCATTGTTTGGCGAAAACAAAGACATCATTGACGTTGTGGGGTCTAGCCTTTGTATTAATTTTCATGAAACCATGATAGGGATCTACTTTGATTTCTCTAACAGTGGTATCCTACCAATAACATTTGAATAAGAAAACTCTATTCTAGATAACTATGAAATTGCAATTCAATGACCTCTTCTAACTTTTCATAGTAGTCAACCTCAAACTCATTAGAAACCGATCCCTAAACACATACTTCATTGTTATATGTCTTTCTACCCTGACCATACTCTTCAGTATGAAAAACATGTTTATTGATAAAATACCTATTGTGGTACTTCACCTATCTTGTAGGACCCAGACTTAGTAAATTCAAAGTAACACTAGCATTCTCACCCAATTGATAAACCTGGTACATGAATTACAACCATTAACAGTTAACAGGAAATGTGTAATGAAATTAAGCATATCGAGAGACAAGAATAATGAAATAGTCCCTACATGTGTTCTGAACCACATGGAAAATTATTCATCTTGTAATCAAAATATTTAGAATTCAATCAGTTGTGAGTTTTGAGATAGTAAAAATTGATGATGTTAGCTATGAGGAACTCAACAATCTATTAATTTATGATATTCTAAGAGATAAGTTATTTGAAAGTAACAACATGTTAATTATTATACTTACTGAATAAAAGGTTTCAATTCATCGTAGTTAAATAGCATATAATTATGTGCATGTTTGAATTTGATTTTTGTCAAGTATCTTCCACTCGTAGTATTTTTTGGTACAGGTCATCCAGGATTGGAGAATATTGCAATTTCCTACTCGAAGGCACTTCCCTACCATCATCATGCCTTGGAACGCGGTTTAATCTTATTCTCAAGTAAAGCTCGAAATAATATGAGATGAATGTTAAGATCTCTTAAAAAATATAAGCCTCGCATATCAAAGCCTAAACATGTGCTTCTTTTTTTTTTTTCCTCTTAAGTTAAGCAAGTACATGCATGAAATTAAATGAATGTTTTGAATTTTAAGAAAAAAAACAATAGAGTTTTAATTACGATGTATGTGTAATTCTCTAACCTCTCGAATGGATACATCTATCTATATTGGATTGGCCTCTAACTTTTAGAGTTCCCCCAAAATTATCTTTTCTTTTAAAATTAAACTAAAAATAAAACAAAATGAAATGAAAAAAAAACAAAAAAAAATGAAAAAAGATTGGCAACTTGGCAAGACCGGGCAGAAAAGGGTTTCAAATGCATGTTGGAACAAATTGAGATTTTGGACAAAATCAGGAACCTAATTGTACCTTAGATTGAACGACAATATAGATTCAATGTCAAATTAAATGATTATTGGACGAATCTGCATAAAATTAAGTATGTGAACTTAATTAGAGTTTTAATAGGCCAATTTGATTTAATCATAGGCCCAATTAAAGGTTTAAGTAAGTTTAAGAATTAATTTGAGTCAAATAAAAAAAAATTATTGAAAATATCTAAAATCAAGGACCAAGATGAAAAAGGCACTAAACTCAGGGGGTCATTTTAAAACTTGGCAGGGGTAAAATTGAATTACTTTAGAGAATCAAAATTCAATCAAGGACTTAATTGAATAAATCAATAGATTAGGGGTGAAATTAAAACAGGGTTAATGACCTAATTTAGGTCAAAAACCCAAAAAACAACATTATTTTATTTAAATGAAACAATATGTTTTGGTGTTGTTTTGACCAAAACAACTTGCTTTTTTAAGGCCATTTGATACTACATTTCTCTAAAACAGACACCATCCTCACCCCTGACTTTTGTACTACACCCTCAGTCCGTTCTCTGCAGGTTTGCAGCCCTACAACCAATACAATAAACGCCTAAAACCATTGACCTGACCACTTTTGATAGTTTTGTTTTGTAGTACCAGGTTATTGGTTTATGGCCAATGGTTGAGATCATTCCCAAGTAAATCAATGGCCACAAATCATGCCCAAGAAACGCCTCATGTTCTTTTTTCATCCCTTTTAAATAGAGGTGAGTTTCGTGCAAAGACGAGGAGAAAATAATAAGCCAAAAGAGACCCTTGCACCAGCCTAAACAAAAGAAAACCAACACTATTCAACTCAAACCAGCCACCGTTTTTGTACCGAACCAAGGATAAACTGAAATCAAGCCCTCTTTGGCATAGTACCACTCCTTTTTACAGCCAATAAAACCAAAAACCTTACCAACAACCACCTCCACCACCATTATTGTCACCCTTCAATAGCCACAACAACGAGTTTTCTTATCTCCCCAAGTCACTAAATGCACCACCAACAGCTGCACTGTAATCCATCAGCAACCATCAGTTACTCTAGCAACCCAAGCTAGCAACAAAAACCCACTAGGCCAAGTATCCTTCCATCATCTTCTTCCTTTTGTTTTTCAAGTTGTATTATGTTCTTAGAAAAATCATGTAGAACATGAAATAATTCACGTTCTGCTGTTGAAGAAAAAAATAAAGTTAGACCCTGGTTTTAGCCCAACCCATGTAAAAGGGTTGGGTCCAGCCTATACATATAAAATGGGGTCTATTGGGTCATCTGTAGGCCCAATCGAATTTGGTTGAGTTGGACCTCATCCTAACAATTACATGGGCTTAAGCCTCAAGCCCAATAGGCTCAGCCTATGTGTCTAGGCCAACCCAAACCCAAACCTAAGGGCATGTTTCGCACACCCCAATTTTGTTCAAGGAATGGTGACTTGTTTAGGTCCTTAAGGCATGTTTTCCAAACTTCAATTGTGTTCCTAATCTTCCAATCTTAGCGAATTGATCTGAATTAGACATCCAAACTTTATTTTTCTTCAATTTAGTCCTTGATTGAATCCACGAAACCCATAGAATTAATTAATTCTTCTAATATTTGCCCAATTGACTTTCAAACTTTTTATTTTTACACCTCTTACAGACATCTAATACCTACTGACATTTCTTGGATTAGATAGTATATAATTAATAAAACCTTCAACTCTATTATAATAATCCATCCTATACAACATTTCGAGTGAATCTCGATAAATCCATGAATGATCATCCATTACTTATATCAAACCTGTATAGAATATTGATGACAACATATATTAATTAATTATGTAAACTAAATAAATTAGCTAACATTGGTTTAATTCAAATTTATTCAATCTATTTTAATAGTACTCTTAATGCATTATCACATAAATTCAAATTTCTATACATTTACTGAAATTTTCAACTTAACAACAAAATTGACAAAATATAAAACAAACTTGTTAAATAAGCCATGATTTATTTCATTACAAAACACCTAAGTCAAAAATTCAAAATAAATTTCATCAATTTTTTAAAAAAATATAATTTTTCAAAATCTCAAACAAACTCTAACATGTACAAATCGTACATTCATATAATAAATTTCTATGGAAAAAAGCTATAAAAGAAGTAAACACCCAAACAAAATACATATATTACAAAATATGCAATAAAAATTAACATTTTAAAATTAAGTTCAAAGAAAATATGGGTAACTTCTTTACATGATGTGGGGAATCCTCAATAAAATTTGAATCAGAACAGAGATGCTGACAGACTGAGTGTTGTTTGTTGCAGAGTTAGGATGAAGAAGATGAAATGGGGGAGGAGGTCGCTTACCAGGTCATAAATTAAATATTAATGATGACATTACATAAGGATTTCATCAACGGGTTAATTTTGTCGGTTATTCTGTCTATATAAATGACATGTCATTATATTTTGGCTTTGTTTTAATACCTTTTTTCCCACTATATAATTTTGTCGATGTTTACCAATGGATACAGTGAGGGACTATTCTGTCAATAAAGTTCACCATAATCTACTGACAGACTATTTCATTTGTATTTGCCAATTATCTGGCAGTGCTTGGTTGAAGATATAGAGATAGAGACATAAAAATAAATCTATGTCTAGGACAATTTTAGAGTATATGATAATTTTAAAGTAAATTTCTATACTTTCAAAATAGGAGGTACATACAAGATATGTCTCTAAAGACAATATTTATTATTTTTTATTCCTAAAATATGCTTGTAGAAAACTTTTAATTCCAAAATTTTTCAATGAAGACAAGTAAGGATAAAAAAGTTTCTTATCATAGTTTTAAAACCCAACTCGAGGGTCGATCTAGGGTAAAGCCCGAGTTAGCGTAAGAATAAAAGTAGTTATTATTGTCACAACCCAATTTTAGATTTCCCCCAAAATTATTCTTTTCTTTTAAAATTAAACTAAAAAATAAAACAAAATGAAATAAAGAAAAAAACAAAAAAAGATTGGCAACTTGGCAAGACCGAGTAGAGAAGGGTTCCAAATGCATGTTGGAATAAATTGAGATTTTGGACAAAATCAGGAACCTAATTGTACCTTAGATTGAAAGACAATATAGATTCAAGGTCAAATTAAATGATTATTGGACGAATCTGTATAAAAATTAAGTATGTGAACTTAATTAGAGTTTTAATAGGCCAATTTGATTTAATCATAGGCCCAAAGGTTTAAGTAAGTTTAAGAATTAATTTAGGTCAAATTAAAAAAAAAACATTATTGAAAATATCTAAAATCAAGGACCAAGATGAAAAAGGCGCTAAACTCAGGGGGTTATTTTAAAACTTGGCAGGGGTAAAATTGAATTAATTCAGAGAATCAAAATTCAATTAAGGACTTAATTGAATAAATTAAAAGATTAGGGGTGAAATTAAAACGGGGTTAATGACCTAATTTAGGTCAAAAACCCAAAAACAACATTATTTTATTTAAATGGAACAATATGTTTTGGTCTTGTTTTGACCAAAACAACTTGCTTTTTTAAGGCCATTTAATACTACATTTCTCCTCCAAAAAAGACACCATCCTCACCCCTTACTTTTGTACTATATGACATGACCAAAGAGTTGATGTCTTCTCCCAAGTGTAGGAGTGTCGAAGTATAACTTGGTAAGACCGGGGTCGAACCACAGGGAGGTTAACTGTATAAACCACAAATAAAGAAATAGATAATAATAGAAAAGGAGTTGAAGAGAGCTTTCAATTTTGGTCACGTTTGGATTTCAACCTCAACTTTCTTTTCGTTAAGTCTTGTCAAAATATCACAATGTCACTATTCTTTTGCCTTTCTGTCCTTTTAAAGCTTATAGACTTATCTCCTCGTTTTTCAAAAATATTTTTGGATTTTTAATTTTTAATTTTGTTTTTAGATTTTTAAATAAAAAATGTACTTTGTTATAAAACCATTTTGGGAGATTCGAAATTGGGTTATGATATAAAGCATTAACCGAGTGTCAGATTTCTTCCTCGACACCGCAAGAACCCTAATATAAACCCAAGTGAAACAGGCCATCATGTTTGATCCTAAAACAACCCAAATTAAGAGGAATAAAATGAAAGTAAAACTTGAGCAAAAATAATTTTATTACAATCCGTAATATTATTGTGTCTTGAGCTCAACCCATTTATGAGAAAATAAAAATAAAACTTCATATTTAAATACATAAATATTTATATCAAATCCAACAAGTGCTCGATCCATTAGATTGTTTTATGAGAAAATGAAATATAGTAAAAAAAGAAGTAACAAAATGGTTATCCAAAGACTTCAATGTTACCATGCATCATAAAGACACCTATTATTGCATACAACTTATACTAGTACAATTCAAGGTAGAATAGGAAGGGTTGAAGCAGCAGGTGCCAAGGCTACAATAGCAGCACAATGGTTCCAAATTTGGTCACCCTTAGCTACAACAAAAGTTACTTTTTCCTTTGAAACTTTTGAAATGAATAGTTTTATGAAATCATCATTGCATGCTTTCCCGGTTGTTATATGCTTTTGGCAACAATATTCTGATGGAGTATTGTTGGTGTATATACTATTAGAGATTTCTATTGCACAACGTTTTGTCACCTTTATGTGGCACTCTTCCAAATGTTAAGAAAGCTCAGGATTTTCTTCATTAGTACGAATCGCAAACCCTGGTGTAATGATCATAAGTATACCGATAATAAGAAATAGTGTTGAGTAGATGTTTTTGCCAAAACTTCCCATGTTTTTTAAACCAATATATTCTTGTACTTGGATAAAAATTTGATGAATGCAAATAAAATAATATCATGCAAGTCAAATTTATAGGTAAGAAAACACTTCAAAACATTTTATTGATTTGATAGCATTGATTAATATTTGTATGTTAAGAGTTGATGAAATCTGTTTAAGGAAGTTAGTTCTTGTTAAAAAGAAGTGTTCAAGTGCTTTTGATGGAAACGTATTCAAGCATAATTAAGTAATTATGACTTCCGTTTACATAAAGGTTAATTCTAAGAAAAAAATTAATAAATTTAGAAAATTGCTCAAGAAGTTCATTGTTTTTGTTTAATAGCATAATCCAATTAAATGGTTAATGAATATAGATAACATACAAACTCTACTTACGTTAATAGTATTATGCAACTCTTGTTCTTTAATGTGAACTTAACGAACATGTTTTTATTAGCTAATATTAATGTGAATGTTGTTATTTGTATTCCACTATTAAACCTTTAAGTTACAAATGTCTCTCATCTAAGCTAACTTTTGATCATGTCATTTGATTCTTTTGTGTTTAACAGTACATTTCCTTTTAAGATTATCAGCAAAAATCAATAGTGAAATTTAGAAATTGGATCGCTGACTCTTTCTTTTGATTTTTTTTGTTTTTTGTTTTTTAATTTTTCTTTTTATAAATCAATATAAAAGAAAAATACAACAAAACAAGAATAGTAATTAAATAAAAAGGTTTTCAACTCTCCTAATTTATTCCATTCTTTTTGACCCCTCACACCGTTGAGGCTGATAGGAGAGATGATGTGAGGGAATTCAATATGGTGGAGAAAGTAGTGTTAAGCTCTCCTTTAACAAAAAAAAACAAAAACCTTTAAGAAAGATAGAAAAAAGAATAAGAAGAAGAATAAGAAGAAGAGATTGAGATTGAGATTGAGACTGGACAGAATTAAAGCGAACAAGGGAAGATGTAATTCTACATCAAATGTAATATCATCCTCCTATTACTTTTGTAGCACAATTATAATATATAGTAGTTTAACTATCTATGTAAGTAACAAAGGAACAATTCCAACTAACTATACAGTCCTTCATTAAATTTTGTAACTACCTTAATCCTACATATGCATTATTATTTAGCACATGCTTTTATTAGCTAATATTATTGATAATGTTGTTACATGTATAAAAATACATTTTCTTTTAAGATTATTCTTAAGAATCAATAGTGAAATTTAGAAATTAGATGGCTAACTCTTCTAAATTTTCCCTATGGAATCCTCCTTGTAAAGATCACATCAACAGATTAACCCCATTTTAACTACTATGTTATCGTTTTTCGTAACCATCTTGTCAAAAATAGCTATTGGACTAAACTTAACTCTTTCATAAGCATCACATTGCCTTCTTTCACATTCAGGAATTCTTTCCTCACCTCTTTCACTTCTTCTCTCATATGAATTTTTTCATGGTATATTGATGCCTAGGTGCACACTTCTCCAACATTGCTCCAACCTCCTTCTCTCTACTCATGTAATGTTTTAGAGTTTTGTCTTGGGCTAGGAGACAATTCTTTTATAGAATGGTTCAAAGTCTTTGGTGGTGGTTGACCTCGTTAACAATCCATGCTAAGTGAGTGAGCAATTATTATATTGAATAAGCTTTTCTTTACTATTGCATTATTTTATTGGTCCTGCCATTTGACTTGTTCAAATGTTTGCATCAATGTTGTTGGCTTATGGATTTTGAGCATTGGCTAGATATTTTAACTAAATCCACTCATAAAACTAGAAACATATTAGGATTCAGGTAGTGAAGGGTTTAAGGCATTCATTAAGGACATAGTCTCCGCAAACCTCTCAACCTATTCTTCCTCGCCCTTATCTTATTTAGCACATGTGTTTATTAGTTAATACTAATGATGTTGTTTGTACATGTATTCCATTATGAAGGCCTAATATTTTGGATTCTTTGCAATTTCACCGTACGCCTTCTTCAATTAGACCCTTTAATTTCAGGGCTTTTTACAAAGTTATGCCTTGTTTCGGATTTCTTCAATGGGATCCTCAATTGAATTTCATACTTTAAATTTATTTCAATTAAGCCCCTGATGGCACCAAATTAGCCTTTCAAAACTTCAATTGTGCCCCTAATCTTCCAATCTGAGCGAATTGATATGAATTAGGATCCAAACTTTATTTTTCTTTAATTGAGTCCTCGACTGGATGCACGAAACCCATTGGAAGTATAACTAAGTCCATAGAATTAATTAATTCTTCCAATGTTTGCCCAATTGACTTTCAAACTTTATTTTTACTTCAATTAAGTCCTTAATTGAGTCAATTAAACCTATTTGAAATTTAATTAAGTCCTTAAACTTAATTAATTCTTTCAATTTTGGTCACGCTTAGATTTCAACCTCAACTTTCTTTTCGTTAAGTCTTTCTTTAGTTTGTCTTGTCAAAATATCACAATGTCACTATTCTTGTGCCTTTCTGTCCTGTTAAAGCTTATAGACTTATCTCTTCGTTTTTCAAAAATATTTTTTGATTTTTAATTTTTTATTTTGTTTTTAGATTTTTAAATAAAAAATGTACTTTGTTATAAAACCATTTTGGAAGATCCGAAATTGTGTTATGATATCAAGCATCAACCGAGTGTCAGATTTCTTCCTCAACACCGCAAGAACCCTATATAAACCCAAGTGAAACAGACCATCAAGTTTGATCCTAAAACAACCCAATTTAAGAGGAATAAAATGAAAGCAAAACTAGAGCAAATATAATTTTATTACAATCCACAATATTATTATGTCTTGAGCTCAACCGATTTATGGGAAAATGAATATAAAACTTCATATTTAAATAGATAAACATTTATATCAAATCCAACAAGTGCTCGACCCATTAGGTTGTCTTATGAGAAAATGAAATATAGTAAAAAAAGAAGTAACAAAATGGTCATCCAAAGACTTCAATGTTACCGAGCATCATAAAGACACCTATTCTTGCATACAACTTATACTAGTACAATTCAAGGTAGAATAGGAAGGGTTGAAGCAGCAGGTGCCAAGGCTACAATAGGAGCACAATGGTTCCAAATTTGGTCACCCTTAGCTGCAACAAAAGTTACCTTTTCCTTTGGAACTTTTAAAATGAATAGTTTTATGAAATCATCATGGCATGCTTTCCCGGTTGTTATATGCTTTTGGCAACAATATTCTGATGGAGTATTGTTGGTGTATATACTATTAGAGATTTTTATTGCACATCGTTTTGTCACCTTTGTGTGGCACTCTTCCAAATGTTGAGAAAGCTCAGGATTTTATTCATTAGTATGAATCACAAACCCTGGTGTAATGATCATAAGTATACCGATAAAAAGAAATAGTGTTGAGGAGATGTTTTTCCCAAAACTTCCCATGTTTTTTACTCCAATATATTCTTGTACTTGGATAAAAATTTGATGGGTGCAAATAAAATAATATCATGCAAGTCAAATTTATAGGTAGGAAAACACTTCAAAATATTTTATTGATTTGATAGCATTGATTAATATTTGTATGTTAAGAGTTGATGAAATCCGTTTCAGGAAGTTAGTTCTTGTTAAAAAGAAGTGTTCAGGTGGTTTTGATAGAAACGTATTCAAGGATAATTAAATAATTATGAGTTACATTTACATAAAGACTAATTCTAAGAAAAACAATTAATAAATTGAGAAAGTTGCTCAATAAGTTCATTGTTTTAGTATGATAGCATAATCCAATTTAATGGTTTACAAATATAGATAACATACAAACTCTACTTACGTTAAAAGTATTATGCAACTCTTGTTCTTTAATGTGAACTTAACGAACATGTTTTTATTAGCTAATATTAATGTGAATGTTGTTATTTGTATTCCACTATTAAACCTTTAAGTTACAAATGTCTCTCATCTAA
>Ga0307511_10003641_pt1 | contig 15772 bp, 8 predicted proteins | sample 13_EM_MG_FD_200266 | JGI IMG/M metagenome (GOLD analysis project Ga0307511, IMG submission 200266) | Populus trichocarpa ectomycorrhiza microbial communities from riparian zone in the Pacific Northwest, United States - 13_EM | ecosystem: Host-associated > Plants > Roots > Unclassified | place... | reverse complement strand
GATTATATGTTAATTGTATAATGAGAATATATATACAAATCACATTGGGATTATCGTACTAAATTTAGTTTGCAGGCAAAGTCACTTTGGTGATTGAAGCAAATGATTCAAAAACATTCTTTACTGTAAGAATGGAAGGGCGAAGAAGCATTGGAGGATTAACTTGCTTAGTCCATTTCCAATGGCCTTGCAATAAATCAAAGAGTAATTTATGAAGAAATGTTTTGAAAAAGTGAAAGGGAAGGGCATGGCGCATTTTATCATCAACAATTTTTGAACATTTTTAAGTCTAGGACTAGCAACAGTTGCTGGAAACAAATGTCCAGGCTAGAACATAAGACGTTTAAAGATATCACCATGTTAATGTTAAAAAGGATTCTTAGCATTGGGGTTGTCCGAGAATCGCTCAATCTGAATCCATTCAAACTTTAAAGTTTTTCCATTCAAAAGGGATGACAGTAATAAGAAGAATTTTTTTTTTACCAGGATCTCAATCCACTTACTAAGAGCCATTGTCAAGCTTTTGTGATCCTTGCACATTTCAGCCCTTGGAGGAGGCAAGAGGTGAACTGCAACTAGCTAGTTTTGATTCAATATGCCACATTTTTTTTTGAATATAAAAGGAATGACCCAACAGTAACTTTGGACAATGAAGATCACCACTGTAAGATTTTGCAGTTGGAACATCACATTGTGACATATCGGTTGATACAACTGAGGTAAACCTCAGACTTTTAAAAATGGATATAACCTATGAATGTAGAGACCATACTTGATTATTTTACAGCAACTTTGTGGACAAAGGGTTTAGTAGAGGGTAATGGAGCTTTAGTTGATCTTCTCACCACTTGCTTGGCGTCTCTTCTCTTCTTCAACCTGTTCAAGCAACGCTTCTAACTCTGCTTCTGACAAGCCCTCTAACCGCTTCTGCAAAACCAGATTGAGGCCCGATTCCATGTCAGGAGCAAACAAAAGAGGAATTCAAAGTGGTTATTGGGTATTTTCCCAAACTTTTTCCATGTACTAAAAGAATCTAGAGTCCGGTTCTACACAAAAAGGTGTGAAGTGACTGACTATACATGTTGACAGATAAACGAAGATGCAAATAAAAGAGTAGATGCAAGAAAACTTTTGCAGCATATCAAACATCAAATTTTCAGCTTTTACCAAAACTCCTTTTCCACTAAATGAAATGAATGGCTACCCTTCACATTCTTTATGAAAATATATGAGAATTGTATGGAATATTTAAGTACTAATTTGTTAATAAGAGCAATTCAGGACTCAGAAAAAAGAAAGAAAGAAAAGAAATATGTAGTTTTATTTTGTTTTTTCAACCATTTACGAGATACTACAAGATATGCATCTAAGAACAAGCATACAAAATCGATCAAAAAGGAATCACTGTCGCAGTAAATAAAAGAATGTCATATATGCATCATGCATGACTTTTGGCAAATAAATACTTAACTTCTGCAGATTTGAGAAGAAAACTCTACAAAAAACAATACCTCCATGACTTTGTTTTCATAATCACGAAGTTGTTGGGCATATGTCATTTCCTTGTTTGAAACCCTAAAGATGTATGTTGAAATCCATCCAACTGTTAGACCCAAAACTAATACCAATTGAACAACATTCCCTGCTTGTAAAGGATCAACACCAGCATACTGCAGAATCCATCATAAAAGGACCATCAGATAATGCAAGTATACAGCGAACTATCTCAATGCATGATATCTATCCATGATTAAGAAAAACAAATTCCAGAAAACATCTTAATGTAACAAGCGAAACATTGCAGCACAATAAAAACTGCTAATGCATTACATAGCAGTTTACTCCATCGATCAGTGAGGCAGTGCAAATTGGTGTGTAAGTAAAGAGGAAACAGAAAAGAATGGAAATGGAAAAGGTTGGAATGATTTTAAGGATGAGAATGCCACGATACCTCCAATCCACTTTCCAAGCCAATGCCGAGAAGTGTGACTCCAAGTCCAATCAACAAGACATCTTTCCTGTTGTACCCAAAAGGAGTCTGTTCTAGGAACAAGTACAAGAAAGATATGAATACAACATCCAAGTCAACAAAATTAGAACACCAAAATGACTGACATTCATTTAAGAGGCACTGACATTTAGCAGCCAGCCACTTTTACACACACAAGGAAATCCTTTATTTTTTTAAGTTAAAGAAAAAAGGAATAATCATAACACTCAAATTCATCATGAATAGCTGCTCGTACATGCCTTGCCTTGATCGGAGGAACCATCTTCACTGCTACTACGGGTAGTAAAGGTCACTTTCTTTGACATCATGCTGCCAAGTCCTTTTCTTGGAAAACAGAATTTTTCCTTTCTATACAAGCTTTGTGGAATTAATCTTCCTGAATAGTTGATAATATCATAAGTAAGAGTAACACTACAGGCCTTGAAAACAAGAAGTGTCCTTGCAACAGTACTCATCAAGTCTGCTTGATAAATATTGTCAGAACAGGGATCCAAGAATAACTAATACTCAAATCATGAAGTTGCGTTGGGAATTGGTAATTGCATATAATTTATTGGAACTTAAGCTCAAGGTAAACTAATATCAGTGTCAACACAAACAACACATGAAGCAAGAAACATTTTGTGCATGCTGAATTCAGGACAGAATTTAAAATTGGGACAAAAAATTCTAATTTCATGTAATTAATTTGCAGTTAGAACTATAGGTTAACTAGCATCATTGTGAATGAAACACATGAAATCAAGAAACAGTGTACACATGCTGAATCCATAGCAGAAGTTGATGTCGGTGCATCTTGGCTGGGCTACACATTTTAATTGCTAAATTATAATAAAGAATCACATGCCTCATTAAGGACCAAAAGAAAATCTTGGGAGGAAATGAGGCAATCATAGTATCCAATCAGCTGCAAAAGGAAAGGGATAAAAGGGCATTTCCGTAGGGATCAACAACCTAAAGATACTCAACAAGTATTCATAGCTACCCTCATAGATTGGGAACAATTTAGATTATTAATTGGAGTTTCAAAAATCGGCTCAAATCTCAGGGCATTCTTCAATAGTGCAAAAACATGCCTAGATTTTATCTACTTTTATACCCAAAAGAGAACTTCTAGAGCTAATCTCACTAAGACCAATCAATCTTCCATCAGATAAGGAAACCCCAACTACAGTTACTCCTTGAGAATACATTTGAAGCAATTCAAAGTAAATGAGTCCAAAAAAGACTAAGAAAAACAACCACTTTTAGATTCAAAGAATTTTGAAACGAATTATATCATCTAAATAGCTTTCATCACATATGAGTAGTACAGAAACAAGACAAAATTCAAAATAATAAGAAAAAAAGAACCTGCTAACAGACCTCTCATGAAAGCTCCAGCTCGCAATTGCATGAATGGAAGAGCTGAGAACCCCACAAAGGAGGTAGCTCCATTATTTCGTAAGATGCTGCAGTTTGGGTTTCCATGCAGTAGAGAAGACATCCCTGTACTCATCTCTGAAGTCAAACACAACAAAACTTTAGTAAACTCATCCACCACTTCGTTTCTTGCTTTTAGATTAACTCATTGATCAAGAAAGGTCCTTTAAACTTGTTCTCTCTTTTCCTCTCAATATGTTCCATAAAAGAGGCAAAATCAGAAGAGAGAAAGGAAGAGAAATATGGTACTGTACCAGGATGAGGAAGCACTGGGTGGCTAGTGCTGCTCGGTGCAGTAAGGCCTCTTGATGAGGGAAATAAATATGGCCCACTCAAGGCTATATCTTTTTCAAGAAAAATTGAGATGACGAGTGTCAGGGACTTGCAAATAACTTAGAAGCTGTAGATTAGTAAAACTAATTAATTAATACAAAGCTGGTAGCCGTACCTCACTACGGTTAGTTTTTCAAGTTAATTTTTTTAATATACTGGTATTATTAATGTATTTTCAAGTATTATAATATTTTTTAATAGAAAAATAATATTTTTTATTTATATTTAATAAAATAAAAAAATACATTAGCCAATAAAAAAAAAATTAACACTAATTAAAAATTAAACTCGAAAATAAAAAACAAATGCTCATGTAAATATTTAACATAATTATTCTTTTTATTTCATATATTTTATTTTTTTAGAGGTTCATTTTAGTTGTTAAGAACAAATGATTTTTAATTTTATAAAAGTATTATACCAATAAAATTTATTTATATGAAATATCAAAAGAAAAAAAATTAAAGACAAAATACAACAATCTCTTTCTTTGAAGTGTTATAAAATTAAAAAAATAATTACTATTTTTGAAAAAGTGAACTAAACAATTTAAAAAAACATAAGAGAGGGTACTAATTAAATTTGTAATAAAAAGTGAAAAAATAAATAAAAAATAAAGGAGTATTAATTAAAATTTAAATAAAAAGTTTAATAAAAAAAATAGAAGCCAAACATTGTTGGGTTTGATAGGTCAAACCCACGTGTCACGGTTTAAATTGTTGTATCAGAACACCACTTTTATTCTAGTATTACTGGTTAATAAAGAAAGATATTTTCGAGGGAAATGGAGTCCACACAGCAGGTAAGATCACAACTTGATGCCAAGGCAAAGAAGGAGAGGTGGTGAGAGCCTTGAAGCTCAGGAATTCCTAGCTGAACGTAACCCTTTCTCCACCCAGCTTTTACGTTTATCTCTGCTGGTTTAAATTTGCATGCTTGTGAATAATCACCTCTTCATTGTCCACTTGGAAACTAATACTACTATTTATGATTCTTGACGTTCGTGATCATTATGGCTAGAGAGGAGCCATGGAGGGCGGTCTACAAGGGACGTACGAGCTAGAAACTGAAGGGTACAACAAGGAGGAGGCAGGCCGTGAATTCATACACCCCGCCAAGGAAGAACCTGTAGAAGAAGACCCTGGCCCAGATGTAGGAATTGATGCTGACAAATGCAGAGGATGATCCATACCTTGACCAGGAACTGCCTGTTATGGCTGCTTTCTCCTTTGTTTCTATATGTTTGTCAGGTCTCCTAATAGATATGTTAGTAGCATGAAGCACCAGTTCTGCTCTGCTGCATGTAAAAATAAACAGCCTGTTTGCTAGCATCATCCCGTTGAAACTTGTTGCCGTCTGTGTCATCTCTTGTAACATGGCAGTGTTTCATTCTGTGTCATCTCTTGTAACATGGCAGTGTTTCATGAGCTTCCACTAGGGTTGGAGAAATAGCACATGCAACAACTTTCTTGAAATTACAAGACAGAATCTATTTTTCTGAAACTTTAGAAGGAACAGTCAATGGCAAGGAAAATTAGTTGCCTTGGAACAACAGATCATACCTGGAGGAAACCACCTTTCACAAACAGGAAGAAAACTTGGAGCAAAACTTTCATTTCATTGATATAACATGTTGAAAAAGATCGATAACAACCTCAGCATAACTGCCTCCACACTTGAAGTTTAAACTCTTTGACTTTGGGTATCCTTAGCCCGTTCTTTCCCAGGTCTAAATGAGAGTTTATTCCTTCCTTTCTTCGGATGAACAGAGATAGGATCAGAATGATTCTTGCTGGGTATTCCTGAAACTATTAACGCGGAGTATGATGCAGATGAATGATGAGTTGCAAGAAGAAACTGGCCAGAAGAAATTGGAAGGATATTTTTGGAAATCTTACAAATCCTTGAGATGTTACCTCTTTCCTTTTCTGAGAGAATTAAAGTCACCTAGAAAAAGAGCTGACAGAGATGCTTTAATTGTTATGTAAAAGATTTGGGAGAAAAAAAGAGAAAGTTAAGGATTTGTATTATGAACATAGTCCTTATGTTTTTTTTTATCAACCAAAAAAAGTGTTTTTCTTAGAATAAAAAAATAAAAACACTTTCCTACCATAAAGCATTACTTTTTTCTTTAACCGGAATTCAGTTTCCTTAACCAACTTTCTTTATGTTTACCGAACATAGAAAAGTGAAAAAAATGGTTTCTAGAAAAATAAATTTATAGAAACAAACAAGGCATAAGATAAATAAGACATTTGAGGAAAAAAAATCTCATGGAAAAAGAGCTGAAAAAGAGCTGATAAAGATGCTTCAATTGTTCAGTAAGAGATTTGAGAGAGAGAGAGGAGCTGATAAAGATGCTTCAATTGTTCTGTAAGAGATTTGAGAGAGAGAGAGTTAGGAATTTGTATTCTGAACACAGTCGTTATGTTTTTTTGTCAACAAAGAAAAGTGTTTTTCTTAGAATAAGAAAAAGAAAACACTTTCCTGCCATAAAGCATTACTTTTTTCTTTGACCAGAATTCAGTTTTTTTGACCAACTTTCTTTATGTTTACCAAACATAGAAAAGTAAGTAAAATGATTTCCAGGAAAATGAATTCTTAAAAATAAACAAGGCATTCCATAACTTTTCTATGTTTGTTTCTAGGAAAATTAAATTCTTAACTCTCTCTCTTTCTCTCAAATCTCTTACAGAACAATTGAAGTATATTTATCAACTCTTTTTCTAGTGATTTTTTTCCTCAAATGTCTTATTTATCTTGAAGTTTTATCTGTTCAGTCTGTCTACAAATACTCTCAGAAATAAAATTGCATAATGATTGAATGATAAGCAAGCCAATTCTGAACCACTGCGCAGCTCCCCTTGATACTGGAGAAAACACAGGCAATCTAAAATGCAGAACGCAGGCAAAGGCCCAGTACAATTTCTTAGCTGAGCTTTGTCATTACCTATTGATGAAAGACATGTTGGAGAGAGAGCCCTTTCTTTGCAAGATCCTCACCCCCATTTTTGGAGTGATTGCATGTCGAACGTGTCCAATTCCATTCTTTGCCTCTGCCATCTTCCATCACGGCAAAAAGTTCATTGTGAGCTTAAGCTTCAGAGCAATAACCATCCCCAGTCAAAGTACTTCTTTTATTCTACCCAACTGCTCATTCCAGAATATCAAAATCTTTTACCCACGCAAAAGTCATATAACTATTTACCACCAGCATGTTTACCTGTAGGAGTAGAAAGCAATCGTGTCTCCATGGATCAACACCCCTACAATCATTAAGCTGACCTTCGGAAATAGAAACCCATCAGTTTGAAGGTAATATCAGATTGCAAGGGGATAACAAAAGATGACAGCAAACCACATGAGCAAATAATTATTCACGAAAAACTCATTTTTCTTGGTAGAACTGCCGCATGGGTTGATTACGCTTTTGATAAGTTTTAACTCGTAGCTTTCCGAAGATCACCATCAGGCCTCGAAAAAGAATAATGCCATAGTAATTGATTGCGTATGCAAGGCAGATCTCAAAAGAAAAACAAGAGAAAATAAACATGAGGCCATTTTACTTTTTCCCTAAGGAGAAACATCTGCTAACGTTCAAGACAGATTAAAAATTAGAAAAAAATATGTAAATTGTGATATTCTTTAAGGGTAAATTTTTTGGTCTGGTGTTCCAAGTGATAATACAATGGATCCAGACAAGAGTTCACGGCCATCTTCTTTACAGGGTAAGAACAGAGTTTTGTCTATACTTACAAGTGAATATGTATGATGAAATATAACACTAATATACATTATAATCAGTACCTAGAAAGCAGCAGTAGTAATTTCATTCACCATGATGATGCCTAATTGCAGGATGATGATAGGAAGGTCTCCATACATCCTCCTCAAGCACACAAATGTTTAGCTCCAGCTTTTTTAAGTTGATACTCCTCAAGTGTTCTTTCCAGGAAGCGGTCTGGAGTGAGTCTATTCAATAACATATTGTCATACAACATCATGGCTTCAGTTAATCTCCCAACCTTGCAATATCCACGGATCAGAATCGTATAAGCTATCACATCAGGCAATAAATGTTTGTCTAGCGCACAACGAAAAGCACAAGACGCTTCCTTCATTAGACCTCTTTTACATAGACCATCAATGAGAATGCTGTAACTGACAATATTTGGAGCAATATTGTTTTCAAGCATCTCATTATACAGCTTTAAGCCACTTTCCATCATACTTTGAGATTTGAAATAACCATGAATCAAACAACTATATGTCACCAAATTGGGTTCGGGACCCTCTTCCAGCATTTTGGAAAACATCAACATGGCATCATCCATTCTACCTTCTCTACAAAATGCATCAATCAGTATGGTAAAAGTAATGGCATTGGGTCTGAGCTGTTCACTTGTCATCTTCGCAAAAAGCTGAACTGCATCATCTAACCTTTTGAAATTGCAGTAACAGCAAATCATTGTGTTGAAAGTAAAAACATCAGGTTTTGGCCCTCTCTCAACAACATGGACAAAGAGTCCAAGTGCAGCCTCCAAATGGCCTTCCCTAGAATGCATATTAATGAGAACATTATAAATTGCAATATCAGGGGCCACAGCATTCTTGCACATGAAATAAAAAATACATAATCCTGCAGATGATTTTTTCAGCTTACAAAGTCCATCAATCAGAGTGCAATATGTAATAACATCTGGTTTGAAATCCTTCTTGAGCATTTGGAAGAATAACATCAGTGCCTCATCAACTCTACCAAATTGAGCAGCGCCTTTAATAAGGATGGTGTAGGTCACTGTGTCTGCTTTTATATTTAACATTCCCATTAGATAGTACACCTTCATAGCACCAACTATGCATTTCAATCTACAGAAGCTGTCTAGCAAGGTGTTCAAAGTAAAAACATTGGGACTTAAACCCCTATTCACAGCTTGAAAGAAGAATCTTAGTGCATCACCCACCAACCCTTGTTTGCATAGACCATTTATCAGAACACTGTAAACAATGGTATCAGGTTCACACCTCTTCTTTATCATATCCTCATATAAATAAAACCCATCCCTTAGATTTCCTGATTTGCAAAATCCAGCAATGAGAGCGCTGTAAGTTAAAATAGATGGCTCAAAACCAAGTTTCAGAATCTGAACAAACAGTCCACAAGCCTCTAAGATCCTACCATTCTGACAGAACCCCTTTATAAGAATGCTGCAGCTGACCACATTAGGTGAAATCCCTTCATTCAACATTCTCTTATATATCTGAATTACCCTCCCTAAATCCCCAATTTTCACATATGCATCCATGGCTGAGCTGAAACCAACAACATCCAACTTGATACCCTTATCTAATGCTACCAACAAGAGCCTTTGTCCATCTTCCAGCCTCCCTGCCTTAAACAGGCCATCAATAAGAATGCTGTAGACAATTAAGTCAGGTGTCACACCATTCCCTGCCATAACATCAAAAAGCACAAATGCTTTATCCAAATTTCCCTCTTTGCAATATGCATCAATCAATGTGCTAAATGTGACAACATTTGGTTTTGGGCCAATCCTCACTACCATATTAAAATAATCATCTGCAACTCCTATATCATTTTGCATCCAAATACCTTTTAAAATCTTATTGCAAGTAATGATATCCAGACCAAAACCTCCTTGAACCAAAGCTTTATGGAATCTCAAACCCATTTCAACCTCACCCTTGTTCATAAACCTATTCATTACAAATTCATAAACACTAAAAGGCTGTTCTCTCATAGCTGAACACAGCTCACCATACTTATCCACAATTACTTCAACACAATGTGAATCAATCAAAGAACCCAACAACAAGTACACCACATTTGGTGAAACAAAAATACCCTTTACACAAACATGCATGAATATATCAACAGATTTATCAAACATCCCTTTTCGACAGTAACTCTCAATCAAAAACCCATAAACAACACTATGGTTTGTCGAATCCAAATCACAAAAACCATCACGAAAGGCATCCAAAGTGTCATAATCATTTCCAAATTGCATGATAAACTTATCGAAAACACAAGCAGCACGACTAAATAATTGGTTTTGAAGCAAGACATGGAGGAGGGCACAGAATGATGGTGCAGAGAGTGGTGAAATGAAAAAGCTCTCAGCCCACTCAAAGAATCTAATAGCCGAAAAGGGCTTAGGCTGAAGGGATATAATAACGTCTGGTACATGGTAGAGTTGTAATTTAGAGAGAAGAATAGGGTTTAAGGGTTTAGGGTTTTGTTGGTTGTGAAAGGCTTTAACAATTTGGTGTATAAGGCTCCAGTTCTTGTTCTTAGAAGAAGAAGAGCTAGAGAAAAAGTAATAATAAGAGCAATGATTGTGACTTTTAGTAATAGACGAGAAAATAGCAGAAGGGCTTTTGATATTAACTAGTATCTTTGAGATTATTAAGGATGAATTACAAAGGAACATAGTTTTGAGTACCATTTAATCTCCCTTTGCCAGCTGACATACCCCTAGTTTGGCCTGTGAAACAACTGAGGGGAGACCCTTATCTAGATTTCATAGTTTGGTCATCATGAAACCTATGAAGTCACACATTTTTTTCTCTGCAAAAAACACAAACAAGGCAGTCATATATCCAGAAAGCAACCTAGAAACAACGAAGATTGGAATTTGAACACTGTCTCTTTGAAAGTTTACAACTTTGATACATTAGTGAAGCAATTACACACTAAAATGAACTGTAATCAGCTCAAATTTTACAATTTAGCAATCAAGAAAGTCCAATTAGCAGATAAAATAGAGCTAACACAAAAAGAAAGAAAGAAGCTTGTTTTCCATTACTTATTACCAAGTTAATAATGCTTGCCAAAAAAGGTGGAAAAAAACGAATTTCTCATTCAAAACAAAGAGCTCTCCAGCATGATTAAATTTCACCTCCCAATTGATGCGTATTTCCACCCTTGACTATAGTCTATATGAAGAAATTTTGTTCTCTGGTAATCTAGCACAACAATTTTTGGATGCCAAAAAGTTCATATCCAGCCTAAATACACTACTGAACTCCTGTTTTTCACTTGACTCGACTATACCAGTCCTATATGGAGAGACTAATTATGTAATCAAGTTGTATAAAGCATTACATGTAAACTATAAATACTAAAAAAGCTTATTGCAGATATGTAAAGTGTGAAAATGACTCGTCACAAATTTAAAATGAGAAAATCTAAGAATCAAAGGGGTACCTGCCTTAGACAAAGCAACATGCAGGCTGGCAGTTCATTATTTGATATAGAGGCTGAACTAGGATTGTATAGAATTTGCATGTTCACAGTAGAAGGTTATTTAACTATAATAAGCATACCGTTAATTAATGGACCCAACTCTTCCCCAAGTTTGAGCTTGGTCTAAATCACTGTCAAACTAATGCTATAGCCACTTCCAAGTTGCCACGTATATGGAGAGACTAATTATGTAATCAAAATCAATGTTCAATTACTCGTTCAATGCTGATATCTTATGTTCAAAATGGTCATTTTCTATTATTTTTTATGTTGGTTGTATATAACACTCTACCCCTCATGAGGTAAACAATTGCTTTCATGAATTCCAGGTCAGATATTACCTGGGTCCTATGGTAGACAAACGTACTTTTTAGTCCCTCACGGCCCCTCCAACAAAATAAAGCACCCATTATTGCAGCAATAAATGAAACACAAAAGCATTTGAGCAAAGCCCAGAACCAAGTGGACAAGTCGTCAAAGAGAACCCTTGAAAAATGAAAGAGAACCCACAGGACTTGAGAAAACAGGCAAACATAACAGTGCAAAGGAAAGAATAAAAAAGAAAACTTTGATCATCGTACAAGATAAGGTAAGGATTAAGGAGATTGCTTACTTGGTTAGTAAAGACAGATAGAGAGAGACCAAACAACTGAGAGAAGATAAAGAGGTTTATAGCAATTTATATAACAAGCATCAAGCAGTGATAAAATACAACTCGTATCTTATGTATAAGACCAAAGACTCCAGGTCCAGGGACTAGCAAACATCTTGTTAAACCCGACCATCTAATTAAAAGTGTAGAAATGGTTAGGATGGGAAAGGAAAGCAGCCCCTGTTTTTAAATTGTTTGTTAAATGGGATTTGTGGTCATCAACTTTCACATAAACCAACAAAAATTTCAGTATTTCAAGCATTGTCAAAGGGCAAGGAAGGAACACAAGGACAGAGTTAAAGGGACAGGCCCTTTTGAAATTAAAAAAAAAAAAACCGATAATCCAAACCAGAGTGAATTGAGTAAAGCAAAGCAAAGCAAAAGCAACAGAGTGATTAAAAAGAATGAATGAGCAATAGAGGTTAGCAAGAGGGTGGGTGAGGCTGAATTACAGAAATGAGACAAGAAAATGGAGGCACTCTGTTGATTTATCGAACAAATTAGGAGTAGAGAAGAATAAAATATCCCTAAATCAAAAACCCTAGTTTCTAAATCAAAAACCCTAGTTTCTAAATCAATGGAAGCCAGATTAGGGTTTTATTGAACAAATGAGGAGCAGAGAAGAAGAAAATATCCGTTGATTTACCTGTGGTGGATTCTGATTTGCTGCAGAGAAGAAGAAAACCCTAGCCTTTTGGTGTGGTGTTTTATACGATTTTCTCTCTTTTTTTTCCCGCGCAACAGAGAGGGAAATGAAGAAAAAATAACCAAGTGTTATGTTTTATATGAAGGGCAGTATAGTTATTTAATAAATAATAAATATTGTGCGTGGATTTGGACGAGACTGTTTTAGAATGTGAGAGACAGTTTCTAATTGGTTTTTAAAATGATTTTTGTGTTGAAATATATTAAAATAATATTTTTTTATTTTTAAAAAATTATTTTTAAGATTAGAGTATTAAAATAATCTAAAATATACCAAAAATTAATTTTTAAAAAATAAAAAAAAATTAAAATTTTTTAGGAATGTGATTTACACCGTGTTCTCAAATGATACACGCCAAACATAGCCTAAGAGGTGGACTAGAATAGAAATGATAGTATAGAGCTGTAGTTAATTATGCCCGATGTTTTTTTTATTTAATTAATATGAATTTTCAGTTCAATTTATATGTACTTTAATTAATTATAAAAATTAATAATTAATAATTATATAAATTTTTAATAACTCTAAAAAAAACTTAAACTCGAAAAGCAAATGCAACACTTGAGCAATTAACTAATTAAATTAATATAAGTTATAGGATCCCTCTGGTGCATATTTTATTAAATTTTAAGTCCCTCCTCCACCAAAGATAAGTTAATGACGTGTCATGTTGAAAGCATGACATATATCCAATACCGAGAATAATTATTTGGTATGTCGAAACCTACATTTCTTAAATTTTTATAAAAGGAAAAAATACTAAAATAATTTTTTGTTGTTTTATTCTAGATTTGTTATTATTTTTTATAATTTTTAATAATTTAGCTAATTGTTTAGTTATTGACCACACAAAAAAGTGCTTTCTTTATTGTCTTATAAATTTTTTTATTTTGTTTTGAAAAGTAAAATTTATCTTATACTTCATCAACGAAGAATAAGATTATTAATTATTGGTGAGAAACACTTAATTCAATTTGTGTATATTTTCATGGAAAACTATTTTCTATGATTTTTCAATTTAAAAGCTTTGACTTTATGTGTTTAAGATCTTATAATTTTTACATATAATTTATTTTTTCCTTAACGTTTTTATTTATCTTTTCAAAATAAGATGTAAAAAATAAATAAAGAATAATTTAATAAAAATTAACAAGATCTTTTAAATATTTTCTTTCATTTTTTGTATTTGTTAAAACAAATAAAAAAAATTATAATGTAAATAAGAAAATAAAATTTATTTATAACAATAAATAAATAATTGGTAAAAATATTTAACTATTTTTTAATTTTCTAGTCAATTTTTATCTTTTCTAAATTTTTTTAATATCATGTTGGGCTCTTATTGTGATATGTCATAGCTTAATTAGTCTCTCAATTTAAAAGACTATTTAAATCTTATCTTTCAATTATTTTATATTTTTAAAATAAATTAAAAATACAATGTGAATAAAAAATTAAAAAAAATTTCTAGCAATAAAAAAAATAAAAAAATAATTGGTAAAAAAAATCTTACAATTTTCTAAATATTTTTTAAAAATATTTTTTAATTAATTTTTCTTTTATCTAATTTAAAAAAAAATTTGAGAGCTCTCAAATCTAAAACTAAACATAATTATTATTATTATTAATAAAAAAAAGGACTTGATGTTTTATTGTGTACTAAAACACAAGGAGGTGTGGTTTGAAATATTAAAAAGTCATTTTTAAATTAGACGAAGGCAAGAAGTTCTTTTTATATTTTTCAACATAAAAAAATTACTTAATTACCTTTAAAAGCAATAAACAAAATATTAAACCTTGCTCTGGGAGCTTTATTGTATTTTTTAAAATAATAAAATAACTTATTTAACCTTAAAAGCAAAATTTCTAGAACTTATGTTCAGGGATCTTTGTGTCTTTTCATCATAGTTTTTTTTTTATATAATAATCAGGTTAACTTTTAATTTAATTGAATTAATATAAATATTATTAAAAAAATATACGATTTGGCGTGTGCATATATGGATTGTATTTACTCCTTTTAGGCAGCACGTGAGACGTCATATGGTGTCCAAACAGTAACTTCTAGGATGGTGTCAAATCATATTGACATCCCTCCATCCTTGTGTGGCATGTTTGCCAAACGAGCCTCTAATTTGGTGCATACGATCTTTTTTTTCCCCTTCTCTTTTCCTTGATCTTTGTACTAAGCCTTTAAAATTTCAAAGTAGTCATTCGATTTCTTCTTCCTTTATATTTGATTTTTTTTATTGCTATTTTTTTTTATTTGAGATTATTTATGAAATTGGATTTCTTTTATTTCACCCCTTTTAATTTTTTTTATCTTTTAGATTTGATCCTTATTTTTTTAATTGATATTTTTTTTTTGTTTTGGAAGATATTCAAAGTTTTTTTTGTGATTTCATACTTCTTAGGTTTTTTTCTACCAATTTGATCCTCATTCTTTTAATTGTTATTTTTTTGTCTTGGAATTTTTTTAAATTGAGTTGTTTTTTCAATTTCATACTTCAACATTAAATTTATTGAAAATCGAGCTTCTTGGTTGAGTCTGAGTCTAGGATTTTACAAGTTGTGAATTTGAAAAATTAACTCATATTTAGAAAATTCGCTCAGGTTTGCTTGTTTTTTCTTCATTTTCTTAAGCTCATGTTTTTTTAGTTTCATCCCACGACATTTATTTAATTCGAGATTGGCTTCCATTATGTTTTTTTTTTAATTTGCATTATATATAATTTTTCACTAATTTTGATAATGACTTGGGTTATTCCATATCTTTTTATTTGTTGTTCTCTTTTCAATTTAGCTTTTTTTATAAGAATTTTGTTTTTAAATTAAATTAAGTTAATTGATTAAATACAAGCATGAGATGTTTGTCTCATAATATTTTGTTTACTTTGCTTTTTAGGTCATTGCTCTAACAACACGTATGAGCTCTATTGGTGTTGTCATAAAACCTTTTGCAACGACGTTTTAATTGTCTCAATAAGCTTTTTATAGTGGTGGAGTTGTGTCCATGACAGAGTGATGATTTATCTTCAACAAGCTTTTTTTTTTTTCTCTATCGAGTATGATACTGACAACTTATTTTTTATGGTTAATTATTGTTTTTTTTGTTCTCATTATTTTCAATGTTTTTTTTAGATTATATTATTTAACTAATCAAGCTTATTGAACATGGTTAAGTCAATCATCTGGATCTTATATTTCTCTTAATTCTTTAAAAGCACTAGCATCACCTTGACATTCTTTTTTTTTTTTTATGTTAGGAAAAATTTAACCCAACTTGCAGCGTAGTACATGCCACCTCTCTAGTAAATAAACTAGAAGAGACAGGGGTTTCACTGCAGCAAGTTTTTTTTTTTATTATATAAATAAAAC
>Ga0307511_10003640_pt1 | contig 15774 bp, 10 predicted proteins | sample 13_EM_MG_FD_200266 | JGI IMG/M metagenome (GOLD analysis project Ga0307511, IMG submission 200266) | Populus trichocarpa ectomycorrhiza microbial communities from riparian zone in the Pacific Northwest, United States - 13_EM | ecosystem: Host-associated > Plants > Roots > Unclassified | place... | reverse complement strand
ATTTAAGGATAGGAAGAATCTGGGCATCATCATTATAAATTGTGAAAAAGCACCGCCATCTGTGGCCAAACTACTTGCTGTCAAATTGGCGGTGTTTTAAGAAAAAATAATAAATCAGTACGGAGGATAAAATCTTGAGAAAGGAACCGTTTCCTCTGCATTTCATAAATTTCCCTTCAAATTTTTGGAAACAAAAAATTTGGACAAGAATTGATAGAGCATTCATCATATATGCTCAGCTCCAAAATCAGCAGAGTTAGCAGTTAGCTATACAGACAACACTACTACCATGAAAAAATGTCTAATTGCCTCCACTGACAATGGATCAAATCACCTTGCTTCAAGCTTTTCCCACAACTTGGAAGCTCTTCTGATGATCATGTCAGCTGAAAAGCCTTCAGCATAAGAGCTGACGGCAGTCAAGAGGTTTGTAAATTTCTCACCATTGTCCTGCACCAGTCAAACCAAAAAATCAGTATTTCCTGCAGTTAAATAATTAGCAAAAGAGGTTATCCCAGAAAGCTGTGCATGAGAGCATGGAAGTTCAACTTGCATACAAGATGCAGCTGATTATAAGAGCAAGGTTAAGCCGTGCAATGGCCAATAAAGAAAATGTAGATTAAAGCAACAAAGAAAATTATTGGAGCTGAGTAGTACAGTAGGCTTTGCACTTAAACAGGTGAAGAGTGCAATAGAATTTGCATAATTTGCCAAGACAAAAATAGAACTTGATGATGGGAACACCATGTATGGGTTTGGAAGGTCCAAAAGGGACTGCTGCTGTTAACAAAGCATGGACATACCACGAAATGGTCATTAAAGCCTAGCTATAAGTAATGAATGGCTCTAGAAGGAATAAATTGACAGAATAGTGCCTGCGTCAAGTAATTCAAACAGTGTATGCTCGGACTATGGCTGCATTGCCGGTGATGGAAAATGACTTGATAGATAGTATGTAATATTGCAGTGTGCTTGTTAGGAAGTCACAATTTATAATGGAAAGCAACAGTGAATTGGAATTAGACAGTGAATTGTGCAATTAAAACCAGCACACAAGTCATGAAACCAATAATGAAATTAGCTGGGATTCATCATCTCATCAAAGATAGAACAAAATAAACATCAACAATTACCAGTTCTGACTAGGAGAGTGCAAGTGTTTAGAGCCTCTCTCACTAAATTGCACATGTACCTGAATATGGATAGAAAACTTCTAAAATAAAAATAGCCATAGTGTACGGACCTCAGGTTTCTTAAAAATCAAATCTGTGGTAGCAAATGGAACCATGTACTCTGGAAGCTCACAACGCAACTTTGCCTGCCATTACATAAGATATCTGTGCATCAAACAAACACCAAGGACTAGGTGCCTACAGTCACAGTTAGATTAATAATAAAGTAACAGCTGCCATACTGTCATCGAGTCTTTCAAAATATAAAGCACCATATCTCATTTAACAAGTCTGCACATGGCCAGTCATGAGGCTTCTGCATTTTCAAGCATTTCAATGGAACTTTGTTCCCTAAAATGGTTAGATCTCATAGATTTTACATTGATAATGACCACAATGTTCATAATAATTGTTAGAAGAAAGTGCATGGCTAGGTAAGATAACTAATACATACTGCTCAAAGAACAAAGGAAATGAAAATCTGAATTGATGTTAGTGTATTTATTTAAGTTTCTTCAGCGGTGAGGCACAAAATCTATAATAAAAAAAAAAAAATAGATTGTAAGCACCGAGTAGGGTTATGTTTCGGAAATGAAGACATCTTCTGATACTCCATAGAAAAGACAGACAAACGTCTATGCCATTTACTATAGTATCAGTCTTTTGCTCTTTTGCACTTTATTCTTGTCGGACCAGTCGTATGAACATTATGCATGCTTTAAAAATGAGATTGGGTGAGATATTTATCCACTAAAAAATTAATTTTCCACAAGAAAATATAATGAGCAGAGAAAAAGATAGGAAAATTACCAGCTCCTTGCTTAGTACTGCCTGATTAGCATTCTGTCTCAAGGCCTACAAGAGAGTAGTGACCAGAGGGAAGTAAAATGAGTCAGCCACATAAACGGTCACAGAATTTTAAATAAAAGCTAATATCATGCTATATTTATCTCAAATTTCATGAGCACAAGATCATGACATGATAAATTAACTTATATTTACGAGGTGCAATATCCTTGATGACAAACTTCTACATCCTCTTTTCTTACCAGAAAGGAGAGTTGCACATCATTATCAATAATGCATGCAACATCCCCAAGCACATGGAAGAAGAGAAAGCCATTACAAGCCCACCCCCAATAGTTGCTGAATAAGAACCCACTATCAGACTCCACAGCAACCCCCAGAACAAACACACAGAGATGGATTCTAATAAAGTGACTAGATATAGCATAATTGATTTGATAAAAATTGACTGAAGATATTTCATCTCATTGCAAGTGTCAAACAATGGAACAACCAACAAAAAATGATAAAGATTTAAAGGGAAAAGAAAAGGATATGATTTTAGCAAGTACTTGATTCATGTTGAAAATTTCTACCTTTCTAATGCTCTCCCCTTCTACTTGATCAACACATTTCAACAAATTCTCCAATGTGCCTGAAAAAGAAGTGAAGATTATTGCAAGTCAGTATATCAAGAAACACACTTATATGGGCCAAAAAAGAAAATCCCACATTGACAGACAAAAAAAGCTTGCAATCACTTTTGGCAGAAAAAACAAATATTCCATAACAAATGTAATCACATAATAGTTCAGCAACATGTTCACCCTATGACATTTTCCAACAAATTCTAAGACAATACCGAATCTAGAGATCAGTTCCACAGCATGGACAACTCCAATTCCTTCAACTCCTGCAATTATTAAAGATGGAACATCAATAAATCAACCTTTAGAATATTTGAATCTCATTAAAAAAAAGAATTCCTTAAAACTTCTAGCAGATTGCTTCATTTCAGAGAAAGGTTTAAACATTTTTAGCTCATTTCCATTGCTCATTCCAGAAACTAAGCAGAGGCTAGACACAAGTTTGAGCCGACCTTCGCAACATTTCATCAAAATTCAGGATTTTATTTTTCATTTTATTCACATCTAGTATTCCTCCAGTGAAAAAAATACATGAATGTTGAACATCATGGTAAAGGAAGTTCAATGATAAGTCATTGGAAGAAGATACACATGTAAAGAGATCATAAAGGAAATGACATTTAGCTGTCTGTGAAAAATTCATATCATGAACATCGGACTGTATTTAACTAATGAGAGATGTGTAGCATAACCTGGAATATTATCAGATTTGTCACCCATAAGAGCCATTACATCAACAAACTGAGAAGGTTTCAATCCTCCATATTTTTCAGCAAAATCCTCCATTCCAAATGAAACCATCCTGGGCAAAGCAAAATATGAAACTACAGCACTACTCTATAAAATCAGATCAAAATTCCGAAAAAGCAAGCCAAAATTAAAGAAATTAAGTTATTCAAGGTAGCATGAAGCACAATCACAACCCACCAAAAGTAACTAAACAGGTGACTCATTAATTTGCACTCGTATGAATAACTTGTTTTATTACATCATTAATTCTTGAATACCCTATCATAAACTGAAATTGTTTGGTTTGGTAATTCAGTTTCAATTTTGGTACAGTTTGAAAACCAAACAAACAAACAAAAACCAAATTCTTTCCCTTTTCTTTCAATTTTTATTTTCGAGAAATAGTCAAAAAGGATGAAATGTTTCAGAATAGAAAGTTTTGTTTGTATTGAAATCAAAAATGAAACAGAAATATTTCAGTTTTACATAATTCGGTTTCTCACATATTCAGTTTGGTTTCAGTTTTTAAAAACCAAACTGAAAACTGAACCAATCAAACTGTTTGCACACCCCTTACTATTAGGCTAACATTGCCTTCAAGTTCAACTGAATTTGAAATTTTATTTAGGAAGAACCCATAAGCAAATCAAAGTCTAATAGAGCATGACATCAGAATTTACACTCATATGTCCTATTACAAAATCATAAGCAAAAGACATGGGTGGTGTCATGGCATTGGGACAGCTGGTTGTAGGCTCTAGTTATTAATTGGACCAAATTTTTTAAGAAAAGAATAAAGAATAAAACTTAAATTTGGAATAAACAAATGTTGGCAGGTAATTATATGTTCTGTGTTATACATATAGAATTTTAAATTCATATATTTCGATGGTATGTTAAGATTATTAAATGCAAAACCAGTTTATGCAGCTCTGCAGTATTTTTTATTTTTTTTTCACTGCTATAAATACAAAGAACATGTGTAAATTCTTTCTTCACTGTTGCATGGTTCTGGTGTTCTCAGTTTACATCAAATTGCTTTGAACATAAAATATATCTCCAAAACCAGCTTATGAAGTTACATAGTATCCCTTTAACTCTTTTTTTTTTCTCATGACAGATATCTAGAACAAACATAAATCTTTATATTTTTCATGGTTCTGTATTTTCAGTTTACATCCAATTGCTTTGAACTTAAAAAACTTAACGTTTATTAGTTCTGAAGATTGTTCATCAAGTTATCTAAATATCAAAAAATAAACTCAAATCCACTAGTGGAATCATAATAAATGAAATCCAATTCATTGTCACCAAAATGACGCTATTTCTAAGCCATGCAGGATGAAAAAGTTGATCGCAGCTTTGCATAACATGACTTTATATGATAAGAAAGAACTTATTCCCAGAAAGAAAAGGTTTCAGAAAACTCCAAGAATTTCTGATCACTCAAACCTCAAATGTTAACAAATATAATGCAGGCATGATGTTGTAAGTTGAATGGTTACTAACTCAAGGCCACGTGGTGCAATCCGTAGAAGACGTAATGAAGGAGAAAGAATCTGAAAAAAGTCTTTGTCCGGGGAAACAACTCGTACCTGTTACAAAATAAGCACAATCACGAGACACTGACGGTGGCAAGAAAAAATAACATAGGAGCTTTTAGGCAAACAGTAATGTTAAAGGTACTCAGTTTTAACTACTCAAACTGATTAAGAAAATCAAGCAAAGAAAGTTAACCTTCCAAAAGCTGAAGGATGAATGTGATACATGTTTAACTAAAAGATTTCTATGTTGTATGGTAAAATGGTCAAAATCATTTGGGGAAAAAAACACTATATACAATAAAACAAACAAAACAAAGGGGGCAGTTTACTCCTAATGCCAAATCTTTCACTTGTGAACACTTCATAAAAAGCTTATTAATGCTAATATTAACAAAAAAGCAGAAGCCTATCAGTTTCTGGGCTTAAGATGAGATATGTTTGTCTGGGTATAATTTATCAACAAAAAGCATTTTTCCTGTTTTTCATATGAAAGTGGATAGAAGGGTTCTGGAAGGAAAAAATATTGTTTTTGAGTTCATGAGAAAAATAAATCAGTAGTGTGAGACTCAAAAAATAGTGGGAAAAAAATTAACTATTCATAACCTGTCAAACAAGAAAAGATCTTCTCCAGGGAGTTAAAAAACAAGATAATCAAGATGAATTGTCTACCTCCTAGATAAAATACATAAATAGGCTGATTATAGAGTAAGTATAAGAGAAAAGGCAAACAATAGAGGAGCCAAACAGTTTCATTGACCTGTAGACTAGAACACATATATGAAAGGCAGTTGAGGGAAAATAAAAAAAAAACAAACACAACTAAAGCAAGATACAACCATGTTGAAAGGAAGCATATAACATACTAAGTTACATTGTGTGCCTGTAGCTATGTAAGCAAGACAATAGACAGTTTCTTATTTTAATAGTTTCTTTCGATTTTATTCCATAAAGGAGGGGGGAGCCCACAATGACTAGATCCTTGGGAAACAGTGGAAATCATTTTCAAAACATTATCCATCTTCTCTCCACGAAAACAAAATCCATGGATGATTGTGGTTAGATTTCATTATACACTCTCAGGTATTTGAGAAATAGAGCTCAGATAATTACCTTAAACCCATCCTTGACACTATTTACAGCCAATGTTCCAATGACATCATCTGCTTCTACCCCAGGTACCTGCCTTCACATAAAATCATAATTGATTACCATGAGAAATCTGAGTTGATCAATTATATAAAACTGCAAGATATAGCTACTTACCTCAATCACCTTAACGGACATAGCTTTGATAGCAGCTTTCAAATATGGAAGTCCCTGGATGACAGTATCAGGCGTAGGAGGGCGGTTGCTCTTGTATAAAGAATATAAAGTGTGGCGAAAATTCAAGCCTTCAAAAAATAAAGAATATGATAAATCCAATCAGCTGATTTTGATTTGTGAAAACTAACTTGTAAAGTAGCCTCCACTTGGGGACCTTTATTTTTTTCTTGGGGAGGATCAAACACACAAAATGCAAATGTGCACGTGTGTGGAAAAAACAAGAGAATATTGTGAGAGATGGCAACATTAGAGTAATTTTATAGGTGTAAAATCATAAGAAACAGACAATGACAAGACTGCAATGAGCACCTTAGCAGAGCTAAGCAGTGGAAAAGGAACTCTGAACACATTCCCAAGCAGTTGCAATAAAAAACCTCATTTAGTTGATCCTAGTCAAGTTATTTTTCCAGAAACCTAATAAAATCAACCTTCTCCATCCAAACTAGCTCTAGGCCCTCCACTGGCACCAGCTAAAAAGGACTTTGGTACAGATGTATTGGCAAAGATGGAAGTCTACGTGCCAGCCTAGTCTGTGAATATATTGATCTCTTTTTTATTATTATTCTGTTCCATTGCAATAGAATAAACGATATGAACAAAAAAATAATCATTTGGAATTACCATGGAAAATTCACTTGAAGGTATAATATTTTGCCTTTGAGAGTTAAGTTAGGTGAAACATTTCATGATCCATTTTTTTCTTTTTTTTATGAATGTTCAATAATATTTCAGAATGCGTTTCAGGTTTGATCCATGATCATGTATCCTGGTGCCCAAATGAACGTGGCTGTCACAAACAGCACATATAATTAACAGTTGAAAAGGCAAGCATGCCAGAATTAAACTAGAAATTACTTCTTGAAGCTTGTTTGCATAAATATGGGATGTCTGTTATCTTAAAGTACTAGAAGCAATTATAGGCTGTCGCCTTATCCCATTTTGAAGCATAGAAGTTAAAAAGACTACATGGAAAACAGGAACAGAAATAAAATAGTCTTGAAGTTTGTTTGATCACTAGAAGGCCCTGCAAATGGTTTTCCATGTCTATCCAAATACCTAAGAACCATGCACTGAATTCATAGCCCATCAGGCTGAGCTTCTAAAACTCCTCACTATATTCATTAATGAAAAATGGATTCATATGACCTCCATTAACCACAAGTCAACATTTATGATCCATCTACAGTGTATTCATATGCTGCTTAAGAGAATCACAAATGTGCTCTTAGATGTGTCATAAACTCCCTCTTTGTATCTCCCAACAGTAGAGGAAACTAATGTCACAAAGGACAAACATAACGATTCAGAGTAAGTCAAGTTCATGCCATGTGAATTGTATTCCACATTCATTGAACATTTGTAGCACGTACATGTTGGAGGTTTGATGCAGCCAGTTAAGCTCAACTCAAAATAAAATCTACTGAAATTCATCATGACCCAGTCCATTATGCAGCCAATCAAATCTACTCAAACTAAATTGCCTTATCGTCACTTTTTTGCTTTCGTTAAAAAGTCTAGGATCAGAAACTTTGGAAATCAAACATTATTAAAATTCTTAAACAACCCTATATTAATTAAAGCAATTTATAAGCATTTTGAGACCAAGCATGATAAAGAAAAGAATTTTCTTTGGCCATAAAATAACATATTATTCAAGAAAGCAAAGCGAAAAAAACAAAAACAAAAAGACGCTCAATTTGATTCTAAAGTCAGACACCTTTAAAAGTGATTTGAGAAAAGGCATGAATTGCCCACACCACAACAATGACATGCCTTGCACTCAAATAAAGTTTCTTCGTCTGCACAGTTGACTCAGTGTAAAACCAGCAAACATCACCCATAATTATCTGGATTCACCTATAAATGTTGTTTCTTATTTCTACAGATTGTTAAATTCATTATGAAAAGATTTTAAAGAATTATAAACTGACATACCTTTTTCCATGACAGTTTTGTTGGGTGAAACACTAGATTTTCCATACGGTACTCCTGAAAAGGAAAAGTAGAAGTTTGGTCTATCAAAATTCCACATTGAACAACAGTTTCACTATCCAATACCCCATAACTCGTACAAATTGACCACTGACTAGAAAATAGGAGAACAAGCTGGATGGCCCAAATTCATCATCTAACATTTGAGATACCCTCTTAAAGATTTCTACTTCTGAAAGCGTTTTCAACCAACTTAAAGTCCCATTTATATAATGATTAGGAATTAACAAATTGACACACAGTTTAAATATTATGCGCAAATTGACCACTGAATTTAATTCTTAAGGGTTTTACAGTTTTGGGATGGAACAATTGCATGTTAGCATACTTTTGATTTGTGAACTAGACAAGGAGCTGAAACGTTAGGAAATCAACAATTTTTTCTCCCTCTGCATAATTCCAGTGAAAAGGACGAGGCACCCTCCAAATTCTAGGCAAATTATGCCCCAACATTTTGGTACTCAATGAAGTATGCAGAGGGGTTGACTGCAATGGGGATTGAAAGTTGCAATGGGGTTGACTGCAAAGGTAGTTTGTGGATATCTTTTGTCTGGTCCAAATGTAATACCTAGAGAAACCTCTAAATATTGTGAAAGAAAGATGTTTGTGCTATAGAGGGTTCTTTCTTCCTGTGAAATTAATTCACTGAGCCAGAGCTATCCTCCAGCTATGGTTTAGACGTTGGAAAAGGTGAAGCAGTCAACCCCGTTTCAACTTTCAATCCCTTAACTGTAGCACTATGCAAGTGAAAGATTTTTTATTCTGCTTTCTCTGTTATTTCAGCAGTGTTTGGCAATGCAAAGTACCATGTGTTTGCTGTGTTTTGATGCAGTAACCCCAACACACAAGAAAATCATGACAGAGTCCCAGTCAACTGCAACATTGCATGAAAGCTTCCAGTCATAAGGTTCTGGATTCATGTATTTTCTAAGATAAGAGAACATCAGTTCTTGGGATTTCTTTTGACTGACGTTTGCAATTTCAAAGTCACAACATTGCCTATCTTTGATATCCTAAGCTCAATAGGACAGGCTACCACTAATACATGGAATAGTTTTCTTTCCTGATTTCAGTTTGTCAACCCCTATCATTGGCAAACTCTGTAAAGATCAGTTCCAGTTCAATTCATGACACCACAGGAAAGCCATCGCTTAACTTTTCTATGAGTTGGTTAAATGCTGCTCATGCTATTGAAGTATCACTTTTCTTCAAAGTGAGAAGGCTCAAGAAATGGATGCCTACAGAGCTAAAGGATTGTTTTATGCTGTCAATAAAACTTTTTTTTTCCACAATTATAAAACTGAGCAGACATAATAAAGCCTGAGGCTCAAGAAACGGATGCAAACCGAGCTAAAGAATTATTTTATATTGTTAAGAACACTTTGTTATCTGCAAGTATTAAACTGAGAAAACATAATAATGCAGCCAACAAACTGGATTCTCTCTTTCTTGTCATGTATCAGATAACCTTTGTGTTATTGAACTTAGAAGACAGAAGCGTAGCACACCAACATTTAGCCTACAACAAGTTAACATTGAACCTCAACTAAATGTTTTATCAGTGTCCATGTACTCACAATGTCCAGCCTATTGTTGATATCAAATCATAGATTTGAGCTCTCATCTCTTTCCAAAAGTCAGACTTGAAATGAACAGGAATGAAGGAATGACACTTCAGCAACAAAACATGAGACAAACACAAGAGAAACAGAAGAGTGAGGAATAAGTTCATCGAAGGGAACTATCTTCCTTCGTAGATTACATGGGTTTTGCATGCTTTGAACAGGAATTGAGTCTCAAACCCACCACAATTTGACAAGTAACTCTGCAGAAAAGAGATATCTATTGTACCAAAGGCAGGAAAGGGAATTTAGAGTCAACATGTCTGAGGGCACAGGGAATCAAACCATTCACTAAAATCATTTTATTGCAGATTCACCCAGACAAAGATAAAAATCATCATGGCCAGTTTTAAGAGGTTGAGATCATGTAGTTGGAGATTCCAAGTAAAACATCAAACAGCTTGAAATACTTTAGAGCATGTTAAGAAGCACAAACAACAATTGAGAGAATCAATTACTAATAAAAATATCAGAGAATTTATATCTCACCATCATGATCAAACACCACCTGCAATGAAAAATAATAACCAATAGATAAGTAAACTATCTAATTAAGGAGAATGATAAAAAGGAAAGAGAAAACAATAGTTTAATGTGCAAAAGAAGAAGTAGCAAAACCCTTCCAAAAACAAAAGTTACTGACACTATTATGAAAGATAATATGCAAAGCTATATTCAATGTAAGTTAAAGGCAGATACTATATGTAATATATATTTGATAGTGCAAATATAGATGAAACCTAGCGCCAGTGTAACCAAGGTTGGGTTACAGAATCATATCTTTTACAAATAGATCTGGAGGACGTAATGATCATATTCTGACTGTAAATAATCTCTAACCAAATGTAACACCATGCATCAGCCACTCTTCAGAATCTGAAGTTCACAGTGTTATGAAAACCTGATTTATCAGCTACAAGAGTCTAAATCATAGTCTTTGGATTAGAGAGTACTGGTGAATCTTGTAAGCTGTGTCCAAAAGGCAACACTAAGACAACTTAGCATCAAAAGGCTTTACCAATAAATCATACATAAGGGAAGCAATATCACATTTCAGAGAGATTCAACAAATCAAATATTAGAGAGGTGATTCTCATGTTTGAGAAAAATTGAAGACAGAAACTAGGAGTTTTAACTGCTAATAACAAGCAACATGGTTATAAATCTTTGTCCAGACACTTTCCACTTAAAATAATATTTTTTAGGGTTGATGGTCCCCCTATACTTGCTAAACCCATTCCACACTATTTGGCGAGTCCAACCAATTGAACTATGGTTAAAGCAGTAGCCCATAGAAGACTACCATCTAAATTTAATGTATCCAGCATTTTTTTTCCTTCTATGAAAATCAATTTCGTGCTTCAGATGAAATTTTGATCCAGCAAATTACTAAATTTCGTGCGTGTCAGAATGTAAAATGTGGATACTTTTAGTAGCTCTCAGCCTCTTGCTATCACTAATAACACCTACTATAGTTACATTAAATCATTCCTTCTTTGAACAAAAAAGTCAGCCAAAACAGAACCGTTAATGCACATAGATAGCAATGCACAACTTATTTATCTTCATTGTGTAATGTGATTGAATGAAATATACACATATAAGCATAAAGCAAATGTCATACCACTGCATGGGAAGGCATGAATCCCAGGACATCAATTATCTGCAAGAGAAATAATAGAGATATGCTTTAGACATTAAGAACTTAAACAATGGGTTACGTTGATAATACTATAAGTATTTATGCACTCTTCTCAAAATAATATAGAGGATTATTATGTGACTTTTGATTTGAGTCTGTAATGTGAAGGTTGAGTTATCTGTGTATTGTGTGATTATATCTCTCCTTCTTTGTTTCCTTTCTCTGTCTCTAGAGTGTAGACTCTACTCTACAGTGCCAGTACATGTGGCCCAGCTCACAGGACTGTGGACAGCAACCAAACCAGTCCCTAAATAATAGGAAATCATAAGACTGAAAGAATACACTTACAAAAGATAGCGCAGAAAATATAGTTAAAACCCAATCTCCATTGCCATCTGCATGTGTTAGATGACCATGATGCACCTTTGCTGCTCACAATCAAAAGAAGACAAAGTCATGATAAGCTAAAATACAAGACTGGTCCAATTTAAATATACTAGATCTAGGTTGCACCCTGAAACTAAAGGTAGTTGTAGTTTAAAAGATAGCCAATGATCACAACAAATCCAAATTTCAGAAACAGATAAGTCATATGCTGATATTTCAACTTTCATTCTAAAATCTGATGCGTATTCTATATAGCTATGAGCAATAATTCATCAAAAAATGGAGAAATTCTCAACATCAATGAAGTATGAGTAAGAAACTTCATAGATCCATGAAGTAAAGACCAGCCAAGAAAATTTTCAAAATTTATGAAGGCAAAAATAATTCCTAATATTTTATTGGACAAGAGACGCAATGATGATTGAGACAGTAAGCAGGCAATACGTTCAAACATCATCATAATCTTCAAACCTCCGAAACACAGTGTAAATCTTAGATAGTGAGTATGCAATGATGTTAAAGATTAATCTCTTCAAATCTCCGAAACACATTACTAAGCTCAATAGACAGTGAGACTTGAGTAGAGAGTACACAATAAACCCATAGAATCATTAGTCCTTATCTATACATTCAACAGACTTGCCCAGTCAATGTAATATAATCTGACTGCCTAACGCATCCTGAAATACCTAATCTATTAGCTAATGTCATTGTAATATCTAGTCTAATCTCATATAAGCAGTTAAACTAATTGAAATATAGAATAGCCCTCCTGGCACATGAAACTCTGACATTGCAGACAAAAATCACAAAACAAAGACAGACATACAAATGACACCACAATACAATTGGTCAAAAGGTGTAACAATAATTTCCTAGAACCAATCAAACAATCCGCAACAAAACTTAAACTTCAATTTTTCCATTGGTAAAATAATTCAACATGAATATTAAAAAAAAAAACAGCCAATACCATGACATACCTAAAAGCTTGAAGTAAGCTCTATAAATGACCGATGTACCATCTATAAGCATTACTCTTCCATTTGAAGGATTAATAGCCTCCGCGGCATTTTCTTCACGCTTGACCAAATCTTGGTGGACCACCTCGTTTTCACTTTTGGAAGAGGTTAGTACATTACTTTGAGGAATTGCAGAAACAACTTGAGATAAACTACAGTAGCCCTAAACAAAACAAAACCCAGAAGTCAAAAACAATATCCCCGCAAAAAAAAGGATCTTGCATAAGAACTAATTTAAAGAATTAAAATATAACAAAAAAAACAAGAAGGTTGAGTCTTTTCAAAACCCACAAATTTAATTTAATCAGAAATGGCAGATAACAAAGTATTAGCATTACCTTGTTTGATAGAACAGCTGATGAAGGACGAGACAGAAAAACCTTTCTCTTAAAATTGGAAAGGTTATTAAAGCCAACAATCCGACTCGCTCCTGCAAAATTTCCTCCCACACAGTGAAACCCTCCTTTCCACATGTGGTGGAGATTCAATGACTTGTAGTAGTAAGCCATAACTTCATATCACTTCTCCTCACCAACTATGGCTTTAGCTTTTTACACAGAATTCAGCTGAAAATAAGAATGGAAGTAGGATTTTTGTAGAGAATGCGTTTGGGTTTTGAAGGAGAAGAAGGCTAGAGAGGGTTTAAGAGTTTTTACTGGGTTTAGAGCTGTGCTGCTGCTGACATTGTGGTTTTCATAGGGAAGCTTTTTCAGGGGATATTTGTGAAGTTGATATAGTTGTTTTTCTTATAAAAAAAAAATTAATTTTTTTAAAAAATATTTTGAAACACAAAACAAAGTTCATCCTCTTCGAATTTATGTGGTCCTCTAGTTTTATAATTTTATATTTCGGCTCTATATTATATTTTTCATGTTTCATTTTTTGAATGCTAAGAAAAAATACAAAAAGTCAGAATATAAACCTAGGCTGGTTTTTTTTTTTTAAGAGCTTATTTGATATTGTAATATTGGTTGTGTTTAAAGTTTTTTTTTACTTAGAAATATATAAAGATGATATTTTTTTATTTTTTAAAAATTATTTTTAATATTAGCACATCAAAATGATCAAAAAACATTAAAAATATTAATTTTAAACAAAAAAATTAATTTTTTTAAAAACACGGATTGGACCACGTTTCCAAACATGCTATAAGCCCACCTCGTTGCACTTTTTTTTAATTTAGAATAAAATTCTAAATTATAGTTTTATTATAGTTTTTTATGGTAATATTAATAATTATTTTATAAATCATTATATATGAACATAATATGCAAAATTTCTTTAGGAAAGTTCTCATGAATATTCAATGATGATAAATCTTTATTTTAAAAAACTTTATTGTAAATTTTTCCATAACTTTTTAAGATTAACTATTCTTTTATTTTTTTCATACAATAGAGTAAAAATTCTACATTTGTTTTATTGAAACTTGAATTTCAAATCATAATAAGTCTGTATTTAAAAAAATAATGTTTGTGATAAAAAAATTACATATTTTTTCAAAATAAAAAAATACATGAATAAAAAAATAGAGTTTCAATCAAAGAGATACATATTTTCCTTTTAGTTTTTTATGGATAATTATTTTAATTTCTCTTAGCTTTTTTTAAAAAACAAGCTACTAGTAAAAAAAAAAACTGAGTATAAAAAATATATATCTTCATTTTCAAAGAAATTAGGATCTATAAGTAAATTCTAATCTAAGGTGAGAGGAAAAATGATCAGCATCTCTACACAAATCTTGATTCAACTCACATAATACTATATTGATTATTCTCATCATTGAACTATAATCTTAAAAACAAAAGATGTAGATGAATAAGATACTTAGAGGGATCAAGTGCAAGGATTCAACGTATGTATAAAGAAAAATGAGCAAAATATAGACTATGGAATGACATTTAAGCTTACCATCTCCATTATTGTTGGCAGATAAGACCATAAATGTGTACTTTCCGACTGTGATGGTGAGGATGGAGTAGATAACGACCAATAAAACTCCTAAAATGTCATTATAGTCTTGAATACCATTGGGGAAGGTGCTCATTAGCACATACAAAAAAGACGTGCCTAAGTCACCAAACACGACTCCAATGCATTGAAATGCCAAGTGTAGAACGTCAAACCAATGTTTCCCCTGCATAATAAACTTCAACTTTTAATTAATTATTGATGGTTGTATTAGTGTGTGTGTGTGTGTGTGTATCGTTTAGGTTTACTGAACATTAAAAAAAACAAAGAAAAAAAAAACCTCACAAAAACATGAGAAATCTCTAAATAAGACTGAATTCAAACCCAAACACACAAGAGACCATCAGAGGAGTTTAGGAATCGTGATCTCTTATACATACTAACTTAGACAAAAATAATACGAGAAAGATAAAACACATACAATACAAAATTTTATCGAATAGGACACTGCACAAAAACTCTAATTAAGTACAAAAGACATAACATGGTGGGCGATGCATCTTGAGTCACCGGTGCCTCTTTCGGTTACCTCTTCTTGAATTTCTGGGAGTTCTACGATATGATCTGTAGCTTCCTCCAGTACCAATGATGAAAAAAAAGCATTTGAATAATCAACTGTAAAAAGCATTAATATATTGCATATTTTGTATCCAAAGATGAGATGTTTTATTCAAGTCAACAGTTTCTAATAACAACCAGAGATGTATAAATGTTTCATGCCTGGAAATTGAGTTAGTGACTAGGGAAGAGAAAAAAGCATAAAATATTACATCTTTGATATAAAAAAATTTCAAGTAAAAGCTATAATTTTTCAAACCACGACGTATTGTGATTTTTTAGGTGAAATTGGCAGGTTGGTGTTTTGTTTTTTTAGGAAGTAGTGTTTTATGATTAATGAGTTTAATTGGTTGGTAATTGTGTCAATTATAGAGCTATT
>Ga0307511_10003639_pt1 | contig 15776 bp, 7 predicted proteins | sample 13_EM_MG_FD_200266 | JGI IMG/M metagenome (GOLD analysis project Ga0307511, IMG submission 200266) | Populus trichocarpa ectomycorrhiza microbial communities from riparian zone in the Pacific Northwest, United States - 13_EM | ecosystem: Host-associated > Plants > Roots > Unclassified | place... | reverse complement strand
GAACTCTAACAACTTCCTAACTCTCTTATGCTCATTTGCTAGAGAATCAATTCCAAAACCTAAATCCCTACACTTTGTATAGTCCATACAAACAAACTATATCTCCTCCTCAGTCTGAAACTAGAATGGCCACTAATAGCCAGAGGCTCTCCAAATGAGTCAATAATAAAAACCATCTAATGAGACCACTCCAAAACCCACCATCCTTGACATGGACTCTGGTAAGGCAACAATCATAACATTTCAGCACAAGAAAACAGTGGAAATTAGCCCTCGCATCTCCATCTGGATGTACCCTACTATTTGTTTTTGCGCTTGAAATTATGTTTGGATGCATTTTAAAAGCATATTTTGCTTAAAAAATCATCAAATTAATGCATTTTTTAATACTTTTTGATGATTTTGATATACTAATATAAAAAATAAATAAAAGATTTGAAAAAAAAAGTCAATTTAATACATTTTCAAATGAAAATCACTTTTAAAAAGCGCACCCTACACCACAATACCAAACACACACTTGGACATCTGGGGAGGGAAGCTGCCATGATCAGCTATTGAAGGATCTGAATTAATCAAAATATCATTAAGCTCAATGAGAGGACGGTGAAATCCCCTTAAAGAAGATGGTATGTTGATCCCTCCACCATCAATGGGGCAATAGACCTTTTATCAACATGCACACCTGCCTGCCTAACAGGAACCATCTCCTTAACTGTCTCCACTTTCTGATGCATAGTTCTAGTTAGTATCTAACCTACAATGGGCACATCATTAATGTTCCAACCTCAGGGGAATCACACCCTCTCAGTAGCCATCTCCTCTTTGGGATGTGTAATTGCAATACATTCTAAGCTGCCAAAGTCAACAACATCTACACGATTTATAGTATCGCTAATCACAAATCTTTAAAGCATATATTGCTTCTTCAAAATGTTTCAGCATCTGCCTACAACCAAAGTGACTGATGACAAACATTAAAAAGCCACATCATAAAATGTGTACCAGGAAAAAAAATAGTGGACCTGAAGAACACAGATCAAATGAAATAAATTAATGGTTTTCACATGTTGGCAAGATTGTGACATTTCATAACACTCTAATGATTGACATTTGATAACCCTTGCAAATTCTAAACTACATCACATTCTTTGAATATTCTTTAATTAGTGTTAAATTTTTGTTGTTCGGATAAGTACAATATGAGAAAAAGATGTCAAGACTTGAATGACATTAATCCAAAAATAAATAGATTATGCCTATAACTTACATGGTTTAAGGAGAAGCAGGATTTCAAAGAGCCACTGAGAAAAATCAAGGCATCTCCAACGAGATAAGAGTGAAGAGGTAATTTTTTGGATAACAGGGGCTGAGCTAAAAATTGATGAGATAAAAAAGCTAAGGTTTTTTCTAATATTTAATTTATGGTTTTTTTAGGGCTTTTTTTTTAAAAAAAACCTAACTACTTTTTTTAAAAAGGAAAGATTCTAGCAGCATAATAAGAGAAAAATCAATTAAAAACACTATATTTGGTTTCAATTTGGGTTTGTATTGTCATGCGAAGAGAGAGAAATTGTACATTGAATAGATAGGTTTTTTTTTTATATGTTGTTTGTTTGAGTTCATGATATATTATATATGAGAATAGTTTGGTCTTTTTGTTCAATTTAAAATTTTTTATTGGCTTGCAATGTAGATTGTAATTTTTCAAACTATAGTGGGTAATTAAACACGGATCAAACTACATGATGTTAAAGGTTATTTTCCTTAAAAAAAATTAAAGGAAAGGAGAGATGTTTCAAACTAAAGGAGATAGATATGAATTATTATTTTTTCAAAATAGCAAGTTCTCAAAAATATTTTGAGAAACTAGCACAACACTAAGATGTTTTAGGAAAAAGCATAACTCAATGGTTTGTGCTATTAGAATAGCCTAAACCGCTCAATTTTTTAAAAATATACAGGTTGCATTATTAGAAACATTATAGTCTATAGGTTGTGTTATTCTCAACAACACAATCAAAGTGGATTGCGGTGTTCTAAAATGTGCAATCCATTAAAATAAAAAACTAATTGATGATGGGGAAGCTTCAAATCATCAATTATATGAAAACTCAATTTATGTTACTGTTAATATACTGATATATGTCTCTCTTTTTTCATTTCTTTTTTGCCTCTTATATGAAAACTCTTTCCCTTCCATTTTCAAGAAAATTACAACGACATTTGCAGAAACAAAAAACTAATTGATGATTGGGAAGCTTCAAATCATCATTGAAAGGATACAAATCAAGATAGAGAAGTTGTGCACTAAAATGATATAAAACAAGAGAGATGAGTTTCTATATTCATACAGTGTTGTTGGAGGCAAAAATCGATAAAAAAACATAGAACTATAAAGGCTTAAACAAGAAGCTAATAAAATGGGTGCTACTATTGATCTGGATCTTACCATTGTTTTCATTGGTGATTTGAGGATGAATCCATTTAAAGAAAAAATAAATGATATGATCAATGTAAGGGCTGGACAATCAGATTCGATTTTTGGTTTAATGTTTTCTAATGTGCAGTTTTACTTTAGCAAGCATAACTCTCAATTTGAATGTTGGATTGGACTGAAGTTTTACTAGAAGTTTCTAAAGATATTTTTTTATGTTGGGGTAAAATTTCAGGTTAATCAAAGTTCATTAAGGCATCCAATACGGGCTAGAAGTTGTTGTATAGATTTAGCTATTTGTTTCCTTATGATTTGTGAACTTTTTATTTAGTAAGGACTCCTTTTCTACAAGGACAATATAGATAGAAGCAATTGGGATTATTTTGGCAAGGGTTTCTATGTCAACTACTTGTGTTTCCTTTTCTTTTATGAATTTCCTCGTTGACAAGGTTTCCTTATCATTCAAGAATATTAAAAGCAGTTTTGGGCTTATATTTTCTAATTCATAATTTTACGTTAACAAACATATTTTTTATCCAACCATTGAATCAATTTTATATTTTCTCACATGATTCTAAAAGCCTTATTTTATATATGTTTAAAATTTCATAGTGATCAGACATCGAGAAGACCTTGTGATATGATCTAGAAGCTATCGTGTGAGATTGTATTAGTTTCCTAGTTGATTTAAGAATCTTTTTTCTATTTTATTTAGAACTCTTTTGTTATTTTTTCAACATTGTTTAGGATGTTTTACCTAGTATAAATAGGGTTGTTTATCTAGTATTAGGTTTTTAAAAAAATATAAGAGATGGATTGATTATTCAGAAATAAAACTTGTGTGTGAGAGTTTGCCCCTTGCTCTTGGTTCCTAATGGAACTACTCTGACTTATCAAATAATTAACCAAGGTTCATGAAATCTTCTATACTTATTGTTTGTCTCTTCATAGGTGTTGGGTGGGGATTTAGTTTCTATTGTTTTGGTACCTTGATATAGGTTATCCTTGTATGAAGCTCAATCATAAACCTGAAGCTAGCTTTCTTGGAAATGGTTAATTTGACTATGGGTTTTTTTTATCTTTATATCAATGGGGTTCACATCAAATAAGGTTGAGAAAAATAACATTGTGCACTTTAAATTAAATGACAAGTCTCATCTAAAACATCATTGTGAAGATAGAAGCGCAAAAGAAATAATAAAATACTCATAAAAGGAAAAATGAGGATATTGTTCATTATGTTTTGAAGACTTGTTCATTGTCTTCTCCCCTCATCTAGCCAAGTTTCACAAAAGAGGCCATGGGGATACCCCTTTTCAAACCATTTGATGCCCTTTCTCTCTTATCAAACCAGGTAAAAGATATGCTCAATCTCTAATTTAATGTACCATCTGCAGCCCCAACTCCTTCTTTGTCTATTTGTACCTCTGAAACTCTCTGTAAACCCACACAAAAACTCCTACCAAACCAGCCAATATCAGTGAAAACAGTTAGGTGCCCAACTTTTCCAGTCTCCAGTTCATAGAAGAATAAGCGTACACCATGATTAATAGTGGTAATAAGTTCCTAGGGATCAATGGTGTTGATCTCGCCAGCATAAAGATTCTCATGCCTTAATTTTCGCCTATGAAAGGCCTCTCAAAGACCCCTACCCAAGAAGAGAAAAAAGAGTATTAGAGGAGCAAAAAAAAAAAAAAACTAGAAAAAAAAAGAGTTTAAAGGATAAAGGGGATATAGAGAAAGAAAAGCAAGAGAGTGAGGAAGAAAAGTAAGGTAACAAAAAAAAAAGCACTACCTTCTTGGTGATAATGGAAGCCATCTTCACCCCTATAGTTGTTATCAATTTGTCATTTCTATTTTAGTCCAAACACACTGAGAACAACAATAACAAAGTGTTACAATGTTATCAAGCCTTAATAGCAGTTCAAAGAAGTGGTAGCATTGAAGGGTTGTCAAAAAAACTAATAATCTCTAATAGCAACATTAACCATTTCTTCTAGTGATCATAGGGTATTCTCTAGGAGTATAGATGTTCCAAGACTTATAATCATCACCCCATGGAGTGATGTCCCCTAAACTTTACCACAAGTGAATGGGTTTTGACAAATAAAACAGGGCAAAAAAAAATATTATTTCCACAAGGAGGAGATTCAAGTATCAATTTATAATTTTTTTTATATTATTTAAATAGTCCCAAATCATTGTAACTAACTAAAAAATCAAATGTAAAAGATTTCTAGGGCTTGGATTTCATCAATTGAATTATTTCAATGAGTTTAAACCTAGTTGCTTGCATTTATGTTAAGCTAATTACAATGGTCGAATTCTTTTTTTTTTTTTTTTTTAATATGATGTCCTCTTTCATGAAATAACACCTATACCTATATTAACTTTATGCCTAGTGTTGTCATCATAGAAATTAATATAAATTTATTATGCTTTGTGGAATTTTTGAATGATGTCACAAAGGTGTGTATTATTTCTAAACTACACTGCCAAGGTTGATGATTCCATGAACTAATATTAAACTTTAACTTTTGATACTTCACTCAATATCTTAAATAGACAATTCATTACCAATAAATTGCAAGAATTAAAACCAAAATAATCAAATTGAAATTAACAAAGGATAATCAATATAACCATATTCAATTCATGTCAAGAATTCAATGACTACATCCTAGCCTTAGAATAAAAAAAAAACTAGCAAATCATAATTTATAAAACAATCAAATTATTTCTCAAACATAAATGTAAATTCAACATCCTTGATAAAAATTCAACAATTAAAAGAATTAAAGAAAGAAGAACTCTGGAATTGCAGAAACCCTAAGCTTTGCTCTTCCCTCAGAGTTACAACTTTCCCTTTCCTATGTGTGGCTACTAGGATGTTATTCTTCTTCTTCTTCGAGGGTTTTCTTAATGTATCTCTATGATAAAGCTTATTCCTTTTTTCTATATCTAAAAATCCCTCCCCCTAAAAGTATTCTCCTTTTCTTTTTAAAATAGATTTATGGTGCTAAAAATTTAGAATTTATGGTTAACCTGCTTCCAGCTCAATTTAGGGTACCAAAACGATATAGTTTGGATTCAGACCCTTCATAAAAGTTTTAGATATATTTCTCTTATTTGCAAAGCATCTAGTATTAATTTATTCAAACTTCTAAAACTTCAGATATAGGCTAAAAACTAAAATAGGATCTACAATAGAGTAATTTCTAGAAAAATCCAGGCTTCTCTATCACTTCTAATATTTGAGCTTCAAAATGAGAAAATAGGTTTTAGGCTCTTCATAAAAGTTTTAGGCATATATTTTAGATTTCTTGAAAGCTAAATAACACTAAAAACCAAGTTATGTAACTCCAATTACCAAAAATTGAATAATGTTCTGGTTTGACTAGATTAGACCAATTAGGATTTGCTCTCTAAGCTTAGCTAATTTTCTGCCTCTTCACATCATCCCAATTTCAACCTAATTCAATAATTAAACACATGAAATATACCAAGAATTAAAAAAATATAAAAAACAACTAAAACTCTAGAAACATGCAAAACACTCTAAATCGGAACAAAACAAGATACCGCAAAACTTTGTCAGTTCTTTGATAAATTAGAGTAGTTTCATGAGGAACCAAGAGTAAAAGCAAACTCTCATACACAAGTTTTATTTTGGAATAATCAATCCATCTCTTATTAAAAAAAATTAAACCTGTTAAATAACCTTATTTATAATAAGTGAAACATCCTAAATAATTCTGGAAAAATAATAAAAAAGTTCTAAATAAAATAGAGAAAAGAATCTTAAATCAATTAGAAAACCAATACAAATCCTGCATAATAGATTTTGGACCATATAGCAAGGCCTTTTTGATATCCAATTAACCTAAAATGTCAAACCAACATAAAACAAGACATTTGAAAACTTTTGGTAAAATTTTACTCGATCCAATGGTCACATTGAAAATTATGTTTGCTAGTATAAAAGTATGCATTACAAAAAAATAAACTCATTGACATGTAAGTAGAAAAATAAGTTGAATCCGCAAGTCTTGTAGGAAATAAGGCTAAAATACTTTGAATTAACTCATTGAATGCCTCTTTAAACTTTTAGCTCTTGACCTAGTAATAGGCTCAATTGATACCTCTAATGGATTCTTTGGTGATGCTTGCTGATTCGTATTAAGTTAGGTTTTTTAATGACCATAATACTAGATGGTGATTTTTTTTCTAATTTTACCAATTTCACATATAGTTCATTGTGATGTCGAGGACGATAGTCTTGTTACAAATCCTATTAATATGATTATTATATGATTATAGGAAGGTCATAAATGAAATGGTAGATAGGTGGAAGATGTAAGTATACTTTTTATTATATTCAAGCATTTTAATATTCAATTATGTTCACAATATCACAATTATACTAATATTTATATTATTTGCTTGCTTTTCAAACCAACGATAGCATCTATTGTCGGCACCATAGACAAATAGATCTACATCCAGGTGTGGTGCTATACATTATATAAGCAGGTTTATATTACATCACCTGTCTGCCACATATCAGGATTGGTCATGACTTTATTGGTGTATTGATTAAGAGATAGAGGCGTGAGACCCATATGTGTCATCTTTGAGTAGGTGAGATGACGCCCAGACTCCAGGACATTGTTATTCTTCTTGGCGTACCCATTAATGGATGACCTATGACTTGTGGGTGGTCAATAAACAAGGAGGATCTATGCTTATGCATCATAGGACATGCTCCCCCAACTTGTATGTTAAAGAGGCATGCCATCAAGCTAAATTGGATTGGAAAAATGTTTTTTAGCCCACATCCTAATTATACGAATGAGGATTGTGTGGGTATATTAAAGCATAAATCATGCATATGTTTAGCAACATCCTCTTTCCATGCATGACTAACAATGTAGTGTCAATGATGTGTTTTCTATTATTAGAGGTTTTTGATGATATTCATGGATATAGTTGGGGGTCGACAATTCTTGCCAATCTATACTGCTGGTTAAGTCATTAATGCATGATAAGGGCCAAACAAGTTAGGTGGTTGTTTGTTGCTTTTATAAGTATAATAATATAAACAAAGTGTTTTAATTTATCTTCATTTATTGTTATAACAATACATATAAGCAATTTATAATAGTTCATGTTTTTTTAATATATAATTGTAGTCCTAAGAGCATTTGCATGTTTGGTGTCCTCAAATTAGGGGTAAGAAATGATAGGTCAAATCTTTAGGCTAACACTCCTATTAGGAATGAAGCAATATATATTCTTAAATAGTTTTTCATTAGCACATAAATTATAATTAGATAAAACTCGTAATAACTTTATGATTTGCAAGGTCAGGTGGTGTAGCAGTATGATCTTTAAGGATAATCCAACTCACTTCCTGTCATTTATCATAATGAGCTAGATAGATAATAATTGCATCAAGTATGGTTTATAAGAGTTGATTTATATAGTTTTATTGTATTATTTTTTGTGTCAAATTATTTATAATATGATACCTTGCTTTAATATTTTAATAGGTTAAGTGGAAACTTTACTACGAGGATAGGCTCTTAGTTGCTCCTCAGATTTGTAGAATGGGCAAAGACACATGAACATAATATTAAATTTTCTAAAACACAAACAAAAATTAATAGAAATTTTTGGGATTCCTAAGGATATCATTAGACAATCTAGAATCATTTGGAGTTTCAGCAAAGATTACATGAATATTAGTTTTTCTTTTTACAGAATGATAGGCTCTTCAAAACTAGGTTGTCACAAACTACAAGTAATCTTGAAGAGTTTATCAAACTTGATCTATATAAACCAATAGTTCAATATATTAGTTGGTTTAAGCTAGAAAATGTAAAAAATATCACTCAAGAGCGAGTGCCAACATTATATGTTTAAAATGCTTAACTTGTTTACTCTAGATTACAATTGTTTACTCTAGATTACAAAGAGACGATAAGGTTATTTCAATAATTTAAATTTCAATGCAAGGATTGAACAAGGTAAAACTCTTGTGCGCTTGTGCACAAGAGAGAATATTTTCAGCTCACCCAACAAAGAGATCAATCACATGTTAGAAAATTGTCCATGTCTAGCATACCTATTATCTTAAGGCATTGGATCCAGCGCTATTATCTAGTTTATCAATTGTCTTTGAAATTTGTAGCTGGTCAACTACCACAGAACATTCTATTTTATTTACAAAAAGTTTTAGAAAGTGTCTGGAATGGTCATCAAACTTGCTAAAAGTTTAAGACTTTTGTGAACTACTATTTTATTCTGAACGCCTAGTCCGAAACCATACATCAAAATGTAAGGTTAACAACTTGATTTCATCGTCGACAAATCTCTTAACACCTCACCCTTATATTTTCTACAAAATAGTTCTGAAATACATGCAGGCACCACAGACAACAAGAGAAAAAAATGAAAGTGAAATGGGCGTGACAGATGAGTGGACGCCCACATAACTAAAAACCTATGCATAAATGCAAAGTCATTTTACACCATAGTTATTGTCTATTTTGAGCAAAGAATTGAGGGATGTGCTATTGAATCGCTGAGCAAAGCCTCGAATCACAAGAGCGATGACATCCCGCAAATGTCTCGAGTGGACCATCAGGTCTACTTCATTCTCACTATCCACAACAATCCTAAGCCGATGTTGGTCATTTCGGAAAAGCTCCACCTGAAAAAATATCTTTAACCTTAGCTTTTCTGGTAGTAATAAGATTGGGAAAAGCAAACTATAAGTGGACTAAAAGTGCTTTAAGTTTAAGCTCTGATTATTGACAAAGCTAAATAAATAAATTGTGAGCAAAAAACATTATTGTGATGTGGGAAGAGAGCAACATAAAGTGAGATGCATTGAAAAAGACAAAGAACCCGGGCAATTTTCTATTTTTACCACATCAGAGTACTTCTAAATTCATTTACCAAACTGTCAGTACTTCTACATTTATAGTATAATGTTGGTTAAAGTTGACATTGAATTGATAATTTAAAGCAAAATTGGTATGCGATTAGACTGAATGAAAACCTAAAACGAATTCCTTCTTGAAATCATGATAAGAAACAAGTTTGGAATAATACTGTATGCCACGGAACAAAGTAAGCAAGGTGTATACAAAATTATTAAAGTTCAGACACAAACTCACATGAAAGGGAGGAGCATAACTTCCACGAATTTCAGTAGTTGGAAAAGAAGTCTTAGAACCAGGCTTCACAACTTTCACTCGTTTCCTATTAACTTCTAGTATTCTTCTCTCAAGACTAAGACTACCCTCTCCAAGAACCTGCAATATTAACAGTAACAATAAAATGCTATATTTTTTTTTTATCATTCCAACTTTAACCTCAAAATTGCAATGACATGGAAAAACCTTTTTTGGAGAACGGTCTTTGTCACATAATGCCTGTATACAAAGATTTGCAGTCAGTTCTTGAATAATGTAAGAGAATACACATAAATGAGCTGGCTTGGACAGTCAAGACTATTGCAATTGTCATCTTCAAGCAGTCCTTTCATGACAAGCAATAATATATTAGATCTTAACCAAACAAAAATAGCAAACATGGTAATTCAGGCAAGCATCTCTCTCATACTTTCACAGAGAAAACCCAAAAGAACAGAAGTCAAAATTCATCCTCCTATCCTTCTCCCCTCCAATTAAAAGAGTTCTAGAACATGAGATGTATGTTCAAAACACCTCCACCAAACCTTTATAACTCAACAGAAAAGAGGCCAAAAACAGCTTCAGTTAAAAAGAAAAACAAAAACTATATAAGAAACAATCTTGAAATACTATTCTTTACATGAAAGTATAGTTTGGTGCATTCTGAGATGCATAATTTACAATAAATTCAACAAAACTGAAGATGTACAAGGAACATCAGCAACTATACCAAGAGAACCAAAAATCAATTAGTATAGAGGAAATTATATTCATCACAATACTTAAAATATACACACCTCAAACTTCACAGATCCAAGTTCAATCTTCTGCTTAACTTCTTTAAAAACATCAGGCTCTGAAAGTTAATCATGCCAAAATCAGGGGGGGAAATTGATGACAGACAATCAAAAAACTTAAGAGATTATACAGGATTAATCATAATTAGAGAAGGTATTTCACATAAGTGAGTGGGGAAAAACTAAACGAAACTAAGGTAGAACATGGACATGAAAACCCATTCATAAAGCTTCCTGTGGGTTTGTCCTTGGAGCAGGACAAAAGAATTGCAAGTCAAATCTTGTCTGTTTATACATCAAATTCAACACACACAACTCATTTCTTAATCAATACATTATTTAAGATTTTAAAGTTCACTGCAATTTGTCCCCAAAAGAACACCCAGTGGCCATTTCCACTTGGAGTGCTCTAGTCCAAGCAATAGAAGGGCTTGTGGGATTTAAAGATGGAAGGAGATACCCCATTGTGTAGTCCAAAACCTGTCTTAGGTTCTGTTGAACCAAAAAAAATGTTGGATGATTTCATGTCACATGACTGATCCGCCATGAAACTTGCAATGCCAGGCTTGCTCAAAGCCCAATCAGCTCAAGGTGAACCAAGCGGCAAATACTATAAGATGGATGTCCAGCAGAGTTCAACCAGGAAATCTTTTAATTTCCATTTCTTTTTCAACAAGGCACTTCCTAAATCTTTTCTTCATAAAAGCAAGGCACATTAGATCCTATTTTCCAAAAAAAAAAAAAAAAACAAATTGAAAGAGCATGATATATACAAACTAAAAAACTCGAACCCTCTCTTTTTCTTTACTTTGTTTGCCCTAATCTCTTTGCTTTTCAAGTTCCCAATCCTAGTCTCGATTTTGTAAAATTTCTGGAAAGTTGCTTCCTATATATTTAAAAATGAGATGTTCACTACTCTACCACCTAAATACCCAATAAAAAAGTTACACCTTCATGACAATTACTGAAAGATAAATACTATGATTCAGAAATCAACGGAGAAATTTCAACATAATTATGGCAAGCTCAATTGCAGCAAACTTTATTTAACTCTTAAAAGGAAGGATTTATTATTTTTTTAATTACCAATCGTTCTAATAAACATCACTTATTCCCAAAGCTAAAGATAAAATACATGATTGTTATTGAGCTTGAGTTGATGATAAGAAACAAATTAATTTCATATAAAATATCAACTATAGTAACATAAATTTCATCCGAACCAACCTATGTTCTTCCTGTTTTAAATCCATGACTTTCTATCTTCTTTTCTCAAAATTTCACTTAAATACATATAAGGAATCTCTATTTTAGACATTGTTTCACACAGATACTAGTGCTCTTTTGGTTGGGTATTGTTCCACAGTTCCTTCTAGGGTTTAGGCTAGAATCAGAGGGATTAGATAACTGTAAAAATTCAAACCCTGCTGAACCTGTTTAGGCGACATTGATTTTATACCAACAACAATTTGCTAAATTGTTTAAAATAAACAGTGGGAAAGGAGAAGTACAAGTAGCAGAGGGAATTCGAGCATACCAACTGCAATTGACTCTGTTGATGCAGACACCGGTTGCCCCTCAACACCATCGTCTCTCACAGGAGTATAAATTGCCACCAGCCTGTACCCCACATCATCAACATTAGCTTCATACATCCTTCCCACCTCCCCTACAAGATCAAATAATTTTCCAAGTCAAATACAACATTCGAGTGGAACCCACCACCAGCAATGAAACTAAATGAAGAGATTACTGTCAACAAATATGTCCATGTGGAGCTTTTTGTTTGAGTGTATGGTTCCAGCATTTTATAGAACAATTTAATGGTTTTTCAGCTGTCATACCTGGAATGGAGATTAGATCGGGACTACCAATCATTGATCTAAGCCATTGAATTCTACTTTTGCCTTCTTTTCCTCCACTGTAAATGCCTCTAACAGCATATAAGTTGGTGTGAAAACCCCTACCCTCAATCTCCAACTTATTTATTCTAGGAATCCCTAAAATCAATCAATATATCAATTACTTAAACAAGAAGAAGAGTTCATGAGAACAAATACCAAATAATATAAGAATGCAATCAAGTGTTAGGCATTCAAGAAAAATTGCCAATAGCAGCAGGTACAATAAAATCTTAGCAAAGAACATGTCAACAAAAAGAAAAGAACAGAAACTTTCATCAATGAAAAATCCAAGAAAAACAACTATTTGTAAAATCATGCAATAGATAATCAAAAAGGACATTAAAGGTTCAGGTGTGAATGCTCTCCAAAATAATGGGATAGTTTGAAATAGACACGCACACATATATATACACACATAAAAGGTTCACCCTTTTATTAAATATTTTACTAACAGATGTGTGAATCTATGATAGATCTTAGATAATCCATGGTAAATGTTACATTAATAGCAAGATTTACTTTATCATGACTTAAAAAAACTTCCTCTAATATTGTAAAATTTAGTAAAAAATACATGTATCCCTAGTGTTAGTGTGTGTGTGTGTTTGTGAGTGGAGAGAGAGCGATATAACACTACTTTCAAAACATTTAGATTAAACAGGCGACTTTAACCTGAATGAGGAAATATCCAAGCATAAGTGAAACATTTGCAACATGTGATTAATAGTCAGTTCAGAAATAGACATCCATAGTTGGCCAAAATGTCAAAAAAATATTAAATTTGGAAAAATTGAATCAAGAAAATGGAGTGTGTTACTTAAAAACCATGTCCCATCAGAATAAGTACATACATCTCATGGAGTGACACAAAATTTTGAAATCAAATTGATGGAGATAGATTAAAATATGAAATAATTTCCCCTGAATAGATAAAAAACACAGTTTAAAGCAAAAGACCTGGCAACACAGCAGCAGTCTCAGCATATGCTAGTTCACTCAACCTTCCAAAGACATCAGTCACAATACATTCACATCTGAAGCGTCTACCGATATCTTCTAACTGCAACTTGTAAGAACAGGAGTGCTGCGCAGGCAAGAGTTCAAAAGAGCCATCCCCTGTCACTGTTGAACAGAACCTGCAGCATCTTTGTGTCAAATGAGAGAATGACAATAGCTAAGGACTTGTGATGAAATTCAAGAGACTGGAAATATTTCTGACTTCATTGCATACATGCCATATTCTGAAACAGAAACCAGCCATCTAATGGTTATGCATGTCATTTCACCAATAGCCAGAAAGTATACCAAAGTGTTTTAGCATCTATTTATTCAGATTCCCAACAGAAGTAAAATGATTTAAAAATGTTTGCCTACATACAAATTTTGGTTTCAGTAAAAAGAAAATCGGGTTAGATACATGTTGCTGTTGTAATATGAACAAGTTTAAAACACTTCAATTGCATTGACCCTTCATAAATATACTTTAAAATTTTGCTAAGGATATAGGGAAAGAATGCCTAACAATACTAGTTATTATTAGAAATCTAACAGGGAAAAAAAAAATCAAAGAGAATTTTGCATTTCACCATTGGTATTTGACTTCTTTTTTGTACTTGCTCCAAACATTTCTTTGGGTTTCACTCTTCGGGATCACTTCAACAGCAGTAAGTACATCACCTTCAATTGCCTTTCCTGTGAGAGCAACCATTTCCACTTGTGGAAGCTCTGGGACAAATAAGAAATATAGTTTAATTTGCATGATGCTCCCAAGGAGATGTAGCCACAACGCAGTATACAATAGAGCATAGCATATATAATGTTCAGCAACTGTATCAATAAAAGCAACAGGGTGGAAGAGAAGAATGTAATGCAGCAAGGAAAGCAAAGAATCAAAGAAGGGGGACAGATATATAAGGTCACATCTGTCTGCAAACAAGTACTATATGCCATGTTCAACAAAATTACCTTGCAAGTAAGAGCTTCGATAAGAATTTGGAAAGAGGAATGGCTACGCACATGGATCATTCTTGCAAGGGTTTAGGAGCTAGACCTGTCTTCTAGATAGACTTATGTCTAGATAAATTTATTACTCTAACTAGCCAAAAAAGCTAGTTCATGAGAAACCAAAGCTCAAGAAATTAGGACAATTTTTTCATGGTTGTTCAAAAACTTTTGGTGGTAACATTACTAATCCTGCTTTTTAACATAGTAAACCCAATTGTCTTTCTAATTTCATGAGCTCTAGTTTCTCGAGAATTAGTCTTATTGACTAGGTTGAAATAATAATTTGATGTAAACATAAATCTACTCGGAAGGCAGGTCTAGCTTCAAAACCTTTGCAAGAGTTACTACAAAAGTTTTTGAACAATGATAATGACAATCTTGATTGTCATGAGGAAATTCAACCACTTGAGTACATGACGATCTTGCAAGCAACAAGAGCAAAGTTTGAAGGTTTCTGAGTTACATCAGATTCTTGGAAAACAAGGGAAAAAAGTTGAAAAAGTAAAAGGAAAGATTTCGTTGTGGATCCATTTTACAGGGACCATCATGCAAGTATTTATAGCACTCTAATGAAAACCCTAAACTCGAATAAATAGGAATCAAAATCCTAGTAAATGCCATCAACGATTTTCCCATTAAAATAAGGACAAAATCCAAATTTCTAATAAAAAGCAATCTCCCATTTCCCAATTCAACTTATGAACACAACCCAAAAAAGGATACAATCTTACACTGCCTAATTTAGATCAAAGTACAATCTCATGCTTCTATCCTTTTCCACACCTCCCCCAACATTCCCAGCTAGTTTGGACTTCAGGTTGACTGAATTGAATCCATACAGAGTATGGTTTGGTTTCACAGAAGATATATTCATCAACAGAACTCACCTAAAATTGTGAGTTGTAGAATGAGATAATTAGAGCACAAGGCAAAGGCTAGAGCCTGCTGACTAGAGGTAGTTGTTCAGGAATAGTAACTTCTTTATTCAATTCCACGTAACTTTGTTTAAGAAATCAAAAAGAGCACAGTATCATAAATCTAGGACACTCCCTCCCATGAATTTCTATTTTACCTTTCAAGGCTTCTCTTCATCTACACAAAAAACAGGGAAACTAAGATAATATAAATCTTGTGAATGATAGGCTAGATCCTGCTGACTAGAGGTAGTTGTTCAGGAATAGTAAAGAAATCAAAAGAGCTCATAAATCTAGGACACTCCCTCCCATGATTTTCTAATTTACCTTTCAAGGCTTCTCTTCATCTACACAAAAAACAGGGAAACTGAGATAATATAAATCTTGTGAACGATGATATTACCCACCTTCATTTCTATTTAATGTTTTTAAGGTAACATAACATTTGGACAGAAATTTGCAGCATTTTGATCTACAAGAATACAGAAAACAACACCACTGAAGAGTTCGCGAGGGGG